>Ga0207668_10001794_pt1 | contig 12534 bp, 9 predicted proteins | sample KBSS43metaG_FD_184323 | JGI IMG/M metagenome (GOLD analysis project Ga0207668, IMG submission 184323) | Switchgrass rhizosphere microbial communities from Kellogg Biological Station, Michigan, USA - KBS S4-3 metaG (SPAdes) (version 2) | ecosystem: Host-associated > Plants > Roots > Rhizosphere >... | reverse complement strand
ACGTCGCCGCGTTCATCGCCGTCGAGCGCGCCGACGCCTTGAGTCGATCGGCACCGGCACCGTCGGGAACGCTGGTGACCAATCCGCCGTATGGCGTGCGGCTCGACGACCGGGACAAGGTCGCCGCGCTGTATCCGCAGCTCGGCGATGCGCTGAAGCAGCGGTTCAGCGGCTGGAACGCGTGGCTGCTGTCGGCCGACACCCGGTTGCCCAAGCTGTTCGGCCTCCGCGCATCGCATCGCATTCCGCTGTACAACGGCGCGCTCGAGTGCCGGCTGTATGGGTACCGGATCGTTTCCGGTCCGATGCTAAAATAGCCGTCCACTGAATCCAGGATCGCCTCCCGCCATGGGAATGCTGCCCGCCCGCCACTACGAGTCCGAGCACACGAAATTCGTCCGCGATCTGCTCGCTCGCGACCCGCAGCTCGTCGAGGAGCAGCGCAAGGGACGCGCCATTTTCTGGGACAAGCAGCCGCGTGACCTCGCCGAGCGGAGCCGGATGGACGAGGGTCGCGTCGCGCAACGGGCGTACGTCTACTCGAACGAGTAGCGTTCCGGGTTCCGCCGCCATGTCGGTGAGACAGCGCGGCCGCATTTCCGCAGCGATCGTCGTCGTGGTGGCGATCATCGCCATGCTGGCTGGCGTCGAGTTCTACGCACTCGGCAAGTTCGGGCGCGTGCGAACGACGGATGCGGCTTCTGCGCCGGTAACGGTCGCCGCTGCGTTGCCCGCCGGGACGATCGGCTTCGTCGATCGGCCAGTCGACGAAAGTGTGATCGGAACGTCCATCGCGATCAGCGGCTGGGCCCTCGACCCGGCCGGCATCCAGGGCGTACAGATACGCGTTGACGGCCGCCCGTATGCGGCGCGCTACGGCCTCGCGCGCCCCGACGTCGGCGCGGTCAAACCCGGTTATCCCGATGCGAATGTCTCGGGCTTCACGTTCGAGGGCAACTTCTCCGATCTGCCACTCGCGCGCCACGAGATCGAAGTCATCGCCACCGACCGAGCAGGCAAGGCGACGACGATCGCGCGTCGCAGCCTGATTCCGCCCGCGGCCCTCGCGATGTGGCGAGGGCTGCTCGATGCGCAGCCGGCGCTCGTCGACCAGCCGTTCTACTTCCTGATGATGACGTCCGGCGTCGGGTTGGGGGGCGCGAACGAAATCGACACCCAGTATCGAGACTACGTGACGCGGACGCAGAAGGTCGGCATGTCGATTCCGATCCTCTACCTGCGGACGACGAAAGGGACCGGCGGCGACTGGGCGTTCGACCCCGAATTCGACCTCACGCGCACCTGCGGCAGCCGGCTCGTCGCCGAGGACAACCTGGCCAGCGTCATCCGCTTCGCCATTGCGCGCCAGGTTCCGGTGCAGTTCATCCTCAACGGCGGAATTTGGGGTGATGCCAGCTGCGAGACGCCGGAGTGGGACTTGACCGATCACCTGGAACTCGATCGTCTCAATTGCCAGTGGACGCAGGACAACGAGGTATTCGCCGACAACCATTTGAAAGACCTGTCCGGGTCGACGTCGTCGCCCGAGCTCGCGCGGTCGCTCACCTACAACGTCTACGCGACCAAGGTGCGCGATTACAAGCGGCGGAACCTCAACGCCGCGGCGACCATCGTCGCCGCGTTCGCACGCGAGCACCCGCAGCTCTTCGTCGGCGTGGTGCTCGATTCCGACACGTACATGAATCCCTTCTTCCTGCAGAAGGAAATGTACGACTACAACCCGGGCATGCTGCGCCAGTTCCGCGAATGGCTGGCCGGGACCGGACCCTACGCGGGCCGGCCGCGCGACGGCGCGCCGGACCTTTCCGCCTATCGCCGCGCACGCCCGCTGTCGCTCGCCGACGTCAACCGTCTCGCACGACAGCGGTGGAAGTCATGGGCCGACGTCGATCCTCCGCGCCGATTCCCGGGTTCGGTGCGCGAGCCCGAGATCAAGCCCGGGGAGCACCTGGTCTGGGATGACCCGTGGTACGACGAGTGGGACGCGTTTCGCAAGCACATCGTCGATCTGCACTACGACGAGTTGTCGACGTGGGTTCGCGAAACCGGCATTCCGCGCGACCGCATCTTCTCGGCGCAGGGCTTCCTCGCGCCCGACGCCGGTCTAAAACCGTTCGCCGTCCATCTGTCGAGCCACGACCAGAACTACGACTCCGCCGGCGTGTCAGTGGAAGGCGCGATTCCGCGCGATGGGCATCTGGGCGTCGTCATCTACGGCGAGGCGGCGGCCAACGACGTGCGCATGGAGGAGCCGCAGCATTCGCTGTTCGCCACGTTCGCGCGCATGGACGACGGCTGGGGCATCGTCGAATACAACAGCACCGACCTCAAGCAGCCAAAGGGGCTCCCGACGTACGTGATGGCGTATCGCACGTTTCGCGACGCATTCAACTACGGCGCGCGCGAGATTTCGACGATGGCCTGGAATGGCTCGAACGGGCTGCTGATGGGACAGCCGGGCTATCTCGCGTATACGGCGTGGCGAAACACGCCGGCCGAGAGCGCGATGCGCGACTTCCTCGTCTCGCATGCCGATCTGCCGTGGGGCTCCAAACTGTGGACGTTCGGAACGCCGCGGCACGTCGACGGCGACGGGTGGACCGCCGTGCGCGGCACGCTGGGGATGCTCGCCGGTTCACTGGCGATCAATCCCGATCGCGGCGTAGCGACGATCGCGTCGCCGCAGGATCAGGTGATCCGGCCTTCGCGCATCGACCGGCTCGTGCTGCGCTTCGCTGACGCGGCAATCCCGGTGCGCGTGAGCGTGTCGGCACGGACCGGTCCGAAGGCCGAATGGCGCGCGATCGGCGCCGCCGCCGGCGCGAATGAAATCCCGCTGACCTGGCCAGCCGCGTGGCGCGACGGGCGCACGATCGTCGAGCAACTGCGGATCGAGCTCGCATTCGCGCCGGAAACGACGCAGGCAACGCTCACGCGCGTGCTGCTTTATCCGAAACCGAAGTAGACGTGTCGCCGCGCCGTGCGGCTGGTCTCGCTGCGGACGCTAGCGTTCGTCCGCCTTGACCTCGATGAACGCGCGGTCGCGCGTCTGCCGGACAAACTCCTGGAACTGTTCGTCGGACTTGCGCTGCCGCAGCGCTTGCCGCGCCTGGTCGCGCTGCCGTTCCTGCGTCACGTCCTGCTGCCGCCGCTCCTGCACCTGCAGCAGATGCCAGCCGAACGGCGTCCGCACCGGCTGCGACAGGTCGCCCGGCTTGAGCTTCATCATCGCCTGTTCGAAATCGGGTACGGTGTCACCGGGCGAAATCCAGCCCAGATCGCCGCCCTTGGCGCTCGATGCGTCTTCCGATATCGCCTTGGCCTGGTCCTCGAACTTGACGCCGCCCGACACGATGCGGTCGCGGGCCCTGTCGATGCGGGTTTTCCCCTCGGACTCCGAAACGATCTCGTTGACCTTGATCAGGATGTGCCGCACGCGCGTCTGCTCGACGACGGTCGGCGAATTGCGGCTGCGGGAGTCGACGAGCTTGAGGATGTGGAATCCCGCCGGACTGCGCAGCACGCCGGATACCTCGTCCTTCTTCATGCCGCGGACCAGGTCGGCGAAAATAGTCGGCAGCCGCGCCGGCGTGCGCCAGCCGAGGCTGCCGCCCTGGAGCGCATCGGGGGCATCGGAAAAGCTGGCCGCGACCAGCGTAAAGTCGGCGCCGCTCTTGATCTGCGTCAGCGCATCCTCGGCCCGCCGGCGACGCTGGTCGATCTGGTCGGGGGACGCCTGTTCCTGCACGCGGACCAGAACGTGCGACAGCAGGTACTCGCTCTCACCGCCTGCCTGGGCGGCGACGGTCGCGAGGTAGTTGTCGACCTCGGCATCCGAAACGACGATCTTGCTGTCGACCTCCCGCTCACGCAGCCGCTGCAGCGTCACTTCCTTGCGGACGTCCTCGCGATACTTCGCGTACGGGATGTTCTCGCGGTCGAGTACTTTTCGGAACTCTTCCGGCGACAGCTTGTTCTCCTGCGCGACGCGCAGGATCGTTCGCTCGACCATCGTGTCGTCGACGCGCACGCCCGACTCCTTGGCGAACTGCATCAGCGCGCGCTCGGTGATCAGCCGCTCCAGCACCTGCTTGTCGAGGACATCCGGCGCCGGCGGCTGCACCTTCGCCTCCTTCATCTGCTGGACGGTGACCCGCTTGCTCTCGTTGACCTCGTACTGCGTGAGCGCCTCGTCGTTGACGACGGCGACGACGCGATCGAGCGCGACCGCCGGCAGCTCGGTGCGTGGCGGCGGCGGCGGGACCGGCGCGGGACGGGGCGCCGGACCTTGCGCAAACGCGGCGGAGGCCACCATCAGCGCAATGGAAACAATGACAGCCTTCATGCGAACCTCGACAGCGTAGGGTCTTAGAACTCGGGCAACGGGTCGTAGCCGGTGTCCCGGCGGAGCGCCGGATCGTTCGTGCGGATGTAGCCCGGCACGCTCCGGCGCAACAACTCGAGCGGACTGGTTCCGACCCGCGCGAGCCCGTTGAGTTCCAGCTGGACGAACACGGAGTTCGTCGTCTGCTCGGTCGTCGTGGTCAACCGGTGGAAGACCGCGCGCAGCACCCAGCAGTCCTGATTGTACTCGACGCCCGCGATCGCCTCCAGCGTCTTCTTGTCCTGGATCGAGTAGTTCCAGCGTCCCAACAGCGTCCAGTTCGCGTTGATCGGCCACTCGCCGGACAGGTCGAACTGGTGGATCGTCTGCGTGCCGTTGATCGGGTCGGGCTGCTGCCGCGTATACCGGTAGCTGCCGTTGAGCACGCGGCCGGGCGACGGGGTGTAGCGCACAGCGAGGTTCAGCCGTTCGTTCTTGCCGGCGTCGAGGTTCTGCTGGACCAATCCGGCGAGTGCCCACGAATCGGACAGCCGCCCCTCGGCGACCAGCAGCACGTCGGAGCTCTGCGCCGAGCGCGGGAGTTCGGACAACGTCACGCGCTGGTCGGAGAAGTAGAAGCGCTGGCCGATGGCCACGCGCAGCCGTTCCACCCCGGTCCCCGGGTCGAGCAGCCGCGACGACAGCGCCAGTGTCAACTGGTTGGCGTCGCCGATGCGGTCGTTGCCGAGGTAGCGGTTCTCGGAAAACAGCTGCGAGAAGTTGAAGTCGTCCTGCGCCGTATCGAAGATCGGCAGCAGACTCTGGTCCTTGTACGGGATGTACGCGTAGAACGCACGCGGCTCGAGCGTGTTGATGTAGTTGCGGCCGAACAGGTTCCAGTCGCGCTCGAAGATCAACCCGGCGTCGAGACTGGCGATCGGGATCGCCAACGTCGGGTGCGGATCGCGATAAACGACGGAATCGAGGTCGTAGCGCCGCATGTGAACGCTGCCGCGCGCAGTGACGAACCACGCCGCGCCCTGCGTCGACCAGCTGACCTGCGGGTACAGCACGGCGCGATCGCCCTCGGGCAGCTGCGGCTGGCGAAAGCGCGCGTACTCGGCGGCGCCCGCGAAATTGAGGCCGAAGTATTCGGTGTCGGCAAAAGTCGCCAGCAGCTGCGGCAGCCGGTTGTACGGCGGCGCGATCGGGGCGTTCGGATCCTGCAGCGTCTGGAAGGCCTGCACGCGCGTCAGCAGTGACCACGGGCCCTGCGTCATGTTGAGGCCGAATTCGCGCGGCAGCGTCGTCTGCGACGTCACCGAGATACGATCGGCGAGGTCGGCGAAATAGGTGTCGTCGGAGACTTCGTTGATGTTCCAGTACATCGCGGCCCATGGCGCCACCTGCTGGCTGTGCTTCCATGCCACGCCCCAGCGCGTCGCGTTGGCGACGCGGTCGTAGGGCAGCACTTCGCCGTCGAACTCGCCCTGCATCGGCTGCGAGCCGCCGAACAGGTAGCGGAACTGTCCTCCGACCTGCAGCCCACGCTTGGTCATCAATCGCGGCGTCACCGTCGCGTCGTAGTTCTCGGCCAGGTTCAGGTAATACGGCAGCGCCATCTCGAAGCCGCGGGTGCCGGTGTAGCCGGCCGTCGGCGTCAGAAAGCCGGACTTGCGCTCGTCGGTCAGCGGAAATTCGAGCCACGGCGAATAGAACACGGGGACGTCGAAGAAACGCACCGTTGCATCGTGCGCGGTACCGACCATCCGCATCGTGTCGATCGTCAACTCGCGCGTCGTCAGGTACCAGTCGTTGCGCGGCGCGACGCACGTCGTGTATCGACCGTCGCTGACCTCGTACTTGTCAGGCCCTGCGAACGTGAGCTTCTTGGCGTCGCCGCGCGCGCCGGCGTCGCCCACGAAGAAATGCGGCTCGTCGAAAAAACCGGTTTCCTCGTTGCGCTTGAATCGCGCTTCGGTTCCGCTGATCCAGTCGACGCCGCGGCGCATGACGACATTGCCCTTGCCGTGCACTTCGTCCGCGTCGACCTCGTAGGCAAGGTAGTCGGCGAGAATCGTCTCGCGACGCGTGCGGAGCTCGACTTTGCCGAAAGCTTCGATCCGCTTCTCGGTCGTGCCTTCGAGCCGGTCCGCGCGAAGGAAGATCGCGCCGCGATCGGGGTCTTCGGCCGCCGGCCGCGATACCGTCCGCGGCGAGCGCGGCGTCGCGGACGCCGCGGCGGACGCCGCCGCGGGCGCCGCCGCCGGCTTCGGCGCCGGTGGCGCGAGTTCGCGCGCTTCCTGGAGCTTCGGGTCGCCCGTTGTCTGCGCATGCACGCCGCCCGCCGCCGCCAGCGCAACGGCGATCGTCACCGCGAATGCGGCGTGCCTTCGGAACGGGGGCGACATGCGGGGACGAGGCGGCGGTTTGCTAAAATGGGCCATTCTACCCAACCGCATTTCGCGCGCCGCCGACGCCGCCGCGAGCGCGCATTCGACCCCGATGTCCACTCGTTCCGATGAACGCCGCGATGCGCTTGCGCGCTTTGTCGCGGCGTCGCTAGCCGGCGCTCCGTTCGCGCTCGAGCCGGCGTCCGTCGATGCGAGCTTTCGCCGGTACTTCCGCGTGACGCCCGGCACCCCGGCGTTCGGCGAGCGGACGCTGATTGCCATGGACGCACCGCCGCCGCAGGAGAACTGCCGTCCGTACGTGCACGTGGCCCGGCTGCTGACGGCGGCCGGCGTGCATGCCCCGCGCGTGCTGGCCGAGGACCTCGAGCACGGATTCCTGCTGCTAACCGATCTCGGCCCGACTACGTACCTCGCCGCGCTGACCGACGCCAACGCCGATGCCCTCTACGCCGACGCGCTCGCCGCGCTCGTGCGCTGGCAGCAGGCATCGCGCGCCGGTGAGTTGCCGGATTACGATTCGGCGCTGCTGCGCCGCGAACTCGACCTGTTCCCGGACTGGTACGTCGGCAAGCATCTCCGCCGCACGTTGACCGACGAACAGCGCGCCAACCTCGATCGGATGTTCGCGCGAATTCTCGAAAACAACCTCGCGCAACCGAAGGTGTTCGTTCATCGCGACTATCACTCGCGCAACCTGATGGTGTCCGCGCCCAATCCCGGCGTCCTCGATTTTCAGGACGCCGTCTATGGCCCGATCACCTATGACCTCGTGTCGCTGTTGCGCGATGCCTACATCCGCTGGGACGAGGAACGGCAGATCGACTGGGCCGTCCGCTATTGGGAGCGCGCGCGCACCGCGCACCTGCCGGTGGCCGCCGATTTCGCCGCGTTCTGGAAGGACTTCGAGTGGATGGGCGTGCAGCGCCAGCTCAAGGTTCTCGGCATTTTCGCGCGCCTCTGCCACCGCGACGGCAAGACCGCGTACCTCGCCGACATGCCGATGGTGATGGGCTACCTGCGTGGCGCTTGCGCGCGCTACGACGAGCTCGCGCCGCTCACGCGCCTGCTCGACGCATTCGAAGATCACGCGCCCAGGGTCGGGCATACGTTCTGATGATCGGCGCGATGATCCTCGCGGCCGGACGCGGCGAGCGGATGCGGCCGCTGTCGGACACGACACCGAAGCCGCTGCTGCCCGTGGGCGGAAAACCGCTGATTGTCTGGCAGATCGAAGCGTTGGCGCGGGCCGGCTTGCGTGACATCGTGATCAATGCCTCGCACCGCAAGGAAATGCTCACGGCTGCGCTCGGCGACGGCAGCCGCTTCGGCGTCGCGCTGCACTGGTCGTTCGAGCCGTCGCCGCTCGAGGCGGCGGGCGGCATCGCGACCGCATTGCCGCTGTTGCCGCCGGGGCCCGCGCTGATTGTCAGCGGCGATGTGTGGACCGCCTTCGACTACGCCAGCCTGTTGCCGCGCGCCGCGGCGATGGCCCGCGACCCCGCGTCGCCGCGCGCGCACCTGGTGATGGTGCCTACGCCGGCATGGCATCCGGCCGGCGATTTCGTGTTGCGCGACGGGATGCTGGCGCTCGACGGCGGCGAGCGTTTGGTCTACGGTAACATTGGCTTGCACGACACCGCGCTCTTCCAGGAGCTCCCGCGCGGCACGCCGCTCAAGCTGCTGCCGCTGTGGCGCGACTGGATCGCCGGCGGCCTCGTGTCCGGGGAACTGTACAACGGTCCGTGGGCGAACGTCGGTACCCCCGACGAGCTTGGCCGCCTCGATGCGGAACTGCGGACACACTCCGCTGGAAGATGCTGATGAAAACCGACGAGAATCCGCTGCTGGCCTTCCCCGCTCTCCCTCGTTTCGACGCCATTCGTCCCGAACACGTGACACCGGCCGTCGACTCGCTGCTGGCGTCCGCGAGGGAAGCCCTCGAGGTCGTTGCCACCGACACCCGCGCGCCGGCCTGGCACACGGTCGTCGAGCCACTCGAAGATGCGCTGGACCGGCTCGATCGCGCCTGGAGCGTCGTTACGCACCTGAACGCCGTGGTGAACACGCCGGCGCTGCGCGACGCGTACAACGCGAACCTGCCGCGGATCACCGACTTCTTCACCGACCTTACGCAAGACCCGCGGCTCTACGCGAAGTACCGCGCGCTGCATGCGTCGCCCGCTTATGCGGCGTTGACGGCCGCGCAGCGCCGAGTCGTCGACAACGAGCTGCGGGATTTCAAGCTCGGTGGCGCCGACCTTTCGATCGACCGCAAGGCTCGGTTCAAGGCCGTTCAGGAGGAGCTGTCGCAGTTGTCGTCGCAGTTCCATGACAACGTGCTCGATGCCACCAACGACTGGTCGCTGATCGTCGACGATCGATCGCGCCTCGCCGGCGTCCCGTCCGACGTGGTGGAGGAAGCGCGCGTCGCCGCGGACGCCGAAGGCAAGGCAGGATACAAGCTGACGCTGCTGATGCCCTGCTACCTGCCCATGCTGCTCTACGCCGACGATCGCGAGCTGCGCGCCACCATGCACCGGGCACGCGAAACGAAGGCGAGCGACCTCGGCGCGGACCCGAAGTGGGACAACACCGGTGTGATCGCGCGCACGCTCGCGCTTCGAGACGAGGAGGCGAAGCTGCTCGGATACGAGAACTATGCCGAGGTTTCGCTGGTCCCGAAAATGGCCGGCTCTCCCGACGAGGTGCTCGCGTTCCTGCGTGACCTGCATCGGCGGGCGCGGCCGTACGCTGAGCGCGACGTGGCGGAGCTGACCGCGTTCGCGCGCACCGGCCTCGGCATCGACGATCTCGAGCCGTGGGACATCATGTACGCGTCGGAGAAGCTGAAGCTCGCGCGCTACGCGTATTCCGAGCAGGAAGTGAAACAGTATTTTCCCGAGGATCGCGTGCGCGCCGGCCTGTTCCGGGTCGTGGAGACGATCTACGGCGTGACGGTCAACGAGGCGCGCGCGGCGGCGTGGCATCCGGACGTTCGCTTTTTCGAGCTCCGCGACCGAGACGGTGCGCTGGCCGGCCAGTTCTTCATGGACAACTATGCGCGCGAGCACAAGCAGGGCGGCGCGTGGATGGACGACCCGATCAACCGCCGCCAACTCGCCGACGGCCCGCAGCATCCGGTGGCATACCTGACCTGCAACCTCGCGAAGCCTGTCGGCGGCAAGCCGGCGCTGTTCACGCACGACGAGGTGATCACCCTGTTCCACGAGTTCGGTCACGGGCTGCACCAGCTGCTGACACGCATCGACACGCCGGGCGTGTCGGGCCTGCAGGGCGTCGAGTGGGACGCCGTCGAGCTGCCGAGCCAGTTCATGGAGAACTTCTGCTGGGAATGGGACGTGCTGCGCGGAATGAGCGCGCATGTCGATACCGGCGAGCCGCTGCCGCGCGCGCTGTTCGACAAGATGATTGCAGCGAAGAACTTCCAGAGCGGCCTCGCCACGTTCCGCCAGGTCGAGATGGCGCTGTTCGACATGCTGCTGCACAGCGCGTACGACCCGGCCGGCGGCCGCCAGTTTGCGACGCCGCAAGCGGTGCTCGATGCCGTTCGTCGGGAAGTCCGCGTGCTGCCGACGGCCCCGTACGACCGTTTCATGCACGCGTTCTCGCACATCTTCGCCGGCGGGTACGCGGCGGGCTACTACAGCTACAAATGGGCCGAGGTGCTGTCCGCCGACGCGTGGAGCCTGTTCGAGGAGACCGGCGTGCTGTCGCCGGCCACCGGCCTCAGGTTCCGGGACGAGGTGCTGGCCACCGGCGGGAGCCGCCCGGCCATGGAGTCGTTCGTCGCCTTCCGGGGCCGCCCGCCCCAACTGGACGCCCTGTTGCGGCATAATGGCATGACGGTGTCATCGTAGGAGGCCCCATGGGACGCATCTCGGTTGCAGCGGCGATCGCCGGTTCCCTCGCCGCGCTGTCGCTGGCCGCCGTCGTGCAGGCACAGGACAAGCAGGTTTATCGCTACGTCGACCCGGACGGTCGTGTCGTCTATACCGATCGTCCGCCGCCGTCGAACGCCAAGAACGCGCAGCAGAAGCGGGTCGGCGCCAACTACATCGAGAACAACGACCTTCCGATTGCATCGCAGCAAGCCGCCGAGCGGTTCCCGGTCGTGCTGTTCACGTTCGGCTGCGGCGAATTGTGCGACAACGCCGTGGCGCTGCTCAATCGGCGCGGCGTCCCGTACGCGACGGTCGACGTCCAGACGCCCGAAGGCTCGAAGCGGCTGCAGTCGCTGACCGGCGAACAGAACGCGCCGGTTCTTTCGGTCGGCGACAAGATGGTCGCCAAGGGCTACAACGAAGCCCGCTGGCAATCGATGCTCGACGAAGCCGGCTATCCGAAGACGCCGCCGCCGCGCCGCACGACGCCGGGACGCGCACCCGCCGATACGCCACCGCCACCGCCCAGCGCCGAGAGCAAGGCAGCCGCCGTCCCGCCGGCGGATGGCGGGTATCCGAAGAACTAGCGGGCGTCGGCCGGCCGCGCACCCTGCGGCCAGTCGCCGCCCTTCCGTGCGAAGCTCGGCCGCGGCTGCGCGGTGAAATAGGCGGCGATGTCGTAAGCGTCCTGCACGGACAGCGTTCCGCCGCGTCCCAGCGGCATCTTGAAGCGCACGAACGCCGCCGCGATCCCCACGCGGGACATGCCCGCGCCGTCGTTGAACGATGCCGGCCCCCACAGCGGCGGAAACGTGTAGGTCGTCCCCGCTTTCAGCCCGGCCCCGTCCGCACCGTGACACGTCGCGCATTGCGCCGCGTAGAGCGTCTTGCCGCGAACCGGATCGGACGGGGACGGCGGCGCACCGATCTCGAGGAAGCCGCGGCCCACGACGCTCGAGCCCGTCGGCACGCCGGTCGACAGCCATGCGATGTACGCGAGGAACGCGCGCATGTCCGCGCCGTCGATGGGGAGAGGCTTGCCGTTCATCGAACGTTGGAAGCAATCGTTGATCCGGTCCTCGAGTGTCTCGACGCGCGCGCTGCGCGCCTGATACTCGGGAAACACGCCCCACAGGCCCGCCAGCGGCGCTGCGTAGGCGACGGTGCCACCGTTCAGATGGCAACTCGAGCAGTTGAGTCCGTCGCCGACATTGGCGGGGAGATTCGCAGGCGTTGCGTTGACGAGCGACAGCCCTCGCTTGACGAGCTCGCCGAGCGGTCCGTCCGGCATCGTCTGCGGCGGCGGAACGGACAGCGGCACGGGTTCGGCCGCGAGCGCCACCGACGCGAGCATCGCGACGATCGAGGCGGCGCGGGCGATACGCACGGTAAACTGGGGCGAGACCATCACGACCATACTACCGCGCCGATCACCCCTCGATGAAGCTCGTCTCCTGGAACGTCAATTCGCTCAACATCCGGCTTCCGCGGCTCGTCGATTGGCTGGCCGCCAACACGCCGGACGTCGTGTGCCTGCAGGAAACCAAGCTCGAGGACGCCAAGTTCCCGCACGACGCGCTGCGCGCCGCCGGCTACCACGCGCATTTTGCCGGCCAGCGCACGTACAACGGCGTCGCGATCGTCGTCCGCGACGGCCTCGACGTCAGCGATCTGCAGCGTGGAATTCCCGGCTACGAGGATACGCAGCAGCGGGTGATCGCCGCCACCGTCGACGGCATCCGGATCGTCTGCGTCTACGTGCCGAACGGCCAGACCGTCGGCTCCGACAAGTACGTGTACAAGCTCGGCTGGTGTGCGGCGGCCGCCGGCTATTTCACCGCGGCGCTCGCGGCCCACCCGGCGCTGGCCGTGC
>Ga0207668_10001788_pt1 | contig 12554 bp, 10 predicted proteins | sample KBSS43metaG_FD_184323 | JGI IMG/M metagenome (GOLD analysis project Ga0207668, IMG submission 184323) | Switchgrass rhizosphere microbial communities from Kellogg Biological Station, Michigan, USA - KBS S4-3 metaG (SPAdes) (version 2) | ecosystem: Host-associated > Plants > Roots > Rhizosphere... | reverse complement strand
AGAAGAAGGACACACTGCGCGCGCTCGGGGCCGAGCTCGTCCTGGTGCCGGCGGCGCCCTATTCGAACCCCGGTCATTTCGTCCACACCTCGCGCCGCATCGCGGAGGAGACGCCCAACGCGCTCTGGGCCGACCAGTTCGACAATCTTTCCAACCGCATGGCGCATATCCGCACCACCGCGGTCGAAATCTGGGAGCAGACCGGCGGCAAGGTGGACGGCTTCATCTGCGCGGCGGGCACCGGCGGCACCGTCGCCGGCGTCGGCCTTGGCCTCAAGGAGTTCGCCGAGGACGTGGTGATCGGCCTCGCCGATCCGCATGGCGCGGCACTCTACAGCTACTACACCATCGGCGAGCTCGCCGCGGAGGGTTCTTCCGTCGCCGAGGGCATCGGCCAGGGGCGGATCACCGCCAATCTGGACGGCGCGCCGATCGACCGCGCCTATCGCATCGCCGATGCCGACGGGCTCGAACAGGTCCACCGTCTGCTCAGCGAGGAGGGGCTGTGCCTCGGCCTGTCCTCCGGCATCAACGTCGCCGGTGCGATCGCGCTCGCCCGCGATCTCGGGCCGGGCAAGACGATCGTCACGATGCTCTGCGATTCGGGGATGCGCTACCTCTCGACGCTCTACAATCCGGCCTGGCTGGAAGCGAAGGGGCTAGTCGTGCCGCCGTGGCTGGCGCGCGCCTGATCGCCCGTTGCACGAAGGCCGCGCTGCGGGTTAAATTCGCGGTATACCGCGGCCGTCGGCACGGCGTGAGGAGGGCGGATGCAGCGCGTTAGGATCGGTCTGACCGGCCTCGCCGTGGTGTTCCTGCTCGTCCTTCTCGCGGCCGCCATGTTCAGTGCGGTCGGCACGTCCGAGAACGGCAACGGCATGGACAACAACGCCGCCGAGATCGCCGACCCCAAGGAGCCGCTCGCCGAACTCGGCGTCGCCCCGGGCAATGCCCCGCCCGAAGGGCCGGCACCCGCCAAACCCCACTGAGTGGGGGCCGGTCCCCGAATAGCCGCGCCCGATCAGCGTAGGGGGGGCCGTGGGCGGATCGCCCGGTGTCAGGTCACATCCTACGCCTCAAGCCCGCCGCCCAAGAGGAGGGGTATGTTCCGGCGCATCCAGCGCTGCTTGCCCCGAGACTCACCCCTCGTGCGATCAACAGATCATACAGGGACCATTCACGGGCGCTGACACATTTCAACCACGCTTTGAACAGAGTTATCCACAGGCTCCAACTAGAACAGGAGTAGAACAGGGACAGTCGAAATAAGCCCTTTCCCCTCTGTGAAGCCCTCGCTTCCCAATCTGTCCCCAGTTTTCCCCGAAAGTGGCATTGTCTCCCCATCCACAGCCTGATAAACGGAGCTGACAGAGGGGCGAGCCACCTCCTGCCTCGTGAATTCGGGACGAACGCGAATGCGTGACTGCGTTTTTCGCGGCGGGAGCGGCTTTGCGTCTGGGATCAGGGACCGGGCGTGGATCAAAGGGGAGTCTTCAGAGGCTTTGCGCTTCAGACGGTCGATGCGAAGGGTCGCGTCGCCATCCCCCATGGCCTGCGCACCACCATCGAGCGCAACAGCCAGGTCAAGACGGTCGTCATCGCCAAGCACGAGATCGATCAGTGCCTGACCGGCTATGATCGCGACTATACCCCGACGCCCGCGGTCGATCAGGATGGGCGCGGCCTCAACGGCGCCAATCGCTACAATGCCAGCCGCGTCGCCTTCGGTCTCACCGACGATGCGAACTACGACGATTCGGGCCGCTGCGTGATCCCGCCGATGCTGCGCAAGCTCGGCAAGATCGAGAACCTGGCCTTCTTCCTCGGCGCCGGCGACACCTTCGAGATCTGGAATCCGAAGATCGCGCTCGAATCCCCCGAAGTTGTCGAAGACGTCAAGGCGATCATCCGCTTCTGCCTGGAAGAGAAGGGGATCACCCTCGAAGGTGCGGAGGCGAAGGCGTGATCGCCCCCGATCCCCGGCACGTCCCCGTGCTTCGCGACGAGGTGATCGCCGGCCTCGCCATCGCCGCCGGCGAGACCCATGTCGACGCCACCTTCGGCGCCGGCGGCTATACCCGCGCCATGCTCGCCGCCGGCGCGCGGGTGATCGCCTTCGACCGCGACCCCGATGCCGTCGCCGAGGCCGCGCCGCTGGTGGCCGAGGCGGGCGATCGGCTGACCCTGGTGCCCGAGCGCTTCTCGCGGCTGGACGGTGCGCTTGCCGAGCGCGGCGTGGACGGGGTCGACGGCATCGCCTTCGACATCGGCGTGTCGTCGATGCAGCTCGACCGGGCTGAGCGCGGCTTCTCGTTCCAGGCCGACGGGCCGCTCGACATGCGGATGGGACAGGAGGGGCCGACCGCCGCCGATTTCCTCAACACCGCCGACGAGGGTGAGATCGCCGACGTCATCTTCCAGCTCGGCGAGGAGCCGAAGGCGCGCCGCATCGCCCGTGCGATCGTCGCGGCGCGGCCGCTGTCGCGCACCGCCGAGCTCGCCGCGGTGGTCCGCAAGGCGATCGGCATGCGCCCCGGCGACAAGAAGGACCCCGCGACCAAGACGTTCCAGGCGATCCGCATCCACCTGAATGCCGAGCTCGACGAGCTGGAGGACGGCCTCGCCGCCGCCGAGCGGGTGCTGAAGCCCGGCGGTCGGATCGCGGTGGTGACCTTCCATTCCTCCGAGGACCGCATCGTCAAGCGGTTCCTCCGGACGCGGAGCGGCGCCACCCCTGCCGGCTCGCGCCACCGCCCGGCGACCGAAGCGGCGCGCGTGCCCAGCTTCGAGGATGTCGCCAAGCCGGTCCGCCCCGGCGAGGCCGAACTCGCCCGCAATCCCCGTTCGCGTTCCGCCACGCTGCGCGTCGCCCGTCGCTCAGCGGCGCCCGCCTGGCCCGTCGTCTCGAAAGGTCTGTCGTCATGATCGCTACCCGTTTCCGCTCGGTGGTGTCGGCGGCGATCGTCGCGGCGGCAGCCCTGGTCTTCTATCTGATCTCGCTGAACGTCGCCGCGGAGCGCAACGAACTGCGCAAGGTCGAGCGGCAGATCGCCGCGACCAAGACCGACCTGCGCTATCTCAAGACCGAATTCGGCACCCGCGCCCGCTTGAGCGAGCTGGAGCGCTGGAACGTCGACGTCCTCGCGCTGCAGGCGCCGGCGCCGCGCCAGTACATGAAGGACGGCGTCCAGCTCGCCAGCCTGGTCGAAGGCGCGCCCGCCCCGGCGATGGCCCGGCCGGCGGTGGTGCAGGTCGCGCAGGTGGCGCCGGTCGCCCCGGCGGTGCCGAGCGTCCCGGCCGAGCCGGCGCCCGCGCCGAGCGCGATCCGCCCGGCCCCGGCCGGCGTGGTCATGGCCGCCTACGATGCGCCGCGTCCCGCCCAGCGCAAGGCCGCCGCGAAGGCCGAGGCCGCCTCGCCGCCTCCCGCCGCAGCGCCGGCCCCCGCCCAGCCGATGCTGCGCCAGGCGACCTATATCCGGCCGTCCAGCGCGGCGCTGGCGCTCCATCCCGAGAAGGTCGCGCTGCTCGACGACGATCTCCTCGGCGAGATCCGGAAGGTGGCGAAATCGGAGCGCAAGAAGGTCTCGCGATGACCGCGACGGTCGCGCGCCCCGCCCCGATCCCGGCACCGGACGCGCGGCAGGAGGTCCTGTCGCTCACCCATTTCCGGCTGATGCTGGTGATGCTGCTGTTCATCGGCGCCACCCTCGTCGTCGCCGGCCGGCTTGCCTTCCTCACCGTGTTCACCGATCGCCCGAGCGGTGAGCGCGGCAATGGCGGCTTCGCCGCGCGTGCCGACATCGTCGACCGCAACGGCATGCCGCTCGCCAGCAACATCGATGCCTGGTCGATCGCGATCCACCCGTCGCGGCTGGTCAATGATCCCGAGGATCTCGCCCCGCGCCTTGCCGCGCTGATGCCGGAGAAGACCGAGGCGCAGTATCTGGCAATCCTGCGATCGGGGAAGAACTTCGCCTATCTCAGCCGCCGGGCGATGCCCGAGCTGGTCCAGGCGGTGAACGCGATCGGCGAGCCGGCGATCGAGTTCCAGCGTGAGCCCGAGCGGCTCTATCCGCAGGCCTCGCTCGCCAGCCATGTGCTCGGCTTCATCAACCGCGACGGCGTCGGCGTCGGCGGGATCGAGGGCGCTTTCCAGCAGCGGCTGAGCGATCCGGCTCAACTCGGCCGGCCGCTGGCGCTGTCGATCGATTCGCGCGTGCAAGCGGTCATGGAGAGCGAGCTTTACGCCGCCATGGTCAAGTTCCAGGCGATCGGCGCCACCGGCCTCGTGCTCGACGTGCATACCGGCGAGGTGCTGGCGCTCGCCTCGCTGCCCAGCTTCAACCCCAATGCCGCCGGCCGCGTGCCGGCCGAGGTCCGCTACAACAAGGCGACGATGGGCGTGTACGAGCTGGGATCGACCTTCAAGGCGATCACCATGGCCGAGGGCATCGAGAGCGGCGTGCTCAAGTCGATGACCCAGAAATACGATGCCACCAGCCCGCTCCACATCGGCCGCTTCACCATCAAGGACGATCACCCCAAGGGCCGCTGGCTGACCGTGCCGGAGATCATGGTCTACAGCTCGAACATCGGCACCGCGCAGATCGCCGAGCAGATCGGCGAGCAGGGCATGGCGAGCATGTTCCGCAAGCTGGGCTTCGACCGCAAGACCGACATCGAGATTTCGGAAAAGTCGCTGCCGCTGTGGCCGGTCTACTGGGGCCGCACCACGGTGATGACGGTCGCCTACGGCCATGGCATCGCCGTCACCCCGCTGCACCTCGCCAACGCCTATGCCGCGATCGTCAACGGCGGCATCTGGCGGCCGGCGACGCTTCTCAAGCGTGCGCCCGGCCAGGTCCCCGCAGGCCGCCGGGTGATGGCGCAGTCGACCAGCGACCGCGTCCGCCAGCTGATGCGGATGGTGGTGATGCCGGAGACCGGCGGTACGGGTAAGAGCGCGAACGCGCCCGGCTTCCGCGTCGGCGGCAAGACCGGCACTGCGGAAAAGCCGCATAATGGCGGCTATGCCCGGCACTCGCTGGTCTCGACCTTCGCCGGCGTGTTCCCGATGGACGATCCGAAGTACGTCGTCGTCGCCATGCTCGACGAGCCGAAGGGCACCAAGGACACCTATGGCTTCGCCACCGCCGGCTGGACCGCCGGCCCCGTCGTCAACAAGGTCGTCTCGCGGGTCGGCCCGATCCTGGGCGTGATGCCCGACGAAACCCGCGACGTCGACGTGTCGGAGCTGATGCCGCTGGTCGCCCCGGTCACCAAGGGGCACTGACATGCGCCTCGCGGACCTCGGCCTCGGCACGCATCAGGACCGCGTGACCGGCTTCGCCATCGATCATCGCAAGGTGGCACCCGGCACCGTCTTCGGCGCGTTCAAGGGCACGCGCTTCGATGGCGAGACCTTCATCGCCGATGCGGTCAAGGCGGGCGCGGTCGCCGTCGTCGCCCGGCCCGAGGCGACCGTCGAAGGCGCGCTCCACGTCACCGATGCCGAGCCGCGGCGCGCCTTCGCCCGCCTGGCCGCGAAGTTCTTCGCGCCGTTCCCGGCGCATGTCGCCGCGGTCACCGGCACCAACGGCAAGACCTCGACGGTCGAACTCACCCGCCAGCTCTGGCGGATGGCCGGCCATCACGGCGCCTCGATCGGCACGCTGGGTGTCACCACGGCCGAGGATTCGGTATCGACCGGCCTCACCACGCCCGACATCGTCACCTTCCTGTCGAACGTCGCCGGTCTCGCCCGCGAGGGCGTCAGCCATCTCGCCTTCGAGGCGTCGAGCCACGGCCTGTCGCAGTTCCGGACCGAGGGGCTGCCGGTCCAGGCCGCCGCCTTCACCAACCTCAGCCGCGATCACCTCGACTACCATCTGACGATGGAGGCCTATCTCGAGGCCAAGCTCCGCCTGTTCACCGAGGTGGTCGATCGCGACGGCACCGCGGTGATCTGGGCCGACGATCCCGTCTCCGACCGGGTCGCCGAGATCGCGGTCGAGCGCGGCCTGACGCTGATGACCGTCGGCACCAGGGGCGAGGCGCTGCGCCTCGCCGCGCGCGAGCCGACCGCGCTGGGCCAGACCCTGACGGTCGAGGCGGGGGGAGCGAAGCACAGCGTAAAGCTGCCGCTGATCGGCGCCTATCAGGCCGCCAATGCGCTCACCGCCGCCGGCCTCGCCATCGCCACCGGCGGGGACATCGCCGCGACGCTCTCCGGGCTCGCCCGCGTCCAGCCGGTGCGCGGCCGGCTTGAGCGCGCGGTGCTGACCCGCAGCGGCGCGCCGGTCTACGTCGATTACGCCCATACCCCCGACGGGCTGCAGGCGGCGATCGAGGCGTTGCGCCCGCACGCGACCGGCCGGCTGATCGTGGTGTTCGGCGCCGGCGGCGACCGTGACAAGGGCAAGCGCCCGCAGATGGCGGCGGTCGCCGCACGGCTGGCCGACCACGTCATCGTCACCGACGACAACCCCCGCACCGAGGATGCCGCCGCGATCCGCCGCGACGTGCTGGCCGGCGCCCCCGACGCGACCGAGATCGGTGGCCGGCGCGAGGCGATCGCCGCCGGCATCGCCGGGGCGCAAGCCGGCGACATCGTCCTCCTCGCCGGCAAGGGCCATGAGCAGGGACAGATCGTCGGCGACATCGTCCTCCCCTTCGACGACGTTCAGGTGGCGCGGGAGTGCGCGGGATGATGAAGCCGCTGTCGCACGGGTGGCAGTCGGGCGAGGCCGCGGTGCCGCTGTGGACTGCGGTCGATATCGCCGCGGCCACCGGGGGTCGCATCGAAGGCGATTTCTCGGCGACCGGCGTCGCCTTCGACTCGCGCGAGGTCGAGCCTGGCCATCTCTTCGTCGCGATGTCGGGCGAGGCGACCGACGGCCATCGCTTCGTCGGCGGTGCGTTCGACCGCGGTGCCGCCGGCGCGCTGGTCAGCCAGCCGGTCGATGGCCCTTCGGTGCTGGTCGCCGACACCGCCGCCGCGCTGGACGATCTCGCCCGCGCCGCGCGCGCGCGGACCGCGGCGCAGGTGATCGGCGTCACCGGATCGGTCGGCAAGACCGGCACCAAGGAGGCGCTCGCCGCCGCGCTCGCCCGCGGCCTGCGCGGGTCGGCGCACCGATCGGTCAAGAGCTACAACAACCACACCGGCGTGCCGCTCAGCCTCGCACGGATGCCGGCGGGCAGCGCCTATGGCGTGTTCGAAATGGGGATGAACCATGCCGGCGAGCTTGCCGGGCTGACGCGCCTCGTCCGCCCGCATGTCGCCATCGTCACCGCCATCGCCCCGGCGCACGCCGCCTTCTTCACCGACGAAGGGGCGATCGCCGACGCCAAGGGTGAGATCTTCCAGGGACTGGAGCCGGGCGGCACCGCGATCATCCCCTATGACAGCCCGCATCGCGACCGGCTGATCGCCGCCGCCACCCCCCATGCCGGCCGGATCTGGACCTTCGGCCGCGGCCAGGGCGCCGACATCCGCGCCATCGAGGAGGTCCGCAACGCCACCGGCGGGTCGTTCGTCTCGGCGGTGCTGCCGGATACCGAGCTCAGCTTCACCGTCGGCCAACCCGGCGCGCATTGGGTGTCGAACGCGCTGGCGGTGATCGCCGCGGTCGCCGCGGTCTCCGGCGACCTCGCCGCGGCCGGCCTGGCGCTTGCCGACATGGGCGGGCTCGCCGGGCGCGGTGCGCGCCGCACGGTGACGGTGGGCGAGGGGCAGGCGCTGATCATCGACGAAAGCTACAATGCCAACCCGGCATCGATGGCGGCGACCATCGCCACGCTGGGCGAGACCGCCGCCAGCCGCCGCATCGTCGTGCTGGGGGAGATGCGCGAGCTGGGGCCGCGGGCGCCGGCCTATCATGCCGGTCTCGCCGGGCCGATCCTAGCCGCCGGCGTGGATCGGGCACTGCTGGTCGGCGAAGGCATGGCGCCGCTTGCCGAAGCGCTTGAGGGAAGGATCGAGATCGCGCATGTGGCCGACGCGCAGGCGGCCGCCGCGGCGCTGGCGGGAACGCTGGCGCCGGGCGACGCCGTGCTCGTCAAAGGATCGAACGCCATCGGGCTCTCGGCTGTGGTCGAGACGCTCGCCGCAGGTGACGCGTAAATGCTGTATGTTCTCGCCGACTGGCTCGGCTTCCCCGGTGTCCTCAACCTCATCCGCTACATCACCTTCCGCGCCGGCGCGGCGGCGATAACGGCGCTGGTCCTCGGCCTGATCATCGGGCCGAAGTTCATCGGCTGGCTTCGAGTCCGCCAGGGCAAGGGCCAGCCGATCCGCACCGACGGGCCGCAGACCCATCTCGCCAAAGTCGGCACGCCGACGATGGGCGGGCTGATGATCCTGACCTCGGTCACGGTCTCGATCCTGCTGTGGATGGACCTGGGCAACCGCTACACCTGGGGCTGCCTGCTGGTGACGCTCGGCTTCGGCATGATCGGCTTCCTCGACGATTACGACAAGGTGAAGAAGCGGAGCCACAAGGGGGTCTCCGGCAAGACCCGGCTGATCGCCGAGTTCGTGATCGCCGGCTTCGCGAGCTGGCTGATCCTGTCGGGCAACGGCACCCATCTCTACGTGCCGTTCTACAACGGCCCGGTGATCGACCTCGGCCCGTTCTACATCGTCTTCGCCGCCTTCACGATCGTCGCTTTCGGCAACGCGGTGAACCTGACCGACGGGCTGGACGGCCTCGCGACCATGCCGGTGATCATCGCCTGCCTCGCCTTCTTCGTGATCGCCTATCTGGTCGGCAACGCCAAGTTCGCCGCCTATCTCGGCATCCCGCATGTGCTGGGCGCCGGCGACCTCACCATCATGACCGCCTGCATCATCGGCGCGGGCCTTGCCTTCCTGTGGTTCAACGCGCCGCCGGCGGCGGTGTTCATGGGCGACACCGGCAGCCTTGCGCTCGGCGGCGCGCTCGGCTCTATCGCGGTCGTCACCCATCACGAGATCGTGCTCGGCATCGTCGGCGGCCTGTTCGTGGCCGAGGCGATGTCGGTGATCATCCAGGTGTTCTTCTACAAGCGGACCGGCAAGCGGATCTTCCGCATGGCGCCGATCCATCATCATTTCGAACAGCTCGGCTGGTCGGAGCCGACGGTCGTCATCCGCTTCTGGATCGTCTCCTTCGTGCTGGCGCTCGCCGGCCTCGCCACGCTGAAGCTCAGGTGATCACCAGCCCCGCCTTCGCCGGCAAGACCTACGCCGTCCTCGGCCTCGCCCGCTCGGGCCTCGCCACCGTCGCCGCGCTGCTGGCCAGCGGCGCGAAGGTGGTCGCGTGGGATGCGAACGAGGGCGCGCGCGAAAAACTCCTCCCCGGCACGGGGAGGGGGACCGGCGAAGCCGGTGGAGGGGGGGCGCCACAAACGGCGGCCTCGCGTGCTGAGCGCCCCCTCCACCATCCTTCGGCCACGGCTGCTTCGCAGCCGGCTTCGCGCGATGACCCGCCCCCGGCAGGTCATTCGTTCGCGCTACGCCCCCCTCCCCGTGCCGGGGAGGATTTGGTCCTCGCCGATCCGCTCACGCTCGATCTCACCGGTTTTGCCGGCGTCATCGTCTCGCCCGGCGTCCCGCTCAACCGCCACCCGATCGCCGGCCATGCCGCGCGCTTCGACGTGCCCGTCATCGGCGATATCGAGCTCTTCGCTCTGGCCCGACCGTCGCTGCCGACGCACAAGGTGGTCGGCATCACCGGCACCAACGGCAAGTCGACCACCACCGCGCTGATCACTCACCTCCTCGAGACCGCGGGCGTGCCGACCTTGATGGGCGGCAATATCGGCCTCCCCATCCTCGGCCGCGACCCGCTTCCCGAGGGCGGGGTCTACGTGCTGGAGCTGTCGAGCTACCAGATCGACCTGACGCAGAGCCTGGACTGCGATGTCGCCGTGCTGCTCAACATCACGCCGGACCACCTCGATCGCTATGACGGGTTCGAGGGCTATGCCGCGTCGAAGGCGCGGCTGTTCTCGTTGTCGACGGGAACGGCCGTCATCGCCGTCGAGGACGAGCAGACCCGCCGCATCGCGAGCGCGCTGAAACCCACGTCTACGGGTGAAAAGGGCGACAGGCTCGTAGCGATCCGCTCCACCGAGATCGCCGATCAGTCGGCCTGGCCGGCTCTGCAGGGCCCGCACAACGCGCAGAACGCCGCCGCGGCCATTGCCACGGCGCGTGCGCTGGGTGTTCCCGAGGATGCGATCGCCGAAGGCCTGCGCACCTACCCCGGCCTCCCTCACCGCATGGAACGCGTCGCCACCCGCGACGGCGTGCTGTTCGTCAACGACAGCAAGGCGACCAACCCGACCTCGACCGCGCCCGCGCTCGACGCCTTCCCGGCGATCCACTGGATCCTCGGCGGCCTGCCCAAGACGAACGATCTCGACGCGCTGGAAGAGCATCTCGGCCATGTTCGCGCCGCCTATACGATCGGGCAGGCCGGCGACATGTATGCCGGTTTGCTGGACGGTCGGATGCCGGTCACCCGCTCTGGCACGCTCGCTCAGGCGGTGCAGGATGCCGCCGCGGCGGCACGGGCGGGGGAGGTTGTCCTTCTCTCCCCCGCCTGCGCGTCGTTCGACCAGTTCAAGGATTACGAGGCGCGGGGCGATGCTTTTCGCGCCGCGGTGGAGGCGCTCGCATGACCACGGTGACCCTGCCGAAGCCCGAGGCCAAGCGCCGGGGCAAGCGCAAGAAAAACGCCGCCCGCCTCGGCCGTGCCGATCGCTCGGCGCTGGGGCGGTGGTTCTGGGAGATCGACCTCGTCCTGCTGACGCTCGTCACGGTGCTGATCTCGATCGGCCTGATCGCCGTCGCCGCTGCCTCGCCGGCGGCGGGATATCGCTATTCGGACGGCGCGGTGCAGTTCCAGCCGCTCCACTATTTCTACCGCCAGCTGATGTGGCTGTCGGTCGGCGTGCCGGTGATGATCGGCGTGTCGATGATCCCCAAGGATCTCGCCCGCCGCGCCGCGCTGATCGGCGCCGGCATCTTCCTCGTCTTCCTGGCGCTGGTCCCGGTGATCGGCGTGGAGGTGAACGGTGCGCGGCGCTGGATCGGCGTCGGCATCTCGCAGTTCCAGCCGTCCGAGTTCCTGAAGCCGCTCTACGTCGTCGCCATCGCTTGGATCCTGTCGCTGAAGGGGAAGGACGAGAAGCTGCCGGTGGTGACGATCACCGGCGCGATCACCATCCTGATCGCCGGGCTCCTCATGAAGCAGCCCGATTTCGGCCAGACCATCATCTTCATGTCGGTTTGGTTCGCCCTGCTGACGATGGCCGGTGCGCCGGCCAAGCTGCTCGGCACCTTCATCGCCTCGGGCATCGGCGGCATCGTCGCGGCATACTTCCTGTACCCGGTGGCGACGGTCCGGATAAACAACTTCCTGTTCCAGGAGGGCGATACCTACCAGGTCGACAGCGCCCACCGGACGCTCACCGCGGGCGGCCTGTTCGGCTCGGGGCCGGGCGCCGGGCAGATGAAGTTCCGCCTGCCGGAGCCGCATACCGACTACATTTTCTCGGTGATCGGCGAGGAGTTCGGGCTGATCGCCTGCCTCGCCATTGCCATCCTCTATGCCGCGATCATCGTCCGCGTGTTCCTGAAGCTGCTGCACGAGGAGGACAATTTCCTGCTCCTCGCCGCCGCCGGCCTCGTCACCCAGCTGGGGCTGCAGGCGTTCATCAACATGGCGGTGAACTGCAACCTCGCCCCGTCGAAGGGGATGACCCTGCCGTTCATCAGCTATGGCGGATCGTCGATGGTCGCGCTGTCGATCGGTTTCGGCCTGCTTTTGGCATTCACCCGCCGCAATCCCTACCTGACCCGCTCACCCTATGTCGTAAAGTGGAACAACAGGTGAGCATCACGCGCCATTTCGTCCTCGCGGCCGGCGGTACCGGCGGGCACATGGTGCCCGCCCATGCGCTCGCCGCCGAACTGACCGACCGCGGCCACCGTGTCGCGCTCGTCACCGACGAGCGTGGCGCGCGCATCCCCGGACTGTTCGCGGGTGTCGATACCCATGTCATGCCGGCCGGGCGCCTGGCCGGCGGCGTCTTCGGCTGGCTGCGCGCCGGCCGCTCGATCCTTGCCGGGCGCAGCATGGCGCGGCGTCTCTACCGCGATTTCGAGCCGACTGCCGTGATCGGCTTCGGCGGCTATCCCGCCCTCCCGGCGCTGCTCGCAGCACTGGCCGACGGCATCCCCAGCATCGTCCACGAGCAGAACGCCGTGCTGGGCCGGGTCAACCGCTTCCTCGCCCGCCGCGTCGATGCGATCGCCACCGCCTATCCGGCGGTCGATCGACTGCCCAAGGGCGTCGCGGCCAAGGTCCGCCTCGTCGGCAATCCGGTGCGTGAAGAGGTGCTGGCGCTGCGCCATCGCCCGTTCCCGCCCGAAGACACGCTGAACGTCCTGGTCACCGGCGGCAGCCAGGGCGCGACGATCCTGTCGCGCGTCGTCCCCGACGGCCTCGCGCTGCTGCGCGAGCCGCTGCGCTCGCGCCTGGTCATCACCCAGCAGTGCCGAC
>Ga0207668_10001787_pt1 | contig 12557 bp, 7 predicted proteins | sample KBSS43metaG_FD_184323 | JGI IMG/M metagenome (GOLD analysis project Ga0207668, IMG submission 184323) | Switchgrass rhizosphere microbial communities from Kellogg Biological Station, Michigan, USA - KBS S4-3 metaG (SPAdes) (version 2) | ecosystem: Host-associated > Plants > Roots > Rhizosphere >... | reverse complement strand
TCGGCGGACGACCTGACCAGCGTGCCGGACCTGTCCGGGCTGGTCCCGGAGGCCGTCGACCTCGGCCCGCTGAACGCCGCGCAGGCCGAGCACCTGGCCAACAAGTTCACCGAGGAGGCCGACCGGTTGGAGGGCCGGCAGGAAAGCCTCGACCGGGTCACCGTCCGGCTCGGCCTGCCCAACGTGGTGACCTTCGCCGACTCGGCCCGGGTGGTCACCATCGCCGGCCTGATCTCCCGCGACAACAAGCCCGAGGCGGCCTGGTTCGAGACCGGCGGCATGCCCCGGGCGCACGCCGCCCTCCGCGCCCTGCGGCTCGCCGTCGAGGCCGTCGTCGAGGCGGAGGCGCAGGCCCGCCGCCACTTCCGCGAGGACGTGCTGAAGGAACCCATCGACGAGGTCGCCGACCGGCTCACCCGCCACCGCGGGCCGCGCAAACTGCTCCGGCCGTACCGGCGGGACAAGAAGGCGGCCATCGAGTCGGCCCTGCCCGACGTCGACCCGGCCGACGCGATCGCGAACGTCGAGGACGCCGCCGCCTGGAAGCAGGCGCTCGACGACCTGGCCGCCGCCGAGGCCGAACACGCCGAGATCCTCGGCCGGCACTGGACCGGAACGGACACCGACTTCGCCGCGATCCAGGAGGCCCTGCACACCGCCGACGAGGTGATCCGGGAGACGCCGGCCGAGGCGCTCGCGGCCGTGGTGGTGCACGTCTGCGCGGCCCGCCCGAACGGCGCGCTGCTGCGGATCGTCGGCGAGGCCCGGGACGAGTTCACCCGGTTCAAGACCACGCTGCGCCCGGCGCCGGCCCGGGCGCCCCGCCCCGAACTGGCCGAGGGCGCGGTGCAGGACGCGGTCACCTGGCTGCGCGCGCACGTCGGCCCGCTGCACGCCGCGGCCGAGATGATCCGCGCGTACAGCGCGCCCACCGGCCGGGACCTCACCCTCACCGAGGCCCGCGAGATCGCCAAGCAGCGGCAGGCGGCCACCGACGCGGAGGCGGCGATCTGGGCCGACGCGTCCGCGCACGCGGCCGTGCTCGGCTCGGTCTACCGCGGCACCAAGACCAACGACGAGACGCTGAACGAGATCGTGGCGTGGACCGCGCAGGCCCGCCGGCTGATGACCGGCGGCGACGCGCCGCTCACCCCGGCGCAGGCGCACGCCCTCGTCGAGGCCCGGCCCAGCGAGGGGCTGTCGGCCGCGGTCGCCGGCTGGGAACAGGCCCGCGGCGACGTGCTCGACGCGTTCGGCCCGGCCCGGCACGCCGAGCTGACCAAGGAGCTGGGCGACTACGACACCGCCCGGGACCTGCTGGTCGAACTGCTGCACGACACCCCCGGGCAGCAAGAGTGGTTCCGGCACGAGGACGCCCGGCAGGTGCTCGTCGAGCACGGCCTGGCCGGCGCCCTCGAGTTCTGCGCCGAGCGGGAGATCCCGGTCGAGCAGGTGTGGCCGGTGCTGGAACGGGCGCTCTACCGCGGCTGGGTCGACATGATCATCCGGGACGACCCCGGCCTGCAACCGGCCGGCGCCGAGGACCGAGGCCACCTCGTCGACGTCTTCCGGCTGCTGGACAACGAACTCACCGCGGCCGCGGTCGCCGACATCGTCTACGCCGTCGAGACCCGCCGCCCGTCCTCCTCGCCGGCCGGCGAACCCGGCCTGATCCGCCGGGAGGGCACGAAGAAGAGCGGCCACCTGCCGGTACGCGAACTGATCGCCCAGGCCCGGCACGCGGTGCAGGCGCTGAAGCCGTGCCTGCTGATGTCGCCGCTCGCGGTGAGCCGGTACCTGCCGCCGGAGATGGAGTTCGACGTCGTCATCCTCGACGAGGCGTCCCAGGTGACCACGGCCGACGCGATCAACTGCGTCTACCGCGGCGACGCGCTGGTGGTCGCGGGCGACGAGCGGCAGCTGCCGCCGACCTCGTACTACGAGCGGGTGGGGGACGACGTCACCGACTATCCGTCGATCCTGGAGGTGGCTCGGGCCAGCCTGCCGGTGCTGGAACTGAACTGGCACCACCGCAGCCGGCACGAGGCGCTGTTCGCCTTCGCCGACCTCGCCTACTACCAGGGCCGGACCATCGGGCTGCCGCGCGCCTACCCGCAGGAACCCGACCACGGCGTGGAGATGTTCTTCGTGGACGGCATCTATCGCCGGCAGACCACGTCCGACAATCCGATCGAGGCGGAGGCGGTCGCCGACCGGGTGCTGCACCATTACGCCACCCGGCCGGGCAAGACGCTCGGCGTGGTGACGCTGTCGGTGGCGCAGGCGGACGCGATCGACGACGCGGTGCGCCGTGCCGCCGCGGACCGACCCGGCCTCGCCGACCATCTCGACGACAGCGACCGGCTCACCGGCTTCTTCGTGAAGAGCCTCGAGGCGGTCCAGGGCGACGTCCGCGACGTGATCATCCTGTCCGTAGGCTACGGCTACGACGAGAACGACAAAATCAGTACGAACTTCGGCGCCCTCAACCGGCCACGAGGCTGGCGCCGGCTCAACGTGGCGATCACCCGGGCCCGGGAGCGGGTCGAGGTGGTCTCCTCGATCCACGCCAGCGACGTGCCGGACATGGGCAACGAGAGCGTACGACACCTGAAGGCCTACCTCGAGTACGCCGAGCGCGCCGCCGCCACGCTCGGCCGCGACCCCGACGACCGCGAGGGCATCACCCCGTTCGAGGACGCGGTGCTCACCCTCGTACGCGACTGGGGCTTCCGGGCCCGCCGCCGGGTCGGCGCCGCCGGTCACTGGATCGACCTGGCCATCCTGCACCCCGGCCAGGAGAAGGACGTGTTCGCCCTGGGCATCGAGTTCGACGGCCCCGCCTACCACAGCGTGCCGTCGACGCGGGACCGCGACCGCCTGCGCTACGACGAGCTGCGCGAGCTGGGCTGGCACATGCACCGCATCTGGTCCACCGCCTGGTATCTCGACCCGGAGGCCGAACAGCAGCGACTGTACGACGCGATCCGCCGGGCGCTGGTCGACCCGGTCGGCGTCGACCAGCTGGCCTCGCCGGAATGGGGAGCGCCCTACCGGCCGGTCGCGGGCGAACTGCTCCCGCCGGAGACGGCCGCCGCGGAACAGCTCGATACGCTCTGAGCGCTGGGTCTTTCCGGAAAACTTCGACGTGGCTGTCGATTCGGCGTGGGGCCGGTTGACGTAGGAGTGGAAGCACCCGCAACCTCAGCCTGAGGAGACGCACGATGGCCCAGTACCTGATCTTGATCTACGAGGACGAGTCCGGCTACGAGAACCCCGACCCGGGCGCGTGGCAGCAGGCCATGGACGCGCACAACCGGTTCGCCGAGCAGGTCGGCGAGCTCGGCGGCGAGCTGCTGGGCGGCAACGCGTTGCAGCCGACGGCGACCGCCACGTCGATCCGCGGGGACGTCGTCACCGACGGCCCGTTCGTGGAGACCAAGGAGGTCCTCGGCGGCTACTACCTGATCGAGGCCAAGGACCTCGACCAGGCACTCGCGATCAGCAAGCTGTGCCCGGCCCCGTTCGGCGGCGTCGAGGTGCGCCCGGTCATGGTGTTCTCGTAACGTCCGTGAGCGAGGACACCGCCGCCGTACGGCTGGCGGTCGCCGACGCGCACCGCCGCGAGTGGGCCAGAGTGCTCGCCGCGACGGTGCGCGTCGCCCGCGACCTCGACCTGGCCGAGGAGTGCGTCCAGGATGCCTACGTCTCGGCCATGGACACCTGGCTGCGCCAGGGCGTGCCGGCCAACCCGGGGGCCTGGCTCACCACCGCCGCGCAGCGCCGGGCCATCAACGCCCACAAGCGGGCGGCGACGCTGCGCTCGAAGCTGCCCCTGCTCGTCATCCCCGAGGCGTCCCCGGCGGCCGAGGCGGCGGTCGAGGGGTCGGTCGAGGCCGACGACATCCCCGACGATCGGCTCCGGCTGATCTTCACCTGCTGCCACCCGGCGCTCGCCCGGGAGGCCCAGCTGGCGCTGACCCTGCGGCTGGTGTGCGGGCTGACCACGGCGGAGATCGCGCGCGCGTTCCTGATCAGCGAGCCGACCATGGCCGCCCGGGTGACGCGGGCCAAGAAGAAGATCGCCGCGGCCGGAATCCCGTACCGGGTGCCCCCGGCCGAGGAACTGCCGGACCGCCTCGACGCCGTCCTCACCGTCGTGCACCTCGTCTTCACCACCGGCCATGCCGCCCCGACCGGTCCCGCGCTCGTCCGCGCCGACCTGATCGAACGCGCTGTCGACCTGGCCCGGACGCTGTGCGCGCTGATGCCCGACGAGCGGGAAGCCCTCGGCCTGCTCGCCCAGTTGCTGCTGCACGACGCCCGTCGCGCCACCCGCGTCGACCCGGCCGGCCGGCTGCTGCCGCTGGCCGAGCAGGACCGCTCGCGCTGGGACACGGTGCAGATCGCCGAGGGACTGCGCCTGGTCCGGGCCGCGCTGCGCGGTGGCCGCCCGGGCCGCTTCGCGTTGCAGTCGGCGATCGCGGCGCTGTACACCGAGGCCCCCACCTACGCCGACACCGACTGGGGTCAGCTGCGCGACCTGTACGACCTGCTGCTGGGCGTGTGGCCGTCACCGGTGGTGGCGCTCAACCGGGCCGTGGTCGTGTCGATGCTCGACGGCCCGGCCGCGGCGTTGCCGCTGGTCGAGGCGCTGGCCGCCGACCCGCGCCTGGCCGCCTATCACTACCTGCCGGCCACCCGCGCCGACCTGCTGCGGCGACTCGGCCGCACCGAGGAGGCCGACGGGGCGTACCGGGCCGCGATCGCCCTGTGCGACAACAGCGTCGAGCGGGAGTTCCTGCGTTCGCGCCTGCACACCGACGGGCCGGCACCCGGCCAGGGGTAGCCGCCTCCCGGGTTCGCGCCGCCGTGCCCGCCGGAAAAACGTCGTACCCCCGCCGTAAGATCACGACCCTCGATGTAAGAGTGCATTCAACGGGGGAGGATCTACATGAGAACGGCTCGGCTCATCATGGCCGTGCTGGCGGCGCTGACGGTCATCGCGGTCCCGACGGCGGCACAAGCCGCGGAGGGCCCGGAGATCCAGTACGCAACCAGCGAGTTCGAGGGCAACACCGGCGTCCTGCTCGTCGGGATCCAGTCGGCCGCCGGGGTGTCCGAGGTGCAGGCCGACGTGAAGGACAGCACGGGTGCGGTCATCGCCTCCAGCAGCTCGTTCTGGCGCTATCGCGGCGAGCCGGACGAGGAGTTCACGGTCTGGGCGACGCGGGAGCCGTTCATCCTGCCGCGGATGGGCGACTACCCGGTCGACGTGCGGGTGACCGACACCAACGGCGTCACCACGTCCCGGACGGATGCCGGCACCCTGCGGTATGTGGTGGTGACGTATATCGACTCGGTCACGGTGAAGCCGCCCGCGGCGACGTACGAGAAGCGGTCCGTCACCGTGACCGGGGTGCTCAAGGGACGGCTGCCCGGCACCATGGAGATCCGGCGGGTGCCCGGGGCGCGCATCGACCTGCTGAGCAGCACCTGGCAGGACACCACGACGGGCGCGGACGGCAAGTTCACCGCGGCGGTCCCGATCACCGAGGGCGACCGGAACATCTTCGTCAACTATGCGGGCGACGCCGCTTTGCCCTATTACCTGTCATCGTCCTACGACACGCCCGTCGTCACGATCAAGCCGCGCGCCACCAAGGTGAGCGCCGCTGTCACGGCCAAGCGGGTGAAGGCCGGCGAGTCGATCACCGTGTCCGGGACGGCGTCCTGGAAAACCCCGGACGGGTGGGCGCCGGTCAGCGCCGGCCGGATCAACGTGAGCGCGTGCGACACCCTGGACAACTGCAACTCCTTCGACCTTGTGCCGGTCGCCGCGGACGGCACCTACACGCTCACCGTGACGCCGTTCGAAAGCACGACCCTGCGCTCCTACTACGTCCCGCCCTACCTGGCGGACGGCCGGATGGATCCCTACGTGGCGACAAGCCGGCGCGACGTGCCGATCGTCGTGCTGCAGAAGTCGTCGATCCCGCGTTTCACCGCGTCCCGGGAGAGCAACGGCGCGGTCTACCTGCACGGCAGCGTCGAGTTCCCGGGCGGGCACCTGACGCCGGGGAAGATCCCGGTCGAGTTCCAGTTCTCCGAGACCGGTACGGGCGACTGGCTCACCATCGGCGATGACGACCAGTCCTACTGGGACGGCCAGGGCGGCTACGAGTTCGAGGGCCGGTTGACGGAGCCCCGCTCCGGCTGGTGGCGGGCGCGCTACCCGGGCGACCCGGCCAGCTTCCAGGCATCGGCGAGCAAGAAGATCTACGTGTCGTGATCAGGGTGAGGTCCCCGGGCGACCGGGGACCTCACTCCCTGACGACGTCGGCAGGCATGCTGGGTGCCGCGTCGAGGCCGCTGAAAGATACCCGCGAATCAGATCGCGACGGGGTGGCTCGGCTGGTAGAGGCCCAGCTCGCCGCCGCCGGGCAGCCGCAGCGCGGTGCGCAGCCCCCATCGCTCCTCGGTGAGCGGGACCGTGAACTCGACGCCCTTCGCCGACAGGTCGGCCACGGTCGCTGCGACGTCGTCGCACATCAGAAACAGCTCGTGGGCCTGCTCCCCGCCGGTGGGGTGCAGGGCGAGCTCGGCCGGCGGCAGCTTGAAGATGAGCCAGCCGGCGCCGGCGTCGACGTAGGGGTAGCCGAGCGTGTCCCGGAAGAAGGCGCGGTCCGCCTCGGGATCCCGGCTGTAGATGATCAGATGAGCACCGTTGATCACACCTCGATCGTATCGGCCTGGCGTGGAGCGTGCGGGCCAACTCATGGCGATCGCCACCACCGGTGCCCGCCAACAGGTCCAACAGGCAGGCCAAGCGTGACGTCGCACGCCGGGCTGGCGGACCACGTCTCGGCGGTTGCCGGTGCGGCTCCTGGTGCGGCTGCCCGCCGCCCGCGTGAGGCACGTCCCCGCTCGGGCGGCGTCGCCGGCAGCCGGCTGACCGGCCACCGCGAGCCGGCACCGCGCTGTCCGTTGCCGATAACCGCACGGGAGACTCCCGGGCGGCCATCGGCAGGCACACGGAAGCAGGCGAGGACAGCAGCAACGCGCGGCCGGCCGGATCAGCGATACCGGCGGAGATCGGCGATGCTCCACCAGTTGCCGCTGCCCGCCGTGCACGTGACGCGTAGGTAGCGGGCCTGAGTCGTCGGCACGCCGACAATGGTGAGCCGGCCCGTTCCGGGTCCGCGACAACGGCGGCTATCGAGGTCCGGTATCGCGCTTGTCCGCCGGGTCCGGAGTCTGCTCGCCGGGGTGGTTGATGACGTTGCCGAACATGGCGCCCTGGGCGGTCGCGCCCGGCGCGGCGCTGGTGATGTTCTGCACCCACGGTTGCGGTGTGGCGGTCGGCCGATCGCCGTCGCGGACAAGGTGGAGGGACGCGGGTGCCCCCGCCCGGGTGATCAGTTGCGGGACGTCCTCGCCGGGGATGCCCTCCAGCAACAGCGTCGCCACCCCCAGCTCGAAGGCGTCCTGCACCGACCGGTCGAAGGCCAGTGCCCGGTAGAAAGCGCCGGCGAAGGCGATCGCCGCCCGGTCGCCGACGGCGCGGCTCATCCCGATCGTGACGTCGACCTGCTCCTTGATCACCGCCGCCTGAGCCGCGCTGTGACAAGCATTGAGCAGCACGACACGTACGTCGTCGCGCAGCACCCCGAGAACGCGGCGCAACGCCTCGGGGGTGACCGCCCGGCTGCGCCCGTCATCGCCGACGAAACGGATCTCCCCGGCCCGGCTGCCGTGGCCGCTGAAATGCACCACCTGCGGCCGGTGTTCCAGCAGGCCCTGCACGAGATCATCGGGGCGGGCGGCGAACCAGGGCACGATCCGGACGGCGTCCCGGTGCTCGGCGGCGCGAATGCTGCGGGTGATGTGTCGCAGTTCCTCGTCGAGCCGCAGGGGAGCGGTGTCCAGCGGGTTCGCGGCGAGGAGCAGGACCGTGATGGGCACAGCCCACACTACGACACGAGCCGTCACAGTCGTTCGGTGAAGGTCTGCTCGACCTCGTTGAACCGCTCCACCGCCATGTCCAGGGAGATCTGGACCTCCAGACGCTCGGGCCGCTCGTCGAGTCCGTCGCCGAGCAGGTGCGCGACGGACTCGATGTCGATGGACTGGTCGGCGTGCCCGAGTCGGTCCAGGACGGCGGCGTAGCGGCTCAGCATCTCGGCGGCCAGGGCGCAGCGTCGCATCACATCGGCGCCCGCCCCCAACTCGTGCACGGGGGTGAAGATGTATCCGACGTCCGAGCTCCGGAACCAGTCGCTGAGCCAGTTGAGCGCCCGCGCACAGGCCCGGGACGCCGATTCCCGGCCACCCTGCCGGTATTCCGTGGTCATCGCCCGGGCCTCGGCCAGGCTCATCCAGGCCGCGCAGTCGGCCGCGACGAAGGCCGGCCCGAGCGTGTGACAGGCCTCGCTGAACACCGTGGCGGCGTTGTAGTGGCCGATGGCGGCCTCCGCCGCGCCCGCCCGCCGGTGGCGATCACCGATCCGCAGGCACTGGTCGATGGTGTCCAGCACGTCGAACCGGCGTTCCGGGCTCGTGCCGTCCAGGACGGTCGCGAGGCTCTCCCGCAGGAGGTCGGACCCTTGGCCGAACGCGATGAGGAACGTGGCCTGCTCGAACTCGGTGGCGGCTCGCTCCATCTCCGGTGGTGGCTGCCCGGTGGAGTCCACGATGTCGTACCCGACGGACGCCGCCCTCGCCGCGTAGTGCACCCAGGAGAGCACGTCCTCGTTCAGCCGGCTGAGGGCGGCGGCATTGATCAGGACCGCGACGAGCACCGGACGGTAGGCCGGGTCCATGACGCACAACTGCACGCCCTCCCGGACCGCCCGCTCGGCGACGTTGAGCGCGGCCGCGTTCCGCCCGGCGCGGCGTAGCTGGTTGGCCTCCGCGTTCATGGCCTGCACTCGCTCGAACGCGCGCCGGGCCGACCGATCGTTCACGGGGCATCCTCCAACGGGCCTGGCCGGCGTTGCGCCGCAAGCGCGGCGTCGTACAGCAGGCGGCAGTGCCGGGTCTCCGGGTCGTCGCCGCCGCGCAGCGACTCCAGGGCGGTCAGCGCGAAACCGAGCAGCGGCCCGGCCCGGCCGGGATCGCCGCCGCGCAGGTACGCCTCGCCCAGCCGGCCGGTCCAGCGCACCGTACGGTGGTGGTAGCGCCCGTAGTACCTCCGGTGGTACGCCACGATCTGCTCGCCGGCGACGACGGCCTCGCCGTACCGTCCGTCGGCGCAGTGGGCGGCGAACAGCCGAGCGAGCCGCTCAAGTTCGGCAGCCGTACCGGATCCCGCGGGCCCGTCCGACCGCTGCGGCGCGGTGGTGAACGCGGAGGTGAGCGTCGCCTCCGCCTCGTCCCAGTTGCCGTCGCGGCTGGTCGCGACGCCGTCGCCGACCTTGCGGACGGAGACGGTGAAGATGTCCGCGGAACGGTCCCGACCGGTCTCCCCGGTGTCGCTGGCCATCACACCCCGATCCTGATCCGCCGGCGTGCGACCGCCACCGCCAGGGCCACGACCTCCCGGCGTGGCCCGGTCACCGCGGCGGCCTCGAGCCCGGCGACGTCCGTGGCGGTCAGCGACGCCAACGGCCGCCGCAGCGCGATGGCCGGATGACGCAGATCGATGATCCGGCCGGTCGGCCGCCGTCGTGCTAGCCGGCCGGCGCCGAGCATGCCGCTGCACAGCAGATAGCGCCCGTCCGCCGACGTGGTGATCACGGTCAGCGGCCCCGGCCCGGGCATCCTCGTGGTGGCCGGCGCCGCCCGCAGGAACAGGGCGTCGAGCAGTCTGTGCCGGCCCTCGGCCGGTGACCAGCCGCCCACCAGACGCCAGGACGGCACCCCGAACAGGTCGGTCAGCCGGTCGGTCTCGGCATCCGCCACGCGGACCAGCCGGCCCCCGACGATCTCCCACCGGGCCACCCCGCCCGCGGCGCCGGCGGTGACGAGCTCGGTGTCCGAGAGCAGGGCGAGGTCGCCGACCTCGCCGAGGAACTCGGGATGCAGATCGAACGCCTCCCGCGCGGTCAGGCCGGCATCGGTCACCGCGATGGACCGTCCGTCGGCGAACGCGAGCCACCGCCCGCTCGGCGCGACCGCGGCCGGGGTGCCGCCCGGCATCCCGATCTGGTCGAGGTGCCGTCGATGCCGCACGCCCCGCTCATCGCAGACCAGCACGCCGGCCCGCCGCCCGAGCACCACGAGCAGGCCGTCGGCGGTGGTCAGCAGCCGGGCCGCCCCGAGTTCCGCACCCCGGGCGAGCACCTCGGCCCGGCCGTCGCGGTAGCGCACCAGCGCCGGCCCGTCCGGGTCGATCCGGATCGCCACCAGGTGGTCGCGGCCGAGGCTGGCCAGCGCGCCGTGCCGGGCGGCGCCCCGGTACAGCTCGGTGCCGGCCGTGGCGGTCAGATCCCGCTGCACCAGTCGTTCCCGCCCGCGCCCCGACCGCACGGACATGACCATGATCTGCTCGTGCCGGGCGAAGGACACGCCGGCCGGATGGTCGACGGGGTCGGTGTCGGTCTCGGCCGTGCCGGCGAAGTCGGCGATCGTGGCGGCGACCTGCCGGGGATCGGCCGCCGCCAGCCGCGCGGCGAGCACGGCGGCCTCATCGTCCTCCGGCCGCCACCGGTCCAGCGGGATCAGCCGCGTCAGCCGCACGGCGTCGTCGAGGGGCGCGGCGGTCGCCAGCTCCCACACCGCCGCCCAGTTCCGATGCCTCGCCAGCCGCTCGGCCGCGGCGGCGATCTCGGTCGGGTCGGTCCACTCGACGGCGCGGGTGAAGCGCATCGTCTGCTCGGCGTGCAGCGCCCGGTTCAACTGCAGCGGGGCGCTCGCCCGATATTCGCCGGCCAGCCGGACCGCCTGCGCCTTGAGGAGGTCGAGGCTGGCGCGAGCCTCCGCGCGGCGGCCGGTCAACCGGAGCAGCTCCTGCAGCTGGTGCAGCGCCTCGACGTACCGTAGCCGGTTGAAGGCACGCACGCCGGTGAGGTCCCGATACAGTTGCGCCGCCCGCTGCGCGGCCTCGATCGCCTCGTCGGTCCGGTGCCGGCGGTCGAGGAGCTTCGACCTGGCCAGCAGCGCCTCCGGCAGCAGGATCTCCGCCCGCGGGCACGACCCGGAGGTCAGGTATGCGATCGCCCGGTCCACCCGGGCCGAGGCCGCCACCGGCTCGCTCGCGCCGCGGAGCACCTCCGCGCACAGGATGTCGGTCGCCACCAAGGTGGACAGCCGGTCGGCCGCCGGATCGAGGCCGAGTGCCTCGCGGTGGCGGTCGCCGGACTCCCGGATCACCGCCAGCGCCTCGTCGGTGCGTGCCCGGCGGATCAGCGCCAGCCCGTTCGCCGCGAGCGCGAAGGCGAGCAGATCGAGCTCGTTCGCACCCGCCGCGCAGCCGGCGCGGTACAGCGCCGCGGATTCCTCGAAGGAGCACACCGCCTCGTCGTACTGCTGGGTGATCGTCTGGACGCTGCCGAGTTTGTCCAGCGCGGCGGCGAGGTACCGGCGCAGCGACGGGTCGGCGGCGTAGCGTTGCCGATATCCGGCGACACTCTCCCGCAGGGCCCGCAACGCCTCCGTGTGGCGGCCCGCGCGGGCCGCGCCGATGCCGCGGGCCAGCTCGTGGAAGGCGGCCGGATCCGGGTCGTCGCCGGGCACCTCGCGCTCCGCGACCCATCGCTCGGTGAAGTCGGCGGCCGCGTCGGCGACCGTCTCCAGGTGGCCGCGTTCGTACACCTGCCAGCCCAGGCCCTCGATCACCTCGGGATCGAGCTCGTCGATCTCGACCAGGTTGCGCAGCGCCGCGCCACCGCCGTCGATCACCAGACCGGGATCGCGTCGCAGCACCGGGAACAGCAGCTCCGCACCGACGTGCGGCCACCGCTGGGCGGCCGCGGTCAGGACGGCGAGCGTGCGGGGCGTGTGCGGGGGAGCGTGCCCGCCGACGCGGTTCAGCAGGTCGCTCGCGGCGGTGACCGACCAGATGTCGGCCGGGTAGCCGGTGACCGGGGAGCCGGGCAGCGACAACGCGACGAACTCCTCGGCCAGCAGGTCCGGCAGCATCGGCTGCAGTACGTTGTCGGCGTCGCCCACGGTGCCGGGAAAACTCCGCAGATGCTGGTCGATCAGCTGCTCCGGCCGGGCGTCGAAGGGCAGCGACGCCACCAGTTCCACCGCCCGGTCGCGGCGCATCGGCCCGGCCAGGGTGGCGCAGAACGTCAGCCGGCGCATGGTCCGGGCGCTGATCCCGGGCGGCGCGCCCGCGTCGTCGTACAGCTCCTGCCAGTTCTCGTACTCGCGGTCCAGCAGGTAGGTCGTGAGCCCCAACAGGTCGCGAGGGGCCTGGTGGCCGCGGTGCCGGGCGTCGACCGCGACCAGGGCCGCCATCAGGATCGCGAGGGTGAGGCCGAACTCGGCCCGGGTCAGCGACTCCGGCGGGGTGATCCGCGCCGGGCCGGGCGCGGGCGGATAGTGCCGGGCGAAACCGTCGCGGGCGGCGCGGAACAGGCCGTCCCGTTCCGCGCCGGAGGGTGGCAGGG
>Ga0207668_10001785_pt1 | contig 12559 bp, 9 predicted proteins | sample KBSS43metaG_FD_184323 | JGI IMG/M metagenome (GOLD analysis project Ga0207668, IMG submission 184323) | Switchgrass rhizosphere microbial communities from Kellogg Biological Station, Michigan, USA - KBS S4-3 metaG (SPAdes) (version 2) | ecosystem: Host-associated > Plants > Roots > Rhizosphere >... | reverse complement strand
GGCGGCCACCCCGCCGAAACTGCTGGGAGATCGCAAAATTCGTCGAAATCGCGAGCTGGCCGCAGTCTGGGCGGTGGGGTCAGGGGATGAACCCGCGCCGTCGGGCGCGCGACACCGCCTCCAGGCGGGTGTGGGTATCCAGTTTGGCCGCCGCGCTGCGCAGGTAACTCTTCACCGTCTCCGGTTTCAACGAGAGTCGGCGCGCCGCTTCGGCATTGGTGCAGCCCAACGCGACCTGGGCGAGCACGTCCAGTTCGCGCGACGTCAACGACGGGCCGTCCTGATCGTCGTCGCCGGACAGCCGGTCGGCCAGCGCCTTGAGCTTTGTGCGCATCCCGGGTTCGGCGTCGGCGGCCAGCCTGCGCAATTCGGCGTGCACCTCGCGGATCAGCTCGGGCATTTCCGTGCTCGCCGGCTGGACTTCGCGCAGCCGCAGCCGACGGTCCACTTCGTCGCGGACCCGCAACTCGAGGCTGAGTCGTCGGGCGGCACCGAGCATCAGGTCGGCGGTCCGGTCACCGATCGGTGCTGCCGCACGGTAAGCCCCGTACAGCACCGCCCGGGCCCTGCCGTCAACCACCACCGGAACGGCGAGGATTGACTTGATTCCCTCGCCGAGCACGGGCCCGTCGTAGTCATGCGTGATGGTCGAGGCCTTGCGATAGTCGGCCACCGACATCGGCCGCCTGGCCACGACGGTCGCGCCACCAAGACCCGAGCTGGGCAGCACCGCGAGTCCGCGCATGAGGCTGGTCCGAGTACCGAGGAACTCCGTGAGCAGCAGCGTGTCGTCGTGAACCTCACCGCCGAACGTCACGGGCAGGCCGGCGACCGTCGCCACGTGGCGCAACTCCGCACGCAGCGCATCCCCATCACGGGGACGCAGCAGGGACGCCGGCATCAGGACTGCCCTCCTTCGGGGGTAGCGCGAGGCGAATGTGACGTAGATCCTATCCGTCATGACCACCAACACCGATCGGTATCGCGCGGCCCGCGATCATCTCGTGGCCGTGATCAGCGACTACGACAAGGCCGTGGACACCTTCGCGTGGCCGCGGATCACCGGCGCCTTCAACTGGGCCACCGACTGGTTCGACGTCATCGCGCGCGACAACCACCGCACCGCGTTGTGGATCGTCGAGGAGGACGGTAGCGAGCACGAGGTCAGCTTCGCTGAGCTGGCCGAAAGCTCCGATCGAGTGGCGACGTGGCTTCAGGGTCTGGGAGTAGGCAAGGGTGACCGCGTCATCCTGATGCTCGGCAATCAGGTTGAACTGTGGGAGGCGATGCTCGCCGTCGCCAAACTCGGCGCCGTCATCATGCCTACGACGGGGGCGCTGGGCCCGGCAGACCTGGCCGACCGGATAACTCGCGGTGGTGCCACGTTCGTGATCGCCAACGATGCCGACGCCGCAAAGTTCGACGACGTTCCCGGGGACTACGTCAGGGTCGTGATTGGCGAGGCGGTGCCCGGCTGGAACTCCTACGCCGCCGCCTACGCCATCGCGTCGGCTGGGCCGTTCGGCGCGTGCACCGACGTCGACGACTCGATGCTGGTCTACTTCACCTCGGGGACCACCAGTAGGCCCAAGCTCGTCGAGCACTCGCAGGTGTCATACGCGGTCGGGCACATGTCGACGATGGCCTGGATCGGGGTGAAGCCGGGCGACGTGCACCTCGCAATCAGTTCTCCTGGCTGGGCCAAGCACGCGTGGAGTTGCTTCTTCGCGCCGTGGATCGCCGAGGCGACGATCTTCGTCTACAACTACGGCCGGTTCGACGCCTCAGCGCTGCTGCATCAGCTCCGCCGGGCCGGCGTCTCGACGTTCTGTGCGCCTCCGACGGTGTGGCGCATGCTGATCCAGGCGGACCTCGGGGAGAAGCCAGAAGCGCTGCGCGAGATCCTCGGTGCGGGCGAGCCGCTCAATCCCGACGTGATCGCCCGAGTCGAGAAGGCGTGGGGGCTGACCATCCGCGACGGGTTCGGTCAGACCGAGACCACGCTGCAGGTCGGCAACACCCCTGGGCAACCGGTCAAGGCGGGCTCGATGGGCCGTCCGATGCCCGGCGTGCCGGTGGTGCTCGTCGACCCGGTGACGGGTGCGCTCGCCGACGAGGGCGAGCTGTGCCTCGACCTCGGCCAGGCCCCGCTGAACCTCATGACCGGGTACCTCGGCGATCCCGAGCGCAACGACGCCGTGATGGCCGGCGGCTACTACCACACGGGTGACGTCGCGAGCCGCGACGACGACGGCTACATCACCTACGTCGGACGCACCGACGACGTGTTCAAGTCCTCGGACTACAAGGTGTCGCCGTTCGAGTTGGAGAGCGTGCTGATCGAACACCCGGCGGTGGTCGAGGCCGCGGTGGTCCCGCAGCCCGACGAGACCCGGCTGTCCGTGCCGAAGGCCTACGTCGCCCTGGCCGAAGGTTGGGCCGCCGACGCCGAGACTGCGCGGGCAATCATGGAGTACGCCCGCGACCATCTCGCCCCGTATCTCAAGGTGCGCCGCGTCGAGTTCTTCGAACTGCCCAAGACCATTTCGGGCAAGATCCGGCGCGTCGAACTGCGCAAGCGCGAGGATGAGGCACATCGGTCGGACACCGCGATCGACACCGAGCATCGATACGAGGACCTGGTGAAATGAAGTCCTACGACGCAGGCCCCACCGACACGCCGATCCTCGAGGAGACCATCGGGGCGAACTTCGAACGTATCGCCGCACTGCACCCCGACGGCGACGCGCTGGTGGACGTCGCGCAGGGGTTGCGCTACACCTACGCTGAACTCAACGCCGAGATCGACCTGGTGGCACGGGGTTTGATGGCGCTCGGCATCGCGAAGGGCGACCGGGTCGGCATCTGGGCGCCGAACTGCGCCGAGTGGGTTATCGTCCAGTACGCGATGGCGAAGGTCGGCGCCATCCTGGTCAACGTCAACCCGGCCTACCGCACTCATGAGCTGGGCTACGTGCTCAACCAGTCCGGGGCGCGGGCCCTGATCGCGGCGACGTCGTTCAAGACCTCGGACTACGTCGCCATGGTCGACGAGGTGCGCGCAGAGACGCCACATCTGTCCGACGTGGTGTTCCTCGGCACCGACGACTGGACCGCCCTGCGCGCCCGCGCTGACGAGGTCACGGCCGACTCGCTGGCCGAACGGCTCGCGGGGCTGGTGAACACCGAGCCGATCAACATCCAGTACACCTCGGGCACAACGGGTTTCCCGAAGGGTGCGACGCTGTCCCATCGCAACATCCTCAACAATGGGTATTTCACCACCGAGTTGATCAACCTCGGGCCCGACGATCGGCTCTGCATCCCGGTGCCGTTCTACCACTGCTTCGGCATGGTGATGGGGAACCTCGGCTGCACCAGCCACGGCACCACGATGGTCATCCCGGCGCCCGGCTTCGACCCCGGATTGACCTTGGCGGCCATCGAATCCGAGCGGTGCACCGGGGTGTACGGCGTGCCGACGATGTTCATCGCGATGCAGAACCACCCCGAGTTCGCCGAGCGGGACCTGTCGACCCTGCGCACCGGGATCATGGCGGGCGCGGTGTGCCCCGTCGAGGTGATGAAGCACTGCGTGAACGACATGAACATGTCCGAGGTCGCGATCGCCTACGGAATGACGGAGACGTCGCCGGTGTCCTGCCAGACGCGCATCGACGACGACTTGGAGCGCCGCACCTCTTCGATCGGGCGGGCGCACCCGCACGTGGAGATCAAGATCGTCGACCCGGAAACCGGCGAAGCGGTGGAGCGCGGCCAACCTGGGGAGTTCTGCACCCGCGGCTACTCGGTGATGGTCGGGTACTGGAACGACGACGAGAAGACCGCGGAGGCAATCGATTCCGACGGATGGATGCATACGGGCGACCTCGCGGTGATGCGCGACGACGGCTACTGCAACATCGTCGGCCGGATCAAGGACATGGTCATTCGCGGTGGCGAGAACATCTACCCGCGCGAGATCGAGGAGTTCCTCTACACCCATCCCGACATCGAGGACGCCCAAGTCATCGGTGTGCCAGACCCGAAGTACGGCGAGGAGACGTGCGCGTGGATCCGGATGAAGCCGGGCCGGGAACCGTTGGACGCCAACGCCGTCCGCGCGTTCGCGACTGGAAAGCTCGCGCACTACAAGATCCCGCGGTACGTCCACGTCGTCGACGAGTTCCCGATGACGGTCACCGGGAAGGTCCGCAAAGTCGAGATGCGGGAGGTCACCGTCGAGTTGCTCGGGCTCGAGTCAGGCCAGTAGCGGGCTCGCGGATCACAACCCCTTCGGGGCGCGTCAACAAATGATGACGGCGCAGGGAGGGCAGTCTCGCTGAACGCCACCGAGTAGCGGCTCAGGCCAATAGCGGGCTCAACCGCACCGCGTACTCCCGCAGCGTGGGCACCTGGCGTGCCAGCAGGTCGGCCTGGTCGTCGCGCCCGGACATGGCAAGGGCGGCCACCAACGCTCCCGACGGCCCCCGAACCGGCACCGCGATGCACGCCGAACCCTCTCGCAATTCAGAGATCTGGGTCGCGACGCCCTGATCGCGCACGACGTCGAGTTCGGAGGCCAGAGCGGCCCTCGATGTCACGGTGCGGGGCGTCAACGCCCCGAGGGGCAACGTGAGCAGTTCATTGGCGTCCCGCTTCTCGGCGAGCAGCAGCTTGCCGACTCCGCAGGCGTGCAGGTGCCGGTTCAGTACGGACTCGTCTGCGGGTGGCGGGTATTCGCTGTCGGCGTCGGCAATCCGTACCGCGGTGTTGGTCAAGTAGAAGAGGTGCACGCCGAACCGGACCGACAGCCGCAAGTCGGCGAGCACGTCGCGCGCTGCGGTACATACCATCGGCGACACGGCGGCGTCGATCAGCACGCCCATGCGCGGCCCCAGTGAGAAGCCCGAAAGATCCGGTAGCCGGACGACGTATCCGTCGGCGACGAGGAGGTTCAGCAGCCGGTAGGTGGTGGCCGACGGCATCGACAGGTGCTCGGCGATCTCCTTGGCCGTCACGCCGACGCCTGCGCGGGCCACCTCCTCGAGCACCTGCAGCGCGCTCTGCACGGCCTTGGGCTGACGACCCGAAAGCGATCCGTCGGCGGGGGTCATCGTCGGACCTCCCACGGGTTGTAGTCGGCGAAGACGTCGCCCGTGACGGTTTCGTCGAACACGCCGACCCGGTGGGCAAGGTCCGGAATCACGCGCTTGCGCACCGCGAACGCCCCGAACCCCGCGGCGATCAACACCCCGTACACCGCCGTCGCGATCCACACCGGCGAGTCGACCGTGAGCGCGGCCCACACGATGATCGCCACCATCAGCACGGCCGTGGCGAGCCCGACGATCAGTGGCGTCACGGTCAATTCACCGATGCGGCGCAGGAACGCCGGCGTGGCAAGGCAGACCAGAAGGTACGCACCGACGTAGCCGTGTGCGGACACCGCGAGCAGGCCGATCAGCACCTCGCGACTCGACCCCGCCACGAACAGGTACGCGACGGGCACGGCGACGATGAACGGAATCGCCGTGCACAGTGCCACGTGTGGGGTCCGGTACACCCGGTGAGCGCGGCCGACGCGCTCGCTGATCACGCCTTCTCGGCCCATCGCGAACAACGTCCGCGACAGAGCCGTGGTGGACCCGATGACGCAGGCGAACCACGAGGCGAGGATGCCGAGCTCCATCACGATCGACAACGCGGTCGAACCGGTGCCCGCCGAATCTGGCAACGTCAGCACGATCGGAAGGGAACCGATTGCCGCGCTTACGGTTCCACCCGCCTGCATCGCCGCCGCGAAGGTGTAGAGCACGCCAAGCGCCAGCGGAGTCCAGCGGATGGCCCTGGTGACGGTGACGAACGGGTTGCGGGCCTCCCGAGCGACGGTGCCCGCGCTCTCGAAGCCGACATACGACGTGATGGCCAGCAGCAGCGCAAACCCGAGCGCCGAGTGCGACTCCGGCCCAGCGGTTCTCGGAAGTCCGCCGGCGACGGCGACCGTACCGGTGAAGGCGATGACGAGCACCGTCGCGGCGACGGCGATCGCGAAAACCTCAATGGTCAGCGAGATTCGCGCCGACAGCCGGATACCACGGATCATCAGCAACAGCGCCCCGGCGCCGACGAGCACCGCCAGCGCAGCGATGGTCGGCCGTCCGTCCGGCACCCCGAGCCGGCCAAGCAGCGCCGCGAGATAGCTTGCGGCGCCGAGCGTACTGGCCATCGCGGCCGCCGCGTACCCGATGACTACCGACCAGCCCGCGACGATGCCGGGCACCGGTCCGAGCCCCTTGACGGTGTAGCTGTACAACCCGCTGACCGCGACCATGCGGGTGGCGAACTGTCCGACGCAGTAGCCGACCGCGGCCATCAGCAGCGCCGTCACCACGAACACCGCGAGCGTCCAGCGCCCGGCCGCGGGGATGACGAGCGCGGGCAGTGTCACCATCACCGCCGACGGCGCCACCGCCGACACCGACTGCCCGAGCACCTGGGCGAACGACAGCTGCGCCCGTCGCAGCCCCGAAACGGGCGACGTGCTCCTCATGGCCCGACTCGCGCCCACCCGTCGGAAGGTAGTCCATCGCCCGCGCGGGAGCTGTCGTGTCACGGGATCCGTGTGTAAATCTTCGACATCTTCAAATGAGAATCGTCGGAGCCGATCTTCCCGGAAGAATCCGAAGCACCGCCCGACGGACGGTTCAACTGCGTATTCACCAACGGTGAAATGGGAATGCAAACGCCATTTCGAATGAGAATGCGCGACACCGAAATACCCATTCGAAATTAGTGGTGACGCACACCACATCGGGGCGTAATTTCGGCCGACATGACCACCGTGCTCACGACTGAACTGGACCCGCGCACCGTCGACTTCACGTCGCGCCCGAAGCAGATGTTTCTCGACGGGGAGTGGGTCGACGCCGCATCGGGGAAGCGGTTCGAGACCATCGACCCAGCCACCGAACAGGTCATCACGACGGTCCCGCACAGCGGCGTCGAGGACGTCGAGCGTGCGGTACGCGCGGCGCGGCGCGCGTTCGAGAGTGGTCCGTGGCCTGCGCTCACGCCTGCCGAGCGGCAGCGGATGATCTGGCGCATCGGCGAGGGGATCACGGCGCGCGCCGACCAGTTCGCCCAGTTGGAGACCATCGACAACGGCAAGTCGGTCGCGGTCGCGAAGGCCGTCGACGTGACCTGGGCCGCGGAGATCTTCTACTACTACGCGGGCTGGGCCACCAAGATCGAGGGCCGCACGGTGCCGGTGTCGGTGCCGTGGGCGCCCGGCGCGCGGTTCCACGCCTTCACGCTGCGGGAGCCCGTCGGGGTGTGCGCGCAGATCATCCCGTGGAACTTCCCGCTGGTGATGGCCGCCTTCAAGGTGGCGCCCGCACTGGCCTGCGGCAATACCGTCATCCTCAAGCCCGCCGAGCAGACCCCGCTGACCGCGCTGTTGCTCGCCGAGGTCATCGCCGAGGCCGGCGTGCCGGCTGGCGTGGTCAACGTGCTGACCGGATTCGGCGACGTCGGCGCGGCCTTGTCCGCTCACGACGGCGTCGACAAGGTCGCCTTCACCGGGTCCACCGACGTCGGTAAGAAGATCGTCAACGCCGCGTCCGGCAACCTGAAGAAGGTGTCGCTGGAGCTCGGCGGCAAGAGCCCGCAGGTGATCTTCGCCGACGCCGACCTCGACGCGGCCATCCCAGGTGCGGCGTCGGGCTTCCTGTTCAACCATGGTCAGACCTGCACCGCGGGCACCCGGCTGCTGGTCGAGGACGGCATCTTCGACGAGTTCACCGCGGGCGTCGCCGAGTACGCGCGCAGCCGCAAGATCGGGCCAGGCCTCGATCCCACCAACGACATCGGACCGCTGGTGTCGCGCGAACAGCTGACCAAGGTCACCGGATATCTGGACGCTGGGGCGAGGCAGGGCGCCCGTGCGCTGGCCGGTGGCGGCCGCCACGGCGACACCGGCTACTACGTCGAACCCACCCTGCTGGTCGACGTCGACCGTGACTTCAGCGTCTACCGGGAGGAGATCTTCGGCCCTGTGGCCGTCGCGGTGCCGTTCAACCGCGAGGCGGGCGTGCGGGCGGCCGCCAACGACAGCCCGTACGGGCTGGCCGCCAGCGTGTGGACCCGTGACGTATCGACGGCTCACGAGGTCGCGGCGCAGCTGAAGGCGGGCACGGTGTGGGTCAACTGCCACAACGCGTTCGACACCGCGCTGCCGTTCGGTGGATACAAACAATCGGGCTGGGGACGCGAACTCGGTGAAGGCGCAATTGCCGAATACACCCAGACGAAGGCCGTCAACATGGCGCTTTAGCGGCGCATCCGGTTCAAATGAGAATTCGACTTCCAGCAATTCTCATTCGAGCTTCCCCAACCCTTACCCGACCGCAACCAGAAACCCGATCAATTCACCGAAAGTCGATGCCATGACAACTGACGCGTTACATCCCAAGACGGCGGCGCCGCAGGATCACCGGCTCGCCGGTCGACTGGGCCCCGCTGCCATCGTGTTCATGGTGGTGGCCGCCGCCGCCCCACTGACAGTCGTGGCGGGCACCTTCCCCATCGGGATCGCCGCGGGCAACGGCGCCGCCTACCCGGCCTCGTACGTGGTGTGTACCGCGGTGCTGATCCTCTTCGCCGTCGGGTTCACCGCCATGGCCCGCCACGTCCCAGGGGCGGGTGCCTTCTATACGTACGTCGGTCACGGCCTGGGCAGGCACACGGGCCTGGGCGCGGCGTTCCTCGCGCTGCTGTCGTACACCGCGGTGCAGGGCGGGGTGTACGGCTACATCGGTGCCGCGATGGATGGCCTCGTCACGTCGCACGGCGGACCCGCGGTGCCCTGGTACCTGTACGCGCTCGGGATGATGGCAGTCGTCGCCGTGCTCGGATATCGCCACATCGAACTATCCGGCAAGGTGCTTGGCGTCCTACTGATCTGCGAGGTCGGCATCGTGATGGTGGTCAACGTCGCGGTCATCGGCCAGGGTGGCGCGGGCGGGCTGTCCACGGCCGCATTCGATCCCGGCCAGTTCTTCTCGGGCGCACCGGGTATCGCGCTGATCTTCGCGCTCGCCGGCTACATCGGGTTCGAGGCCACCGCGGTGTTCCGCGACGAGGCCCGCGACCCGGCCCGCACCATCCCGCGCGCGACCTACCTCGCCCTACTGCTCATCGGCGGCTTCTACGCCCTGTCGAGTTGGGTGTTGGTCAGTGCTTGGGGTGACGAGGGTGCCGTCAAGCTGGCCACCGACAACCCGGAGGGCATGCTCACCGAGACCGCGACCCGTTACGCCGGATCGGTGACCGGCGACCTGGTGCAGATCTTCCTGATCACCAGCCTGTTCGCCGCGCTGCTGTCCTTCCACAACGTGTTGTCCCGCTACGTCTTCTCGCTCGGCAACACCGCGGCGTTGCCGTCGGCGTGTGGGCGCAGCCATGCCAGGCATGCCTCGCCGCACGTCGCGTCGGCGGTGCAGACCGTGTCGGCACTGGTGTTGGTCGGGGCATCGGCGTTGGCCGGGCTCGACCCGGTGACCCAGGTCTTCGCCTGGTTCGTCGGCATCTCGTCCGTCGGCATCATCGCGTTGATGACGCTGACGTGCGTCGCCGTGGTCGTCTACTTCCGGCGCAGCCGCGTCGACACCAGGACCTGGCACACGGTGGTCGCACCGAGCCTCGGCCTCGTCGGCCTGGCGATCCTGCTGGTCATGACCTCCGTCAACCTGCCGCTGCTCGTCGGCGGCTCTGCGACCACGGCCGCCGTAATCGGCGTGCTGCTGGTCGGCACCTTCGCAGGCGGTGCCGTGCTCGCGACCATGCGCCCCCGCGCGGGCCACACCAACCCCACCATCCAAGAGGAGAAGAACCGATGAGCACCGCCATCGTCGAAACCGTCACGGACACCGCACCGGCGTCCGCCGACCATCCGTTGACCCCGCTGAGCGCGGACGAGATCCGGGCCGTGCGCCGTATCGTCGAGGCGCACGGGCTGCTCGGCGAGCAGGTTCGCTTCGTCTACGTCGCGCTCGAGGAGCCGCACAAGCAGACGGTGCTGGCCTTTGCGCCAGGCGATCCGATCGATCGTTGCGCCCGAGTCCTGTTGCTGGACAGGGCGACCGGGCTGGGAAACGACCTGGTGGTGTCGGTCACGCAGGACCGCGTGCTTAGCCAGGCGACGTTGGACGCCGCGGCCGATGGGCACGTGCCGATCCTCGACCAGGAGTTCGAGGACATCGAGGGATTCCTGCTCGAGTGCCCGGAGTGGCTCGAGGCGATGCGCAGGCGCAACCTGAATCCGACTGACGTGCGGGCGGTTCCGTTGTCGGCCGGGGTGTTCGGCCACGAGGACGAGGTAGGCAAGCGGATCGTGCGCGTGCTCGCGTTCTACCAGTACGACGCGGCCGACCTACCGTGGGCGCACCCGATCGACGGAGTGGTGGCCTACGTCGACCTGACCGAGCGCACGGTCGTGAAGGTCACCGACGAGCTCGACCTTCCGCTGCCCGCCGAACGCGGTCAGTGGGACGCCGAACCGCATGAGGTGCCCGCCCGCACAGACCTCAAGCCCATCGAGATCACGCAGCCGGAAGGCGCCAGTTTCACCGTCGACGGCAACCAGATCAGTTGGGCCGACTGGACGTTCCGGTTCGGGTTCGATGTTCGCGAGGGGTTGACTCTGCATCAGATTGCGGTCGACGGAAGGCCCGTGGTCTATCGGGCCTCGATCGCCGAGATGGTGGTGCCGTACGCCGACCCGTCACCAGTCCGCTACTGGCAGAACTACTTCGACCAGGGCGAGTATCTGTTCGGCCGCTACACCAACTCGCTGGAACTTGGCTGCGACTGCCTGGGTGACATCACCTACTTCGACGTAACGATCGCCGACGAGGACGGTCATCCACGGGTGATGAAGAACGCAATCTGCCTGCACGAGGAGGACTTCGGCGTGCTGTGGAAGCACACCGACATGTTCAACGGCATGGCCGAGACGCGGCGCTCGCGGCGCCTGGTCATCTCGTTCTTCCTGACCATCGGCAACTACGACTACGGCTTCTACTGGTACCTGTACCTCGACGGCACCATCCAACTGGAGGCCAAGGCCACCGGCATCGTGTTCACGTCGGCCTACCGGGGGCCTGACGGCTACGCCACCGAAATGGCACCCGGGCTCGGGGCGCCGTTCCACCAGCACCTCTTCTCGGCGCGGCTGGACATGTCGGTCGACGGCGACTGCAACGTCGTCGAAGAGGTCGACGCGGTACCGGTGCCGATGGGCCCGGACAACCCGTGGGGAAATGCGTTCCGGCCCAGGAAGACTCGGCTGACGCGCGAGTCGGAGGCGCAGCGCATCGCCGACAACCTCAAGGCGCGGGTGTGGCACGTGACGAACCCGACCAAGCAGAACCGGCTCGGACAGGACGTCGGCTATGCGCTGCACCCCGAAGGCCAGCCGGTGCTCCTGGCTGACCCGTCGAGCTCGATCGCCGCGCGTGCTGCGTTCTCCACGAAGCACCTATGGGTGACGAAATACGATCCGGAGCAACGCTATCCAGCCGGACGGTTCGTCAACCAACATCCAGGTGGCGCCGGACTCCCGACGTGGGTGGCCGAGGACCGCGACATCGACGGTGAGGACGTCGTGCTGTGGCACACGTTCGGGCTGACGCACTTCCCGCGGCCCGAGGACTGGCCCGTCATGCCCGTCGACTACGCCGGCTTCAAACTCAAGCCGCAGGGCTTCTTCGACCGCAACCCCACCCTGAACGCTCCCGCTGCGCCGAAGGCGCACTGCTGCGAGAGTTGACCGATGGTTACCGCTCGCACGTCCGCCGTCCTCGGACGGCGGACGTGCGCGCTGGCCGCGGCCTGCTCGGCCGCCCTGCACGCCGCGATGGTGGGGGATTCGGGCAATCCGGCGCGCGCAGTACTCATCGTCGCGATGGCGGCGGCATGTCTCTACTGCGCCTACGAGCTCTGGACGCACGGGTCGCTTCGGACATGGTGCACCGTTGCCGTGATGAATCTGGCGATGATCGGCACGCACCTCTCGGCGACCGGCCACCATCACGGCACGGCCGTTGGGCAGGCGGCATCGGCACCGTCGGCGTTGATGACGGCGGCCACCCTGCTGGCGATCGGTGAGGTGGTGATGGCCACCGCGGTGCTCTACGTGCGCACGCGGGGACGGACCGTCACGCCGGCATAGCCGCGAGCAGCTCGCCCAGCTTCTCGTTGGCGGCCCGCAGCCGCGGCGCCACCATGGCCGCGCCACTGGCGGCGGCCTCGTCGTCGGTCTGCATGTGGCTCACCGCATTCAGCCGAGAACGGTTGAGCCAGTGCATCATGTCGGGGTCGTCGAACCACTTGAGCTGGTTGTGGTTGAACGCGACGGTCATGGTGACCCAGTCGAGCGGGACGGTCGGGTGCGGCACCGGCCAGACGTAGTCGTTGCGAGCGTCGTCGTCGGCGTCCATGGCCTCGACGTGGGCGATGGCGGCCGCGCTGAACGCCGGCTGGCACGTGCGCACCGACT
>Ga0207668_10001782_pt1 | contig 12565 bp, 10 predicted proteins | sample KBSS43metaG_FD_184323 | JGI IMG/M metagenome (GOLD analysis project Ga0207668, IMG submission 184323) | Switchgrass rhizosphere microbial communities from Kellogg Biological Station, Michigan, USA - KBS S4-3 metaG (SPAdes) (version 2) | ecosystem: Host-associated > Plants > Roots > Rhizosphere... | reverse complement strand
GTTCCCGTCACGACCGAGCGTCCGATGTCCACGTAGGGCAGCCAGTCTTCGCCTTCGAGGTGTTCGAGTTTCCGCGCCACGGCGGCGCCGAGCATCCCGAGCGCGCCGGCCCAGGCCTTGTTCATCGGCGTGTTCGACAGCGGTTTCCGGTCCCCGAAAAGGCCGCGCACCTCCGCCAGCTGGCCGAATCGGTCACCGAGGTTCGACGCCCAGCCCGCACTGCCGTCCGGCACCGGCGGGAGCCGGAAAGCGGCCAGCAGGACGAAGTGCTCACGCGGCTCCACCACCGAGCCCAGCTTGCCGATCTCGTCGACGATGAGCCCCCAGATCGCCGCCGCACGCACCTTCGGCGTGGCCGCCGGCAGTGACGCGGTCGGGCCGACGAGACAACCGAGCACGGTCCCGGAACCGCTCGACGAGGATTCGATCGCGCGCCGGAGAGCACCCAGCAGGTCCCCGTCCTTCCGTCGGGCCAGCGATGCCAGCGCCGCCTTCTCGGGGACCTTCCCGAGGCGTTCGCGGCCCAGCTGCGCCGTCACCGCGCCCCCTCCGGCTCCGGGCAAAGATCGGCAACCCGCGGAAAAAAGGGACAACGACAGAGACGAAAAGGCACTGGTCCGACAAACAGAAACACCTTCGCACCACCAAAGATCATTTCCGGTCCCGGCTCTCACGAGGCACCCTGAACACCAGGCGTACTAGTACACCATAGAGAGGGGTAGTACAGTGGGCAACGGAAAGTACGGTCGGCCTTCGCCTCGCCGGAACGATTCCCGGAACCTGGGGAAATTGATCAAGCTCGGCCTCACCGGAATCGGCGGGCTCTATTTGATCACCGGCTCGGTGGCCGTGACCGCGATCGGGGCGGTGGCGGCGATCGCGCTGGCTACGGTGCGGCAGGCCTTCCGGTGACTACGCCAGCTGCTGCCGCACCGCCGACGCGAACCGCATCGCCGCCGCCGGGGTCGTCTGGCGGAAGCCCAGTGATGGCTCCGTCAGCTCCAGCTCCAGCAGCAACGGCTTGCCGTCGGCGCCGCGGACCAGGTCCACCCGCGCGTACAGCAGCTCGGCCCGCAGGATCCCCAGCAACGCCGACGCCGCGTCCAGGACGTCCTCTGCCAGCGCGACCGCGTCGGCGGGCGGCTCGGCCTTGGCCAGCGTTTCGGAAAGGTACAGCCCCGAATCGTCCATTGTGGAGCCGAGCATCGCGCCCTTCGCGAAGGCGTGGGAGTAGATACCGCCCAGGTACACCAAGGCCAGCTCGCCCTCGGTGTCCACACTGGACTGGTACGGCTGGATCAGCGCCGTGTGGCCGCCGGCGTGCAGGGCGGCCAGGTGCGCGGACGCGTCGGCTCCCGCGGCAAACCGGGCCGCTCCGCGCGAGCCGGCACCCACCGCGGGCTTCACCACGAAGTCGGACGCAGGGAACCGGGCCGCGTCGCCAGGCGCGACCAGCGTCGTCGGGACCACCGCCAGACCCGCGTCGAGCAGCTCCGCCAGGTAGGACTTGTCCGTGTTCCAGCGGACCACCGCCGCCGGGTTGTACAGGGCGGGCACCGACTCGCACCAGTCGAGGAACTCGGCCCGGCGCTCCGCGTAGTCCCAGGTCGCGCGCAGGATCACGGCGTCGGCGGCCGCGAAGTCGGCACCCGAGTCCCAGGCCGCCCACGACACCGAGAAGCCCAGCTCGGTCAGGGCGGGCACGACGGCGTCGTCGTCTCCGTCGCCTTCGGGGAGCTCCGCGCAGCCGACGAGGATCGCCGTGCGGTTCACCGGCCCGCCATCTTGCGCCGGTGCTCCGCGCCGATCTTCGTGGCCTGCACGGTTTCGGCGTCCCACGAAGCGGCTTCGAGGTCTTCGACGGCCTCGACCAAGGCTTCGCCGGTCGCGACGCTCGGCACCACGACGTCGCCGAGAGCGCCGTCCGCGCCCACGAGCACGACGCGGGCGCCCGCCCGGCCGATGTTCTCGACCACCGCGCGGGACGGCTTGCCGTGCGCCTTCACGAACTTGCGCGCCGCACCGAGCTGAGCGTTCGACGGGGGAACGATCTTTTCCGAGTCCGAATCAGCCACGCTGGGAACCATAGCCAAGATGCGGCCGGAACGCGGAACAGCGTGGCCTCGGCCATAGTTGCACCTGGGGAACCCGACCCGAGGAGGACGCATGCCCACCGCAGTACAGGTGACGAAGACCGGCGGCCCGGAAGTGCTCACACCGGCCGAAGTGGACTCCCCCGCCCCGCAGGCCGGTGAGCTGCTGGTCGACGTCGCCGCGGCCGGCGTCAACTACATCGACACCTACCAGCGCCAGGGCATCTACCCGATCGAGCTGCCGTTCGTGCTCGGCCTCGAAGGCGCGGGCACGGTCGTCGAGGCCGGGCCGGACGTCGCCGGGTTCGCCCCGGGCGACCGCGTCGCCTGGCAGGGGTCGCTCGGCAGCTACGCGGCCCGCAAGGTCCTCCCCGCGTCGATCGCGGTGAAGGTGCCCGAAGGTGTCTCCCTCGAGACCGCCGCCGCGACCATGCTGCAGGGTATGACCGCGCACTACCTGGTCGCCTCGACCTTCGAGGTCAAGCCGGGCCACGACGTGCTCGTGCACGCGGCCGCGGGCGGCGTCGGCCTGCTGCTGGTGCAGCTGGCGAAGGCGCGCGGCGCCCGCGTGATCGGCACGGTGTCGACCGACGAGAAGGCGAAGCTCGCCCGCGAAGCCGGCGCCGACGAGGTGATCCGCTACGACCGCGACGACTTCGCGAAGATCACCCGCGAGCTGACCGGCGGCGAGGGCGTCGACGTCGTCTACGACGGCGTCGGCAAGGACACCGTCGACGGCAGCCTCGCCAGCCTCAAGGTCCGCGGCCTGCTCGCGCTGTTCGGCGCCTCGAGCGGCCCGGTGCCGCCGATCGACCCGCAGCGCCTCAACTCCGGCGGCTCGCTCTACCTGACGCGCCCGACGTCCGCCCACTACACGCGCTCGCGCGAGGAGATCGACTGGCGGTCGAAGGAGCTGTTCGACGCCATCCAGGCGGGCACGCTGAACGTCCGCATCGGCGGCAAGTACCCGCTCGCCGACGCGCGCAAAGCCCACGAAGACCTGCAGGGCCGCCGCACCACCGGCAAGCTCCTGCTCATCCCCTGACCCATGCGCCCCAATGTGGCGTTGGTTGCGTCCAACGCACCCAATGTGGCGTTCGGTGCGTCCAACGCACCCAACGCCACATTGGGGTGCTTGGGGCTCAGCCGGCCGGGACCGCGACGGCGTCGGTGACGAACACCAGCGTCTCGTTGGGCTGGATGCCCCGGCCGCCCTGGCCGTAGGCGAGGTCCGGCGGGATGATCAGCAGGCGGCGGCCGCCCTGCTTGATGCCGACCAGGCCCTGGTCCCAGCCCGGGATGACCTCACCGGCGCCGAGGGTCAGGTCGAAGGGCTTGCTGTCGAAGGAGCTGTCCAGGACCTGCTTGTTCGACCACGTCACCAGGTGGTAGTTCATCTGGAGCTTCTGCCCGGCCTTCGCGCCGTCGCCGGTGCCCTCGGACAGGTCCTTCGTGATCAGCTTCTTCGGCGGGTCGCAGTCGTCCGGGATGGTGATCTCCGGCTTCTCGCCGAACTTCCCCGTCGTCTTGATGTCGTCCGCGGTGCACTCGCGGCCCTTGCTCTGGGTCGCCGGCGCCGCGGCGGACGACGGCGGGACCGACGGCCCCGCCGGGGCGGCGGTCTGGGTCTTGGCCTGCTGACCGCACGCGGCCAGCGACAGCGCCGCCACGGCGACGACCACGATCTTCCCGATGTTCTGCATGCCGGGCACCCTAGCGAAGCACGGAGAGTGCCGGCACATCGTCACCGGCGGCGATGGTGGAGACCACGCCGAGCCGCCGGGTCGCGCGCGTCAGGGCCACGTACAGGTCGTTGAGCCCCCTCGGCGAGCCCGCGACGACCTCGTCCGGCGCGACCAGCACCACCGAGTCGAACTCCAGGCCCTTCGCGCGGTCGACGGTCATGACGCTCAGCCGCTCGTCGTGGTCCGAAAGCCACGCCGAGACCGCCCCGAGCCGGGCCGCGGGCACCAGCACCGCCACCGTGCCACCGTCCACAGCGGACAGTTCGGCCGCCACCAGCGCGGGCAGCTCCGCCTCGAGGTCGGCCGGGCGCGCCGACCACGGCGGGACACCGGTCTCCCGCACCGAAGACGGCGCCGACAGCGCCGGGTCGATTTCGGCGAGCACGCGGGCGGCGACGGCCATGATCTCGGCGGGCGTGCGGTAGTTCACGGTCAGCTGCTGCAGCCGCCACCGGTCCTCGACGTACGGGACGAGCACCTCGCCCCACGACCGCGCTCCACCCGCCGCGCCGGTCTGCGCGACGTCGCCGACGAGCGTCATCGACCGGTTCGGCGAGCGGCGCATCAGCAGCCGCCAGTCCATCGCCGACAGCTCCTGCGCCTCGTCGACGATCACGTGGCCGAACGTCCAGGTCCGGTCCTGCGCGGCCCGCTGGGCGGCGGTCAGCTCGCTGCGCGCCTGCTGGCGCTCGGCGAACAGCTCGGCGTCGAGGACGTCGGAGACCCGCAGCAGTTCCTCGTCGATGATCTCCTCGTCCTGTTCGAGGATGTCGAGCACGCCCTCGGCGTACGCGCGGTCCTCGCGCTCACGGCGTTTGCGCTCGACGCGGGCCTCGGTGTCGTCGACGCCGATCAGCTCGGCGAGCTCGTCGAGCAGCGGCACGTCGGCCGGGGTCCACTTCGCCTCGCGGCCGCTTTCCAGCCGGGCGCGCTCGGCGGGAGAAAGCAGCTTGCCGGCCGCGCTCGCGAGCCGTTCGCGGTCGGCGAACAGGTCGTCGAGCACGCCTTCGGGGGTCAGCACCGGCCACAGCTCGTCGAGCGCGGCGGCGATGTTCTCGTCGGCGGTCAGCTCGGCGCGGATGTCGGCGAGGTCCTGGCCGTCGAGGAGGTCGTCCCCCAGCTTCCGCGCGGCCTGGCGGGTCAGCGCGTCGAGGACGTCGGAGACGAACAGGCGCCGCGCCGGGTTGTGCGGGCGCCGCGACCGGCGGGCGCGGGTCCGGGCGTCGGCGCACGTCTTGCGGTCGAGCCTGAGGACGTCGTGCTCGTACTCGATCTCCATGACCGGCTCGGGCACGCGCTGGCGGTCGCGGACCGCGTTGGCGAGCACCTCGGCCATCGCGAGCCGGCCCTTGACCTCGGTGGTTTCCCGCGGCTCGACGCCGACGGCGTCCAGGCCCGGGTACAGCTGCCCGACGGTGGCGAGCAGCACGCCGGTCTCGCCGAGCGACGGCAGCACCTGGCCGATGTAGCGCAGGAACGTGCTGTTCGGCCCGACGACGAGCACGCCGCGGGTGGTGAGCTGCTGGCGGTGCGTGTAGAGCAGGTAGGCCGCGCGGTGCAGCGCGACGGCGGTCTTGCCGGTGCCCGGCCCGCCCTGCACGACCATGACGCCGCCCAGCGGCGCGCGGATGATGCGGTCCTGCTCGGCCTGGATGGTCGCGACGATGTCGCTCATCTCGCCCGTGCGCCGCTGCTCGAGAGCGGCCAGCAGCGCGGCCTCCCCGGCCAGCCCGAGGTCCTGGCCCTGGTCGGCGGCGGTGAGGTCGAGGATCTCGTCGTCGAAGCCGGTGACCTTGCGGCTCAGCGACCGCAGGTGCCGCCGGCGGCGCACCCCGTCGGGTGACGCGGCGGTGGCGAGGTAGAACGGCCGCGCGACCGGCGCGCGCCAGTCGACCAGCAGCGGCTGGTAGTCGTCGTCTTCGTCGAACAGCCCGAGCCGGCCGATGTAGGTGGTCTCCTCGGCGCTGCCGGGGACGAAGTCGAGCCGCCCGAAGGCCAGGCCCTGCTCGACGGAGCCGAGCTGGGCGAGCCGGTCGGTGTAGAGGGTGGTGGCGACGTCGCGCTCGGTGCGGGCCTGCGGGGTGCCGCCGGTCTGGCGCAGGGTCTCGTCGAGGCGCCGCTGGGCCGCGACGCGCTCGGTGTCGAGCTTCGCGTAGAGGGTGGTGACGTACGCCTGCTCGCGGGCGAGTTCGGCGCTGTGGTCGGTGGGGTCGTCCGAAGGGCCGGACAAGAGCATCCTGCTTTCGCCTCAAGGAAAAGGGCCGACCAAGTCTAACGGCGGCCGGGGCGCGATCATTCCGGGCGGAGGTCGCAGTACGGGTAGACCTCGGCGGACCGGACGGCGGCGGGCAGTTCCCGCTCCCCCCGCGCGCACGACACGCTCGCCGGGGGCAGCTGTTCGCCGCCGGTGATCCGCCCGGCCGCGTCGCGGTGGAGCACCGCCGCGCCCCGGCTGGTCAGCGCCCGGCAGTTCGCCGAGCGGTAGCGGACGCCACCCGGCACGACGGTGGCGGTCACCGGGGTGAAGCCGCCCAAGGCCTCCGGCGCGAGCCAGATCACCGGGCCGGGCACGGGCCGGTCGAGCACGACGCCGATCCGCTGTCCCGGGGTGAGCACCGGCACTTCGACGGTCCGCGCGCCGGACGTCACCGGGATCCGGTAAGCGGCCAGGGCACTGGTGTTCTCCAGCACGGCGGCACCCGCTCCCTGTTCGGCGACGCGGACAGCACCGCCGTCGGGGGCCGGACCGGGGACGGCGTCGATCCGGGACGGGATGGCACAGCCACCGGCGAGCAGGCTTTCGTCCAGGGCCGGCAGCTTCCCGCGGCCGAGGAGGACCAGGAGCCCCAGGACGACGACCGCGGCTATCGCGGTCCCGATCCGTCTCAGAACGGCAGGCCGAGGGTGGGCAGGCCGATCGCCGAGTCGACGGCCAGCGCGACGAACACGATCATCAGGTACGTGTTGGAGCGGTGGAACAGCGCCATCGGCTTCGTCTCTTCGCCGCGCCGCACCGCGGCCTGCAGGCTGTGCGCGTAGAAGAGGAACCAGCCGCCCGCGAGGATCGCGAACGTGCCGTACAGCCACGAAGTCACCGGGAGCAGCAGCAGCGTCCACGCCACCATCACCCACGAGTAGATGACGATCTGGCGCGCGACGTGCTGGGCCGTGGCGACCACCGGCAGCATCGGGACGCCCGCGCGCTCGTAGTCGTCGCGGTACTTCATGCCGAGCGCCCACGTGTGCGGCGGGGTCCAGAAGAAGATCACGCCGAACATGACGAACGCCGGCCACTGCACGGTGCCGGTGACCGCCGCCCAGCCGATCACCACCGGCATGCAGCCCGCCGCGCCGCCCCAGACCACGTTCTGTGACGTACGCCGCTTGAGGCCGAGCGTGTAGACGAAGATGTAGAAGAGGATCGTCGCGACCGCGAGGATCGCCGACAGCAGGTTCACCGTGAGATAGAGCACGACGGCCGAGGCGACGCCCATGACCAAGCCGAAGATCAGCGCGCCGCGGCGGGGCACCGAGTCCTTGACCAGCGGACGGCGCTTCGTGCGGTTCATCACCTTGTCGATGTCCGCGTCGATCACGCAGTTGAGCGCGTTCGCGCTGCCCGCGGCCATCGTCCCGCCCACCAGCGTGGCCAGTACCAGCCACGGCGAGGGGATCTCACGGCCGGCGAGGAACATCGCCGGGATGGTGGTCACCAGGAGGAGCTCGATCACCCGCGGCTTCGCCAGCGCGGCGTAGGCGCCGACGACCTGGCGGATGCTTCGCCGGTCACCGTGCGGTCGCTCACCGGTCGGGTGCACGGCGCTGGTGTCGTCACTGCGTCCGTGCGCAGCGTTCACCAACGACATTTCACTCCCTGAGTCAGGTTCGGGGCGGGCCCGAAGCCGGAGGCGTGTGGTGCCGCTGAAACCTGCCGGTCTGAACCCTCGAACGATGTTAGACGTGGTGAATCCCGTGGGTGATCGCGGGTCCTCGACGGGTCCAAGCACTAGGCTGGCCGGGTCGGGCCGCGATTGCCCCTGCGCAGGGTCGCGAGCAGGAATATCGTCCCTTCGGGATCGATTGAGATAGATGACCCCGCGCACGGGTAACCGGAACGAGGAAGACCAGCCGCAACCATCATGACCGGGAGTTGGAGTTCAGTGTCCGAAACCGCCCCTACCAGCGAGAACAACCCACTCCTCCGGCGTAACACGCCCGCCGACTGGACCGACACCGACACCCGCGCCGTGGACACCGTCCGGGTGCTCGCCGCGGACGCGGTCGAGAACTGTGGCAGCGGCCACCCCGGCACCGCGATGAGCCTGGCGCCGCTGGCCTACACGCTGTTCCAGCGCGCGCTGCGGCACGACCCGAACGACCAGAACTGGCCGGGCCGCGACCGGTTCGTGCTGTCGGCCGGGCACTCGAGCCTGACCCTCTACATCCAGCTGTTCCTCGCCGGCTACGGCCTCGAGCTCGAGGACCTCAAGCAGCTGCGCAAGTGGGGCTCGAAGACCCCGGGTCACCCGGAGTACCGCCACACCGACGGCGTGGAGACCACCACCGGCCCGCTCGGCCAGGGGCTGGCGAACGCGGTGGGCATGGCGATGGCCGCCCGCCGCGAGCGCGGCCTGCTCGACCCGGACGCGGCGCCCGGCGAGAGCATCTTCGACCACCACGTCTACGTGATCGCCTCCGACGGCGACATCGAAGAGGGCGTCACCTCCGAGGCCTCGTCCATCGCGGGCCGCCAGGAGCTGGGCAACCTGATCGTCTTCTGGGACGACAACAAGATCTCCATCGAGGACGACACGAACATCGCCCTCTCGGAGGACACGGTCGCGCGCTACGAGGCCTACGGGTGGCACACCCAGGTCGTCGAAGGCGGCGAAGACGTCGTCGCGATCGAAGAGGCCATCAAGAACGCGAAGGCCGAGACCGGCCGCCCGTCGTTCATCGCGCTGCGGACCGTGATCGGCTACCCCGCGCCGAAGAAGATGGGCACCGGCAAGGCGCACGGCGCCGCGCTGGGCGGCGAAGAGGTCGCCGCGGTCAAGAAGATCCTCGGCTTCGACCCGGAGCAGTCGTTCCAGGTCGAGGACGACGTCATCAAGCACACCCGCCAGGCGCTCGAGCGCGGCAAGACCGCCCACGCCGAGTGGACCGAGAAGTTCGAGGCGTGGGGCGCGGCCAACCCGGAGCGCAAGAAGCTCGCCGACCGGATGTCCACCCGCACGCTGCCCGAGGGCTTCGCCGACAACCTGCCGAAGTGGGAGCCGGACGCCAAGGGCGTCGCGACCCGCAAGGCCTCCGGTGAGGTGCTCAACGCGCTCGCCGAGCCGCTGCCGGAGCTGTGGGGCGGCTCGGCCGACCTGGCCGAGAGCAACAACACGACGATGAAGGGCGCCGACTCGTTCGGGCCCGAGAAGGCCGCCACGGACATGTGGCAGGCCACGCCCTACGGCCGGACGCTGCACTTCGGCGTCCGCGAGCACGCCATGGGCTCGATCCTCAACGGGATCGCGCTGCACGGCGGGACCCGCCCGTACGGCGCGACGTTCCTCATCTTCTCCGACTACATGCGCCCGCCGGTCCGGCTGGCCGCGCTGATGAAGGCGCCGGTCACCTACGTCTGGACGCACGACTCGATCGGTCTCGGCGAGGACGGCCCGACGCACCAGCCGATCGAGCAGCTCTCCGCGCTGCGCGCGATCCCGGGCCTCAACGTCGTCCGCCCGGCGGACGCCAACGAGACCGCCTACGCGTGGAAGGCCGTCCTCGAGGACGTCCACCACCCGTCGGGCCTGGCGCTGACCCGCCAGAACGTGCCGGTGCTCGAGGGCACCAGCGCGGAGGGCGTGAAGAAGGGCGGGTACGTGCTCGCCGAGGCGTCGAACGGCACGCCCGAGGTGATCCTGATCGCCACCGGCTCCGAGGTGCAGCTGGCCGTCGAGGCCCGCAAGACCCTGGAGGCCGACGGCGTTCCCACGAGCGTCGTGTCGATGCCGTGCGTCGAGTGGTTCGACGCGCAGGAGCAGTCCTACAAGGACGCGGTCATCCCGCCGACGGTGAAGGCCCGTGTGTCCGTCGAGGCGGGCATCGCCCAGTCGTGGCACCGCTTCACAGGTGACGCCGGGGTGAACGTTTCGATCGAGCACTTCGGTGCCTCCGCCGATGCCGCCACACTGTTCCGTGAGTTCGGGTTCACCGCGGAAGCAGTCGTCGAGGCGGCCCGCCGCTCGATCGCCAACACCAAGAATTCCTGAAGGGGATGACAGTAATGAGCAACGACAAGCTCGCGCAGCTGTCCGAGGCCGGTGTTTCGATCTGGCTGGACGACCTTTCGCGTGAACGCCTGAACACCGGCAACCTCGCCGCGCTGGTCCGCGACAAGCACGTCGTCGGCGTGACGACCAACCCGACGATCTTCGCCAACGCGATGTCCAAGGGTGACGCCTACGACGAGCGGACGCGGGAACTCGCCGCCCAGGGCGCCGACGTCGAGGCGACCATCCGCGACCTGACGACGACCGACGTGCGCAACGCCGCGGACCTGTTCCGCGACGTCTACACCGCCACGAACGGCGTCGACGGCCGCGTCTCGATCGAGGTCGACCCGCGCCTGGCCAAGGACACCGACCGCACGGTGGCCGAGGCGCAGGACCTGTGGAAGACCGTCGACCGGCCGAACACGCTGATCAAGATCCCGGCCACCGAAGAGGGCCTGCCGGCGATCACCCGCACGCTCGCCGAGGGCATCAGCGTCAACGTCACGCTGATCTTCTCCGTCGAGCGCTACAAGAAGGTCATCGAGGCCTACTTCGCCGGCCTGGAGCAGGCGAAGGCCAACGGCCACGACCTGCGCGGCATCCACTCGGTCGCGTCGTTCTTCGTGTCCCGTGTGGACACCGAGATCGACAAGCGGCTCGACGCGATCGGCACCGACGAGGCCAAGGCCCTGCGCGGCAAGGCGGCCGTCGCCAACGCCCGGCTCGCCTACGCGGCCTTCGAAGAGCTGTCGGCCACGGACCGCTGGAAGGCCCTCGCGGCCGACGGCGCGAACGCGCAGCGCCCGCTGTGGGCGTCGACCGGGGTGAAGAACCCGGACTACTCCCCCACGCTCTACGTCGACGACCTCGTGGTGAAGGACACCGTCAACACGATGCCGGAGAAGACCCTCGACGCGGTCGCCGAGCACTCCGAGCTCAAGGGTGACCAGGTTTCCGGCCGGGGCGCCGAGGCGCAGGAGGTCTTCGACAAGCTCGAGGCCGTCGGCATCGACATCACCGACGTGTTCCTGGTGCTGGAGAACGAAGGCGTCGAGAAGTTCGAGAAGTCCTGGGTGGAACTGCTCGAGACCGTGAACGGCCAGCTCGAAAAGGCGAAGGGCTGAAGCACGACATGACGACAGGGGAAAAGACCGGCGTCGAGATCGTGGACGCCGAACTGGCGGAGCGCGCTGCGCCCCTGGTCGAACGGCTGGTCGCGGACCAGGCCGCTTCGAAGCTGGGGGCCCAGGACGCGACGCTCTGGGGACCGGACGCCGAACCCGAGGCGTCGATCCGGCTGTCGTGGACGACGCTGCACAAGTCGTCCCGGCCGCTGATCGGCGAGATCGAGGCGCTGCGGACCGAGTTGCGGTCCGAGGGCGTCGACCGCGTGGTGCTGGCCGGGATGGGCGGCTCGTCACTGGCGCCGGAGGTGATCACCGGGACCGACGACGTCGCGCTGACCGTGCTCGACACCACCGACCCGGGCCAGGTCGCCGACGCGCTCGCCGGTGACCTCGAGCGCACGGTGATCGTGGTGTCGTCGAAGTCGGGCGGCACCGTCGAGACCGACAGCCACCGGCGGATCTTCGCGAAGGCGTTCGCCGACGCGGGGATCGACGCGGCGCGGCGGATCGTGGTCGTCACCGACCCGGGCTCGCCGTTCCAGGCACTGTCCGAAAAGGAGGGTTACCGCAAGACCTTCCTGGCCGACCCGCACGTCGGCGGCCGCTACTCGGCGCTGACGGCGTTCGGGCTCGTCCCGGCCGGCCTCGCCGGCGCGGACGTCGCCCGGCTGCTCGACCAGGCGGCTTCGGTGGCCGAAGACCTCGCCGCGGACGACGCGGCCAACCCGGCGGTCAAGCTGGCCGCCGCGTGGGCCGCCGCCCACGAAGCGGGCGCCGAGAAGGTCGTCCTGGCCGACTCCGGCTCCGGCATCAAGGGCTTCCCCGACTGGGCGGAGCAGCTGATCGCGGAGTCCACCGGCAAGCAGGGCACCGGGTTGCTGCCGGTCGCGGTCGAAGGCACGGAGGCGGCCGGTTTCGCCGACGCGAAGTCCGACGCCACCCCGGTCGCGGTCGGCAGCCCGAAGGGGGCGGCGAAGATCGCCGTCACCGGCTCGCTCGGCGCGCAGTTCCTGCTCTGGGAGTTCGCCACGGCACTGGCCGGGCGGCTGCTCGGGATCAACCCGTTCGACCAGCCCGACGTCGAGACCGCGAAGAAGGCGGCGCGCGCGCTGCTGGACGACCCGGAGAAGCTGAAGGGCGGGGAAGAGCCGTCCACTGTGGACGGCCCGGTCGAGATCTTCGGCAGCGAAGGCGTCTCCACCGAGGGCAGCCTGACCGACGTGCTCCGCGCGTTCTTCGCCTCGGCGCCGGACGCGGGCTACATCGCGGTGCAGGCCTACCTCGACCGGCTCGACGACGCGTCGACCGAGCTGCTGCGCGGCGAGATCGCC
>Ga0207668_10001781_pt1 | contig 12569 bp, 8 predicted proteins | sample KBSS43metaG_FD_184323 | JGI IMG/M metagenome (GOLD analysis project Ga0207668, IMG submission 184323) | Switchgrass rhizosphere microbial communities from Kellogg Biological Station, Michigan, USA - KBS S4-3 metaG (SPAdes) (version 2) | ecosystem: Host-associated > Plants > Roots > Rhizosphere >... | reverse complement strand
CCGTCGCCAACAACGACAGTGGTGGTGGTGGTCGGCTTCTTGTCCACGATGGTGCATTTCTTCGTGGAAGTGTCCTGCACTACATAAAACTCCGTGGCGGCCTGAGCGTAGGCAGCGCCGGTCATGATTGCTGCGGCCGCAGCCGAAATAAGAAACTTCTTCATAGTGTCTCCTCCATTGTGAGTGTGTCCCTGCTTAGCCCCACGGCTGGGAACTACATCAGTGGGTTCACTAACTTCAGTTCTTAGGTGGAGAACTTAAACGGGTTGATATGAACGCCGGCAGAACGGGCAGTTCAGAGACTGTTTATTTCGAGCTTACCGATCTTCGCCTCCCCATTCGAGCCACGATGAGGAATGCCTTGCCGGTACATTTGCGAAGGTCTGTGTTGCGTCGACTGGTTGAGCCGGCAGGGGAAGAACTAAAGTGAGCGGCGCACGGTCAAGCCGACCTGTTTGACCCAAAGCGAACACCAGCCCCATTAGCCTATTGCAAGCTATTTTTAGCGTTGTGCCCTCTGAAGTACGTGTGAGCCCCGATCTGCCCGTCGAGCAACCAAATGCTTGAAGCTGGCCGCGTGTTGAACCTATGAATTTATCAATGAAACCCAGCGAGACCATAAAACTGCTTATCGCATAGGTGAGAGCAAATCCTGCACGTCAAATGCGATGCATTTGCAGGTAACCCGCGCGACTTGTGTGTCCGGGGTGCGCATACTAGACCAAGCACGCAATGAGCCGACAGACGAAGCCGAATCGCTGAGAAATCACATGAACGGTATTCACACGCTTGCTCGCGGGAGCGTCGTCATTGGTCTGGTTGTCTTCGGTCTAAAGTATTTCGCATACTACCTGACGGGCAGTATTGCCCTTCTCTCCGATGCCATCGAAAGCATCGTCAATGTTGCAACTGCGGTGGTAGCGTTGCTTGCGATCCGCTGGAGTTCAAAACCGGCTGACGACGAGCATCCCTACGGTCATCACAAGGCTGAATATTTTTCCGCCGTAATAGAAGGCGTGCTCATCATTGTTGCGGCACTTTCGATTCTTCGAGAGGCATATTTCGGCTTTCTTGCACCAAGGGCTCTAGAGGCGCCTTGGGTGGGCCTTGCGGTGAACGGCGTGGCGGGTTTCATCAACGCTGGGTGGTCATGGCTTTTGATCCGCCGAGGGCGGCAGCTTAGATCACCTGCTCTCGTCGCCGATGGGCGCCATCTTTTCACGGACGTGATTTCTTCGATTGGGGTGCTGGGTGGAGTAGGGATCGCGGCGATTTCCGGCTGGTCCATTCTTGACCCGGCATTGGCAGCGGCGGTTGCCTTAAATATTTTGTGGTCCGGCTGGGGTCTCATGAGAGAGTCGGTCGGCGGGCTGATGGATGAAGCAATCGCACCAGAGACATTGGAACGAATTAGCGAGATCATTTCGACTGAGGCTAAGGGCGCGATTGAAGCACATGACTTACGTACCCGGCACGCCGGTCGTATGACGTTCATTGACTTTCATCTTGTCGTGGACGGTAACACTACTGTTTCAACCGCGCATGACATTTGCGACCGGTTAGAAAACGCGATCAAAGAGGAAGTTGGCGAAGCGCTGATTACGATCCACGTTGAACCCCACAATAAGGTCAAACGTTCTGGCATCGTAATATTTTGAAGGTCTCAGCGGTCGGCGCAGAAAGCGGTTTGTTTATTACAACTAGCCCAGCAGCAATTGCCTGCCTGTCTTGGTGGGCACGGCACCGAGCCGTAGGAACAGAACACGCAGCAATCTCTAGGCTTCGGCTTTAGGCGCGCCCCGCAATTCTTACAGTCGTAGAAGAACTGGCAGGCATCGGTTGGCATCGCTTCGGTGGCCTGATGCGCGCAGTTCGGACAGGTGAGCGTCGATTCCAACTGCATCAGCCGCTCGCTCGTACAATCCTGAACAGTGGGCGGCCGAATCTGAGTTCGCTCAAACCGCGGTCGCCGGGGAGCGTAGGATCAATCGCAAACCTGGACTCGGCGGAATACCCATCCGTACCCGTCCCAGTAGCGCTCGCGAACGAAGCGGCATACCGGCTCTTCGACGTATACCGGCGCGGGCGCATAATATACCGGTGGTGGCGGAGGAGCGGGACGTGCCAGGGCGCTGCCGAGCAACGCCCCGCCGACAAGTCCACCCACCACGCCAGCCGCAATTTGACCATTTTCCGCTCTTGCGGACGCTGGCAGCAAAAACGGACCCGCGGCCAATGTCACGGCCGCTATAGCTGAAGCGATTTTGCCCACAACATTTCCTCCAAGTCGCGGTACACGGTCGCCATACGGGACTATCATACACTCCGCGATTAACGCTTGGTTAAGTCTGCATGAAAGTGCCAAGATTATTTTGCCGCGGCAGGTGATGCACTTTAGTCGCTGCCTGACCATGCTTCGAAATGGCAAACGCTCACCCTTCCTCCTGCCGATCTCTGAGTCTTGTCGAGTCGACATGTCAGTTGTCCAATCCAACCACCTAGGTCGAAATATCAGAGCTGAATTTTTCGACATCGGAGGTGGACAGACATCGTGGATTTTCGCAAATGAAAGTCGTTCGCATGTTCGAGTGAAATAGTTCACATCGGAGTGTGGTCTCGCTTCGAAAGGGATGGCGTTGGTGTGGGATCGTTGCTAATCGTCGGCGCCATCGTTATGCTGCAACGCAGTCGACGCCATCGATTGCGCATGTTACTCTTGGATACCGACTTCGTGAGTCCCCCCGCAAAGTGAAATCCAGATCGAGCCAGTTCAGAAATCTGCATCCGCGCAGCTCTGGCGCTGTCGTGGCATTTCTTATTGCGCTCGTCTGTCTTCTGGCGGGGGCGTTGCATCAGTTGCGCGATCTCCAAGTGAATGAGGCAATGGCTCGGCCGACCTCTGTGGAATCGTTGATCACAAACATCGGCTCCGCGGGAAAGATCGAGATCTCCCGAGCAAACGTCGTCGCGGAGCATGACAAAGACGATAGTTTCTCCGTCAAGACGCTTGAGCAGATGATTGTGTTGGCTCTCGTCAGGCCTCCATCGATTTTGCTTAGGGAGCCGCGGACGTCCCACCCGGACTCGCTGGCTGCGATCGAAACCCCTCCGCCAAGATACCCGACCTGACCACACTTCGCCGGGCTTTCGGGCCCGTATGCTGTCGTTCATCAGGTTGTCTCCATGTCGTTGAAACGTGCCGCCACGCGGTTTGCGTGCGCGTCGGTATTGCTTGTTGGCCCCTGGCTGACGGGCATCTCCCATTCCCAGACGTTATCCCTTCAGAGGGCGCTGCAGCGCGCGTTGGCCGCGAACCCTCGGCTGACCGCGGCGGAGCGCGACGTCGGCATCGCATCCGGCCAGGGTATCCAGGCCGGCGCGCTCATCAATCCGGAATTGTCATACGAACAGGACAATTCCTTTGGTTCAGGTCGTTACCGCGGTACGCGATCGGCGGAGACGACACTGCAGATCAGTCAGCTCTTCGAACTGTTCGGCAAGCGTGATGCGCGCATCGCCGCTGGCAGAGCGGCGCTTGACACGGCGACCATCCAGCGCAAGGCGGTGCGGCTGGAAGTTCTCTCCGAAACGGCCATCGCATTCCTGGGCGTGCTCGGTATTCAACGTCGCATCCAAATCCTCGACGAGCACGTCACCGCTATCGACCGGCTGACGCCGTTGCTGCAGCGACGGGTCGACGCCGGCGCATCCTCTCCGGCCGAGACCGGTCGGGCTCAGGTCGCTTCCGATTTGGTGAAAGCCGACCGCGAGCGGGTCCGCGCACTGCTCGCGAGTGCGCGACGCGAACTCGCGGTGATGATGGGCGACACATCGCCCAAATACTCCGCGGTATCCGGAAAGCTTGAGGCAGTGGGACGGCCGTCGTCGTTCCAGTCTGTCGTCGCCGCGATCGACGCCAACCCGCAATTGGTGCGATGGACGGCAGTGTATGCGCAACGCAACGCTGAACTTCTGATGGCACGCCTCAGGCCCTATCCGGATGTGCGGCTCAACGCCGGCTGGCGGCATTTCGGCGACACCGGCGACGACGCCGTGCGACTGGGCATCTCGATCCCCATCCCGGTGTTCGACAGGAACCAGGGCAACGTCATCTCCGCCGAACAGAGCCTTGAGAAGACCCGTGCGGAACGAGAGGCAAACCGCGCCGCGTTGATCGTTCTCGCGGGCCGCGCCTACGATTCGATGCAGGGCGCGCTGCGCGAACTTGAGATCCTGCGCGATTCCACGATCCCGAAGTCGCGCCAGGCGGCCGATGCGATCTCCGAAGGATATGGGCAAGGGCGCTTCAGCCTGCTGGAGGTCCTCGACGCGCAGGCCAGCGTGGCGCAGGCGCGACTACGAGAGCAGGAAGCGCAGCAGAACTTCCACATCGCCGTTGCCACTATCGAGGGGCTCGTCGGCAATCCATTCGCACTCGCGCGGGAGAGCGCACGATGAAAAAGACTTTCAGAATTGTGGCCGGCGCTCTGTTGGTCGCCGCCTTTGGTATTGTCGGATTCAAGGTGCTTTCGCCGGCCGCCAGAACTGGCTCGGCGAAGGCGCCGGACCAAAGGGCGAGCATGGTAGAGGGGCGTGCGGAGCCGGATGAGCATGGCGCGGACCGCGTCTTCATCAGCGACGCCAAATTGGCCGCGGGCGGGATAGCCTTGGGCGCGGCGGGAAGTGCCGTGCTCGGCGAGACGCTGCACCTCAACGGCATGCTGAGGGCGAACCAGGAAGCTGTCGTGCAGGTTACACCTCGGTTTCCTGGCGTCGTGCGCGACATCCGCAAGCGAATCGGCGACGCCGTGGTCAAGGGCGACCAGCTCGCCTCGATCGAGAGCAACCAGAGTCTTACCGCATATGATCTCAAGGCGCCTATCAGCGGCACGATCATCGAGAGGCAAATATCGCTCGGCGAGTACGCATCTGAGCAGAAGCCGGCTTTCGTGGTCGCGGACCTGTCGACGATCTGGGTGGATCTTTCGGTGTACCGTCACGATTTCAAGCGCGTCCGTATCGGCGATGAAGTCCTGATTGATCCGGATGATGGTGGCGAGAATATAAAGGCGACGATCTCTTACGTCTCACCGGTCGGCGCGAGTGACACACAAACCGCTCTCGCGCGCGCCGTCCTCACCAATCCGGATGGCCGGCTCCGGCCGGGGCTGTTCGTGACGGCGCGGCTCGTCTTGGCGAAACGCAATGCAAGGGTTGCGGTCCGCGTCGGCGCGATCCAGACGCTCGAGAACAAGACAATCGTGTTCGTGCGCGAAGGCGACAAGATCGAAGCCCGTCCGGTGCTGATCGGCGAGTCGGACGCTCAACATGCCGAGGTGAAGTCAGGACTTTCCGAGGGTGAACGATACGTGGCCGCGAACAGCTTCGTCTTGAAGGCAGAGATGTACAAAGAGGGAGTTCCCGGTGAGTGAGCGTATCAGCAGCATGCAACGAGGTGACCTGTGATGGACGCGGTCCTGTCGTTCTCCATCAGGCATCGCTGGCTCGTGATGCTCTTTGTGCTCGGGCTGGTTGGGCTCGGAGTCTGGAAGTTCACGAACCTTCCGATCGATGCGGTCCCGGACATCACCAACGTCCAGGTCCAGATCAACACGAGTGCTCCCGGGTATTCGCCGCTGGAGACCGAGCAACGCATCACGTTTCCAGTGGAGACGGCGATGGGCGGCCTGCCCAGGCTCGAAAACACGCGGTCCACGTCGCGCTATGGGCTCAGTCAGGTAATCGTGGTGTTCAACGAGGGCACCGACATCTACTTCGCGCGACAGCTCGTCAATGAACGCATCCAGCAGGTCAAAGACCAGCTTCCGGCCGGCGTTGAGACGACAATGGGGCCGATTTCCACCGGCCTGGGCGAGATCTACAGCTACACCGTGGAGGCGAAACCGGGCGCCCGCGCGCCGGATGGGCGAAAGTACACCGCGACCGAACTGCGCACGGTTCAGGACTGGGTCATCAAACCGCAGATGCGGACGGTGCCGGGCGTCATCGAGGTTAACTCGGTCGGCGGTTTCGACCGGCAGTTTCACGTACTTCCGGATCCGGGCCGGCTCATCGCCTACAAGCTCGGCTTCAGGGATGTGATGAGAGCGCTGGCGGAAAACAACGCCAACGTCGGTGCCGGTTACATCGAGCGGAACGGCGAGCAGTATCTCGTCCGCACGCCGGGTCAGGTCGCCAACAAGCAGGAGATCCGCGACATCGTGATCGGCTCCCGCGGCGGCATTCCCGTCCGCATCCGAGACGTCGCGGAAGTGAAGGAAGGCCCCAACCTCCGCACGGGCGCGGCTACGGTCGACGGCAAGGAAACGGTGCTCGGCACGACGCTGCTTCTGGCCGGGGAAAACAGCCAGACCGTCGCGCAGCGCGTCGCGGCGAAACTGGCCGAAGTATCGAAACTGCTTCCCGAGGGGATCATTGCGCGGACAGTCTACGACCGGACCAAACTCGTCGAGGCGACGGTCGCAACCGTCGAGAAAAATCTCATCGAAGGGGCGATTCTGGTCGTCGTCGTACTCTTCCTGATCCTGGGCAACCTCCGCGCCGCGATCGTCACCGCGTGTGTCATCCCGCTCGCGATGCTGATGACGATAACCGGCATGGTCGAGGCCAAAATCAGCGCAAATCTGATGAGTCTCGGCGCCATTGACTTCGGCATCATCATCGACGGAGCGGTCATCATCGTGGAGAACTGCCTGCGGCTTCTCGCCGAGGAACAGCATCGGCGAGGACGATTGCTGTCTCTCCCGGAGAGGTTGACGGCGATCCGGGAAGGCACGCACGAAGTCATCAAGCCCAGCCTGTTCGGCACCATGATCATCGCGGTCGTCTACCTGCCGGTCCTGACGCTGACCGGCGTGGAGGGCAAGATGTTCACGCCCATGGCGCTGACCGTGCTGATGGCGCTTGCGGGAGCGGCGCTGCTTTCGGTCACGTTTGTCCCGGCGGCAGTCGCCTTGGTTGTGACTGGAAAGGTCTCGGAACATGAAAACGCCTTCATGCGCGGAGCAAAGCGAATCTATCTGCCGCTGCTGGCGCGGGCAATCCGGTTCCGTCGGACGGTCGCGCTGCTCGCCGTCGTCATTGTCATCGCGAGCGGCGCTGCGGCGACGCGGATGGGATTCGAATTCATTCCGAGCCTCGACGAGGGCGACCTCGCCATCACCGCTACCCGGATTCCCGGAACGAGCCTGACGCAGTCGCTGAACATGCAGGCAGCGCTCGAGCGCCGCGTGAAGCGGATACCGGAAGTGGAGACCTTCTTCACGCGCACCGGCACCGCCGAGGTCGCGACCGACCCGATGCCCCCGTCGACATCGGATGGTTTTGTGATGCTGAAGCCGCGCGCGGAGTGGCCTGATCCGTCCAAGCCGAAGTCCAAATTGGTCGACGAGATCGAGCGCGCCGCACAGGAGATACCCGGCAGCAACTACGAGTTTTCGCAGCCGATCCAGATGCGGTTCAACGAGCTGATCTCGGGCGTGAGAAGCGACGTCGGCATCAAGATCTTTGGGGACGATCTAGAGACCCTGCTGCAGTCGGCCCGCCAGGTGCAGGCCGCGATCCAGAACATTCCCGGCGCCACCGACGTGAAGACCGAGCAGAGCGGCGGACTGCCGATGCTGACCGTCAAGCTCGACCGGCAGGCGCTGTCGCGCTACGGGCTCAGCGTCGGCGGCGTCCAAAGCCTCGTGGAGATCGCCATCGGAGGAAAAAGCGTCGGGAAGTTGTTCGAGGGAGACCGCCGCTTCAACATCGTGGTGCGTCTGCCCGAACACCTGCGTGGCAATCTCGAGGCCATCCGGGCCATGCCGATTCCACTCCCTCCCGTGGAAGACGCGGTCCAAGGCGCAATCCGAACGTCCTTGATGAGTCCTGCTGCCGGTCAAATGCGGTATGTGCCGCTTTCATCGGTGGCCACAATCGATGCAGCTCCGGGGCCAAACCAAATCAGCCGGGAAAACGGAAAGCGGAGGATTGTCGTGACAGCAAACGTTCGCGATCGCGATCTGGGGTCGTTCGTTTCGGAAGCGCAGCAGGTGGTTACCGAGAAGGTCAAGCTGCCCTCCGGATACTGGATCGTGTGGGGAGGACAGTTCGAACAGCTCGTCTCAGCGACCAAGCGGCTCACGATCGTCGTACCCATCGCGCTTCTGCTTGTATTCCTGTTGCTATTCATGAGCGTGGGATCGGTGGCAGACGCGCTGCTTGTGTTCAGCGGCGTACCGCTCGCCTTGACAGGCGGTATTGCCGCGCTGTTGCTGCGTGGAATCCCGCTGTCGATTAGCGCCGGCGTCGGATTCATCGCCTTGTCGGGAGTAGCGGTACTCAACGGCCTTGTGATCATCGCGTTCATCGATCGTCTCCGATCCGAAGGCAGATCGCTGCTTGAGGCGGTAGAGCAGGGCGCCGCCGCGCGGTTGAGACCCGTCCTCATGACCGCGCTTGTCGCGTCGCTCGGCTTCGTGCCGATGGCTATCGCGACGGGCGCCGGGGCAGAAGTTCAGCGGCCGCTGGCTACCGTGGTGATTGGCGGCATCATTTCATCGACGATACTCACCCTTCTGGTTCTACCGGCGCTGTACGCACTCTGCCGGAGAGAGCCGGCGAGCGAGGAAAGCCTGTGATGACACGCTTCGTTCGTTTCTGCGCGGCCTTGCTGTTCGCTGCGCTCGCCGTCGGTTCAACGCAGGCGGTAGCACTCGCTTCGATGTCTCACGATCGCGAGGTATGGAGCCCCACCCGAATCGACGCTCTTCCTCCTGAATTAAGATCCCGGGTCATGCGCCTGGAACGTTCGTGTGGAGCGCCGCTGTCTGCCGCAAAGCTCTTCGCACTTCATCTGCGTGCGTCCGGGACCCGTTTCATTGCGTTGCATTTCGACGACTTCCGCTGCGAGAACCGGGACATCCTCTGCGGGGGAAGCGAGTGCCTCCACGAAGTATACGTGCGCTCTGGATCGTCGTTCCGGCTGGCGTTGAGTATCCACGCGGTCGATCTCAAAATGACCAACGAAGGCGACATGGCCGGCCTCGAGGTAACGACCGCAGGCCCACATCCGTCGACGGTCTTCTACAGATGGGACGGGCGTCGCTTCGTGAAGACCGGCGCGCCCGCTGCGAATGGGCACTGAGCGCTTTAGTTTCGGAACAGACCAAATGACGATCTTCGCCCGCCTTCGCTTCGACGCGCCATCGGCCGATCTCAGTTTCCGCAAGAGATTTCGGCTGTTCTTCACCGTCGCCACCGTTGTCATCCTACTCGGAGGCATCAAAACCGCGGTACACTATTTCGGATTGGAATTCCTTCAATTGAACGCGCTGCTGACGAGCGGCATCGGCGGGGCGATCTTCATCATCGGCTTCCTGCTGTCCGGCATCCTGGCAGACTACAAGGAAGCCGAGCGGATCCCGGCGGAAATACGGACCGCCATGGAAGCAATCAATGGAGACCTCACCTGCTTTGCGGAGACGACGCCCGAGTTCGATGTGGGCGAGTGCCGACGGATCCTCACCGACATCATCGGTCTTCTGAGGTCAGGATTGGGCCACGCCAACGGGCACAACAACATCCGGCCGGTTCTGGAGGAGATCGACAGGTTGACGCCGATCCTCGGAGGTCTAGAGCGCATGGGAATGGCTTCGAATTTCGTCGTCCGTCTGCGCACCGCGCAGGATTCGCTACGGAGAAACATGCTGCGAATCTATCACATTCAGAAGGTTCAGTTCGTCCCTTCCGTCCATGTCCTGGTGCAGACCCTGGTGCTCGCGATCGTATTGATGATGCTCTTCCTGAAGACCGAGGGAGCGCCGGAATCTGCGATCATGTTTGGCTTCATATCCTACATGTTTGTCTACGCGCTATATCTCGTCCGGCTGCTCGAACAGCCGTTCGCCAAGGAGCATGCGTCATTCGACGACGTCAGCCTCTTTCTTCTCAACGAATTCGAGGATGCGCTGCGGAAGCCAGTTCAGCCTCAGGGCGAGCGCCTGAAATACGCAGCCGGCGCGGCTCAAAAAGTTGATTAATGCCGCCGCCGCGCGGCGCCAAAAGGGCAGTCAAGCGGATATTCACTCGTCCGATATTCCATCGATCGACGGATGTCCGTTATTGATGTGACCGGGACCTGATCCACTGGAGTGCATTATGGCCAGCGGTCATGCGAGCCGCACTGCTCCCGCGATAGGCTGTCAAACCCGCAAGCCATTCTTTGGGTGGGCTTTAGTTGACCCGTTGCCGGTTCATTGAGGCAAAGCGGGCATGCGCCAAAACTGGCGAAGTCGGTCGGGATTGCGCCTCTCCGCCAAGATCGCTACGTCCGCGGGGAGTAAAGTCCCGGAACTATCTCACGTGTCCTGCAAGCCACCGGCCACGCGACCGATGACATCACGCAGCCATGCATGCGAAGGCTGGTTGTCCAGCCGCCTCAGCCAAACCATGGCAGCTTCGATCGGCTTGGGCGAACGTGACAGGCGACGGAAAACAAGATGGTGGGACCTTGTCATGCTCTTGGCGACATTGAGCGGAAGCACCGATACCAGGTCCGATGTCGCCAGAATCGGCGCCGCTGACAAGAATGGCGCACGCATCGCCGCTCTTGGGCCGAGCTTTGATCTTTCAGGGCCGGTCTCGGCTAAATCGGGCCCAAACTGAGCAGACGAGATTTCCAGTTGCGGCAACGTTGTCAGCTTCTCGGTCGAGAACTCCCGTGTTTTCGCGGCCGGATGACCCTTGCGATGCACCACGACGAATTGATCCTGCAGCAACCGCCGCCGGGAGAACCGCTCGCCCTGGACCCCTAACGGACCCATCGCCAAATGCAGTTCGCTTCGATCAAGCCGTTCGAGCACGTCTAACGTGCCGCTCGGCCGAAAATCCAGCTTCACCCCGGGAGCAATCCTGGCCACGTGCGCCGCTATCGGTGCGACCAGAACGATCGCCGCATAGTTATCGACCGCAATGCGGAACGTTGCCGTCGCCTTTGACGGATCGAACTGCACCGGTTCCAGCGATTGTTGCAGCCCGTCGAGTGCCATCCTGATCGGCGCGGCGAGTTCCTCGGCCCGCGGCGTCGGCATCATCCCGTTCGGGCTGCGGGTGAACAGTTCGTCTTTCAGCATGTGACGCAATCGGGTCAGGGCATGGCTCATCGCAGGCTGGCTGAGGCCCAGTCGGAGTCCTGCCCGTGTGACGGATCGGTCCCGCATGATGGCGTCAAACACCACCAGCAGGTTCAGGTCGATCGCACCCAGCTTGGGAGCCGTCTTGGTCAAGCGATTGTTACTCCATCGCATCATTCAGAAATAACATGTGTGGATGAAGAGAATGCATTTTGCGAATGAGAAACTCAACCCTAGATTCCCGATGGAGCAGAGCTCCAGTCGGAACAATAGCCTGTGAGCACTGGCTAAGGCGGCCTCAACGCGGCTGCAGCGACAACACCTCGTTTCACGTTGGAGAACGGTATGATCGGAATCGTTCGGCTCGGCTTGCGGCGGCCGTATACATTCGTCGTCATGGCGGTGCTGATCCTGATCTTCGGCACGGCGTCGGCGCTGCGGACGCCGACCGACATCTTCCCGAACATCAACATTCCCGTGATCAGTGTGGTTTTCAGCTACACGGGTCTGCCTGCCGACGATATGGCCGGCCGCATCGTCACGTTTTATGAGCGGTCGCTGCCCAATGCGGTCAATGACATCGAGCATATCGAATCCCAGTCGATCGTGAACTACGGAATCATCAAGATCTTTTTTCAACCAACCGTGAACATCAATGCCGCGTTGGCGCAGGTCAACGGCATGTCGCAGACCGTGCTGAAGCAGATGCCGCCAGGCATTACCCCGCCGTTGATCCTCAGCTTCAATGCCTCAAGCGTGCCTATTCTGCAGCTCGCGCTTTCGAGCGACCAGATGTCGGAAACCCAAATCTTCGATTCGGCGCTGAATTTCATCCGTCCGGCGCTGGCTCCGGTTCCGGGTGCCGCATTGCCGCTTCCGTTCGGCGGCAAGGTGCGCCAGGTCCAGGCCGACCTCAACCAGCAAGCGTTGCATCAATATGGCGTTTCCGCCAACGACGTCATCAACGCGCTTTCGCTGCAGAACTTGATCACGCCGGTCGGGTCGGAGAAGATCGGCTCGTACGAATATACCGTCAATCTGAACGACTCGCCGAAAGCGGTCGAAGCCTTCAACGACCTTCCGATCAAGACCGTCAACGGCACCGTCATCTATATGCGTGACGTCGCCTATGTGCATGACGGCAGTCCGCCGCAGATCAATGCCGTTCACGTCAACGGTGCCAGCGCCGTGCTGCTGACCATCATGAAGGCAGGCGCCAGCTCCACGCTAGACATCATCAACGGTGTCAAGAGGCTGCTGCCTTCGGTATCGCAGACGCTTCCGAGCAGCCTGACGCTGACCGCGGTGGGCGATCAATCCGTCTTCGTCACCGATGCGGTATCCAGCGTCATCAGGGAAGGCGTGATTGCGGCCACGCTGACCGGGATGATGATTCTGCTGTTCCTTGGAAGCTGGCGCTCGACGCTTATC
>Ga0207668_10001772_pt1 | contig 12598 bp, 13 predicted proteins | sample KBSS43metaG_FD_184323 | JGI IMG/M metagenome (GOLD analysis project Ga0207668, IMG submission 184323) | Switchgrass rhizosphere microbial communities from Kellogg Biological Station, Michigan, USA - KBS S4-3 metaG (SPAdes) (version 2) | ecosystem: Host-associated > Plants > Roots > Rhizosphere... | reverse complement strand
CTTGTGGCGGCACGACAATGGCACCGTCGGCAACTGGTTCGCCGACGCCAACGGCAACTTCACTAGCAACCCCACCGCCGTCGGCGTCTCCACCGACTGGCACATCCAGCCGCAACATCCCGACTGGTTGGTTTAGGCGGAGCTTGAAGCCCAAAAGAAAAGGGCCGCTCCAACGGGGCGGCCCTTCCTTTTTCCTGAACGCGGGGTTGGCGGTTAGCCGAGCATTTCCTGCTCGAGCTTCTTGGCCATTTCCTCGATGTTCTCGGGCGGCCAGCCGGGGATGTCCATGCCCAACCGGAGGCCCATCGAAGCCAGCACTTCCTTGATCTCGTTCAAGGACTTCCGCCCGAAGTTCGGCGTCCGCAGCATCTCGGCTTCGGTCTTCTGGACCAGGTCGCCGATGTAGATGATGTTGTCGTTCTTGAGGCAGTTGGCGCTGCGCACCGAAAGCTCCAGCTCGTCGACCTTCTTGAGCAGGTAGCGGTTGAGCTGGTTGGTGTCGGCCTGCGTCTCGACCGGCATCGCCGCGGACGGCTGGCCGATCATCGGCGAGGCCGCCATGCGCACCTGGCTGTCGTCGAAGTGGACGAACAATTGCAGCTGGTCCTGGAGGATCCGCGCGGCATAGCCGAGCGCGTCTTCCGGGGTGACCGTGCCGTCGGTCTCGATGGTCAGCGTCAGCTTGTCGTAATCGAGCTCCTGCCCGACGCGGGTGTTCTCGACCTTGTAGGCGACCTGGCGGACCGGGCCGTAGATGGCGTCGACCGGGATCAGGCCGATCGGCGCGTCGGCCGGGCGGTTGGCGGCGGCCGGCTGATAGCCTTTGCCGATGTCGACCGTCAGTTCCATGTTGAGCGTCGCGCCGTCGTCGAGGTGGCAGATGACGAGATCGGGGTTGGTGATCTCGATGTCGCCGGTGGCGGCGATCATGCCCGCGGTGACTTCGGCCGGGCCGGTGGCGGCGAGGTGGAGGCGCTTCGGCCCCTCGCCTTCCATCTTCAGCGCGATCTGCTTCACGTTCAAGACAATGTCGGTGACGTCCTCGCGGACACCCGCGAGCGACGAGAACTCATGCAGCACGCCATCGATCTTGATCGAGGTGACGGCGGCGCCCTGGAGCGAGCTCAGCAGCACCCGCCGCAGCGAGTTGCCGAGCGTCATGCCGAAGCCGCGCTCGAGCGGCTCGGCGACGAAGGCGGCGCGGCGGCGCTGGTCGCCTCCGGACTGCTTCTTCTCGAGCGCGCTGGGCTTCTTCAGTTCCTGCCAGTTCTTTGCGTTGACGGCCATGTTCATCCCTTGGCAGTTGGGGGCCGAAGCCCCGGATTTCAAACTTCGTTGTTCCCCGGCGGAGGCCGGGGCCCAGTAATTCAATCAGACGCGGCGGCGCTTCGACGGCCGGACCCCGTTGTGCGGGATCGGCGTGACGTCGCGGATCGACGTGATCTGGAAGCCGACGGCCTGGAGTGCCCGGAGCGCGCTTTCGCGGCCCGAGCCGGGGCCCTTGACCTCGACCTCGAGGGTGCGGACGCCATGTTCGGCGGCCTTCTTGCCGGCGTCTTCCGCCGCGACCTGGGCCGCGTAGGGGGTCGACTTGCGGCTGCCCTTGAAGCCCATCATGCCGGCGCTCGACCAGGCAATCGCATTGCCCTGCGCGTCGGTGATGGTGATCATCGTATTGTTGAAGCTGGCGTTCACGTGGGCGACGCCCGAGGTGATGTTCTTGCGTTCCCTTCTGCGGAGACGCTGCGGTGCCTGTGCCATGGTAAAATCCCTAAATCCTGTCGCCCGCGACGGGGCAGTTCAGCTGAGCGTGCGAAAAGAAGCTTACTTCTTCTTGCCCGCGATCGGCTTGGCCTTCCCCTTGCGGGTGCGCGCATTGGTGTGCGTGCGCTGGCCGCGGACGGGGAGACCCCGGCGGTGGCGGAGACCACGGTAGCAGGCGAGGTCCATCAGCCGCTTGATGTTCATCGCGGTTTCGCGGCGGAGGTCGCCCTCGACGCTATGGTCCTTGTCGATCGCCTCGCGAATGTGGCTGACTTCCTGGTCGGTCAGGTCCTGGACGCGCTTTTCGGGCGCGATGCCGAGCTTGGCGATAATGTCCTTGGCCGTGGTGCGGCCGATTCCGTGGATATAGGTCAGCGCGATTTCCACGCGCTTATTGGTGGGGATGTTGACCCCGGCAATACGAGCCATTCTTTATCCTTCTTCAGCTCCACAGGGCCCGATGCCCCATCTCGACGCTAAGAGACCCGCTTCAAACGAAAAACCGACGCGCGCACGAATGCGCCGCCGGAAGCCGGTGAAACGGGATAGAGGCCAGATAGGATTCGCCCCCAACAGAGTCAAGGGCTCGGCCACAGGGGGGTGGGGGTGTGTCGGGTTCGTCGGGTTTGTCACCCTCGCCTGACCGGCAGCCAGGCCCGCCATGCGCCGCGAAATCCTACTTTTCCAGCCCTCGCTCGTTATGAGGCTCCATGCCGGAAAAACGCATCCACCAGATCTTCGTCGTCAGCGTCCTGTTCAAGGGCCTGCATGCGCTGATCGAGGTGATCGGCGGGATCGCGCTCTACCTGACCAGCACCGCGACCATCATCGCCTGGATCAACCGCTTCAGCCAGGGCGAGCTGACCGAGGACCCCAACGACTGGATCGCGCAGAAAGTGCTGGAGTTCGGCCGCCATTTCTCCGTCGCCGATCATAACTTCTACGCCTTTTACTTGCTCAGCCACGGGCTGATCAAAGGCGTATTGGTCTATGGCCTGCTCAAGGAGAAACTGTGGGCCTATCCAGCGAGCTTCGCGGTGTTCAGCGCGTTCATCGCCTACCAGCTCTACCGCTATAGCTTCACCCACGACTTCATGCTGATCCTGCTCAGCATCTTCGACCTGTTCGTGATCTACCTCGCGATCCACGAATACCGGCTGTTGCGGAAACACCTGCCGACGCACTAAGCCTCGCCGCCATGCAGCGGCTGACCCTCGCCGGCGGCGTCCCCGACGAGATGAAGGGGGCGGTTCTCGCGCTCGGCAATTTCGACGGCTTCCACCTCGGCCACCAGGCGGTGGTGACGCGGGCGATCCAGCGCGCGTTTCACGAGCGGCGGCCGGTGATCGTCGCGACCTTCGACCCGCACCCGGTGCGCTTCTTCCGGCCCGACGTGCCGCCGTTCCGGCTGACCAGTCTCGACCAGCGCGAGGCGTTGTTCGCTCATGCCGGGGCGGACGCAATGCTGGTGTTTGAGTTTGGCGCGGCGCTGGCGGCCCTGGACGCGGAGGAGTTCGTTCGCGACGTGCTCGCCGGGCAGATCGGCGCGGCCGGCGTCGTCACCGGCGACGATTTCAGCTTCGGCAAGGGCCGCAGCGGCGATCCGGCGCTGCTGAAGGCGGTCGGCGAACGCTATGGCGTCGTAGCCGAGGCGGTGCCGCAGGTGCTGCTCGACGGCGAGCGCATTTCTTCGGGCCGGATTCGCGAGGCAATGATCGCCGGCGACATCGGCATTGCGACGCGGATGCTGACCCGCGACTATGCGATCGAGGGCGTGGTCCAGCGCGGCGACCAGCGCGGCCGCGAGCTCGGCTATCCGACCGCGAATATCGCGATGGGCGATTATCAGCGGCCGAAGTACGGCATTTACGCGGTGCGCGTGACGCTCGACGACGGCAGCGAGCATCCGGGCGTCGCGAGCCTCGGCGTGCGCCCGATGTTCGACCCGCCGCAGGAACTGCTCGAGGCCTATCTGTTCGACTTCGACGGCGATTTGTACGGGCGCAAGATCGAGATCGCCCTCCACGGCTACATCCGCGAGGAAGCGAAATTCGACGGGCTTGAGGCGCTGATCGCGGCCATGCGCGAAGATGAGGCGAAGGCGCGGGAGCTGTTGGCCCTCTAATCCTCCTCGAGCTTGTCTCGGGGAGGGGGACCATGCGAAGCATGGTGGAGGGGCCATGCTCAAAGACATCGCACCGAAAGCGCGACCTTCGGTTACGCGCAATGCGCGCAAACTTCGACGCAAGATGTCTCTGCCGGAAGTGATCCTTTGGCATTGGCTCCGGCAGCGCCCTGATGGTCTCAAGTTTCGCCGCCAGCACCCGACCGGTCCCTACGTTCTGGACTTCTTTTGTAGTGACGCCCGGCTGGCAATCGAAGTCGATGGCGAAGCGCATTCACGGGGCGATCGGCCAGCACGCGATGCAATTCGTGATGAGTGGCTCAGGGCCGCCGGTATCGGAACGCTTCGTGTTCCAGCGTCCGACTTGCTCACGGATGCTGACGCAGTGCTTCGCTCGATTGTCGCAGAGGTCCGTGTCCGTCTGCCCCTCCACCATCCTGCGGATGGTCCCCCTCCCCGAGACAAGCTCGGGGAGGATTGAACGGCGGTTGCGTTTCGCGGCGCCCGCCCGCTAAGGCGCGGCCTTCATGTCCGACGCTCCCGACAAGCCCGACTATCGTTCGACCGTCTTCCTGCCGCGCACCGACTTTCCGATGAAAGCCGGGCTGCCGCAGAAGGAGCCGGCGATTGCCGCGCGGTGGGAAAGCGAGAAGCTGTACGGCCAGCTGCGCAAGGCGCGCGACGGCCGGGAGAAATTCATTTTCCACGACGGCCCGCCCTACGCCAACGGCGACATCCATATCGGCCATGCGCTCAACCATACGCTCAAGGACATGGTCGTCCGGACGCAGAATCTGCTGGGCAAGGATGCGCCTTACGTGCCCGGCTGGGACTGCCACGGCCTGCCGATCGAGTGGAAGGTCGAAGAGCAGTATCGCAAGAAGAAGCTCAACAAGGACGAGGTGCCGGTCAGGGAATTCCGCGCCGAATGCCGTGCTTATGCCCAGCATTGGGTCGACGCGCAGCGCGGGCAGCTGAAGCGGCTCGGGATCAACGCCGACTGGGACGAGCCCTATCTGACCATGGCCAAGGGCGCCGAGGCGACGATCGTCTCCGAATTGTTCAAGTTCGCCGAGAGTGGGCAGCTCTACCGCGGGGCCAAGCCGGTGATGTGGTCGCCGGTCGAGAAGACCGCGCTGGCCGAGGCCGAGATCGAATATGAGGACATCGTCTCGACCCAAATCGACGTGGCGTTCGAGATCGTCGAGAGCCCTATCCCAGAGCTGGTCGGCGCCTACGCGGTGATCTGGACGACGACGCCGTGGACGATCCCGGTCAACCAGGGCATCGCGTATAATCCAGACGTCGAGTACGAGCTGCTTAGCGTCTACGGAGGCGAAGCATATCTCGTTGCGTCTGACCTAGTGAAGTCGGGCGAGATTCACCACCGCTTCGGGAACGACCTGCAGCTGACCGACGTCCTCTGGTCCGGCAAAGGCTCCGAACTGGCTGGCACGATGGTCGTTCATCCCATGCAGAAGTTAGGTGGCTTCTTTGGGAAGCGTAGGCCGTTCCTCCCCGGCGACTTCGTCACTACCGACCAGGGCACCGGCCTCGTCCACATGGCGCCCGACCATGGCGAGGACGATTTCGAGCTTTGCAAGGCAAACGGCATCGACCCGGTGTTCGCGGTCGACGGCGGCGGCTTCTACCGGCCCGACTGGCTGTGGCTCGGCGGCCAGGGCAGCGTCATCAACGCCAAGTTCAACGCCCCCGACGGCCCGATCTGCTCGGACCTGCGCGAGGCCGGCGCATTGCTCGCGGCGAGCGCGGACTTCCAGCACAGTTATCCGCACTCGTGGCGGTCGAAGGCCAAGGTCATTTACCGCTGCACCCCGCAATGGTTCATCGCCATGGATCGGCCGTTGCCCGCCTGGCATTGCGAGAGCTTCGCCGAGCAACGCTGGGACAATGAAGGCGGCGCGATCGAGCAGACGCCGACGCTCCGCCAGCTGGCGATGAAGGCCATCGCCGATACGCGGTTCGTGCCCGAGAAGGGCCGCAACCGGCTCGGATCGATGGTCGCCGACCGGCCTGACTGGGTGATCAGCCGCCAGCGCGCGTGGGGCGTGCCGATCGCCTTGTTCGTCGAAAAGAAGACGGGCGAGCTGCTGGTCGATCCCGAGGTCAATCAGCGGATCGTCGCCAAGGTGCGCGAACTGGGGGTTGACGGCTGGGACGCCGAGCATTCCGCGCACTTCCTCGGCAACCGCAACCCAGACGATTATGAGATGGTCACCGATATTCTCGACGTCTGGTTCGACAGTGGCTGCACCCACGTGTTCACGCTCGAGAGCGGGCACTGGCCCGAGGAGCGCTGGCCCGCCGATTTGTACCTCGAAGGTTCGGACCAGCACCGCGGCTGGTTCCAGTCGAGCCTGCTCGAAAGCTGCGGCACGCGCGGCCGCGCGCCCTATGACGCGGTGCTGACCCACGGCTTCACCATGGATTCCAAGGGCATGAAAATGTCCAAGAGCCTGGGCAATACGGTCGACCCGCTGAAGGTCATGGAGACCTATGGCGCGGACATCATCCGCCTGTGGGCATTGAGCGTCGATTTCACCGAGGACCACCGGATCGGCGACGAGATTTTGTCGGGCGTCGGTGACCAGTATCGCAAGATCCGCAACACCTTCCGCTATTTGCTCGGCGGGCTCGACGGCTTTTCGGATGCGGAGAAGATCGGCGTCGATCAGATGCCCGAGCTGGAGAAATATGTTCTCCATCTGACCGCCCGGCTCGACCAGACGCTGCGGCAGGCGGTCGCCGATTTCGACTTCAACACCTACGTCCGGGCGCTGACCGATTTCTGCAACGACGACCTTTCGGCCTTCTATTTCGATATCCGCAAGGACGTCCTCTACTGCGAAATCAACGCCGAGACCGGCGCGCAGACGGACCGCCGCAAGGCGAACCGGACGGTGCTCGACATCCTGTTCCATGCGCTGGTGCGGTGGCTGGCGCCGGTGCTGGTGTTCACCACAGAGGAAGTGTGGGGCACGCGCTATCCGGACGGCGGGTCGGTGCATCTGCTCGAATGGCCGGAGGTGCCGGCGGTCGATGCCGACGACGCCAAGTGGGCGAGCTTGCGCGCGCTCCGGACGCAGGTCACCGAGGCGATCGAGCCGCTGCGCAAGGACAAGGTGCTGGGTTCCAGCCTCGAGGCCGAAGTGACCGTGCCGAGCGACGCCGACCCGGCGCTGCTCGCCGAACTGTTCATCACCTCGACAGTTCAAAGAGGCGAAGAGATCAAGGTGACGAAAACCGAGAACGCGAAATGCGAGCGCTGCCGGCGCTACATGCCGGACGTCGACCCGGCGACCCAGCTCGACGCGCGCTGCGCGGAGGTGCTGCGTGGATAAGTACCGGACCGGCTTCCTGGTGGCGGCGGTGGTGTTCGCGCTCGACCAGCTGGCGAAGTGGGCCATGCTCGGCCCGCTGCAGCTGCGCGCGGTCGGCGAGGTCTATCTGATGCCGATCTTCCAGTTCACCTACACGGAGAATATCGGCATTTCGCTCGGCCTCCTCAACGCGACCAACCCCGTCGGGCGGTGGATGCTGGTCGCGCTGACCGCGGGAATCGCGCTCGGCGTCGCTTACTGGATCGGCAAGGAGAAGAACCGGTACGACCAGATCGCGCTGGGCCTGGTGCTGGGCGGGGCGCTCGGCAACATCCTCGACCGGGTGCGCCACGGCTATGTGGTCGACTTCCTGGACCTTCACTTCGGCGCGTTCCGCCCGTTTTTGGTATTCAATGTCGGCGACGCAGCGATTAGCATCGGCGTCGTCATCCTGTTGCTGCGAGCGTTCCTGACTCGTAAGGAGCATCCAGAGGGTGAAAAACCCGGGGAGACTATCGAACATGCGTAAGATTCTGACCGTCGTGGTGATCGTGGCCGCCGCCGCGACCAGCGGTTGCTCCATCTTCCGGAGCAGCCGGGCCAACACGCCCGACGAATTCGCGGTCGCCCGCAACGCGCCGCTGATCATCCCGCCCGATTTCTCGCTGACCCCGCCGGTCGCCGGCACCGCCGGCCTCAGCGTCGGTGATGCGCAGGCTCAGGCGATCGACGCCTTGTTCGGCGGCCCCGCGCCGCGCAGCGCATCGGAGATGATGATGCTCGACAGTGCTGGGCGCGAGCGCGCCCAGGTCGGCATCCGCAGCCAGGTGTGGGACCCCGATACCCGCGTCGTCGACAAGGGCGCGGCGACGATCCAGATTTTGAATGCGCCGGCGGCCGACAGCAATGTCGCGACCGCGCAGGCCGGTCAGTAAGTTAAAAACCGCCAGGAAGACGCCGAACCGAATGGCCGAAGACACATTATCCGCCCGCCTGGTCGAGATCGAATCGATGCTCGACCGCTCGCGCCGCCGCTTCGACGAAGGATCGAAGCTGGTCGAGGAAGCGCACAAATTGCTGGGCGACATCCAGCAGGCGCTGATCGGATCGCCGCGCAGCGTCTCGCCCGAAGACAGCGAGGAGGCCGCCTCGCGGCTGCTCGCCAGCATCAAGGCCAGCGGCGGCGAAATGCCGGAGACCTTGTGCGGTGGGCGGTTGAGCGTCGACCAGGTGCAGCGGCTGATCCGCATCGACGGCCACCCGATCGGCATCACCGAGATGGAATATCGCGTGCTCGAGCTGCTTGCCTTCGCGCGCAACAATGTCGTCACCCGGGCGATGCTCCTGAAGCACCTCTATCGCCGCGCCGACGACCAGCCGCAACCGAAGATCATCGACGTGTTCATCTCCAAGCTGCGCAAGAAGCTGCGCAATGCGAGTGGCGGGGCCGAGTTCATCGAGACCATCCCGCAGCGCGGCTGGATCCTCCGCGACATCGACGAGAAGCACGGGGCGTAAGTTAACCCCACAAAGTGGTACTTTGCGGGGACCCCAGATTCATAGTTTCCTAACCGCGCGGATTTATTCTCGCGCAAATGCTTCATCTCGCTCCGGAAAATTCACCACAACCGCGTCCCGAGCCGTACGCCGAGGCGGTCGCGCGGCTGGCGACGGTGCGCCATGCGCTGCGGCTGGTCGATCCGTATGGCGGCGGGCCGGCGCCGGATATCGAGGATGAGGCCATCGCCAGCGCGTTTGACGAAGCCGACGAGGCGCGGCGCACGACCTTCGACGCGCGGTCGAGCAAGCTGGTCGGCGCAACCGCTGCCGGCGTCGAGGCCCTCCTCGACGAGAAGCAGAAGGGCCGCGAGCCGCATGAGGAAGCGAACCGCTTCCTGGTCGACCAGATCCGCCGCGAACTGGCGGACGTCGCCAAGCATATCTTCCGCTAGGCGGGTCCAAGCACCTTCGGAGTCGTCGGGTCGGCGCCCCACTCACTCCAGCTGCCGTCGTAGAGCCGGTTGCCCTCGTGCCCGAGCAAATGCGCGGCGAAGATGAGCGAATTCGCGGTTACGCCGGAGCCGCAGGTCGCGGTGAAGGGCTGCGCCAGATCGATCCCGGCATCCGCGAATAGGCGCGCGATCTCGTCTCTCGATTTGAACGTGCCGTCTTCATTGTAGAGCGCGCCGAACGGCAGGTTGCGCGCTCCCGGGATGTGGCCCGGCGCAACGCCGGGGCGCGGGTCGGGCTCGTCGCCGGTGAAGCGGGCGGCATCGCGAGCGTCGAGCAAGGGTCCGCAAGCCATGACGTCAGCCTTGGCGACGACGTCTCGCCGCTCATCAGTGGCGAAGCTGGCGGCGCGGGGCGCGGGGTCGCCGGACTCGGTCGGGCGGCCTTCCGCGGTCCATTTCTGGAAGCCGCCGTCGAGGATCGCGACCTCTCCTGCGCCGAAGTGACGGAACGCGAACCAGCCGCGCGCGGCGGTGCGGGTCGGTGAATTGTCATAGACGATTATACGGTCGTCACGGTCGACACCGAGCGCTGCCATCGCCACGCCGAAGTCGGCAGCGGACGGGAGCATATGCGGCGCGGGGTTGGCGCGGTCGGCGACGGCGTCGATGTCGAGAAAGCGGGCGCCGGAGATGTGCGCGGCACGATATTCATCGCGGCCGCTGCGGCCGAGCGACGGCATGAACCAGCTGCAGTCGACGATGGCGACGTCGGGATCGCCGAGATGGTTGGCCAGCCAGTCGGTGGAAACGAGGGAGTCCATGGCGCGAGGATAGGCGCGGGCCGACGCTGCTGCTAGGGGCGCGGCGATGGTTGAAACCACGCATCTCGGCAAGGCCAGTGCCCTGCCCGCCTCGCCCGACGAAGCGGTGCTCGACTGTGTGCCGAACCCGCGCGGCGATGCGCTGTATCTCGTGCGGTTCGCGGCGCCGGAGTTCACCTCGCTGTGCCCGGTCACGGGGCAGCCGGACTTCGCGCATCTGGTGATCGACTATGCGCCCGACGCGATGATCGTCGAATCGAAAAGCCTCAAGCTGTTCCTCGGCTCGTTCCGCAACCACGCCGGCTTTCACGAGGATGTGACGGTCGGCATCGGCCAGCGGCTGGTCGCGGAAATGAAGCCGCGGTGGCTCAGGATCGGCGGCTATTGGTATCCGCGCGGCGGGATGCCGATCGACGTCTTCTGGCAGTCGGGCGCGCCGCCCGAGGGCCTGTGGCTGCCCGACCAGGGCGTCCAACCCTATCGTGGCCGCGGCTAGGGTCGCGATCCTCGGCGCCGGCTCGGTCGGCTGCTTCATCGGCGGCTGCTGGCAAGCAGCGGGGGTGCCCGTCACCTTCATCGGGCGCCAGCGCTTCGCCGACGACATCGCGCGCCATGGGCTGACCGTCAGTGATTACAACGGCTGGCAGCGCCGGCTCGACGACGCCGATTACCGCACGGACCCGGCAGTGCTGGCCGGGGCGGATATCGTCGCGGTGTGCGTGAAGAGCGGGGCGACCGCGGACGCCGCGGCCGACATCGCCAGGCACGGCCGTGACGGCGCGCTCGTCATCAGCTTCCAGAACGGGATCAGCAACGTCGACGTCCTGCATCACGCGCTGGACAGGCGCTTCGAGGTCGTGCGCGGGATGATCCCGTACAACGTCGCCTATCTTGGCGAGGGGCGGTTCCACAAAGGCGTGGCCGGTGACCTCTACGCCGAGGACCGGGCGGAAACGCGGGCGCTCGCAGGCCTGATCGGAGATAGCCCGGCGCGACTGAAGCTGTCGGGCGACATGCTTGGCGTCGCCTGGGGCAAATTGCTCGTCAACCTCAACAATGCCGTCAACGCGCTGTCGGGGCGGACCTTGCTCGAGCAGTTGCGCGAGCGCGACTACCGCCGCGTCGTCGCTGCCTCGCAGCGCGAGGGCCTGGCGATTCTCAAGGCTGCGGGCATCACCCCGGCGAAGGTTGGTGCGGTCGGCCCCAATGCGTTGCCGAGCCTGATCGATTCCCCCGACTGGCTGTTCCGCAACGTCTTCCTGAAGAAATGGAAGATCGACGCGCGGGCGCGCTCGTCGATGGCCGACGACCTCGCCGCCGGACACCGGACCGAGGTCGATTACATCAACGGCGAGCTGGTCGCGTTGGGCGAACGCCAGGGCATGTCCGCGCCGGTCAATCGCAAGATCGTCGAACTAATTCGCGCGGCGGAGGCGAGCGCTGCGCCCCTGTCGCCGGCCGACCTGCGCGCCGCAGTGCTCGGCTAACGCAGGGTCGCCTCGCTCGGCGGGAAGGCCGTGTCGCCCGGTGCCGGAGCGTCGGTCGCGCGGCCCTTGGTCCAGTAATAAAGCGCGCCGATGGACACCGAGAAGACGATAACGCTCACCAGCATGACAGCGCCATAGGGCTGGACGAGCGCGAAGACGCTCGCGCTGTCGGCCGAACCCGCTTTCTCGGCGCCGGCGACAGCGAACGCGTAGATGACGCCCATCAGGCTTTCGCCGACGATCAGGCCGGTCGCCATCAGCGTCCCCATGCGCTCGGCGAAGGCCGGGCTCTTCGAGCTCAGCGCCCAGCGATTGTAGAACCAGCCAAGCACGGCGCCGAACGGGATCAGCAGGTCCGCCTCGAGCGGCAGATAAATGCCCATGCCGATCGCCAGCGGCGGCAGGTGCCATTTCTTGCCGGTGCCGCGCTTCAGCAGTTCGTCGACGATCACCGCGACCACGCCGATGATCGCGCCTTCGCGGATCAGCGCCCAGTCGAGGTCGCCGCCGAGCACACCCTGCGCGATGGTCGAGATGATCGCCGCTTGCGGGGCCGCCAGCGCGGCGTCCTTGGCCCCCGGAGCACCCTGGAAGGTGAAGGCCGTGTTCATCAGGTCGAGGATCGGCGGGATGACAATGGCGCCGAAGACGACGCCGAGGATCAGTGCGACCTGCTGCCGCCAGGGAGTCGCGTCGACCAGCTGGCCGGTCTTCAAATCCTGCAGGTTGTTGTTCGAGATGGTCGCAACGCCGAAGATGATCGCGGTCACGAACAGAGCAAAGGCGACCAGCGACTTGGTCTGGTCGCCGCTGACGCCGGGGAACAGCGCCGCGAGAATGAGGGCAATACCCAATACCGACAGGATGCCGACGCCCGAAATCGGGCTGTTCGAGGCGCCGATCAGGCCGGCCATGTAGCCGCACACGGCGGCGATCACGACGCCGGCGATCAGCGTGTAGACAATGCTGAGCGCGATGGTCAGGCCCGGCGCTGCGGCGATCGGCGCCGTATTGCCGAAGGCGTAGAGCAGAAGGCCGATCGGGATCATCGAGATGAGGATCGTGGTCGCGACGATGCCGATCGGAATGTCGCGCTCGGTCAGCGGGA
>Ga0207668_10001768_pt1 | contig 12618 bp, 11 predicted proteins | sample KBSS43metaG_FD_184323 | JGI IMG/M metagenome (GOLD analysis project Ga0207668, IMG submission 184323) | Switchgrass rhizosphere microbial communities from Kellogg Biological Station, Michigan, USA - KBS S4-3 metaG (SPAdes) (version 2) | ecosystem: Host-associated > Plants > Roots > Rhizosphere... | reverse complement strand
CCACGCTGCGAGCGATCAGCCTGCACATAGCGGCGTTCGGGCTGCACCAGCGGATCGGGCGCGCTACGGCGTTTACGCATGACTCCCCCGAGCGCCGTGACCGCCGCGTCATAGGCGGCGTCGAACGCTTTGGTCCCGTATTCCTCTCTGATGCCGATCCTGCGACCCTTGCGGCTCACCTTCACGTACCAGCGCAGCGCGCCCAGCGGGGAATAGTCGAAGTAGAGATACATTCGCGTATCCCCGGGTGCGCGGGGATCGCGTTTTTCTGGCTCAAGCATTGGCTTTCTCCGGGGACCAATGCTTGGAGTCTAACGGTGCGGTGACTCCGCATCAATTGCGTAACGTGCGTTTCACCCGCTTTCGGTGCTTTTCAGGTATCGCTGCAACGCCTCTGAGGGGGTCCATATTTCGTCGAGATCGTTTGCTGGCTTGATCAGCGCGGCGCTTGGCGTGAGCGCAATCCGAATAACGCCTTCGCCATCGACCGTGACCGCGCTCGCTCCGGCTGCCTTTGCGGCGCGGATCGCCCGGGCAATGTCTGCTTGCGTGACCTTGGCCGGACGCCGCGGCATTGTGCTTCTCCTATAGCCTGTAATATTCAGCGCCGTCAGAACCGGAATCGTCAGTATGAGAAACTGAGAAAGCCGCGGACAAAAGAGTAGCCGCTTGCCCGTCGAGCATTCGGCTAGATTGGAGTGGAAATCGGCGGGTAATTCAGAGAGGCGGGGCAGATCGACTTAAATCGTCGAACGATTTAATCCCGTCCCCCTGTATCTCTGTGCGTGGCCTAGGCTTCATTCCAACTCAAGCGGACTTCCCGGAAATCCGTTTTTCTGGGGCGTGATCCAAAGCAACGCCGAACAGGTAGAACTCGAACCGGCAATCAGACTGTAATGAGCCGCAGGATATCGATCAGCTTCGTTGATTTTGCTGTGTTATCGTTAGCATTCGACTCCGTTCATTGTGCTTTGGTGAGGTCGTTTTTGGTGCGAAACCGGTGCGGTTGGTCTAGGTCCAAAACTTACATGGGGCGGTTCGCGTATTGTGCGGGCCTCTGCCTCATAACTCGAAGGTCATAGGTTCATGGCTACAGTCTCGTCCTTTCGATCGAAAGAATCGGCGGCCTTGCGGCGCGTTTCTGGTGCGGTGACTCGGAGGCGCAACGAAGTAACACCACTAAGCCATTGATTTCTGATAGGCCCGGCAGGACTCTAGCCAGCAACCAGACCGTTATGAGCGGCAGAATATCGATCGGCTTCGTTGATTTTGCTGCATGCTTGTTCCGATTCGATGGCTTTCGTCTTGTTCTGTCCCAGTTGTTTCTGGTGCGAAACTGGTGCGGAAACGACATACTCGCAAAGGGCGCGACGAATAGCATCCGAAGTCTGGTGACGACTATTTGTCAGCGCAGACTGCGCACTTAGTCAGGGGCCCCAGATCCGGCGGCACCGGAGATTCTGAGAGATCGGACTAGCGCCAGTTCTGAAACAGCGCTGCGCCAAGCGCGACGCAGGGTCACAATACGACGATCGCCGAGCCATAGTAGTAACCAATCCCTCTAGCCGACCAACAGTCGAATTTAGCTTAGCCATCAGCCGTCAGGGCCAGCGCTTCAGAGCGCGGCTCTCCCGAAAGGTCCAATGGACGGTTCCGTTGCAGCCGGCTCTTGCAACAATATCGACCCAAAGCATACATCCCGGCTTGGGTCCCTGATGGATGGACCATGCGACTGCAATAATCTAGCTTTGGCTTTGAGAGACGCAGCAACCGCCTGGTCGGCAGACCCGTGATCGGCTGCCGGGAGAAGCCGCGAATGGAGCTATCCTATTCACAGAATCTCGAGGACTATCATCTTTCGATCGCGTTCGCGGGACAGACGACTGGGACCTACGTCGATATCGGCGCAGGGCATCCGATTGCAGATAATGTATCCTTTTGGTTCTATGAACGCGGCTGGCGCGGCGTAGTAGTCGAGCCGCAGGCCAAACTTGCGGCGCTTTATGCCCGGCTACGTCCACGTGACATTGCGGTTGCCGGCTTGATCGGACGAGAGTGTGGCGAGACCGATTTTCATGTAGTTGACCGTCTGCACGGGCTTTCGACGGCGATGGAAGGGATTGCGCAAACGGCGCAAGCGTTTGGTGTCGATTATCAGACCATTAGCACGCCAATGACGACGCTGGCGAAATTGTGCGAAACTCATGAACTCGTCACAATCGATTTCTTGAAGATTGATGTCGAAGGTGCGGAGGGAGATGTGCTGTTCGGCGGCGATTGGGAGCGCTTTCGGCCCAAAGTGGTTGTTGCAGAAGCGGTTGCTCCGATGACGTCGGAGCCATCATGGCAGGATTGGGAACCGTTCCTGATTGCGCAGCGCTATCGTTTCGTTCTGTTCGATACGCTCAACCGCTTTTACGTAGCAGAAGAGCACCCTGAGATCATGGATCGATTCCCGACCGAGCGAGCTCCGTGGCACGCGGTTCGTCACCTGTAAGAGATAGGTCGTGCCCCCGAGAATGAGCAGCATCCCGATCACGCGCTGGCGCGAGATCTGGCGCGCGGCTTCTGGGCGAGCCTGCCTTACCTCGATTCAAACGTCATTGCATCTTTCCTGGGCCGGGGTCGCCATATTGAAGAACGCGGTGACCCAGCGATGCTTGCCTCGATGGTCGAAAGCGAACAATTCCGGACGGCGCTGGGCCGCATCGCTTGCGGCTATGACGGCGGACAGATCATTGAGGAATGAAGCGCCGCGTTCGGGACCGCTCTCGAGATATGCCTTTCCTTCACCGGGAATGTTGCAGGCAAGGAGATCCGAAAGCGTTGATGGGTCCTGAGCACGGCACACACAGATCGAGCTCGGGAGCAACGCTGTTCAGGATGCTCGGTCCTTAACAAATATGCGCCTTTGATCGGCCATCGGCCACTGGGAGGGGAGCCCATTGGTCCAAAAATGCCTGCGGCTCCTAGAAACCACCCCGCCCGCTTCCCGTACATTGCGAATATCCGGCCAACCGGGGCGTTTCGACCGTGAGCAAGGCATCTCAAGCCGATCGTCTGAGCGATCAGATCGAGGCAATGCGTGAGAAGGCTGGGCGTCTTCCCGCTGGTCCTGAAAGAGACGAACTCCTGTGCAGGGTCGAACAAGACGAAGTCGTGCTACGCGTGATCCAGTGGGTGACTTCTTCGGGTCATCTACCGCCACCGTCGGGTTTGATTCCTGTGAAGCGGCATCAGTTGTGGCGGAAATGACAGGAATGGAATGCCAGGAAATCTCTGGACACTATCCACTGAGGGCAGCGTGAATGGCAGTTCGCAGCTCATCCACGGTCTTGGCCACATGACGTGCACCAGCTGCCATCAGACGCTCGGCATCATGGTGCCCCCAACCGACGCCTATTGACCTCAGTTGTGCCGCCTCGGCCATCTGCATATCGAAGGTGGTGTCGCCGATGAAAATCGCATCTTTGGCCTCCACCGCGGTCGCGGCAAGCGCCTGAAGCAGCATCGCGGGATGCGGTTTCGAAGGCGCCGTGTCTGCGGCCTGAATGGTTCGAAAGAACTCAGCCCATCGCAGCGTCTGGAGGGCAGGCGCAATGGTGTCAGACCGGTGCCCGGTCGCGATTGCCAACACGGTATCAGCGGCGCGGCTCAACTCCTGAAGAAGGTCGTCGATCCCGTCGAACGGCCTTTCGGCAAAAGCCGGATCGGCCCTCAGCCTTGGCAAGAGGCCGTCATAGGCCTTGACCATCTCGAGAATGGGGGCGGCCGGGCCAGCTAGCTCAGCCAAAATGACATCGAGCGATTTTCCAACCAGCGCCAGACTGTGGGCGGGTAAGGGAGCGGGCAGTCGAAACTCGGAAAATACGATCCGATGGCTCTCAAGGATCAATGGACGGCTATCCACCAGCGTGCCGTCGAAATCGAAGATGATCAATTTCAAGGTTTCATTTCCGACGAATTTGTGCCACCCGAGTCTGGCGCAATACTTCTTGAGTCCAACATTCTAATGCACTCATTGGCGCGGGCCGCGGCTTATCTATGCAGGCATGAATAGGTCTGGATCAATTCTCGGACGTGCAACGGGACAACGAGCAGCCTTTCCGTGCTGTGCGTTGCGGTGGCACAGGATAGCCAAAAGTAATTGCCGGCGGGTTCGATGACCAGTCTATTCGGTCGGAAGTTCGATAGGATTGCCGACAGATATGGGATGGTCGAGAACCACTCCAGTGGAGCGAGATCCGGCGGCCCCCGTCTTGACGAGACAAAGCGCGGATCGCCGAGGGCCGGATCGGAGTCCTGGCTCATGGCGAGAGTGGCGATCACGTCTCGGTAGCGAGACCAGGCTGTGACGAATTTTGCGGTCTCGACGACGTGGATCAGGGTCACTGCGAACAGGATCGAGGCGAGCGCGCACCTGCTGCCCGGGGACGAGATAAGGACATGCTGAAGCTTCGTCAGCGGATCCGCTACTAATCCTTCTCGGGTCATGACGGCCAAGGCGGCTATGACGCCCAGCAGAGGGGTAGCTATGACCAGGACAGTCCGCATGTAGTAGCGGCTATTGGCATGTACTGAATGGTCGAACCGCAGCCAGAAAATGCACAGTAAGGCGAGCAATGCCGACAGCGCAAAAATGCATGCCCGCTTCGGAATCCAAATAGCGATCAACTTTAGCATTGCGAAATAGACAATGATTGCCGCGAGCAGCTCGATAACAATTTCCGCCCCGAAAATGGCGGGGTCGAAGAAATGCAGGGCCGCCCGCACGAAGGCGTCCGCATAGTATTCGTCAGGCGGAAAAAAGATCTTCGATGCGATGGCTAGGATGGTAGTCACGAACAGAATTGCGATCCCGCGCCGGAAGCGCGCGTTCTGTAAACCGCGAAGCGCCACGGTAGCAAGCACGGCGAGCAGGAGCACGAAGGCCCCTTCATGGGCGAAGGCGAGTAGAAGCCATGTCGCAAATACCAGTACGGCTCCACGAATGGTCGATCTCGCGTAATGGCTGAGTGCCAGCGTGGGCCAGAATATCGCGTGGGCGAACCACATTTCGGTAGGGAAGCCGAAAACCAGTGGGCAGAGCAGGGCCGTTGAGCCGCATGCGTAGAGGAAGATTACGCGGCCTGGCGAGCGATCGGCTGCGTAGGTCGCCGCCAGACCCGCCAGTGGAGCGACGTAGAACAGAAATCCATAGGCGACGATGCCGGCCCAGGGATTGCCTGTGATGGCGACCAGAGTTTCGGCCGGCAAGAGTGCAAGCAGATAAACGGAAGTGCGGCCGGAAATGTTATGCCAATGGAACGCCCAAACATCTTGGACTGCAACGGCGTAGGAAAACATCGCCCCGTCGCCATAGAGCTCAAGCTGACAGGAGATTGCGATAACGATAAATGCGAAGGACCAGCACAGGCCCGCTGCGATGACCATGCGTCGGAGCAGGGCGTCTTGTTGACACAACGCGATATCGCGCATCTCAGCGACTGTCTGTTTCGGTAATGATGCAACCCGAATGGAAGAGCATTGCGTCAAGACGTTTCGTTGGCCGACGCCTTGAGCGTGACAAGCTTATGGCCGGAGCGCACCGCTTTCGTCGTCAGGTAACGCTTGTTGTGCGGGGTGATCGGCGCCTCGAGCGCGACGCGAGCTGAGATGTCGATACCGGCTTTCGTCAATCCATCGAGCTTGGCCGGATTGTTGGTGAGGAGCACAATCCGCGTGCAGTTAAGTTTGCGCAACATGAGGGCGGCGACCACGTAGTCGCGCTCATCATCCTCGAACCCGAGCATGGTGTTGGCATCGCGCGTATCGAGACCACCATCCTGCAGGCGGTAGGCACGCATCTTGTTTGCAAGGCCAATTCCGCGGCCCTCCTGCGCAAGATACAGAATGATGCCGCCACCGAGGCTTTCCAGGCGGGCAAGCGCCAGTTGAAGCTGGTCGCCGCAATCGCAGCGGCGGGAGCCGAAGACGTCTCCGGTCAGACAGGCCGAGTGAAGTCGAACCGGCACAGGTTTGGATTCGTCGGGTTTGCCGACGATGATAGCAACCTGGTCGACGCCGAGCGCGTCCCGAAACACGACAAAACGTGCTGATGTTCCCGATGCCAGCGGAATGGTCGCCTCGCTGGCTACGGCCAGCCTGCTCGTTGCGTCCGCGACAAACCGGTGAACCGCGTCAGCGTCGATGACAGAAATTGACTGGATCACGTCATTGTCGATTGCCGTCGTGCGCGCTGCGAGGATTGCCGGCAAGCCGCGAACCAGCTTGACGAGCCGGATGGCCGCCGTTGCAGCGTAGTCCGCAGCCTCGGCTTCCGCGATGAAATGGCTCTTGTTGTTGTTACCGGCAGCGAGCTCGAGAACGCCGCTCGCATCAGCGGCACGGGAAAGCGATAACGCCATAGGCGTCGAGGTCTCAATACCGATTGCACGCGCCCGCTGCTGGGTGACGATTAACCTCGGTATTTCAGAACTGCACAACATCGAAAATTCGCGCAGTCTCTGATCGTCGAGTCCTTCCACCGGAAGAGCGATCAGGTCTTCGCCGGACGCGCGGACACGGACCGGCCTTCGCGCCTGCAGTTCGCCCAAGACACGGCTGACATCGAGATGCTCTCTGCTGCCGAAGATGGCTGATACGGCTGGCATTGGCGCGGCGTTCATTCGCTCACCTTCTTTTTCCGGGCGCGGTCGTGGAACACCGAGAGTCCCGAATCATTCCGCTAGAAATCAGATGGATTTTTAGGATCCAGTGGCGGATAGTAGCATTGATATCAGGTGAACCCCTCAATTTGATTTGCTCCGTGCAGCTAGGCAATTTCCCCACCCAAAGACTCGCGCCTCCCGACGCGTGGGAGAGCTTTGTCGACCTGTTTCGTAGCGGGCAGCAACCTCTGCCGCAAGGCTGGGCGGATTTGTTTGGCCCGTTGCGGAACGGGGCAGTCGACGATCTCGTTATGGTCGGGCAGCTCGGCCAATCCCTCGATGGCCGGGTAGCGACGGCGACTGGCCATTCGAAGTACATCAACTGTCCCGCCGGCATCGAGCATCTACACCGCCTACGTTCGCTCGTCGACATAGTCGTGGTTGGCGTGGGGACGGCGATTGCCGATAATCCGCAACTAACGGTTCGACATGTTCCGGGGCCTCAACCGGCGCGAGCCGTGATCGATCCGAGGGGACGCCTCGGTGCCGACGCGAAACTGTTCGCCGAGGATGGCGCTCGCCGCCTGCTGATCACCACGGAAGGCACTCCGGTGACGGCGCCTGCCGGAGTAGAAATCATCGCCCTGCCTTCGCAGGACGGAAATATTGCGCCGTGCGATATCGCTTCGGCGCTGAGGCGGGCGGGGATGCGCCGCGTGCTGATAGAGGGCGGGGCGGACACGCTGTCGCGCTTTATCGCGGCGCGATGTCTCGACCGCCTCCATGTCACGGTGGCCCCTATCATGCTGGGCGCTGGGGGGCCGGGCATCGACTTGCCGCCGCTCGAGCGCGCCGACCAGGCTCACCGGATGCCGACCCGCGTGCACCAGATCGAGGACGATGTGCTGTTCGATTGCGATCTGTCGGGTCAGCGCATCGCGCTCGGCGTGGCGAAGAAATCGACGTGACCCACGCGCATCGTTGAAGCCCGCCGGTCGACGGCCGCCCTTCGCCTGACCAGCCAATCATCGATCTCCCGGCCTGGCAGTGATTGCATTTCACGCGCTGCGGCGCCCCAGCCATTGAGCAATTCGATCTGGATCTCCTGATCGGCTGTCCCGATGAGCCAATCGGAATAGCCCTGTAGCACTGAATATCCGAGCGCCTCGAATCGGGAAATGCCGGCAATGGCGCCGGAAGGGCCCAGTGCCGGCCCAAAGCCCTTGTCGGTATGCTGATGAGCATTCAGGGCGGCAGTCACAGCGGCATCGGCCGGGTCTGACGGTGAAAGCTCGATCCGCCCATCATAGGTGAGGGCTGCATAGACCGGTAAGGCGCGCGACGCCGCATGGCGCGCAAAACGGTCGAGCCAGGCCTCGGAGACGAGGTCGAGCAGCGCCGAAATCGTGACGATGTCGCTCGGTGGGTCCAGCGCGACTTCGATGTGGCTGTTAAGATCAAGCCGAACGGTGTTCAGACTGACCTCGTTCGAAACGTGCTTGCGATACGCGGCGTCCAGTAGGCGAGGGTCGTTGTCCACGAGATCCCAATGTTGCCGTGGTGGGAGGCGCGGGCTGAGCGTGTGCAGGGTAGAGCCGGCACCGCAGGCGAGGTCGACCAGGCGCATGGTGTCTTTGGATTTTAGCCGGGAGACTACCGCGGCAAGCACCTGCGGATTGCGCGCACGTTCGTCGTAGCTTTCCCGCAAGCTCAGCCATTCAACGGAGAAGCCGCTCATGCGAGCCTGTCCAGCGTAGCGGCAAAAACGACTGCGGATTCCTGCCAGGTCGGCAGCGTCCGCGCAGCGGCCAATGCCGCTTCGGAAAGGCGGCGCCGCTGCTCTGTATCAACGATGACGCCACGCAGGGCTACTGCGAGTGCGGCGGGATCATCGGGGGGCACCAGCAATCCCGCGCCTTGTGGAATCGTATCCGGTATTGCTCCGGCCGTCGTCCCGATCACGGGAAGGCCGTGGCACAGCGCCTCGGCGTATGCCATGCCGTACCCCTCGAAGCGCGAGGCGAGCACGAACAGATCTGCCTTAGCATAAAGTACGGCGAGCCTTGACGATGCGACAGTGCCAAACGTTTCGATGCGGCCGGAAAGCCCGTGTTGCGAGATGAGGTGCTCGAGTTTGGCGGCTTCACTCGGATCCCGCGTGAGGTCGCCGACGATCATCAGGCGCCACGGGATGTCAGCGAGCATCGCGAGAGCGAGGACGAGGATATCGAACCCCTTGCGCGGCACCACCGAGCCGACCGACAGGAGATGAGGTTCGTCGTTTGGCTGCCGTGCTGATAGCGGCGGCACAGGATCGTTTCCAGGCCTTGCAACCGTGATGCGGTTGCGCGGCACGCCGTAGCCCGAGACGACAAGCTTCGCTGATGCCGGGCTCGTCACCACGACTGCGCGCACTTCGGCGAGGGCCGCCTGTTCGCTGCAGCGAAGGAAGTCAGCACGCTCGGCGGTCAATCCGGATTCGAGCGCCAATGGGTGATGCACCAGCGCGACCAGGGGATGCCGACTCGCGAGCTCGGCCGCCACGTCAGGCAGGACACCGAGTGCAAGACCGTCCAGCACGATCGGCCGGCCTGCCGGTATTGCAGCCAAGAGCGATCGCGCGGCCGCGCGCGTCACCTCGTCAGCCGCGGGAAATCCGTCGCCGATATTGAGATAGTCGACTTCCCAGCCTAGATGCCGCAGCTCGGCCATGATCCGCCGGTCGTAAGCGTAGCCGCCCGTCGGCGTGTCGAGACTGCCCGGCACCGCGAAGACGACGCGCTTCACCACAAGGGAGCCTCATATAACGCACGCGCAACGTGCGATTCGGAGAGCGTGATGCGCAATGCCTTGAGCTCCCGCCCGGGGCGACCGAGCTCTCCGGCACGGGCAGCCTTGGCGAGGCCATCGTAGATATGTTTAGACAGGAACTCGGTGGTGGTGTTCTGGCCCTTGAATTCGGGGATATCATCGAGATTGCGATAGTTCAGCAGGCCCAGCATCGCCTTGAGTGCATCATGCGCGCGACCAATGTCGATGACGATTCCATTGGCATCGAGCGTATCCGCGACGAAAGCGGCATCGACCACGAAGGTCGCTCCATGCAATGCCTGCGCGGGCCCGAAAACCGTACCCCGAAAGGAATGCGCGATCATAATGTGGTCTCGAACTTCGACGGTGAACAAGGCGGCTCCTTATGAATAGGCGATGGGTTGACAGAGCGTGGTGCTTCCTGCGGCAAGGATCTCCGGCAGAAGCTTCGGTAAATCGCTGAAGGCAATCGCCGGGGCGAGTAGCGCGTCAAGTCGGGGGTCAGCGAGCAGGCGCATGGCAGCAGAGAGACGGCGACTATGGCTCCAGCGCGGACGATGCGACGAGGCGATGCCTCCGACCTGACTCGATACCAGCCGCAGGCGACGGCTGTGAAACGGCCCGCCGAGAAGCGCGGTCACGGGCCGGTCGCCATACCAGCTCATCTCAAGGACGGTCGCCTCATCTCCGGCCAACTCCAGCGCAGTGCTCAGCCCGTCGGGCGAGCCGCTGGCATGCACCACCAGATCGCAATCGCGCATCGCTCTTACCGGCTCAGCGAAATCAACACCAAGTGCAGCGGCTAATTCCGCGCGAGCCGGGTTGATGTCGACGAGAATAACCTCGGCGCCAGCCATTCGCCCGCATAGATAGGCAACGAGTGAACCGACGACGCCAGCCCCTACGACGGCAATGCGGTCGGCCGGACCTGGCGCAGCGTCCCATACACCGTTGAGCGCGGTCTCCATATTGGCGGCCAGCACGGCGCGATGCGGCGGCACCTGATCCGGCAGCACGACCACCGACGCCGCGGGAATGTTGAACGCCGTTTGATGTGGATGGAGCGCGAAGACGTTCTTGCCGCGCAGGGGACCACCGCCATCCTGCACCCGCCCGACGGCCGCGTAGCCATATTTGATAGGAAAAGGAAAATCGCCGGCCATGAATGGCGCGCGCATTCTCTTGAATTCACTCTCGGGAATGCGGCCGGCGAAGACGAGGGCTTCAGTCCCGCGGCTGATAGCGCTAAAGACGGTTTTCACGCGCACTTCGGCACCTTCAGGCGGAGTCAAGATCTCATGCCGAATTTCGGCCCTGCCTTGCCCGCAATACCAGAGGGAAAAGGCGGTATCGGGGCTCGCACTGGCAGCCATTTTCTTCAATCTCGGGCTGGAATTACCGATCGCCTGTTGTGTTATACAGTAATCTGCACCAGCCGATGTTGAATGAGAAGCCGTAACCTGTCCCGCCAGCCGCACCTGCTCCAAAAATGAACGAAACTGACGCCGCCGGAAAGATCCTGTTTGCAAGGCGGGCGGCTTTTGCCGTCCTGTTTATCGTGACCATGGCGGGATCTCTTTGTCTTGCCGCGCTGGCATTGTTGCCCGGAGGGCTCGGTTTCATCGATATCGTCGCGCTTGTCCTGTTTGCGTTCACGCTGCCCTGGATGGTTGCCGGCTTCTGCAATGCCCTGATTGGCTTCGTCATCATGCGCTGTTCCGCCGATCCGGTCGCGGCCGTGCTGCCGGCTGTCGGGCTTATTCGCGACGATGATCCCGTGACGACGTCGACGGCGATCCTGCTTTGCGTGCGCAACGAACTGCCGATGCGCACCATCCGCAATCTCGAGCCGATGCTCGATGGACTCTGCGTCTCCGGATACAAAGAGCACTTCCATCTTTATGTCCTCAGCGACACCGGCAATGCCGAGCTTGCCATAGGGGAGGAAGCGCTGTTCTCCGAGTTGATCGCAACCTGGCGCGGCCGGATCGCCATCAGCTACCGGCGGCGCACGGTGAACAGCGGCTTCAAGGCCGGCAACATCAGGGATTTCTGCGAGCGCTGGGGCAGCGGTCACGAATTCGCTGTTACGCTCGATGCGGACAGCTTCATGCCGGCAGACGCGATCATTCGGCTAGTCCGTATCATGCAAGTCGATCCAAAGCTCGGCATCCTGCAGGGGCTGATCGTGGGACTGCCGTCAACCAGCCTGTTCGCCCGTATCTTCCAGTTCGGCATGCGTCTGGGCATGCGCTCCTACACAATCGGCAGCGCATGGTGGCAGGGCGATTGCGGTCCCTATTGGGGACACAACGCGATCCTGCGCCTCAAGCCGTTCATCGCGCACTGCCGGCTTCCCTTGCTAGCCAGAAATGACGGAAAAGAGCAGCATATCCTCAGTCATGACCAGATCGAGGCGGCGCTGATGCGTGCGGCCGGCTATCACGTGCGCGTGCTGCCGCGGGAGGATCTCGGCTGGGAGGACAATCCGCCGACCCTGCTCGAATTCATGCGCCGTGACCTGCGCTGGTGCCAGGGCAACATGCAGTACTGGCGGCTCGTCACATTGCCAAACTTGACACCGGTTAGCCGCTATCAGCTGGTTCTCGCCATCCTGATGTTCATCGGTTCGCCGGCTTGGGTTAGCCTGCTCGGCCTGGCGACCGCTGCGCTCGTTCTTTGCGGCGATCCCGCCAACATCATGCGCTCGGATCTGGGAAGCGTGCTGATCGCGTGCGTACTTCTGATGTGGTTCTCGCCGAAGATCGCGGGCGCACTCGATGTCCTGCTGGCGCCGGAGGAGCGCCGCGCGTTCGGGGGCGCTGGACGCTTCGCGGTCAACCTTGCGATTGAAACGGTCTATTCGATCGTCCTGTGTCCGATCCTCTGGATCAGCCACACGATCTTCCTGTTCGGCCGGCTCTTCAACCGCGACATCCACTGGATGGGGCAGGTCCGCGACGACCACGTCGTGCCTTTCGGCCTGGCGATGCGCGATCTGTGGCCGCAGACCCTTGTGGGATGTCTTTCGCTAGGCCTGGTGTTGTTCAGCCAGCCATGGGCACTTCCCTGCGTTCTGCTGCTGGCCGGGGGGCCGGCGTTCGCCGCGCCCTTCGCGACAGTGACGGCGTGGCCTGTTCTCGGCAGCCTCGCCGCG
>Ga0207668_10001766_pt1 | contig 12626 bp, 13 predicted proteins | sample KBSS43metaG_FD_184323 | JGI IMG/M metagenome (GOLD analysis project Ga0207668, IMG submission 184323) | Switchgrass rhizosphere microbial communities from Kellogg Biological Station, Michigan, USA - KBS S4-3 metaG (SPAdes) (version 2) | ecosystem: Host-associated > Plants > Roots > Rhizosphere... | reverse complement strand
TCCGACGTGCAGGCCTAAAGCCGCAGCCGCGCCATTGACCGCGTGCAGGCGTCGCACGCCGCGTTCGGCCAGAACCAAAGCCATTGGGGCATCATTCGGGGACGCCTCATCCGGCGCGGCGCAAGGGTTGCGGCGGCGCCAGACCGTGATCGGCCACCTCGGCAGCCAGACGGAAAGGATGCGGGCCATCTGCAGTCTCTTCCAAAATCCATGCGCCGGGCCGCCCACCCCGGCAGCGCTCCAACGCGACAGTCCAACGGGCCGCCCCCAGACCCAGGCCCCCCTCGCCCCTGGCGCTGGGGGCCGGCCCCACCCGCCATCGGCTGGCCGAAGCCGAGCCGCCGCCCATGACTTTGCGAGACGCCACGCCATAGGGCCGCCGGGCCAGGACAAACCCCGTCGCCCCGCCGCGCTCGCAGGCGAGTTGCAGCCGCCGGCCCGCGGTCAGGGGGACATATTCGGCCTCGCCGATCACGGCGGCGACGCCGCGGCTGGCGAGCGCCTCCTCCAACACCGCCAGGACCTCGTCCTCGCTCTGGGCCCGCACCTGGATCAGGCGCTGCGCGGCGAAACCGAGATGGGCCAGGCCCGGCGGATAGAGGTCGTCCCGGCGCATGACCCAGACCACCTCGCCGCCGCTTTTCCCTGCCGTCGCGACAGCCCCCGCGATTTGGACGGCGAAGGCGGCGGGCGCGGCGCAAAGCTCGGCCCCCATCCCGTCGGCGGCGATTTCGTGCCAGGCGCTCAAGGCCAGACCGCCCTTGACGAAACAGCCGTCGATGCCAGCTTCGCCAAACCGCCAGACTCCCCCCGGACTCCGAGTCCCCGCCTCGACGGCGGCGATCTGCGCCCGAATGGTCGCTAGGTCAGCCCGGCTGGGCATAAAGCCTCCTAGATTAATGTTGCCATTTTGTTCTCATCCCGAAGCGCCCCGGAGTCAAACGGATTCCTTAAGGGGCGCTTCATGGGCCGGCGATAACCTCCAGCCATGGCGCGCGTCGGTCCAACCCCTGCCGTAAACGCCGTTCCGCCGGTCTTGCCCGCGGGCGCGGCGCTTCGCGTCCAAGCCCTCGCCCAGGCGGAGGTCGGGCTGATGGCGATGCTTGAGGCGAGCCCGACGGCCGTCGCCGCCAAGCCCACGTCCGACCCGCTCCCACAGCCTCAGCCGAATGCGCCGACGCCGGCCAAGACCCTGGAGGCGGCTGTCGCCAGCGCCGCCAGCCGGCAGGCCGGCCTCGCGCCCCTGATGGCGGATCTCGAACAGGCGCTGACCTCCCCCATCCTATCGGCTCCGGTGAAAGCCGCCATCGCCGAGGTCCTGTCGCTGCGCACGCCCCTGACCCCGGCGCCGACGGCGGCGGACATCAAACAAGCGGTATCGGCCTCCGGTGTCTTTCTCGAACCTCGCCTGGCCGCGGCAATGCCGACGCAACCGGACATGAAAGCGGCGCTCCTGGTCCTGCGCCAAATGCTGCAAGGCGCCGCGCAAGCTGCGCCGCCTCAGGCGGCCGATGCCGCGCCGCGGAGCCCGCCCGAGCCCGCCCCGCCGCCGCCGTTCAAGGGCGATATTCCGCACGGGCAAAAGCCGGCGGCCGCGAACCTCCCGCCCAGCCTTTCCGAAAACGCGGTGCTGCAGCATCTGGAAAAGGCGACCAGCGGCGCCATCGCCCGCACCGAGCTCTTGCAGTTCGCCTCCCTGCCCGACGCGCCGCGCGATCTGATCGGCGCGGACCGGCCGCCGCCGGCCTGGATGTTCGAGGTTCCGTTCCTCACGCCCCGGGGCGCGGCCATCGCCCAATTCAAGATCGAACGCGATGGCGGCGGCGGCGCGGAGGGCGCCGCCGATGGCCCCATATGGCGCACGCAGTTCTCCATCGACCTGGAACCGCTGGGCCCGATCCACGCCCAGGTCGCGCTCGGCGGCGGCCACACGGCGGTGACGCTTTGGGCCGAGCGGCAGGAAACGGCTGACCGCCTGCGCCAGGACCAGGGCGAGCTTTCCGGCGCGCTTTTCGGCGCCGATGTCGCGGTCTATCCCGGGTCGCCGCGCGCCGCCCCTCCGGCCGCCGGCCAGTTCGTGGACCGCTCGACATGACTCCGGACCAAAAGACCCTGGCGGTCGCCGTCGCCTACGAGGCGCCCAATGTGCCGCGCGTCGTCGCCATCGGCAGCGGCGCCCTGGGCGAGCGGATCATCGAAACGGCGCGCGAGCACGGGGTGCCGATCGAACACAACCCTGTCCTCGCCCAGGCGCTCTCGACCATCGAACTCGACGCGGAAATCCCCGAGCAGCTCTATGCGGCGATCGCCCAGATCCTGGCTTTCATCTTGCGGGCGTCCGGTAAGCTGCCGCCGCCAAAAGACGAATCGCCGGCGACCGCGGTTCCCCGCCCACCGGTGCCCCTTCCGCCGCGCCTCTCGCGCTAGCCAAAAGGCGGGATGTAAAAATCGTCACCGTGTCGGGGGATCATTCGCGCGGTGGGGACGTTCGCCTATCTAAGGCGACCACCCCGATCAGGCGCCGACAAGGAACCTCGCGTGATCCAAAACTCGCTCTACACCGGGCCCGTCTTCGAGATGGCGCAGCGGCAATTCTACGCCATCGCCGACCACCTGCAGATCGACGAGGATGAACGCGGCCGGCTGTTGATGCCCAAGCGCAGCCTGGCGGTGTCCTGCCCCATCCACCGCGACGACGGCTCGGTAACGGTGTTCCAGGGGTTTCGCGTGCAGCATCACCTGACCATGGGACCGACCAAGGGCGGGACGCGGTTCGCGCCGTCGCTCGATCTTGGCGAGGTGGCGGCCCTGGCGATCTGGATGAGCTGGAAATGCGCCCTCGCCGGCTTGCCGTTCGGCGGCGGCAAGGGCGGGGTGGCGGTCGATCCCTACAGCCTGTCACCGCACGAACTGGAACGGCTGTCGCGCCGCTACATGCAGGAGATGATCCCCTTCGTTGGGCCGCATATCGACGTCATGGCCCCGGACATGGGGACCAATGAGCAGGTCATGGCCTGGTTCATGGACACCTACTCCATGTACCAGGGCAAGACGGTCTCGGAGATCGTCACCGGCAAGCCGGTGGAATGCGGCGGCACCGTGGGCCGGCGTGAGGCCACCGGCCGGGGCGTCGCCTATCTGATCGATCGGGCGATGGACCGGCTGGGCATGCAGCCCAATGGCGCCACGGCGATCGTCCAGGGGTTCGGCAACGTCGGCGCGGTCACCGCCGCGCGGTTGCAAATGCGCGGCGTCAAGGTGATCGGCGTCAGCGACCACACCGCCGCCTACTATGACCCCAAGGGCCTCGATATCGCCGCCCTGGAAGAGCACGCCCGGAAGAACCGCGTGCTTGCCGGCTATTCGACCGAGAGCCTGATCGACCCCGCGGATCTCCTGACGCAGCCCTGCGACGTCCTGGCCCCCTGCGCCGTGGAGCGGGTGATCACCGGCGAGAACGTCGGCAAGCTTCAGTGCCGCATCCTCGCCGAAGGCGCCAATGGGCCGACGACGCCGGACGCCGACGCGATCCTCGACCAGAACCCGGAGGCGATCTTCGTCATCCCCGATATCCTGTGCAACGCCGGCGGCGTCATCGTCAGCTATTTCGAGTGGGTCCAGGGCCTGCAGCAATATTTCTGGGACGGCTCGGAGGTCGCCGACAAGCTCGACCGGGCGATGGAGCGGTCCTTCCAGAAGGTGCTGCAGCGCGCCCAGACCGACGGCGTCTCGCAGCGCAAGGCCGCCCTGTCGATCGGCGTCGAAACCGTCCGCAAGGCCAAGCAGTGGCGGGGGCTGTTTCCGTAGGGTGGCCTAAAAAACCCTCCCCCATTGGGGAAGGGTTAAGGCTCGTCTACCGCCGGTTCTTGCGCAGGTAGTCGAGCACGACCTCGGGGTTGGTCACCGTGTAGGGATCATCGTCCGAACCTTCGTCGTTGATCCCCGGCTCTTCCAGCCACTTTTCAACCATGCCGTCATTGACGACCGCGACGTAGCGCCAGCTGCGGTAGCCGAAGCCCAGGTGCTCCTTGTTGATCAGCATACCCATGCGCCGGGTGAAATGGCCCGAACCGTCCGGCAGGAATCGGACGTTCGAGACGCCGAGGTTCTTTTTCCATTGGAACATGACGAAGGCGTCGTTGACGCTGAGGCAAATGACCTCGTCGACGCCGGTCGCCAGGATCTCCTGGTAGAGTCGTTCGAACGCCGGGCACTGTTCGTTGGAACAGGTGGGGGTAAAGGCGCCCGGAAGGGAGAACAGAACGACCCGCTTGCCGCCGAAGATTTCCTGGCTGGTGACGTCCTGCCAGCGGAAGGGATTATCGCCGCCAATGCTCTCGTCCCGCACGCGGGTCTTGAACGTCACGTCCGGCACTCGCCGACCTTCCATAGGAAACCTCCATAAAGCCGGCCCATCCCGGGCGACAAAACTACGGCGCCGGCTTGCGTGACGCCAGTCCGATCACGAACAGCGCAGCTGGTCAGGGTTTCAGTATGACCTTAATGCAGCCGTCCTTCTTGTCGCGGAAGGTCTTGTACATTTCCGGTCCGCGGCTCAGCGGCTCAACGTGCGTGATCACGACGGTCGGGTCGATCTGACCGTCCTCGATGCGATTCAGAAGGTCGTCGGCCCAGCGTTTGACGTGAGTCTGGCCGGTGCGGATCGTCAGCCCCTTGTTCATCAATGCGCCCATCGGAATCATGTTGGACATCCCTCCGTAGACGCCGGGAACCGAGACGACGCCCGCGGCCTTGCACGCCATGATCGCTTCGCGCAGCGCGATTGGCCGTTCAGTCTCAAGTTTCAGCGCCGTCTGGGCGCGATCGATGAATTCCAGCACGGCGGTCGGGCCGTGCGCCTCGATGCCGACGGCGTCGATGCACTTTTCGGGACCATGGCCGTCGGTCATGTCCTTTATGGTCGGCAACACCTTCAGTTGGCTTCGGTCGAGGATTTCGGCCCCCATCTGCCGCGCGACCTCCAGCCGTTCGGGCACATCGTCGATGGCGATGACGCGCTTGGCGCCTTGGACGAGCGCCGACTGGATGGTGAACAGGCCCACGGGCCCACACCCCCAGACGGCTACCGTATCGGTGGGCTGGATATCGGCGTTGATCGCGGCCTGCCAACCCGTCGGCAGGATGTCGCTGAGAAAGATGTAGCGTTCGTCCGGACCAGTGCTCGGCACCTTGACGACGCTCGTCGCCGCATAGGGCACGCGCATATATTCGGCCTGCCCGCCGGCGTAGCCGCCCGTGATGTGGGAATAGCCGAAAAGCCCAGCCGTGGTGTCGCCGAAGAAGGCGTTGGCGAGGTCGGCGTTGCGGTTGGTGGTCTGGCACACCGAAAAGTTGCCGGCCTGGCATTGTTCGCATTCGCCGCAGATCATCTGGAACGGGATGACCACCCGGTCGCCGACATTAAGCCCGGCGGCCCGGGCCTCGGGCCCGACCTCGACCACTACCCCCATGGGCTCATGACCCATGACATCGCCGGCGCACATGGTCGGCACGAAACCGTTCATCAGATGGAGGTCCGAACCGCAGATGCAGGTCGAGGTGATCCGAACGATGGCATCCTTCGGATCGTCGATGATCGGGTCGGGCACCTCCTCGCAGCGGAGGTCTTTCTTGCCTTGCCAGCAGATCGCTTTCATCGGGGCCTCCTAGGCGCAATTTCTTTTGACGTTGGTCATCCGGTAGGCGGTCACGACGTCTAGGGCGGTGATGGCCAGGACCACGCCCAGCGCCAGGCGGGCATTGCCGCGCTGGGGATTGTCGCGTCGATTCAGCGAACTCAGGACGGCGATGTCGAACGCGTCGCCGACCACCCTGGCCCACAAGGCTTTCGACTGGGTTGGATCGCTGGCTAGGACGACGCCGGCAGCCATCTCGCGCGCGCCGAACAGAAGCTGCGTCGTCTCCGGCGACGTTGTCAGACCGAGGAAGCGGTTGACGCCCTTAGGCGCCAGTAGGCCCCATAGCCCAAGACCAATCGAATTTTGGCCGAGGATGAAAGACAGCAGTGGACTGATTGCCGGCTTCGCCCGCACGCGATCCGTCGACAACCGCATGGTCTTGCCATTCGGCAGTCGGAAGGTTCGCGTCGGGGACTGCGCAGGCACGGGCGGCGCGGGCGGACGGCCGACTCGCCAGCTGCGATGTTCGACCTGCGCCGGCGCGACGCCCTCTTGTGGGGGCCGAGGTGTTGCAGGCCTGGGTTCGTCGAGCGACACGATCACCTCCATGGAGATTTTTGAGAAGATGGGACTGAAGCCCTCAGCCGGCCGATCTGTTCCCCCTTTATCTCAACGAAGATGAGCAAGGTCGGGCAGCCGACAAACTTATTTTTCAAAGACTTACGGTTCCGCTTGCGCCGCCCGCGCGTTCCATCTCCGCCGTCCGCATCGTCCATAGGAAAGCCTGGCCGACCCTCGTGAAAATCGCGACCTTCAACATCAACGACATCAACAAGCGGCTCGACAATCTCGTTGATTGGCTGGAGGACGCGCAGCCTGACGTCGTCTGCCTGCAGGAACTGAAGGCGGAGCAAAGCGCATTTCCGCAAGGGCTGCTTCGCGACCTTGGCTATGGCGCGGTCTGGCGCGGGCAGCGCACCTGGAATGGCGTGGCGATCCTGGCGCGCGGCGCCGACCCCGTCCTTGTTCGCGCCAACCTGCCCGGCGATCCCGCCGACGAACAGTCGCGCTACATAGAAGCTGCGATCGAGGGGGTCTTGGTGGGATGCCTTTACCTGCCGAACGGCAATCCGCAGCCAGGGCCGAAGTTCGACTATAAGCTCGCCTGGTTCGACCGCCTGATCGCCCATGCGTCAGCGTTATTGGCGACCGGCGCGCCGGTGGTCCTTGCCGGCGACTATAATGTCGTCCCAACGCCGCAGGATATTTATCCGACGCGGTCGCTAAACGACAACGCGCTCATCCAGCCCCAGAGCCGGGGAGCCTATCGAAGTCTGCTGCAGCAAGGATGGACCGACGCGTTGCGAACTCTGCAGCCGGTTGGACCCCTCTGGACGTTTTGGGACTATATGCGCGGACGGTGGGCAGCGGATAAGGGGATGCGCTTGGACCACCTGTTGCTGTCGCCGGTGGTCGCCGGCGCCCTGAAGGATGGTGGCGTCGATCGCTGGGTTCGCGGCCAGCCCGGAGCCAGCGACCATGCGCCAGCCTGGATCGAGCTCGACCGATGAGCGACAAGCCCATCGGTCTTGCTCGAAGTCTAAATTAGTCCTTCTTGCCGGCCGCCTGTTCGACGGCGTCGGCCTTGGCGTCGGCGGCTTCTTCCACCGCATCGGCCTTGGCGTCGAGGGCGGCGCTCGGCGGACCCGTGACCGTATTGGCCTGCTGTTCCAGGGCGTCGGCCTTCGCTTCGCCTTGCGCCTCGATAGCGTCGGCTTGTTTCTCCGCTTCCTTGTCGGCCTTGCTTTCGCACCCAGCCAACATCACCAGGGCGGCTGCGCTAAGCGCCGCTGCGATTCCAAAACGCATACGCTGTCCTCCGATTCGCGTGGGGAGCGTGAAACTCGCTCCGAATATGACAACCGGGGGGACCGGCAGCCATCCGTCGTTAAATGCGGTTGCAGCTTTGCCGTTCCGTCCGTCCGGCCAGACGTGATCGGCCCGTCGCCGAACGGGGCTTAATCCGACGTTCACCACATCGATTCACACGATTTTTCGAAGCGTCGATTTATCGAGGTCTCAGTCTGGAGATTGAGATGACCACACCTCGGCAAGTTGTCGCCCTCGCGCGGGTCGCTTTCGGCCTCTTTGTCCTGGCGCTGACGGTAGCGCTCCTCGGCCCGTTCCAGGGCGCGGAGAAACATCTCGGCCTGTCCGACGTCGCCGCCCACGTCCTGGCCTTCTACGTCCTGTCGGTGGCGGGCCTGACCGTGGCGCCCCACGCGCGCCGCGAGGATATGGCGCGGCTGGTCATCGTCTTCGCCATCGCCACCGAGGTCATTCAGGGCGTCACGGGCCGCAGCATGTCTCTGGCCGACTTCGCCGCCGACATGGGCGGGCTGATCGGGGCTATGCTGCCCAGCTATATCGACCGCCTGCGCTATCTGGTGCGCACCCAGCCGGACCTCGACTTCGCCATTATCGCGGCTGAGGATCGCCGTCAGCGCGCCAATCAGCCCCTGATCCGCATCCCCGCCGCCACGGCTCCGGCCGACTAGACCCCAGGGGCTCCGATTCGTCGCGCCAAGCGTTAGGACCCTGAAGGGGACCTTGGATCTGGAGCGGCCATGAGAGTACGGGTTTGGATAGCCGGGCCGGAAGGCCCTTCGCACGACTTTGAACTTCTCGATCCCCCACGGGTGGGCGAGCGCGTCACCGTCGCCGTCGCCGGCGAGAGCGCCGAAGGGATCGTCACCAGCGTCGCCTGGCATCTTCAAGGCATCGAACGCACCGACGGCGACCTTTCCCTGGAAGGCGAACCTGTCGGCTCGGTGACCCTGGTCCACGTCATCTGCGATGCGAAAAGCGAGACCTTCAAGCTGGCCGGGGCGGAAGCCAGCGTCGACATGGCGGCCGCTTCGACACACTAAGCGCGTTTACAGCCATTGAGCGGGCGCTCGACTAGGCTACCAATAGGCGACACCGGCGAGCCATCGAAACGCGCGACCAGCCCGGACCACGGAGGAGAACCCATGCGCCTATCCCATCGCGGAATCTGCGTCAGCGACTTGGAACGCTCCGACGCCTTTTATCGCCAAGCGCTCGACTTCGCCGAATACCAGGATCACGGCGTGGTCGAAGGGCCGGACATGGACAAGACCATGCAGCTGCCCGGCGTCCGCGTCCGGGCCAAGATGCTGCGTCATCCGGACGGGCCGGTGATCGAGCTTCTCTACTTCATCACCCCCGAAGCGACCGGTTCGCGTGAGCGTCGATCGACCCTGCAATATGGGCTCCTGCACCTGTCTTTCTATGTCGACGACATCGATGTGGCCGCGCGGCGGATCGCCGACGCCGGCGGGCGGGTGTTGGAGAAAACCCGCGCCCACTACGCCGGGAACAACACCACCATGCTCTACTGCACCGATCCCGACGGGGTGAGGATCGAGCTGATGCAGGCGCCCGGCGAGCGGCAGCGCTTCTCGCACAGCGGCATCTGCGTCGAGAACATGGACAGCTCGATGAACTACTATGCCGGCTTGGGCTTCTCCCCGGCGGAAAACTACGTTCTCGACCAGGGCCTGCCGTGGCTTGGCGTCCTCAACGAGGCGCCGGGGATCAAGCTGCGCGCCCAGATGATGCGTGACGGCGAGGGCAATACGATTGAACTGCTCAAGGTCTTCGAGCCGGCCAGTTTCGGGCCCCGTGAGCGCCAACCGCTCAACCGCTTTGGCCTGACCCACATCGCCTTTTGGGACGACAATATGGAGCGCACCGTTGCGGACCTGACGGAGCGCGCCGGCTATTTCGTCGAAGACGCGCACGTCCGCACCGCCTCCATCGAACTGCAGCACGGCGCCGATCCCGACGGGGTGCGGATCGAACTCATGCGGCCGGTCGGCTAGACCGCCCGCCCTACCAGATCCGGACGCGATCCTGCGGCGCGACGTACATCGCGTCGCCGGGTTTGACACCGAACGCCTCGTAGAAGACGTCAGAGTTCCGCACTGCACCGTTGGCCCGATAGTAGGCCGGGGAATGGGGGTCTGACACCAGCTGCTGGCGCAAGGCGTCGTCGCGGATCTTGCCGCGCCAGACCTGGGCCCAGGACAGGAAGAACCGCTGGGCGCCGGTATAGCCGTCGATCACCGGCGCGGGCTTGCCGCCGAGCGAGAGCAGATAGGCGTCGTAGCCGATGAGCACCCCGCCCATGTCGGCGATGTTCTCACCCATGGTCAGTTCGCCGTTGATGTGCGCGCCAGGCAAGGGCTCGAAGGCCGCGTACTGGGCGCCAAGGCGCTTGGCTTGGGCCATGAAGCGTTCAGCGTCCTTCGGCGTCCACCAGTCGCGTAGCTGGCCATCGGCGTCGGATTGGCGCCCCTGGTCATCGAAGGCATGGGTGATCTCGTGGCCGATCACGGCGCCGATGCCGCCGTAGTTCACCGCCGGGTCGGCCTCGGGATCGAAGAACGGCGGTTGCAGGATGGCCGCCGGGAAGACGATCTCGTTCTTCGGCGGCATGAAATAGGCGTTGACCGTCTGCGGGTTCATTTCCCACTCCTCGCGGTCGACGGGCCTGGAAAGCTTGCCAAGGCTGTAGTCCCACTCGAAGGCGATGCCGCGCTCGATATTGCCGTAGAGATCGCCTTTGCGGACCACATAGGTCGAGTAGTCGCGCCACTTCGACGGATAGCCGATCTTGACGTTCATCCGCGCGAGCTTGGTCAAAGCCTCCGCCTTGGTCTGCGGCCCCATCCATTCCAACTTTTCGATGCGGGCCTTCAGCGCCAGTTTCAGGTTGTCGACCAGCGCCTCCATCTGGGCCTTGGCCTGGGGCGTGAAATATTTGGCGACATAGAGCTTGCCGACGCTTTCGCCGAGGTTGCCGTCGACGGCGGTCACGCCCCGCTTCCAGCGCGGTCGGATCTGCGGCTGGCCCGACAAGGTCTGGCCGCGAAACGCGAAGTGGGCTTCGACGAAGGCCTTCGACAGGTAGGGCGCGGCGTTGTTGGTGGTCGTATAGGCCTGCCACGCCTGCAAGGTCGCGATCGGAGTCTGCTCGAAGAGGGCGGCGATCTTCGGGAAGGCGGTGGTCTCGCCGACGATCAGCCGGGGCTGCGCGGCCAGACCGGCCGCCTTCAAGTAGTCGCTCCAGGGAAAGCCGGGGGCCAGGGCGGCAAGTTCCGCCGGTGTATGCGGGTTGTACATTTTGACGTCGTCGCGCTGCTCGGCGCGCGTCCAGCTCACCTTGGCGATCTCGGTTTCCAGGGCCACGATCTCAGCCGCCCGGGCTGCCGGCTCGGGCCAGCCGATCGCCTTCAGCATCTGCTCGACATAGGCTTGGTAGGCCGCCTTTTTCTCGGCGAAGGACGGCTGCAGATAGTAGTCGCGGTCGGGCAGGCCGAGGCCGGCTTGCGACAGGTAGAGGGCGTAGCGGCCCGGAACCCTTTGGTCGTCGCTGACGTAGGCGGCGAAGAACGAGCCGGTGAAGGTCGACATCGCCTTGCCCATCAGGGCGGCGATCTGCGGCTTGGTCCTGGCCGCGCGAATGGCGGCGAGGTCTTTTTGCAGCGGCTTGGCGCCCAGGGCCTCGACCCGAGCCTCATCCATGAAACTGGCATAGAGCGCCCCGACCTGGACCGCTTCCGGCGAGGAGGGATCGGCCGCCGCGGCCTCGATAATGGCGCGCGAACGGGCGTCGGAGAGTTCGCGCAACTCGTCGAAACTGCCCCACCGCGAACGGTCCGACGGAATCACCAGCTTGTCGGCGAAGGCGCCCGTGGCGAATCTGGAAAAATCCTTGCCCGGCTCGGCGGCGATATCGCGGCCGGCAAGGTCGAACCCCCAGGCGCCCATCCTTTTTGCGGCCAGGGGATCGGCGGCCAGGGGATCGGCGGCTTGGGCCAGCGCCAGGCCCGCGCCGATAAGGGAGACCCCGAGGCCGGCGGCGAGCACGGCAAGGCGAAGGTTCTTCATGGAAAGCTGTTCCTGTGGCGTGACCCCAAGAGCAGATTTAGGCCGGTCCGCCAGCAAATCCAGGGGTGTTCGACGCGCCGCGCGACAACCAAGCAAAGATTTAAGGTGGCGCGCCCCTTTTCGGATCAGGCGGGCTCGAGCACCGCGCTTGGCGCCGGCTGCGGGCCGCGCACCAGGCGGCCCGAAAGTTTGGGGGTCGGCTGGTCGTTACGGCGAACCACCTGGCCGGAGACGATGGTCGCCACATAGCCGGTCGCCGCCTGGTCCAGCCTTCGGCCGCCGGCCGGAAGGTCATGGCGGACGACCGGCGAATGCAGGGTCAGGGCGGCATGGTCGATGACGTTGACGTCCGCCTTATAGCCGGGCTTCAGCAGCCCACGGTCGAGCAGGCCCACGGTCTTGGCCGGTTTGCGCGCCAGGCCGCGCACCGCCTGGGCGAGGGTCAGCCGATCGCCGTCGCGGTCGCGCGCCCAGTAGGTGAGGAAGAAGGTTGGATAGCTGGCGTCGCAGATGACCCCGTAGTGGGCGCCGCCGTCGCCCAGGCCCATCACCGTGTCCGGCCGCTGCAAAAGGTCGTGGAGCGCGTCGAGCTTGCCCTCGTAGAAGTTGCCGAGGGTGATGTAGACCATGGCCCGGCCATCGTCCCTGAGCAGCAGGTCATAGGCGACCTCGGCCGGAGAAACGCCCCGCGCGCGGGCCTGGGCGGCGATGCTGGTGTCCAGCGGCGGCTCATAGTTCGGCGGGTCCGACAGCGGAAACATCCAGTCCCACATCCGGCCCATGACGGCCAAGGGGTGCCCCGTGCCGGGATCCTCGGCCAGGAGCCTCGCCCGCACCTCAGGCTTGCGCAACTGCGCGACTTTTTCCTCGAGCGGCAGGTCGGCGATGGCGGCATAGGACGGGCACAGGCAGAACGGGTTCACCGACAGCGCGTGGCCGCAGATCATCCCCACGGGGCGAGGCAGTATCTGCGCCGTGATCTCGGCGCCGTGGGCGTTGGCTTCCTCCATG
>Ga0207668_10001765_pt1 | contig 12643 bp, 8 predicted proteins | sample KBSS43metaG_FD_184323 | JGI IMG/M metagenome (GOLD analysis project Ga0207668, IMG submission 184323) | Switchgrass rhizosphere microbial communities from Kellogg Biological Station, Michigan, USA - KBS S4-3 metaG (SPAdes) (version 2) | ecosystem: Host-associated > Plants > Roots > Rhizosphere >... | reverse complement strand
AGCGACGGGGCGCGGCTGCTGCAGTGGAGCTGTCACGGCGCCGCCAATCAGCAGTGGCGGTTGACGCCGGCATGACGGCACCCCGTTCCACGGCGGGACCGGTCCCTACCGGGGCCGGTCCCCGCCCCGCCGATCCGGCCGTCTGGTAACGAGATCCGAGGAGTCAGCATGGATTCAGCCCGACACAGTCCCGGCCGCGGGCGGCTGGCACTGGTCAACGCAGCCTCGATCGCGGTGGTCATCGGCGCCGCGATCATCGTGCCCCAATTCGCGAACGGAACAGCGGCGGCCGCGGTCATCCAGCCCGGGCAGACCGCGCCGGTCGTCGGTGCGCAGTCCGGGCGGTGCGTCGAAGCGCCCGGTTCGGCCACCGGCAACGGCGCGCAGACCCAACTGGGTGACTGCACCGGCGCGGCGAACCAGACCTGGACCTACACGCCGAGCAGACAACTGACGGTGCACGGCAACAAATGCCTGGACGCCAGCGGACAGGGCACCGGCAACGGCACCGCGGTCATCGTCTGGGACTGCCACGGCGGCACGAACCAGCAGTGGAACGCGAACGCCAACGGCACCGTCACCGGCGTCCAGTCCGGCCTGTGCCTGGACGCCAACGGTGCCGGCACGGCCGCCGGCACAAAGCTCATCCTGTGGTCCTGCAACGGCGGCGCCAACCAGCGATGGGACTCACCGGTGACGCCGCCGAGCACCCCGCCGAGCACACCACCGAGCAACCCGCCGTCCGGCGCCGGTCCGTGCGACATCTACGCCTCCGGCGGCACCCCGTGCGTCGCGGCGCACAGCACCGTCCGGGCACTCTCCGGCTCGTACGGCGGCAATCTCTACCAGGTGCGGCGTTCCTCCGACAACAGCACCAGGAACATCGGCCTGCGCGCCGCGGGCGGCACCGTGGACGCGTCCACCCAGGACTCGTTCTGCGCCGGCACCACCTGCGTCATCACCGTCGTCTACGACCAGTCCGGGCGCGGCAACGACCTCTGGTATCAGGGATCCACCGTGGTACCCGGCTCCCCGCAGAGCCGGCCGGCCGTCGCCACCTCGGAGTCGCTGGCGATCGGCGGCGCCAAGGCGTACTCGCTCTACATCAACCCGAGCAACAGCTATTGGCGCGACGGCCACCTCACCGGGGTGCCGACCGGCAGCGCCCCCGAGGGCATGTACATGGTGACCAGCGGCACGCACGTGAACGGCGGCTGCTGCTTCGACTACGGCAACAGCGAGACCACCCGGTCCGCCGACGCCGCCGGGGCGATGGACGCCATCAACTTCAGCACCCAGTGCTGGTTCGGCGGGTGCTCCGGCCGGGGTCCGTGGGTCCAGGCCGACCTGGAGTGGGGGCTCTACCCCGGCGGCAGCCAGTCCTGGAACCCGAACCAGCGCGCCTTCACCAGCAAGTTCGTGACGGCGATGCTGAAGAACAACGGCACCAGCCGGTTCGCGCTCAAGGGCGCCGACGCCCAGAACGGCGGCCTGACCACGCTCTGGGACGGCGGGCTTCCACCCGGATACAGCCCGATGAAGAAGCAGGGCGCCATCATCCTCGGCAGCGGAGGCGACTGCTGCAAACCGAACGGCGGGGCGAACCTCAGCGCGGGCACCTTCTACGAGGGCGCGATGGTTGCCGGCTATCCGTCGGAGGCGACCGAGAACGCGATCCAGGCCAACATCATCGCCGCCGGATACCGCTGATCCAGCACAGAAAGGAACATCGATGCGACCAAGCACCAACCGCCGGTGGCCCACGCTCATCGCCGCCACCGCCACCACCCTGCTGCTGACCGTGGCCGGATTCACCGGCCTCCGGCTGGCGGCAGCCGACGCCGGCGCACTCGCGGCGACGCCGGGATGCGGCAAGAGCCCGACGCTGACCAGCGGGCGGCAGTCGATCACGACCAGCGGCAAGAATCGCGAATATGTCCTACGGATTCCCGCCAACTACAACAACAGCAACCCGTACCGGCTGATCTTCGCCTTCCATTGGCGCGGCGGCACCATGAACGACGTCGCCACGGGCGGGACCAGCGGCGCCTCGTGGGCCTATTACGGGATGCAGGAGCAGTCGAACAACACCGCGATCCTCGTCTCGCCGCAAGGGTTCGGCAACGGCTGGGCCAACTCCGGCGGTGAGGACGTGACCTTCGTCGACGACATGATGCGGCGGATCGAGAACGACCTCTGTGTCGACACGACGCAGCGCTTCGCGCTCGGCTTCAGCTACGGCGGCGGGATGAGCTACGCACTGGCGTGCGCCCGGGCCAACGTCTTCCGGGCGGTCACCGTCTACTCCGGCGCGCAGCTGAGCGGGTGCAGCGGCGGCACCCAGCCGATCGCCTACTTCGGCATCCACGGCATCTCGGACAACGTGCTCAACATCTCGAACGGCCGTTCGCTGCGGGACACGTTCGTCCGGAACAACGGCTGCACGGCGCAGAGCCCGCGCGAGCCGGGCGCGGGCAGCCGGACGCACATCACCACCGCGTACGCGGGCTGCCGCAACGGCTATCCGGTGCAGTGGGCGGCATTCGACGGCGGTCACGGGCCCGGCCCGGTGGACGGGTGCAGCGGCTGTGAGGACGGCACCAGGACCTGGACCAAGACCGAGGTGTGGCGGTTCTTCTCGCAGTTCGGCGGGGGGACCCCACCGACGTCCGAGCCGACCTCGACGCCGCCCGACCCGACCACGTTCCGGCTGCGCAGCGAGTCCGCGGGCCGCTGCCTGGACATCAGCGGCGCCAACACGGCCAACGGCACGCCGGCCCAGGTCTGGGACTGCCACACCAACGCCAACCAGCAGTTCACCCAGAACGGGACGACGTTGCGGGTCACCGGCAAATGCCTGGAGGCTCCGGCCAACGCCACCGCCGGCGCGCGGGTGCAGATCTGGGACTGCACCGGGGCGGCGAACCAGCAGTGGACCATCAACGCCAACGGCACGATCAACCACCAGGGTGGGTTGTGCCTGGATGTGAACGGCAACGGCACCGCCAACGGCACCGCGGTGATCGTGTGGACCTGCAACGGGGCCGCCAACCAGCGCTGGGCTCGCGCTTAGCGAACACCTGACCGGCACGGCCACCCGACCAGCGGATCGGGTGGCCGTCGCCCGCTTTCGCCGCCGTTACAGTGCCCACCAGCAGTACAGGTGATGATCCCGGTCCACTGCTCGACGACTGAGGGCGGCGAACTGCGTCAGCACGTCGGCCAGCACGGCGGGTGCGGCGCCGGCCAGTTCGTCGGTGGCGGCCCACGGCTCCGCGGCCTGCCGGAGGCGTTCGGCCGCCGCGGTGGCGAGCGCATCGCGCATCGTGTCCGTCACGGTGACCACGAGGGTCTCCGCCTCGCCGTCGGTGAGCAGATGACACTGCCGGGAGGCGGCCATGACCTCATCGTAGGGCCGACCGGTGACGATCGACTCCAGGTTGCCGAGGACGACGGCGGGGTCGATGCCCTTGGCCGGAACGGTGTCGAAGCCGAGGGCGGCCGGGCCGCCGGACCCGGGAAGTACGCGCGCGGCGTCCGCGTCGGTCGAGGCAGTGAAGTATTCGATCAACGGCACACGGAGATTCTGGCACGGGACGGCCACCTCCTGATCGAGGTGTCCGTCCCGGGCCAGTCCCCACCTCAGCTCAGGGCAGCGTCCATTTCTGGTTCGCGCCGCCATGACAGGTCCACAGGTTCACGACCGCGCCGTCCGCGGAACCGCCACCCGAGACGTCCAGGCACTTGCCCGACGGCGGGTTGCGCAACGACCCGTCCGCGGCCGCCTGCCAGTTCTGGTTGGCGCCGCCGTGGCAGCTCCACAACTGGACCCGGGCACCGTTCGCCGTGCTGTTCCCGCTGACGTCGAGACACTTGCCCAACGCCTTGATCGTCGAACCCGGCGTCACCGTCCACTGTTGTCCCGGCGCACCGGAACAGGTCAGGATCTGCACGGGCGTCCCGTCCGCGGTGGCACCGTTGCGTACATCCAGGCACTTGCCCGCGATGCCCTTGATCGGGCCCGTGCCGCCGGTCGGCGGCGTGCCGCCCAGCTCCTTGATCCGGATGTTGCGGAACGAGACGTCGTCGCCGGTGCCGTGATTCTGGATGCCGATGTGGCCGGCGGGCGATCGGGCCGGATCGGTATTGGTGAAATCATTGATCTTCGTGCCGTTGAGGAACACCTGGAGTCGCTCGCCCTCCACCAGGATCTCGAAGGTGTTCCATTCACCTGGCGGATTGAGCGCCGCGTCCCGGGCGACCGAGTCCGGTGCCTTGACCCCGTAGATGGAGCCGGTGGTGCGGTCCGGCGTGTCGGTGGCGTCGATCTGCACCTCGTAACCGTTGGTCATGGCCGAGTCGGGATCGCTGGACGGCGGGAAGCCGACGAGGACACCGGAGTTGTCGTCGCCGGGCACCTTCCAGTCCAGCTTCAGCGAATAGTTGGTGAATTGGCGCGCGCTGTACCACAGCATGCCCAGGCCACCGTTCGCGCTGAGGGTGGCATCCGAGTTGGTGAAGCCACCCGGGCCGGCCTGCGACCAACCGGTGGTCGAGCCGTTGTAGAGGGCCTGGTAGCCGGTCTCGGGCCGGCAGTCGGCCTTGGTCATGCCGGCCGCATACCGGATGCCGCCGAGCAGGTGCGCCCGGAACGCCGGATCGGTGAACGACGCCTGGGTGTGCCCGCCCCCGGTGTAGAAGGACCGGCCGCCCGAGTATGTCTTGCACCACGCGTGCGGGTGGTCGCCGCCCATCGAACCGCCCGAGTACGTCGACTCGTCGAGCGTGGCCAGCACGTGCGCGGTGGCCCGCGGGTTGGTCCGGAAGTTGTACCACTCGTCGGTGCGAGGCCAGGTCTGCGGCAGGTGCGCGGTCGCCGCGTGCGCCCGGTCCTCCACCTTGACGGTGGCCTGCTGGATCGCCGGATGCGAGGAGAAGTAGGCGCCGACCAGGTTGCCGTAGAACGGCCAGTCGTACTCGGTGTCCGAGGCCGAGTGGATGCCCACGTAGCCGCCGCCCGCGCCGATGTACGACTCGAACGCCGACTGCTGGGTGGCGTTCAGCACGTCACCGGTGGTGCTGAGGAAGACCACCGCCTTGAAGCGGCTCAGGTTGGCGGTGGTGAACTGGTTGGCGTCCTCCGTGGCGGTCACCGCGAAGTTGTTCGCCGCGCCGAGATCCCGGATGGCCTGGATGCCGGCCGGGATCGAGTCGTGCCGGAAACCGGCGGTCTTGGAAAACACCAGGACGTTGTACGGCGGGTCGGCGGCCGCCGCGGGAGCGGCCGGCGCCACGCAGGCGAGGGCGGTGACCGCCACGGCCGCCGCGCCGAGCAGATTTCGGATGCGCATGTCCGTTGCTCTCTTTCCGATCGCAGGAATCAAGGCAGGGTCCACTTCTGGTTGGCGCCGCCGTGGCAGCTCCACAGGACCACCACGGTGCCGTCCGCCGAGCCTCCACCCGACACGTCCAGGCACTTGCCGGACTGCGGGTTGCGCAGGGACCCGTCCGCGTTCCCCTGCCAGTTCTGGTTGCCGCCGCCGTGGCAGGCCCACAACTGCACCTTCGCGCCATCCGCGGTGCTGTTCCCGCTGATGTCCAGGCACTTGCCCAGCGTCTTGATCGTCGAGCCGGTCGTCACCGTCCACTGTTGACCGGCCGCGGCCGAGCACGACGCGATCTGCACCTGGGTCCCGTCCGCCGAACTGCCGTTGCGCGCGTCCAAGCACTTGCCCGCGACCCCCACGATCCGGCCCGTCCCACCCGTCGGCGGGTTGCCGGTGGTGAGGATGAACGAGTCGACGTCGAACAGCGAGCCGGAGCCGCCGGCGAAGGTCAGGTAGAGGGTCGTGCTCCCGGACGGGGCACCGGAGATCGTGCCGTTAACGGTGGTGAAGGTGTCCCACGAGCCGGTCACCGGGACCGCGGCCGAGCCGATGACGGTGCCGGTCGGCGAGCCCGCGCGAAGCTGCAATGTGCCGCCCGCGCCGGCGGAGGCCACCCGGGCGCTGAACGACGTGGCCGTATTCAGCCGGTACGGCTCGAACGCGATCCAGTCGCCGTTCTCGATGTTCCCGACGACCCGGCCGCCCTCGCCGGCCGGCCGGTCGACGACGGTGATGCCGGACGAGGTCTTGAAGTGTTCCGCCTGCCGGTGCCGGGGCTGCAGGATGCGCTGCGTGTGGGTGGTGAGCCCGGCGTTGTCGGTGTACTCGGCGTCGAAGACGGCGAAGATGTTCGCCGCGTCGTCGTGCTCACCGTCGACCGGGATGGTGATCGAGCCGGAACAGCCGGTCTTCGAGGTGATCGGGTGGCCGTGGTTGTCGTGCCCGAGGATGTAGGTCATCTTCACCTTGGCGCAGTCGATCGTCCCGTCCTCCGGATCGGTCACCGTGATGCTGTACGGCACGGTGTCGCCGAAGGCGAAGATGTCCCCGGCTGCGGGGCTGCCGACGGCCACGGCCGGCGCGGTGTTGCCGACGGTGATCCGCACGCCCGCGGTGCCGGTGGCACCCTCCCGGTCCCGCACGGTCAACGTGACCGAGTAGACCCCGTCGGTCGAGTAGGTGGTCGACGGGTTGGCGGCGGTGGACGTGGTCCCGTTGCCGAAGTCCCACGAGTACGTCAGCGGGCCGCCCTCGGGGTCTGACGATCCGGCCGAGGAGAACGCCACGGTCAACGGCGCGGCCCCGGACGTCCTGTCGGCGGCGGCCATCGCGGTCGGCGCCCGGTTGCCGCTGCCGACGTAGTCGAACCGGTAGAGCGCCGAGAACGAGTCGCCGTTGCCGAACCCACTGCCGTAGTCGAGGACGTAGTAGGAACCGTCCGGGCCGAACGCCGAGTCGATGACCTGCTTGCCGGTCCAGGGGAAGTTGTCGATGGCCCCGCGGGAGCCGTCGGCGTTGACGTGGATCGGCTTGATCCAGCCGCGCCCGAACTCGGTGGCGAAGAACAGCCCGTCGAACGACTGCGGGAACTTGGTGGGCGACGTCGAGGCGGGATCGTAGCGGTACACCGGGCCGGCCATGGGCGACTCCGAGCCGCTGCCGAACTCGGGCGGGCTGCCGGAGTCGCCGGCGTACTTGATCCAGGCCGGCTTGGCCGGGGGAAGCGTGCGGAGCCCGGTGTTGCGGAACGAGTTGTTCGTCGGCCCGCCCGCGCAGTTGTACTTCGGGCCCGCCGTGTTGCTGGCGAAGTCCCACTCGGCGTAGGTCTCGGCCGCGGTGTTCGTGCCGGTGCAGTACGGCCAGCCGAAATTGCCCGGACCCGTGATCCGGTCGAACTCGACCTGGCCCGACGGCCCGCGCGCCGAGGTGCTGCCGGCGTCCGGACCGTAGTCGGCCACGTAGACCACGCCGGTGGCCTTGTCCACGCTCATCCGGAACGGGTTCCGCAGGCCCATCGCGTAGATCTCCGGCCGGGTCCCCGCCGTGCCGGGCGGGAACAGGTTGCCGGCCGGGACCGAGTACGACCCGTTGGCGTTCACCTTGATCCGGAGGACCTTGCCCCGGAGGTCGTTGGCGTTGGCGGCGCTGCGCTGGGCGTCGTACACGGGATTGCGGTTGGTCCGCTCGTCGAGCGGGGCGTATCCGGCGGAATCGAACGGGTTGGAGTCGTCCCCGGTCGACAGGTACAGGTTGCCCGCCGCGTCGAAGTCGATGTCGCCACCGGCGTGGCAGCACATGCCCCGGTCGGTCGCCACCTCCAAGATGTCGATCTTGGTGGACATGTTGACGCTGAAGTCGGCGTTGAGGGTGAACCGGGACAGCCGGTTGACGCCCTGCCAGGCGGACCAGTTGGTGCCGGTGGCCGGCGCGTCCCCGCCCGGGGTGGACAGCGGCGGGGCGTAGTAGAGGTAGATGTACCGGTTGGTGGTGAAGTCCGGGTCGACGCCGACGCCCTGCAGACCGTCCTCGTCGTGCGTGTAGACCGGGATCGTGCCGACCACCGAGGTGGTGCCGCCGGCATCCGTACGGCGCAACGTCCCGTTACGGGCGGTGTGCAGCACCGAGCGATCCGGGAGCACGGCCAGCGACATCGGCTCGCCCACCTCGGGCACGCCCTGGGCCAGCTGGACCTGCTGGAAGTCGGCGCCGTTGATCGGGTGGGCCGAGGCCGGCGGCGCGGTGGCCACCACGGGAGTGAGGGTGGCCGCGAGCAGCAGGACCGAAGCCGCCGCGGGCCGGCGCACACCACGATGTCGTCTCTCGTTTCCGCTGGACATGAAAGAGCTATCCCCTTCCTGAACAGGGTGACTGCCAGGCTGGGACGCGCGCCGACGCGCCGATGCCGTGGCCGGAGGCATATTCCGGCCTGCCGGACGTTTTCCGGCAGGCCGTTACCGCCGAGCGGGGGCAACAGCTCGGAGAAGACAAGGTCGATGGCTACCGCGCCGTCGGGTCACATCGACGAAATTGAGTACCTATGCAAGAGAGTAGGAAACTCCGGTCCGGCGTGTCCAGACCCCGGCCCCGGCCGGCCGGTTCAGCGGCCGGCCGGGATGCTCGCCGGCCGGCCCGCGCCGGCGCTGTGACCCGGCCGGGGCGACTTGCCCTTGGGCGGTGGCGTCGGCTTGCCACCGGCGCCGTGACCCGGCCGCGGCTTGCCGGCGGCCGGTAGCACCGTCTTGGCACCGGCGCCGTTGGCCGGCCGGGGCGGCTTGCCCCCGGCCCGTGGTATCGGCTCGGCGCGGGCCAGGCGGGCGGAGAGCCAGTCGAAGGCCGGTCCCTCCATCTCCCGCCACACGGCGTGGCTGTGGCCGCCGCGCGGCACATGGGCCGTGGTGACGGTCGTCGGCGGCTTGACCAGCTGGGCGATGTGTCGCGAGCTGTTGCGGGAACCCTTGTCGTCGTCGGCGAAGCCGAGGAAGAGCGAGACCGGCGGCGGTGGTTTGTTCGTCAGCTGCCAGGCGATGTTGTTGGTCGTCTTTTCGGTGCCGTCGCCGACCTTGATGCCGGGGTCGGAGAAGCCGGAGAGGCTCGCCCCGGCAACGTACTTGTCGGGGTGCCGCAGCGCGAGATTCATCGCACAGAACGCCCCCGCGGAGTAGCCGATCAGTCCCCAGCCGGCGCCGTCCGTTCGTACCCGAAGGTTGGTCCGGGCCCAGCGGGGCACGTCGACGGTGACATAGGTCTCGGCCTTGGGACCGCGGCTGAGGTCGGTGCACTCGGTGTCGAGCAGGCGGTTCGGGGTCTGGTAGGGGAACAGGACCACGGTCGGCGCCATCCGGCCGGCGGCGATCTCCTGGTCCAGGATGCGTTTGACGTCGAGCCGGCGCAGCCACGTCTCCGGGGTGCCGGGGTAGCCGTGCAGGGCCTCGATCACCGGGAACCGGAGCTTTTTGCCGGCCGGCGTCGAGTATGCCCCGGGCAGGTAGACGGCCATCGGCATGGAGAGTCCGCTCGCGGTTCCGACCACCCGGTAGCGCACCAGGCGGCCGCCGCCGGCGCCCGGCGTGGCCGGAGCTCCGCTGGCCACCGGGACCGGTGGAGCCTCCTTCTCCGGCTCGTCGGGCGGCGCCTGCTCGTCGTCGGCCGGTGGCTGGTCGCCGTCGCCCACGTGATCAGCCTCGGTGCTCCGGCTGAGCAGTGAGGTCCAGGTCGGGTACGTCTCGGTGAGCCGGTTGAGCTCGAGCACCGCCGTGCTGCTCACGCTCAGCACCACGGCGGTGACCAGCAGGATCCGGCCGACGAGCCGGCGAGCGTCCCAGATGCCGGCGAGCAGGACGGTCGCGCCGAGCGCGACGGCGAGGGCGACCAGCACGGTCGCCGGGCTGTCGATATTCATGACGGCAGCCTCAGCGGAGGGTTGAGGGGCGCCGGCAGCTGGCGGACGGCGGAGTCGATGGCCGCGGCCGGGTGGCGCGGATCGATCCGGGTCACCGTGTGGAACTGGCCGGGCGCCGCCGCCAGCCAATTCTCGGCCAGCTTGACGAAACTCGGGTCGGCCACGATGGCCCAGCCTAGCCCGGCGGCCCGGACGTCGTGCTCCAGCTGCTCGGGCAGCTTGGCCAGATCGGCCGCCACGGTCGCCGGCGTCGGCGTCACCACCAGCGTCAACACGTCCGGCGCCGCGGCGGCCCGGGCCCGGATCGCGGCCGCGCGGTCGCCCGTGACGATCGCCACGATGACCGGGAAGGCGCGGTCGGCATCTCGCGCATACCCGGCGGGCGGGATCAGCGTGGGTGGCCCGGCCAGCCGCCAGGCCTCGTTCCCGGGCGGCGACCAGGGCAGGCCGGTCCGGGCGGTGGCGAGTCGCTCGTCGAGCCGGCCGGGCGGCGGTGGCGGCGCGGCCTGCGGGACGGCACCGATGTCGCCGGTGAGCGCCTGCCAGGAGGGATAGAAGTTGTCGGCGCGGTTGGCGATCAGGGCGACGGTCAGCACCACCAGCGATTGGACCAGGACGAGGCCGGTGCTGCGCACCGGCAGCCGCCACCGGCCGGCCACCCGCCAGAACCGCACGGTGGCGAAGGTCGCGAGGACGGCGAGCACGCCGATGATCAGGATGAGGGGGATGCCGGTCAGCGTCAACGGACGGCCTCGGCCTCGGCGCCCGCCTCCGGTGTCGGGGGCAGGGGGCGCAGCCGGGGGCGCGGCAGGAACGCCTCGGCGCTCAGCGCCGCGAACGCGATCCGGGGCAGGTCGCGCGCCGACGGGAAACAGAGGAAACGAGGTTGCCAGGCCGGCTGGTATTTCGCGTTCGCCCGGTACAGCGACTCGATCTGCCACAGCCGCGACGCCGCCCGCAGCACCCGGTCGCAGATCCGGATCCACGGTCCGGCGCCCAGCTGCTCCGCCCGGGCGAACACCGAGCGCAGCACCGCGAAGTTGAGCGAGATCCGGGTGATCCCCAGATCGCGGGCGGCCTCCACGGCCGAGACGATCATGAGCTCGGTGAGCCCGTTCGGCGCGGTCCGGTCGCCGCGCATCAGGTCGAGGGAAAGCCCCCGCGTGCCCCACGGCACGAACTGCAGCAGGCCGCGGAGCCGGCCGTCGTCGTCGCGGCACAACACCAGCAGGCAGTCGCCGTCCGCCGGGTCGCCGACCCGGGACAGCGCCATCGAGAAGCCCCGCTCCACCTTGCCGTCGCGGAACTCGTCCGCGCATCGCACGACCTCGGCGAGCGCCGCGGCGTCCAGGTCGCTCTGGCGGACCACCTGGCAGGTGTAGCCGGCCCGCTGCATCCGGCCGACCGCCTGGCGCACGCCGCGCATCGGCCGGCCCTGCAGCGAGAAGCCGGCGGCGTCCAGGATCGCCTCGTCGCCGAGTTCGAGCACGTCGAGCCCGGCCCGCTGGTAGGCCCGGCCGCCGGTGGTGCCGCAGGCCAGCACGGCCGGCGTCCAGCCGTGCTCGGCGCAGTCGGCCAGCCACCGGCCGATCGCCTGCGGCCACTCCGAGGCCAACCCGATCGGGTCGCCGGAGGCCAGGCTCACGCCGTTGACCACCCGGTATGCCACGGCGGCCTTGCCGGACGGCGCCCAGTGCAGCTGCTTGTCCGGGCGCAGCGCGAAATAGCCGAGCGAGTCCCCGTCGCCGCGCTGGGCCAGCAGCCCGCGCAGCCGGGCCTGTTCGTCGGCCGGAGTCCGCGGGTGCCGGGTGGGCGGGCGCAGCAGCAGCACGGCGGCGCAGGCGAAGCCGAGCAGCCCGAACGCGCCAGTGGTGATCGTCACCGCCGCGGCGCCGACGGGGAACTGGAACCGCACCGGGCCGGTGACGCCGACCAGGCCGAGCGCGGAGTGCTCGGCCCACTTGAGGATGCCCGGGTGCCCGACGAGACGGTTGCCGCGCACGGCGATCTCGGCGAACCCGAGGACGAAGCCGGAGCCGAGGAACAGTACGCAGGCACGCAACGCCAGCCACCGGTTGCGCAGGTCGCCGCGGGCGGTGAAGTGCTGCCGCTTGACGACCAGGGTGACCAGGAGCACAAGCGCGAACGCGGCCGGCACGACGCCGCCCTTGACCACCTGCAGGGCAACGCCGAAACCCGACAGTGCCACGGCCATCTGCCAGGCCGGCCGCCGGCCGTGGCGCAGGCCCGCACCCAGGTAGATCAGCAGGACGCCGACGACGCCCGCCGCGGCGCGGGCGGTGAGCATCCCGGTGGTCGGCATCAACTCGGCGAGCGGGAAGGAGTGGTGCCGCCGGGCCGGCAGGACGCACGAGATCGCGTTGATCAGGCCGACGAACTGGACCAGCCGGGCCACCATCCGGCGCGACGACGGCGGCCTGGCCGACCACTTCTGCGGCGCGGGCGCGGCACCGGCGGGAGCGGACGGACTGGCGTCCGGCGATCCCGGAGGCGGTGCGGTTTCCGGACCGGCCATCATCACCATCGTCGACCTCTCTCTGCCGCTGCGGGGGAACAGCGGGCACATACAAACGCAGGCATCGTTAAGACAAGGTAAAAGGCGCCCGCACCCCACTCAGTGCGCGGACAATGCCACCTGTCGATGACTCAGGGTGACTTTGTCGGCGCCGGACGGGTGGTTTCCGCGGCAAATGTCACGCCGTGTTGATTCGGCTACGCACCGCCCGAGGTGAGTCGGCCCCGCACGCTACCCGAACACGGACGGGCCGGTGGAGCCGCCCACCGCCGCCGCCGGCTGGGCCACAGCACGTCGCGCCGACCAGGAAGCCACTCTTGA
>Ga0207668_10001764_pt1 | contig 12647 bp, 8 predicted proteins | sample KBSS43metaG_FD_184323 | JGI IMG/M metagenome (GOLD analysis project Ga0207668, IMG submission 184323) | Switchgrass rhizosphere microbial communities from Kellogg Biological Station, Michigan, USA - KBS S4-3 metaG (SPAdes) (version 2) | ecosystem: Host-associated > Plants > Roots > Rhizosphere >... | reverse complement strand
CACACACGTGCCGGCCACCAGAACGTCGGCGCCGGCCGCGGCGGCGATGGGGCCCGTGGTCAGATCCACACCGCCGTCCACCTCGAGCTCACACCGCGGCGACCGCTGCTGGATGAGCGCCCGGGCTCGCCTCAGCTTCGGCATCACCTCGTGGATGAACTTCTGTCCGCCGAAGCCCGGGTTCACCGTCATCAAGAGCAGGAGGTCCAGGCTCTCGACGACGTCCTCCACCGTGCCCAGCGACGTCCCCGGGTTGAGCCCCACCCCGACCTGCTTGCCGGCCTGCCTGACCTGTTGAATGGCGCGGTGCAGGTTGGGCGTGGCCTCCTGGTGGAGGATGAGCAGGTCTCCGCCGGCCTTGATGAAGGCGTCGGTGTACCGCTCCGGCCGCTCGATCATCAGGTGGATCTCGAGGGGCAGCTTCGTCCCCCGCCGCATCGCCTCCACGACCGGGATGCCCAGCGACAGGTTGGGCACGAACATCCCGTCCATGACGTCGATGTGGAAGCGGTCCGCCCCACCCCGCTCGGCGTCGGCGACCTGCTCCCCCAGCCGCAGGTAGTCCGCCGCGAGGATGGAGGGAAGGATCTTCACGACTCAGGTCGATAGCCCGGCCGCGGCCGCCCGGTCCACCAGGAAGGTGACCTTCCCCGACGTGGGGACGATTCCCCGGGCGGGAATCTCCGCCACCGGCGCGGTCCCCTTCAGGACCTCCTTCAGCGCCCAGGCCTTGTCCTCTCCCACCACGAGGAACAGCACCTCGGCGGCCGCGTTCAGCACCGGAAAGGTCAGGGTGATGCGGTGGGTCCGGAACTTCTCCACCCAGTTCGCCGCGACCCAGCGGGTGCGGTCCACCAGCGCCGCCGAGTGCGGGAAGAGCGAGGCGGTGTGCCCGTCCGGCCCTAGCCCGAGGAGCACGAGGTCGAAGCCGGGGAACGTGGTCGTCCCCGGGAAGAGCGTCCGCAGCGTCTTCTCGTAGTCCGCCGCGGCCTCCTCCGCCGGGAGCTCGCCCTTGATGCGGTAGACGCTGGACTGGTTCACGAACGGCTGCCCGGTCAGGGCCTCTCGCGCCATCCGGGCGTTGCTGTCGGGGCTGTCCGGCGGAACGTTGCGCTCGTCGCCGAAGCAGAACACCGTCCGGTCCCAGGGCAGCCGCGGCCCGTCCGCCATCCGCCGGTAGAGCGCGCGCGGCGTGTTCCCACCGGAGAGCGCGAGGGTGAAGCGACCCCGGGCGTTCGCCGCGGCCCAGGCGCGGTCATGGACCCACTGCGCCGCGGTGCGGGCCACCGCGTCCAGGCTGTCCAGCACTCGCAGCGTCGGACCCGCCATCGCTCACCTCAGCTCTCGTCGAAGGCCGCGCAGTGCGCCGCGCCCCAGAGCGCCGCCCGGTCGTTCAGCACCACCAGCACCGGGACGGACTCCAGCAGAGAGCGCATCCGTCCCTTGTCGAGGAACGCGGTCATGAACAGCCCATTCCGCTTGAAGGCGGCGAGATTCTTCGGCGCGATGCCGCCTCCCAGGAAGACGCCTCCGGTCGCAAGCATCCGGAGGGCGACGTTCCCCGCCTCGGCGCCATAGGCGGAGACGAACGCGTCGAGCGCCTGGACGCAGACCGGATCCGCCTGATCGAGCGCCGAGCGGGAGATGACCGCTGCTGCATCTTCCTTGGCGAAGCGCTCGGCCAGCGCCGGCGACTCCGGCACGCCCGAGCGCTCGCGCAGGAAACGGTAGAGCCGGACCAGCCCGCTCCCGGACAGGATGCGCTCCGCGCTCACCCGGCCCTTCTCGCGGGCGATGGTCTCCATCACCTCCGCCTCGAGATGGTTCCGGGCTGCGAAGTCGGAGTGCCCGCCCTCGGTGGCAAACGGGCGGTGGCGCTGGCCGTCCCAGTAGAGGCCCGCGCAGCCCAGCCCGGTGCCGGCGGAGAGGATGGCCTGGTTCCCCGCGGCGTCGTGGGAGCCGGCCTGGAGGACGGCGAAGTCGGTCGCCCCGAGGTGTCGGAGCCCGTAGGCGTTGGCCTTGAGGTCGTTGAGCAGGGTGACCTTCGGCACGCCGAGGATGTCCGCCAGCCGCCGCGCGTCCACCACCCAGGGGAGGTTCGGGGTCTCGGTGCGCCCGTTCTTCACCGGGCCGGCCACTCCCAGCGCCGCCGCCGTGGCGGCCGGCCGCGCCTCGTCCACGAAGCGGCGAACGATGGTCTCGAGGTCCGGCGCCGACCGGCTCGGGTAGACGATCTCCTTCACCAGCAGGAGACGCCCCGCCTGCACGTCGAAGGTCGCCAGCCGCGCGTTGGTCCCGCCGATGTCGCCGGCGACGATCACGTCCCGGAGTTCTCCCAGTGCCGTCCGTCACGACGGAGCAGCTCGTCGGCTTCGGGTGGACCCCAGCTTCCGGCGGCGTAGTTGGGGAAGCTCCGGGCCGGGAGCGCCTTCCAGACGTCGAGCACCGGCTGCACCATCGACCAGCCCGCCTCGACCATGTCCGCGCGCTGGAACAGCGTCGCATCGCCGATCATCGCGTCATAGAGCAGCGTCTCGTAGCCGGTGCTCGGGACCTTCCCGAAGTAGTCGACGTAGTCGAAGTCCATCTCCACCGCGCCCATGGTCAGCACCGGACCTGGCACCTTGGCCCCGAAGCGGAGCGAGATGCCCTCCTTGGGCTGGATGTGGATGTAGAGCCGGTTGGTGGTCAGCCGGTCCACCGAGGTGTGCTGGAAGAGCATCGCCGGCGCGTGCTTGAACTGGATGACGATCTGGGTCATCCGCTTCGGGAGCCGCTTGCCGGTCCGCGCGTAGAAGGGCACGCCGGCCCAGCGCCAGTTGTCCACCAGCAGCCGGAGCGCCACGAAGGTCTCGGTGTTGCTCTCCGGCGGGACCTTCTCCTCCTCGCGGTAGCCGGGGACCTTCTTCCCGTCGACGTCCCCCGGACCGTACTGGCCGCGGACCGCCTGCTGGAGGACCTCCTCCGGAGTGAGCGGCTCGATGGATTTCAGCAGCTTCACCTGCTCGTCCCGGACGGCGTCCGCGCTGAACGAGATCGGCGGCTCCATTCCCACCAGGCTCACGAGCTGCGCGATGTGGTTGGGAACCATGTCCCGCATGGCGCCGGCGGTGTCGTAGTACGGGCCGCGCCCCTCGACGCCGAGCTCCTCGCTCACGGTGATCTGCACGTGGTCGATGTAGTTCCGGTTCCAGATCGGCTCGAACATCCCGTTCCCGAACCGGAACACCATGAGGTTCTGGACGGTCTCCTTCCCGAGGTAGTGGTCGATCCGGAAGATCTGCTTCTCGCCGATGACCGCCTTGATGGTCCGGTTCAGCTCCACCGCGCTCGGCAGGTCGTGCCCGAACGGCTTCTCGATGACCACCCGCCTCCAGCGGCCGTTCTCCTCCTTCGCCAGGCCGCACTTGCCGAGGTTCTGGACGATCGGCGCGACCAGGGTCGGGGCGACCGAGAGATAGAAGAGATAGTTGCCCGGTGTCCCCACCTGGGAGTCGGTCTTCTTGAGGAACTCGCCGATGCCGGGGAAGGACTCGGACTTCGTCGCGTCCGCGGCGAAGTAGAAGACCCGCTCCGACAGGCTGGCCCAGGCCGCGCGCATCGGCGCGGCGGAGATGACCTTGTCGTCGGGCTTCACCTCGTCGCGGAACTCGGCGTGGCTCATCTTCGTCCGCGCCACGCCCACCACCGCCAGGTTCTTCGGCAGGAAGCCGCCGTTCTGGAGATTCAGGATGGCCGGGATCAGCTTCCGCTTCGTCAGGTCACCCGAGGCACCGAAGATGACCACCACGCAGGGGTCGGCAGTGCGGTTGTGCTGCGGGGTGGCCGCCGTCTCGAGCTTCTGCACCATGCGCCGGGCTCCAGGGTCCTACTTCGGTTCCACGTGACCGCCGAACTGCTTCCGCATCGCCGAGAGCAGCTTCTCGGCGAAGGTGTGCTGCTGCCGGGACCGGAACCGCACGTACAGCGCGGCGCTCAGCACCTCGGCCGGGACCGCCTCCGCGATCGCGGCCTCGATGGTCCATCGACCCTCGCCGGAGTCCTGGACGTAGCCCTCGTAGCCGTCGAGCTTCGGGTCCTTGGCCAGCGAGATACTGGTCAGGTCCAGGAGCCAGCTCGACACCACGCTGCCCCGGCGCCACAGCTCGGCGATGTCCGCGAGGTTGAGGTCGTAGCGGTAGTCCTCCGGGAGCTGCTCGGAGGTCGCGTTCTTGAAGATGTCGAAGCCCTCGGCGTAGGCCTGCATCAGGCCGTACTCGATGCCGTTGTGGACCATCTTCACGAAGTGTCCCGCGCCGGAAGGGCCGCAGTGGAGGTATCCCAGCTCTGCGGTGCTCTTGCCGTCGCGGCCCGGGGTCGGCTCGATGTCGCCCTTGCCGGGAGCGAGCGTGCGGAGCACCGGCTCGATCCGCGCCACCGCCTCCTTCGGACCGCCCACCATCAGGCAGTAGCCGCGCTCGACGCCCCACACGCCCCCGCTCGTGCCGGCGTCGACGTAGTGGATGCCCTTCTTCCCGACCTCCTTCGAGCGCCGGACGTCGTCCTTGAAGAAGCTGTTCCCGCCATCGATGATCGTGTCGCCGGCCTCGAGCAGCTCCGCCAGCGACTGGACAGTGCTCTCGGTGGGACCGCCAGCCGGCACCATCACCCACACCGCGCGCGGCTTCTGGAGCTTCGCGACCATGTCCTGCAGGCTCTTCGCCGGAGTGGCGCCCTCCTTCGCGTACGCCGCGACGGCGTCCGCGCCCTGGTCGTACACCACGCAGGTGTGGCCGCCCTTCATCAGACGGCGGACCATGTTTCCGCCCATCCTGCCCAGCCCGATCATGCCGATCTGCATCGCTGTCGCTCCTGACTGCCGACTGCCCGCTGAGAACTGCTCTCTCGTCGTCAGACCGCCTGGTCGATCGCCTCGCGCAGCTTCCGCAGCGCCGCGTCCAGCGGTCCGCGCAGGTGGACCCGGAGCGCCCGTCGCTTCCGCGCCGCCAGCACCTCGAAGTCACCCCGCGCCTGCGCCGCCTTCACCACCCCGAACGTGTACTTCTGCCCCGGGACCGGCAGCTGCACCGGATCGTCGCAGGTGACCTGGAGGAACACGCCCGAGTTCGGCCCGCCCTTGTAGGCCTGGCCGGTGGAATGGAGGAACCGCGGCCCGAAGCCGAGGCAGGTGGCGACCTTCTTTCCGTCGCGGACGGCCATCCGCGCCGACTGGAGCACCTCCTCGTTCTCCTGGGTCATCGGGACGTAGGCGAGGAGTCCGAGGTAGTCCCCGGCGCCCAGCCGGCCGAGATGCTGCTTCAGCACCGAGGACAGCGTCTTGCTGCCCTGGAGCGCCAGGGTGTTCGCCGGGTCGGCGAAGAGCGCCACCGGCCCGTCCTCGACGAACGGCCGCTCGTCGGGGAGCGCGCCGGTCTTCTCGTAGGCCTCGGTCAGCTTCCGGGTCTCGATCTTGCTCGCCTCGACATCCGGCTGGTCGAAGGGATTGATACCCAGCACCGAGCCCGCGACCGCGGTGGCGATCTCCCAGCGGAAGAACTCCTGGCCCAGCGCGTAGGGCTCGGTGACCGAGATGCGCACCACGGGCTGACCGGCCTTCGCCAGCGCGTCGACCGCCCGGTCCTGGGCCGCGTCGGGCGCGGACTCCAGGCGCAGGTATGCGAAGAACCGGTCCGGAGTGCCGAGCGTCTCGCGGTCCACCGGGATGAGCCCCTTGCCCTGCTTCCCGGTCGACTCGGCGAGGAGCTGCTCCAGCCACGCCCCCGCGTCGCCGATGCCGGGGCTGGTCACAAGCGTCACCTTGTTCCGCCCCGCACGGCCCAGCGTGCCGAGGACGGCGCCCAGGATTCCGCCCGGATTCTTCGAGGCCGGCACCGTGCCTGCGCACGCGTCCACCATCGTCAGCGTGCTGCCCAGGAAGCGGGGCAGATCCACGCCCAGCACCCCCGCCGGCACCATGCCGAAGTTGGAGAGCGCCGAGTAACGACCGCCGATGCTCGGACGGCCGGGGAAGATGGCCCGGAAGCGGTGCTCCTTCGCCACCTGCTCCATCTTCGAGCCGGGGTCGGTGATGGCCACGAAGTGCCGCCCGGCCCCGTCCTGGGCGATGACCTTCACCGTCTCCGCCCAGAAGTACTGGAAGAAGATGTTGGGCTCGAGCGTGCTGCCGCTCTTGCTGGAGACGATGAACAGCGTTCGCGCCGGGTCGATCCGCTTGCGGAACGACTGGACTTGGACCGGATCCGTCGAATCGAGCACCAGCAGCTGCGGCTTGCCCTTCACCGGGCCGAAGGTCCGCTCCATGACCTCCGGGCACAGCGAGCTGCCGCCCATCCCGAGGAGCAGGGCATGATCGAATCGCTCGCCGGCGATCTCCGCCAGGAAGGCCTGCAGCTCCGGGCTGACCGGCCGCGCCTTGTCGATGATGTCGAGCCAGCCGAGCCACTTCGCCTCGTCCTGGTTCGTCCAGAGCGAGGCGTCGCGCGCCCAGAGTCGCTCCATCTTCTTGCCCTGGTCCCAGTCGGCCAGGGTGCGCTTCACCTCCGAGTCGAGCTCGGGAGGAAGCTGCAGGGCGATGCCGTTCACTTCCGGCCTCCCCCACTCTTCAGCCGGCTGCCCACCGCGGAGATCAGATCGGCGAAGCTCTCGGAGAACGACTTCACGCCGTCCTCCACCAGCTGGTCGGTGATCGCCTTCATCGAGATGCCGGACTGCTCGAGCTTGCGCATCACCGCGTCGGCCTCGGGCACCCCCTGGTCCAGCGTCCGGCGGACCTTCCCGTGGTCGCGGAAGGCGTCGATCGTCGCGGGCGGGATGGTGTTCACCGTGTCCGGCCCGATGAGCTCCTCGATGTAGAGGACGTCGGAGTACTTCGGGTTCTTGGTGCCGGTGCTCGCCCAGAGCACCCGCTGCGTCTTCGCCCCCTTGTCGGCCAGCTTCTGCCACCGAGCGCCGGAGAAGAGATTCTTGTACTTCTGGTAGGCCTGCTTGGCGTTGGCGACGGCCACCTTGCCCACGACCTCGTCGAAGAGGGCCTTCTGCTGCGGGGTGGCGCCGGCCTTCTCGCGGGCGGCGATGGTCTTCTCCACCAGCGAGTCGATCCGGCTGACGAAGAAGCTCGCCACCGAGGCGCTCTCCGAGATGTCCTCTCCCCGCGCCAGCCGCTTCTCCAGGCCACGGATGTACGCCTCGGCCACCGCCACGTAGGCGTCCTGGCTGAAGAGGAGGGTGATGTTGATGTTCAGGCCGTCGGCGACGCATTGCTCGACGGCCGGCACGCCTTCGACGGTGCCGGGGATCTTCACCATCACGTTGGGCACCCCGAGCTTCTTCCAGAGTCGGTGGGCCTCCGCGATCGTCCCCTGCGTGTCGTGAGCCAGGGTGGGGGTCACCTCGATCGAGCAGTACCCGTCGCGGTGCTTCGTCCGTTCCCAGACCGGCCGGAAGACGCGCGCCGCGTCCCCGATGTCCCGCACCGCGAGCACCTCGAACACGTCGCCGGCCGACGCGCCGCGCGGCGCCCACTCCCGGAACAGCTCGTCGTAGTCCGAGCTCCCCTCCACCGCCTTCTGGAAGATGGTCGGGTTGGAGGTCAGGCCCCTGAGGCCGTCGTTGTCGATGTAGCGCTGCAGCTCGCCGGTGGTGACCAGGCTACGCCGCATGAAGTCGAGCCAGACGCTCTGGCCCTGCTCGGCCAGCTGCTGAAGCGGATTCATGACTGCTCCTTTTTCCCCAGCTGCTCCTTCGCCGCGGCCACCACGTGCTCGGTGGTGAAGCCGAAGTGCGGGAGCAGGTCCTTCAATGGCGCCGAGGCGCCGAAGCTCTTCATGCCCAGGATTTTCCCGGTGAGCCCAACGTAGGCCTGCCAGCCGAAGGTCGCCGCCTGCTCCACGGCGACTCGCGCGCTCACCGACGAGGGAAACACCGACTCGCGGTACTCGGGCGACTGCTGCTCGAAGATCTCCCAGCAGGGCATGCTGATCGCGCGGGCACGGATCCCCTCGGCCTTGAGCTTCTCGAACGCCTCGACGACCAGGCGCACCTCGCTGCCGGTGGCCATCAGAAGCACTTGCGGCTTTCCGCCCTCGGCATCGGCGAGCACGTAGGCGCCCTTCCGGGCACCGCTCGCAGGCGCGTACTTCGTCCGGTCGAAGGTGGGGAGGGCCTGCCTGCTGAAGCTCAGGATGACCGGGTGGCGCTTGCTCTCCATCACCAGCCGGTAGCACTCGGTGACCTCGTTCGCGTCACCGGGTCGGATCACCCACAGCCCTGGCATCGCCCGGAGCGAGGCGAGCTGCTCGATGGGCTGGTGCGTCGGCCCGTCCTCGCCGAGGCCGATGGAGTCGTGGGTCATCACGTGGAACGCCGGGATCTCCATCAGGGCGGAGAGCCGGATCGGCGCTCGCATGTAGTCGGTGAAGGTGAGGAAGGTGCTCCCGAAGGCGCGGAGCTTGGTCAGCACCATCCCGTTCACGATGGCACCCATCGCGTGCTCGCGGACCCCGTAGTAGATGTTGCGGCCGCCGGGCTCGCCCGCGGCGAGGTTGGGCTCTCCCTTGAAGGTCACCTTGGTGGAGCCGCTGAGGTCGGCCGCGCCTCCGAGGAGCCAGGGGATCTTCTTCCCCAGCGCGTTCAGCACCTGTCCGGACGACTCGCGGGTGGCCATCCCCTTCGGATCGGCGGGGAAGACCGGCAGATCGGCGTCCCAGCCGGGGGGCAGCTCGAAGCGGTCGACGAGGTCCAGCTCCTTCGAGAGCTCCGGCTGCTCCTTCCGGTAGCGTTCCCGGGTGGCCTCCCAGTCCTGCCGCAGCTTCCTGCCGCGCATCCCGAGGCCTTGCTGGAAGTGCTCGCGGACGCCGTCGGGGACGAGGAACTGGGCGTCCTCCGGCCAGCCGTAGAACTTCTTCGCCGCGCGCACCTGATCCTCGCCGAGGGGCTCACCGTGGGCGGCGCTGGTGTCCTGCTTCTTCGGTGCGCCGTAGCCGATGTGGGAGTCGACCACGATCAGCGTGGGCCGCCCCTGCTGCTTGAAGAACTGGAAGGCCTTCGCGAGCTGGCCGAGGTCGTTGGCGTCGGTCACGTGCGTGGTCGCCCAGCCGTATGCATCGAAGCGCTTCGGCACGTCCTCGTCGAAGGAGAGCGAGAGCTTCCCGTCGAGCGAGATGTGGTTGTTGTCGTAGAGCCAGCAGAGGTTCGGCAGCTTCAGATGGCCGGCGAGCGACGCGGCCTCCGAGGAGATGCCCTCCATCATGCAGCCGTCGCCGAGGATGGCGTAGACGTCGAAGTCGAAGAGAGTGAGGTTCGCCCGGTTGTAGTGTGCCCCGAGCCAGCGCGAGGCGATGGCCATGCCCACCGAGTTCGCAGCCCCCTGCCCCAGCGGCCCGGTGGTGGACTCGACGCCGGTGGTGACGCCGTACTCGGGGTGCCCCGGAGTCCGGCTGCCCAGCTGCCGGAAGGACTTGATGTCGTCGAGCGAGACCGCCGGCGCGTCGAGCACCCGGCCCTCGGGGTCCACCTGACGCACGCCCGTCAGATGGAGCACCGAGTAGAGGAGCATCGAGGCGTGCCCGTTGGAGAGCAGGAACCGGTCGCGGTTCGGCCAGGTGGGCTCGGCCGGGTCGTACCGGAGGACGTTCTGCCAGAGGGCGTAGGCGACCGGGGCGAGTGCCATCGGCGCTCCGGGATGTCCCGAATTCGCCTTCTGCACCGCATCCATGGAGAGCGTGCGGATGGTGTCGATCGCGAGCTTCTCGATTCCTGGCTGGGGCACTGGAACTCCGATGTGTGGAAAGGGCGCTGTCGGGCCGACTGCCCGTTTCTGGCGCACCGGAGGGTTCGACACAAGGCGCAGGTAGGTGTCGGTCCGCCGGGTGAAGCCTTGCGTCAGGGCTTCAACAGGGTCGCCACACCGGCGCCGCTCGGTTTCGCCATCGCGCGTTTGCCCGGTACACTCGCTGGAACAGTGTCCGATACGCGTGCGGCCATCCGCGAGCTGCGCTCCCTCAGCGAGAAGCGAAGCACCGACGGTCTCAACGAGCAGGAGCGAAGCCGGCTCGCCGAGTTGCGGGAGAGGCTCGGGTTGCCCTCGGAACCGGCAGAGGTCCGGACCGGCGGCCCCCAGCCTGGCGGCACCCCTGCGCCCTCGCCCAGCCCCATCGCGACGTCTGGACCTCGGGTGGCGGCAGCGGCGCTTCCCCGGCTCGATGCATCGGGAGCGGCCCTGCTTCCGCGCCTGGAGCCGGATTCGCCCTCCGGGCCCGGGCCGACGCCGGACCTCGTCGACTCCGCACCCCCGGCCCCGACGGCTGAGGCCCGCGCGGATGCGCCGATCCTCCTCGTCGGCGAGCTTCCGGAACCCGAGGCGGAGCCGGCCCCCGGCCTCGCCGCGGAACCGTCCCCCGGGATGGAGGAGGCGCCCTCCGGCCTGGAGCCGATGGCGTTCGAGCCGGAGCTGGCGCCACCGGAGCGGGCGCTCGAGCCCCTCGAGGCGGAGCTGGCGGCACCGGAGCCGGCGCTCGAGCCCCTCGAGGCCGAGCTTCCGGTCCTGACGCCGCCGGCCGAGGTCACCCGGTTCGAGCATCCGTCGCCCTCCGAGGCGGCGACCGACCCGGCGATCGACCTGCACGCCTTCGTCGACCACGGGGCTGCCCCACCCGAGCCGCTTCCCGAGCTCGAGGCGGAGGGCGCGTTGCCCCTCCCCGGGCCCGAGGCTGCGGCTCCGGAGGCGGAGGCGGAGGCTGCGCCCGCCGAGGCGGTCGTCGAAGCGCTCGACGCTGTCGCGATCCCGCCGGATGCCCCGCTCCCGGGGGAGGAAGACCCATCCGGCTGGGCCGCCGAGGCCGGGGAGACTCCCACCGACCCGCAGGACACCGTCGAGCTGCTCCCGCCGCTCCCGCCCGAGACCGAGCTCGCCGCGGGGGCGCAGGCCCTCGACCCCGGAGCGCTGGGGGCGTTGCCCGAGCTCGAGCCGGAACCGGCCGTGGTTCCCGAGGCCGCGGCGCGGCGGCCGAGCCTCGCCGAGCGGATCGACGCGGCAGCCGAGGCGACCGATGATGACATCGAGGCGGGCGACGCCGCGACGGCCGAGTCCACCGACTGGGGCGCGGTGCCGGTGGCTGCCGAGGCGCTCCCTCCCGAGGACCTGGGCGCGATCCCGCTCGACGTCGCGGATCGGGTCGCCGAGTTCCATCCCGCGGACCTCGCTGCCACCGAGGCCGGTCCCGGCGAGCCCGGTCCCACCGAGCCCGGTCCCGGGGAGGACGCTGCCCCGATCGAGCTGTCCTCGGCGGACGTCATCCTCCTCGAGGGCGAGTCGCTGCCGGAGGAGCTGGCCGGGCAGCCCGAGGACCGCGTCCCGCTGGCGGCGCTCCACGAGTTCGTCGGTGAGCAGCCCGCGGACCCACGGGCGATCGCCTTCGACGACCAGGAGGAGCAACCCACCTTCGCCCCGGAGGAGCTGCAGGCCACCGAGGCCGAGCTCGCGGCCGCGCCGCAGGCCTTCCAGTACGGGGAGGTCGGGGCACTGCCCGAGCTCGAGCCGGAGCCCCCCGCGCCGCCGCAGGCCTTCCAGTACGGGGAGGTCGAGGCGCTGCCCGAGCTCGAGCAGGAGCCGCCGGCGCCGGTCGCGCCACGCATCTCCGTGCCGCGCCCACCGTCCGCGCCACCTCCGGGCCCGGCCTTCGCGCCGCCTCCACCTCCGGCCCCCGCTCCGCCCAGGGCCGTCGCCGCTGCCCCGCGGCCGGCCTCGCCGCCACCGCCTCCGCCCGCCGCCTACGTCATGGGCGAGGACGGACGCAGGGTGCCCGCGCTGAGCGCTGCGCGGCCCGAGCCGCCCCATCTCGCGCATCAGTTCGGCCACAGCGGACCGTTCGCGCGGAACAAGGCCGTCCTGCTCGCGGAGGCACCGCTGGACGTGATGGAGGAGTCGGACGCGGTGATGCCCGAGCCGCCGCCAGCACCGGTCACCGACGTCGCCACCGGCGCCGAGGTGTTCGGTGGCTCCTACCTGAACCCGACCTTCGTCGAGGGCGAGCACCGGGTGGTGCTCCACACGCTCGAGGGACAGGTGCGCCGGGGAACGGTCCGGGACCTGGACCTCCTGGATCCGGTCATCCGTCTCGCCCAGCCCGGCCGCCCGCCCGAGGCCATCGCCGCCGAGCGAGTGAAGGCCATCTTCTTCATGCAGGAGCCCGGGACCTCGCCACCGCCGTCGACGGGCCGGCGGATCCGCGTGGGCTTCTCCGACGGCCGGCAGATCGTCGGGTTCTCCGAGGACGTCGACGGGGCCGAGGTGGGCTTCTTCCTCGTCCCGGCGGACACCCGCACGCACACCGCCCGGATCTACGTCTTCCGGGCGGGCGTCCAGTCGATCAGCGCCGCGTAGGCCGGGCGCCGCCGACGGTCACTTCGCCGCGCTCGCGGCGTCCTTCCGGTGGAGCTCTCCCTCCACGGTGATGGCGACGTCCTCACCCACCATCACGCCGCCGGCCTCGATGGTCCGGTTCCAGTTCAGCCCGAAGTCCTTGCGGTTGATCTTGGTGGTGGCGGTGAAGCCCCGGATGGTCTTCCCCCCGGCGAGAGTATCCGGGGTCTGCTCGACGTTCACGACCACCGGCTTGGTCACGCCGTGGATGGTGAGGTCACCTTCCATC
>Ga0207668_10001762_pt1 | contig 12651 bp, 8 predicted proteins | sample KBSS43metaG_FD_184323 | JGI IMG/M metagenome (GOLD analysis project Ga0207668, IMG submission 184323) | Switchgrass rhizosphere microbial communities from Kellogg Biological Station, Michigan, USA - KBS S4-3 metaG (SPAdes) (version 2) | ecosystem: Host-associated > Plants > Roots > Rhizosphere >... | reverse complement strand
GGCCGAGGGCGTGACGATCGAGGCGTTGTTGCCGCCCAGTTCGAGGATCGCGCGGCCGAAGCGGCGGGCGACGCGCTCGCCGACGGCGCGGCCCATCCGCGTTGATCCTGTCGCCGAGACAACCGGGATGGTGGGATCGTCGCCCAGGATCTCGCCCAGGTCGCGCCCGCCGACGAGCAGGCCGAGCAGGCCGGCCGGCGCCTCCGCACCGAAGCGGCGGGCGACGCGATCGAACAGCGACTTGACCGCCAGCGCGGTGAGCGGCGCCTTCTCCGACGGCTTCCATACCACGCTGTCGCCGCAGACCAGCGCCAGCGCCGCGTTCCAGCTCCATACCGCGACGGGGAAGTTGAAGGCGGAAATGACGCCGACCGTACCGATCGGGTGCCATTGCTCGGTGATGCGATGGTCGCCGCGCTCGGACGGCATGCACAGCCCGTACAGCTGGCGCGACAGGCCGACCGCGAAATCGCAGATGTCGATCATTTCCTGGACCTCGCCGAGGCCTTCTGAGAGGACCTTGCCGACCTCGATCGAGACCAGACGGCCGAGCGCATCCTTGGCCGAGCGCAGTTCCTCGCCAAGCAGGCGCACGAACTCGCCGCGGCGCGGCGCCGGCACCAGCCGCCAGGCGCGGAACGCCGCATCGGCGGCGGTGATCGACGCTCGCGCCTCTTCGGCAGTGGTCTCGCGGATCTCGGCGACGACCTCACCGGTCAGCGGCGAGACGACGGCGAGCGTACCGCCCGACAGCGCCGCGGCAGGCACCCCCAGCCGGGCCAGCAGGTCGCGGGTCTGGTCGATCAGCGGCGCACTCATGTCGTCCTCCTCCTTTGTCCGAACGGATGGCGAACGGTCTCGTAGAATGCCGGCAGGGTCGGACGGAAGCGGGAAACGCTGCTCAGCCGCCGGCGGCCGCGCGCAGGGGCGGGGGCGGGGGCTGGCGGCGCTCCTCGCCGAGCGCGAAGCGCAGCATCCGCTGCCCGACCGGCACCAGCGCGCGCGCCTGCGCGCCGACCACGCGGCGGATCGCCGGGTCGGCGGCGTCGAGCCCGCCGGTCAGCGCGCCGAAGCTCGGCAGGATCAGCTTGTGCTCGCTGGCGACAAAGCAGCGCCGCGCGATGCGCCGGCCGCGCTGGGACAAATAGAGCTTGGGGTGGAAATGGCCCGACAACTCGGGCCGGGGATCGGCAGGGTCGGCCTCGTGGCGCAGCACGAGGCCGTCGACCGCCGCCTCTTCGACCACGGCGCCCCCGCAATGATCGACGATCGCTCGCGCCCCGGCATCGTGATTGCCGGCGACCCAGGTCCAGCGCGTCGCCGTGGTCAGCCCGCGCAGCACCCGCCGCGCGTCCTCGGGCAGGCGCTCGCAGCCCTGCGCGTCGTGGAAACTGTCCCCGAGGCACCAGACCTCGCGCGCGCCGGTCCGGGCGACCGCCGCGGCCACGGCGGTTGCCACCGCGATCGAATCATAGGGTGGCAGCATCTGGCCGAATCGCGCAAAAAAGCTCGCCTTCTCAAGGTGCAGGTCGGCCAGCAGCAACGCACCCCGCGCCGGCCAGTAGAGCGCGCCTTCCGGCGAGGCGGCGAAGTCGATCCCGGCGAACGAAAAGGGAACCATGCCGTTGGCCCTGCCGCAGCCCTGCGCAGTTTTCAAGGTCTTGGCGCAAATCAGCCCGTCATGAGCGTTGGCACCTAGCGTGCGCGGTCAGAAGCGTGCGGGAAGCAGCGTGATCGGGATCGTCTCGTCGAGTGCGAACCACCCCCGCTCCGCGATCACCGCGTTGCTCTCGACTGCCTGCCGCCCTTCTGCCAGCGACCACGTCACGTGATAGACGCTGCCGTCCTCGCGTGCGGTGGTGCCGCCGATCGCGACGACCAGCGCCTGCACACCGATCCCGTCATCGGCCAGCCCGACGATCTCGGCGCCCGTCGCCGGGGGCAGCGGCGTCTCCGGATCGGTTCCGGACCGCAACGTCACGTGATGCGCGACCACCCGCGGGTAGGCCGGCGGAAATCGATCCAGCAGAGGCGCGCGCTCACGTTCGTCGAGCAGCCAGCCGGTCACGACCCGCGTCATCGCGCGGCGACGCGGCCGCTGCGCTCCAGCTTGCCCCAGCCGACCCACGGCCCGCGCACCGCCTGCACCAGCGCCTTCAACACGACGTAATACATGATCTGGCGGTAGCCGATGCGCTGCGGGATCAGCAGGAACAGCAGCCGCCAGCGCTCGCGGCGTTCCAGCGCGAAGGCGATCACCGCGGCCAGCAGGTCGATCGCGGTGAAGATCAGCCAGTAGGTCAGCATGCGCGACAGGTCGCCGGAGGTCTGCGCCCAGCCATGTTCCTGGACGCGCAGCCAGGTCGTGACGATGCTGACCAGCAGCGCGAGGTCGATGATCGGCGAGATCGCCGCCAGCAGCACCTGGAACAGAATTGCCTGCGGCAGGCCGACCCGCGCGAGCCCACGCGGCCGCCCGCTCGCGATCACGCCACCATGCTTCCACAGGCATTGCAACGTGCCGAAGGCCCAGCGGAAGCGCTGCTTGGCAAGGCCGGCGACACTCTCCGGCGCCTCGGTCCAGGCGACGGCGTATTGGTCGTAATGGACTCGCCAACCCGCGCGCTGGATGGCGATGGTCAGGTCCTGGTCCTCGGCGAGCGTGTCGGTCGGATAGCCGCCGACCTCCCGCAAGGTCGCCGTCCGCCAGGCGCCGACTGCCCCCGGCACCACCGTCATCGCGTTCAGCCGGGCGAGCGCCCGCCGCTCCAGATTCTGCGCGGTGATGTATTCCAGCGCCTGCCAGCGGGTGACGAGATTGATGCGGTTGCCGACCTTTGCATTGCCGGCAACCGCGCCAAGCTGCGGATCGTCGAACCAGCGGGCGAGCCGCGCGATCGTCGTCGCCTCGAACTGGGTGTCGGCATCCAGCGCGATGACGATCTCGCTGGTGACCTCGGCCAGCGCGGTGTTGAGGGCGCGGGCCTTGCCGCCGTTCGCCAGGGTCAGCAAGCGGACGCGAGGCTCGCCGCCGAAAGCCTCGGTGACGACCGCGCTGGTGCGGTCCTTCGATCCGTCGTCGATGACGATGACGTCGACGGTGACGTCGCGGCTGTCGAGGACGCGGCGCACCGCGCGCTCGATCACCCGCTCCTCGTTGAAGGCCGGGATCAGCACGGTGACGTGGCGGGTCGGATCGATCGCCGGGAAGACCGTGCGGTTCTCGCGCCGCGCCTGGACCAGCGCCAGTACCGACAGCACCACGGCGCGCAGGATGCCGAGCGTGATCGCGCCGACGAACAGCCATTTCAGCCCGGTCTGGAGCGCGCCGAGGATGGTGAAGACCGCGAGGTCGGCCTGCGCCGCGAGCCGATCGCTCTTCGAGATCGGTGGGTTGACCGCGGCGTGGCTGAGGCCGGCGAGCGCCGAGACGGTGACGAAGCGGTAGCCCCTGGCCCGGAGCGCGTCGATCAGCAGCGGCAGCGCCGCCACCGTCTGCGAACGGTCGCCACCCGAATCGTGGAGCAGGACGACATTGCCGCTGCGGTCGGGGCTCGATGCGGTGACGCCGGCGATGGTGCGATCGACGATCGCCTGCACCCCCGGCCGCTTCCAGTCATCGGGGTCGACATGGAGGCCGACCGACAGATAGCCGCGCCGCTGCGCCTCGTAGGCGGGTACGATTTCGTCGGCGGTGGTCGGCTCGGCGTCGCCGAAATAGGGCGCGCGGAACAGCCGCAGCGAATGACCGGTGAACGCCTGGAACAGCCGCTGGGTCGCGTTCAGCTCCAGGCTGGTGACGCCCGGCGAGACGGTTGCGAGGTTGGGATGGGTATAGGTGTGACTGCCGACCTCATGCCCCTCGGCGAGCTGCCGCTGGAGCAGGCCGCGCTCGGTCAGCGCATTCTCGCCGATCACGAAGAAGGTGGCCGGCACATGCTTGTCGCGCAGCACGTCGAGCACGCGCGGCGTCCAGGTCGGGTCCGGGCCGTCGTCGAAGGTCAGCGCGACGAGGCCGGGGCGGTAGCCGGTCCGCTGCACCGTCCAGGGCGAGGGCAGCCGGTCGAAGCGCTCGTCGTCGATCATGCCGGTACGGTCGACGGTGACCGTGCGTTGCCCCGCGACCGGGATCGCCCCGATCCGCAGGATCTCGCCGCTGCCCTCGATATCGACATTGGTGCCGGCGGGGATCGCGCCGATCACACCCGGCGGGGGAAGCGGGCCGCGGTGGTTGCGGCCGAAGAAGGTCCACAGCGACGGATCTTCGGTGCCCAGCCGCCACAGGCCGATGGCGCCCAGTCCGGCACGGCGCAGCATCGCGATCTGGTTGTGCGCGCTGGCGGCATCGGCGATCCACACCTGATGCTGCCGGTCGCCCTCGGCATAGGCGAAACTGCTGTTCGTGCTGGCGCGGTCGAACTTCGGAATGACGCCCGATTCGCCGGCGGTGAGCCAAGCCTCCTCGACCGACAGCGCCTCGGTATCGCCGCCGGCCTGCCAGTCATAGGCGTAGGAAGCGATCGCCACCGCGAGCTTGTTGGCCGGCACCTGTCGCGCGGCGCGGACCACCACCGCCTCGAACCAGCGTTGCGAGGCGATCGGGCCGGCGCCGCCGCCCTGATAATGCTCGTCATAGGCCATCAGGAACAGCTTGTCGGCGAGCGCGGCATAGGCCGGCAGGTTCCAGTCGGCATCGTCGGCCGGCACCGCCATCGCGATCCGCCAGCCATGGGCCGCAAACCGCGCCCGCACCTCGCCGAGGAAGCGGCGATAATCGTCATGGGCGGTGGGCGGCAGATCCTCGAAGTCGAAGAAGGCGCCGTCGGACTGGGTCTCGACCAGCAGCGCTTCCAGCCGGTCGATCGCCGCCTTGCGCGCCACCGGATCGTGAAACAGCGCGGCGGCGCCGGCACCGTCCCACTCGCCGTCGATCGCGTTCTGGACCATCGGCATCACCTTCGGCCGGTGCGTCGCCTGCGCCAGGATCGCCCGGCCGCGTGGATCGGGAAAGAGGGTAACCTTGTGGTCGGGGCCGGTGATCGACAGCCAGCCGGGCACCAGCCAGTCGATATCGTTGACATGACGGAGCAGCGAGGCGGCACTGGCATCGTCCCACGGCGCCGAAAAGGCGATGGCGAGCGGCGCGCCGGGCTGATGCGGCTTGTTCCAGAAACTGCGGGCGAGATGCGAGAGGCGCGGGAAGGCACGCCCGCGCGCGGGCGCCACCTCTTCGCGGCGGTCGGCGCGGTGGAGCGCCGGGCGCTCGACGGTGAACGGCAGCGCCGATTGCGGCACGACCTCGATCACGGTCACCACCAGCGCTACCGTGGCGATGATCAGCAGCGCGACGAGTGCGACGGTCGCCACCATGAAGCGGCGGCGCCGGCGGCCGGACGCATCGTAAAAGACCGGCTGTTCGCCGCCCATGACCCTCAACGCTCCAAAGCGGCGCGGCCTCTAGCACGCGTTTCGGGCCGCGTCACATGGGAGGTTGAAGCGGATCGTCCTCCCGCAAGCGCGCGGGGGGCACGTCGCCAAGCTCACATGTTCGGGTAGTTCGGGCCTCCGCCGCCCTCGGGCACCACCCAGTTGATGTTCTGGGTCGGGTCCTTGATGTCGCAGGTCTTGCAGTGGACGCAGTTCTGCGCGTTGATCTGCAGACGTGGTGCGCCGACGTCCTGGCCGACGATCTCGTAGACGCCCGCCGGGCAGTAGCGCTGCTCGGGCGCGTCGTAGAGGGCGAGGTTGACGTCGACCGGGACCGATGCGTCCTTGAGCGTCAGATGGATCGGCTGGTCTTCCTCGTGGTTCGTGTTCGACAGGAACACCGAGGAGAGGCGGTCGAAGCTGATCACGCCATCGGGCTTGGGATAGGCGATCGGCTTCGCAAGGTCCTTGCGCCACAGGCTGTCCGAATCGCGGTGGTGGTGCAACGTGAACGGCAGGCCGATCTTCAGCGTGCGCATCCACATGTCGACACCCGCCACCAGGGTGCCGACCAGCGGGCCGAACTTGGCGATCGCCGGCTCCGAATTGCGGACGAGCTTCAGCTCCTTCGCGATCCAGCTCTCGTTGAGCGTCTCCTGATAGCTCGACAGCTCGTCGCCGGCACGGCCGGCGGATACGGCGGCGAAGGCCGCTTCCGCCGCCAGCATTCCCGACTTCATCGCGGTGTGGCTGCCCTTGATGCGCGGCACGTTGACGAAGCCGGCCGAGCAGCCGATCAGCGCGCCGCCCGGGAAGGCGAGCTTCGGGACCGACTGCCAGCCGCCCTCGTTGATTGCGCGCGCGCCGTAGGAGACGCGGCGTCCGCCCTCCAGGATGGAGCGGATCGCCGGGTGCTGCTTCCAGCGTTGGAATTCCTCGAAGGGCGAAAGATGCGGGTTGGCGTAGCCGAGGCCGACGACGAAGCCGAGCGCGACCTGATTGTTCGCCTGATGATAGAGGAAGCCGCCGCCGACCTCCTCGGTGAGCGGCCAGCCTTGGGTGTGGATGACGCGGCCCGGCACATGCTTGTCGGGATCGATGTCCCACAGTTCCTTGATGCCGATGCCGTAGACCTGCGGCTCGCAATTCGCCTCCAGATCGAACAGCCGCTTCAGCTCCTTGGTCAGGTGGCCGCGCGCGCCCTCGGCAAAGAAGGTGTACTTCGCGTGGAGTTCCATGCCGGGCATGTAGTCGGGCTTGCGCTCGCCATCGCGGGCGATGCCCATGTCGCCGGTGGCGACGCCCTTGACCGATCCGTCCTCGTTGAACAGCACCTCGGCGGCCGCGAAGCCGGGGAAGATCTCGACGCCCAGCGCCTCGGCCTGGCCGGCGAGCCAGCGGCACAGATTGCCGAGGCTGACCGTGTAGGTGCCCTTGTTGTCCATGAAGCCGGGCATGAACAGGTGCGGAAAGTTGAACTTCTTGTTCGCGGTCATCACCCAGTGCTGATTGTCGGTGACCGGCACCGTCAGCGGGCTGTCGAGCTCCTTCCAGTTCGGGATCAGCTCGTCCAGCGCGATCGGATCCACAACCGCGCCCGACAGGATATGGGCGCCGATCTCCGACCCCTTCTCCAGCAGGCAGACGCCGATTTCCTGGCCGGCCTCGGCGGCCAGCTGTTTCAGGCGGATCGCCGCGGAAAGGCCGGCGGGCCCGCCGCCGACGATGACGACGTCATATTCCATCGATTCGCGATCGGACATTTCGATTGCCTGCTCTCTATTCCCCAAATTATTCCGTTCACTAGGCGGCACGGAATTGCAAGCATCGCGGGGCGGGCACATGCTGTGCGCGGGGGCGTTCTTTCTTCGTCTTTCGAAAGGTGACCTTGCCCCCTTCCGCTCACATCAATCGCATCGCCACCGCGCTGCCGCCCCACGGCGTCCACGATGCCTATCGCGACTGGGCGCTCGCCCGGCTTCCCGATGACCGTACCCGCAGTCTGTTCGGCCGGATCGCCGCTAAGTCGGGAATCGGCGAGCGCTGGTCTGTCCTCCCCGCCGAGAGCCTGCGCGCCAAGGGCTTCTACGCGGCCGAGCCGCTGCCGGGGACGGCGGCGCGGATGGCGGCTTATGCCGAGCATGCGCCTGGCCTCGCCCTGGCGGCGGCGCGCGGCCTCGGGCCGCTCGGGCGGATCACTCATCTGGTGCTGGCGAGCTGCACCGGCTTCGTCGCGCCGGGGCTGGACCAGATCGTCGCCGCATCGCTTGGCCTCGGCGACGTCGAGCGCACCCTGATCGGATTCATGGGCTGCTACGGCGCAATCCCGGCATTGCGCACCGCCCGCCACATCGTCCGCTCGGATCCGGCGGCCCGCGTGCTGGTGATCAATGTCGAGCTGAGTTCGTTGCACCTCCAGGCCGAGCGCGATGTCGCCGCGCTCCTGGCGATGATGCAGTTCGCCGACGGCGCCACCGCCGCGCTGGTGACCGTCGAGGCCGAGGGCCTCGCCCTGGACAGCTTCTTCACCGCGACCATCCCCGACAGCGCCGGGCTGATCACCTGGCGGATCGCGGATTCGGGCTTCGTGATGGAGCTGTCGGGAGAGGTGCCGCGGCGGATCGCCGAGAGCCTGCGCGACGATACCGCCCTCCGCGCCGCGCTGGGGCCGATCGCGGGCACGGCATTCGCCGTCCATCCCGGCGGCCGGACGATCCTCGACGCGGTGCAGCAGGGCCTCGGTCTTGCCGGAGATGCGCTGGCCGCCTCACGCGGCGTCCTCGATCGCTGCGGCAACATGTCCTCGGCGACGTTGATGTTCGTCCTCGCGGACATCATGGCCGCCGGCCTGCCGGAGCGCGGCGTAGCGGTTGCCTTCGGGCCGGGCGTTGTTGCCGAGGGCTTCCGCTTCGGGGCGGCACGATGAGCCTTGCCATACGCGAAACCCGCGACGAGCAGATGGACTCCGAGGACCTGCCCGAGGCGGTCTATGCGGAAGTGCTGCGCGACCTCGGCCGCATCAACCGGCTGACGCTGACCGCGCGGCCCACCCTCGGCTTCGTCAAGCGGGCGGTCGGCAAAAGGCGCCATTTCACGCTGCTCGACGTTGGTTTCGGCGAGGGCGGGATGCTGCGCGCCATAGCCGGCTGGGCCGCGAAGCGCGGCATTGCCTGCGACCTGACCGGCATCGACCTCAACGCGCGCAGCGCCGCGGTCGCCGCCGCCGCGACCGCGCCGGATGCGCCGATCCGCTACCTGACCGGCGACTATGCCGATCTGCCGGGCGACTACGACCTGATCGTCAGCAGTCTCGTCGCTCACCACATGACCTCGGACCAGCTCCGCGCCTTTCTGCGCTTCATGGAGACGCGGGCGGCGGTCGGCTGGTTCGTCGGCGACCTCAACCGTCACGCCTTCGCCTATCACGGCTTCCCGCTGCTCGCCCGCCTTGCGCGGCTGCACCGCATCGTCCGCGAGGACGGCCGGCTTTCGATCGCGCGCAGCTACCGCCCGCAGGAATGGCCGCCGATTCTCGCCGAGGCGGACGTCCTGAATGGAGCCGCCCGCGTGTTCCGCTGCTTCCCCTTCCGGCTGTGCGTCGAACGGATCCGCTGATCGTCGGCGGCGGGCCGGCGGGAACCGCCGCCGCGATCGTGCTCGCCGAGGCCGGCGCCCGGCCGGTGATCCTCGAACGCAGCCGCGATGACGAGGACCCGCTGTGCGGCGGGTTCCTGAGTGCCCCGACCGCCGTCGCGCTGGCCCGCCGCGGCGTCGATCCGGCCGCGCTCGGCGCGCAACCTGTCGGCCGGCTGCGGCTGGTGGCGGGCACGCGCACGACCGAGGTCGCCCTTCCCGCGCCCGGCTTCGGCCTCTCGCGCCGTGCGCTCGACCGCGCGCTGCGCGAGGCGGCGGCCCGCGCCGGTGCGGGCATCGAACGCGGCGCCACCGTGCGGCGGATCGCGAACGGCGTGATTCACCTGGCCGATGGCGCCGACCTCGCCGCCGACCGGCCGATCCTTGCGACTGGCAAGCACGACCTCCACGGTCTGACCCGGCCGCGCCCCGCCGACCCGACGCTCGGCCTGCGCACCCGCCTTGCCGGAACGGATGACCTCACCGGCGTGATCGAGCTTCACCTGTTCGACGGCGGCTATGCCGGGCTGGTGCTGCAGGAGGACGGCACCGCCAATCTCTGTCTCGCCGTTCGCCAGTCACGATTGCAGGATGTCGCGGGCGGTCCCGCCGGCCTGATCGCCGCCCTCGCCACCCAATCCCCGCGCCTTGCCGACCGCATCGGCAGCCTCGGCAAGGTCGAGGCGGTCGCGCAGATCCCCTATGGCTGGCGCGCGACGCGTGCCGATGGCGCCTTCTACCGCATCGGCGACCAGGCCGGAGTGATCCCGTCGCTCGCCGGCGAAGGCATCGGCATCGCGCTGGCAAGCGGGGCCGAGGCGGCGCACTGCTGGATGACGGGCATGGCGGCCGGGGCGTTCCAGCCGGAACTGGCGCGAAGAATGCGACGGCCGATCGTGGTGGCCGGCTTGTTGTGGGGCTTGGCCGAGCGACCCGCGACCGCGCGGATGGCCCTGAAAGCACTCGGCACAATGCCGCACCTGCTCGGGCTCGCATTCTCCGCCACCCGCATGCGCCACGCCACCTCGGCGCTGAGGAGGAGCGGGTGAGCTTCAGGAGGGGGAACCCGACCCGTGTTCATCCTCGCTTCAGCCGCCGGGCGCGACGGAGCCTCCACGAGCCGCATCGAACCGCGACCCGGCTTGTGAGCCCACTGCTTTGAGCGTAATTCGCTGCCGACGATGCCGCCCGCCCCCGCTCGCCCTTCGCTGACCCGCGGACGGATCTTCAAGGTCCTCCGTATTTCACTGTACGTCGTCGTCGGCGCGCTGGCTGCGCTGGTGACCGCGGTGCTGATCGCGCTTGCCGCGCTGCCCGGCTTCGATGAGCTGAAATCCTCGCCCAACGGCCAGATGGTCCGCGTCCACGCCAGCGACGGCGCGGTGATCGTGTCGCTCGGGCCGAGCTACGGACAATGGATCGGCTATGACGAGATTCCCGAGGCGATGCGCGATGCGATCGTCTCGGTCGAGGACCGCCGCTACTACATGCACCCCGGCGTCGACCCGGTCGGCATCGTTCGCTCGCTGTTCGTCCGGGTCGAGCGCGGTCGCTGGGCGCAGGGCGGGTCGACGATCACCCAGCAGCTCGCCCGCAACATCTTCCTGACGAACACCCGGACCTTCGCCCGCAAGTTCCGCGAGATCATCCTCGCGCTGGCGCTGGAGCGGAAATTCTCCAAGGACCAGCTGCTCGAACTGTACCTCAACCGCGTCTATTTCGGCGGCGGCGCCTATGGCATCGACGCGGCGAGCCGCAAGTTCTTCGGCCATCCGGGTGACCATCTCAGCATCGGCGAGGCGGCGGTGATCGCCGGGCTGGTCAAGGCACCCTCCAACTACTCGCCCACCGCCGATGCCGACGCCGCGCGCGATCGCGCCAAGACGGTGATCGAGACGATGGTCGATGCCGGTCGCATCACGCCGGAGCAGGCCCGCCGCGCCAACCCCGATTCCGTCGATTTCGCCGCCGAGCCGCGCCAGAACAGCGTCCGCTATTTCACCGACTGGGCGCTGGCCCAGCTCGACACGCTGATCGACGAGACCGCCGAGCCGATCGACGTCTACACCACGCTCGACCTCTCGATGCAGCGCGCCGCCGATGCCGCGATCCGCGCCGATACACCGGGCGGCGCGCAGGGCGCGCTGGTGGCGATGGAGGATGACGGCGCCGTCCGTGCGATGGTCGGCGGCAAGGATTACGTCTCCTCGCTCTACAACCGCGCTACCCAGGCGGTGCGGCAGCCGGGATCGGCGTTCAAGCTGTTCGTCTACCTCGCCGCGATCGAGAACGGCCATGGTCCCAATGACGTCGTCGTTGACGAGCCGGTGACGATCGACGGTTGGACCCCGCGCAACAGTTCGGGCCGCTTCTCCGGCGCAGTGAGTCTCCGCACCGCCTTCGCCTATTCGCTGAACACGATCGCCGCCAAGCTGGGGCAGGAGGTCGGCACCAGCGCGATCGCCGACATGGCCAAGCGGCTGGGCATCACCACCCCGATCAACACCCATCCCTCGATGGTGCTCGGCACCTCCGATGTCCGCCTGATCGACATGACCCGCGCCTTCGCAACGATCTCGGCCAAGGGCGTGGCGGCGATTCCCTATGCGATCACCAAGGTGACCACGGCAAAGGGCGATGTCCTCTACCAGCATGAGGCGCCGGCGCCGCGCGTGCTGGTCGCCCCCTGGGTCGCGGCGGAGATGACGGACCTCCTCCAGACCGCGGTCGCCACCGGTACCGGTCGCGCCGCGCAGATCGACCGGCCCGTCGCCGGCAAGACCGGCACGACCTCGTCCAACAAGGACGGCTGGTTCCTCGGCTTCTCGAGCGGGCTGACCACCGGCGTGTGGATGGGCCGCGACGATGCCGCCGCACTCCCCGGCCTTGCCGGCGGCCGTGCACCGGCGCAGGCGTTCCGCGATTTCATGAAGGTCGCCGTCGCGTCACGCGCGCCGGCGAAGTTCGAGACCGAGGTGACGCTGCCCGACTGGCAGGAGGAACCCGACAACGAGGCTTATTTCGATCAGCCCGAGGCCGACGCGCCGGCCGCTGAACCGGGGCTACCGGTCGACGAGGCGCCACTGCCGGAGGAGAGGCTCGCCCCGGAGCGTCCCGCCCAACAGCAGGTGCCCCCGCAGCTGGACCAGCAATGGCTGGATGGCGTCCTCGGCACCCAGACCCAGCAGCGTCAGCCGCCGCCGAAGCCCAAGCCGTGACCGCGCACCTAGCGCTTCCGCCCGTACAATGCGGCCATGGCGGCTTCCAGCTTCGCCCGGTCGATGGTCAGGATCACCCGCTGCGCCTGCTCGCCGAGATGCGGGCGGTAGGGTTCGGTCCACGACAGGGTGTCGCCATAGGAGGCGGTCTGGCTGGTCTCGAAATCGATGTAGAGCGTATCGGCCTTGGTCACGATCTCCGGGTCGAGCCAGACCATCGCCGCCAGCTCGTCCCACATCGGAAAGCCACGCGGCAGCGTCTTCTTCATCATCGCGGTCAGCGGAGTGCTGGCGAGGCTATCGAGATAGGCGTCGGTCCACTGCGTGCCTGTGGAGGGATCGACCGGCACCATCGTCACCTTGCGCCACGGCG
>Ga0207668_10001761_pt1 | contig 12655 bp, 13 predicted proteins | sample KBSS43metaG_FD_184323 | JGI IMG/M metagenome (GOLD analysis project Ga0207668, IMG submission 184323) | Switchgrass rhizosphere microbial communities from Kellogg Biological Station, Michigan, USA - KBS S4-3 metaG (SPAdes) (version 2) | ecosystem: Host-associated > Plants > Roots > Rhizosphere... | reverse complement strand
GGCGACGCGGGCAAGCAAGTCATCGGCCACCGCGTCCGGGTCGGCGAACTCCGCAGCCGGCTCGGCCGTCTTGGCCGCCTCGATGAACTCGCGGGAGCCGATGACTTGCTTGCCCGCGTCGCCCACCATGTCGCGGTACTCGTCGTCCACAACGACGAGGGGGTCGGGCAGCCGCTCGATCAGCGTGCGCAGCCCGTCGGCGCTGAGCCGGTAGTTCAGCGGGGTGACCGGGACGTCAGCGCGCGCCGAGGAGAACAGCAACAGTGGCAGCATCGCGCCGCCGGCACCGACATAGGCGACGTGCTTGGCCCCGGACGCGACGATGACGCCTGCCCCGCCATCGGCCAGCGTGCTCAATTCGGCCGCGGAGAGCCGCAGCTCGCCGGACACGATGGCGGTGCGGTCGGGGTTGGCCGAAGACGCCATCTCCAGCAGTAACGAGATGCTCATGACTTTTCGCTCATGGTTTGTCGACGAAGATATCCCACATCGGGTCGTCGCCACCGCCGTAGCGCGACAGATCGGTGACGCCCGCGGCAATCAGCACGTCGGAGTCGATGTACGTCTGGCCGTTGGCCTCGGCGGCCGGCTTGGTCAGGATCTCGACTGCGGCGTCGGCCATGATGTCGGTGCTGCGCGACCTGGCCACCAGTTCGTCACCGGCGGACAGGTTGGTCACCGCCGACGTCGCGATGTAGGTCTGCGGCCACAGGCAGCTGAACCCGATTCCAGCATCGGCGTACTCCGCCGCCCAGCCCAGCGACAGCAGCGTCATCCCGTACTTGGACAACGTGTACGACGGGTGCGCGCCCAGCCAGTACGGGTTCATGTTCAGCGGCGGCGCCAGCGTCATGACGTGCGCGTTCGAGGACTTGCGCAGGTGTGGCAGCGCCGCCTTGGTGAGTAGGAACGTGCCGCGCACGTTGATGTCCATCATCAGGTCGAATTTCTTGGCCGATAGTTGCTCGGTCGGATCGGTCGAGATGGCGCTGGCGTTGTTCACGACGATGTCGACGCCGCCGAAGCGCTCGACGGCCGATTCGACCGCGCGTGCCACGTCCTCTTCCTTGCGGACGTCACCGACGACCGCAAGGCCCTTGCCGCCTGCGGCCTCGACCTCGGCAACCGCGGTGTGCACGGTGCCTGGCAGCTTCGGGTGCGGCTCGCTGGTCTTGGCGAGCAGGACGACGTTGGCGCCGAGCTTGGCAGCGCCGAGCGCGATGGCCAGGCCGATGCCCCGGCTACCACCGGACACGACCATCGTCTGGTCGGCGAGCGACTGCTGCGTGGTCATGGGCCTCCTCGGTGAGTGGCTGTCGATGATAGCCCAGCGGTAGTAGCGTTCTCATTTTGCGCGAACCTCATGCTCCCATACGCTGGCGGCGCTCTGGCATGGGGGAATGCCGTCGGAGTCCGGCCGCCCCCTGACGTGCAGCGGGGAGCCGTGCTCGTCCGGCATTTCCGCGTCGCGGTATTGGCATTCTCATTTTTTGCAAGTACGTTATCCTCGATGAGCGACCTCGTGCAGACCCCATCGGGCATCCCGCTGGAGCCGGTGTACGGACCAGGTGATCGGGCGGTTGATCCGCCTGCCCCCGGCGAGTACCCGTTCACGCGCGGCAACTTCGCGTCCGGCTATCGGGGCAAGACCTGGACCTTCCGCCAGTATTCGGGATTCGGCACCGCCGAGGAGTCCAACCAGCGGTATCGGTATCTGCTGGGTCAGGGTGGCACTGGGCTCTCGGTGGCACTCGACCTGCCCACCCAGTGTGGGTATGACTCCGATGACCCGGAGTTCGGCGAGGAGGTCGGCCGGGTCGGGGTGGCCGTCGACACGCTCGCCGATGCCGAGGTGCTCTTCGACGGCATCCCGCTGGAGGCGATCAGTACCAGCTTCACCATCAACGGCACCGCCGCGATTCTGCTCGCGCTCTACGTTGCCGCTGCGGAGAAGAAGGGGGTGCCGCGGGCGAAGCTCACCGGGACGATCCAGAACGACATCCTCAAGGAGTACGCGTCGCGCGGGACGTGGATTTGGCCGCCGGAGCCGTCGCTGCGGTTGATCGCCGACACCATCGAGTTCTGCGCGGCTGAGGTACCGCGGTTCAACGCGATCTCGGTGGCGGGGGCGCACTTTCGTGACGCTGGCGCCAACGCGGTGCAGGAGATGGCGTTCACGCTGGCCGATGGGGTCACCTACTGCGACACCGTCGTCGAGCGTGGTCGCATGACCATCGACAAGTTCGCGCCGCAGATCTCGTTCTTCTTCTATACCCACGGTGATTTCTTCGAGGAGATCGCCAAGTACCGGGCGGGGCGGCGCCGGTGGGCGACGATCGTGCGGGAGCGCTACGGCGCCAGCACCGACAAGGCCTCGATGTTCCGGTTCGGGTGTGTCGCGGGAGGCGCGTCGCTGTACGCGCCGCAGGCCCAGAACAACCTGGTGCGGGTGGCGTATGAGTCGCTGGCGGCGGTGTTGGGTGGGGTGCAGTCGATGTTCACCGCCGCCTGGGATGAGCCGTTCGCGCTGCCCAGCGAGGAGTCGGCGACACTGGCGCTGCGTACCCAGCAGATCCTGGCGTATGAGACCGGGGTGACGAAGGTGGCCGACCCGCTTGGCGGCTCCTACTTCGTGGAGGCGCTGACCGATGCGACCGAGGCCAAGATCATCGAGATCATGGACGACCTCGAACAGCACGGCGGCATGGTGCGTTGCATCGAGGACGGCTACCTGCAGGGGCTGATCGCCGACGAGGCGTTCAAGATCCACCACGAGGTCGAGTCCGGCGAGCGCCCCGTGGTCGGGGTGAACAAGTTCGTCACCGACGAACCGCCGCCCGACATCGATACCTACGAACTCAATGCCGAGGGCCGTGAGTTGCAGCTCAAGCGGCTGGCCAAGGTGAAGGCCGAGCGGGATTCGGGTGCGGTGCAGGAGGCCTTGGCCGCGCTGGCCCGGTCCGCGGAGGGGGACGACAACTTGATGCACAAGCTCATCGACTGTGCGAATGCCTACTGCACCGTCGGCGAGATGGTCTCGACGCTGAAGAACGTGTGGGGCGAGTTCCAGCAACCGGTGGTGTTCTGATGGCGACTCGCGTGCTGGTCGCCAAGCCGGGCCTGGACGGGCATGATCGGGGCGCGAAGATCGTCGCGCGCACGCTGCGCGATGCGGGTTTCGAGGTCATCTACACCGGGATCCGGCAGCGTATCGAGGACATCGTGTCGATCGCACTGCAGGAAGACGTGGCCCTGGTCGGGCTCTCGATCCTCTCGGGCGCGCACCTGGGACTGACCGCTCGAGTGGTGGATGCCCTAAGGGCCGCCGACGCCGGTGACATCGCGGTCGTGGTGGGCGGGACCATCCCGCAGGCCGACGTGCAGAAGCTCTTGGATGTTGGTGCGGCTGCGGTGTTTCCGACCGGCACGTCGCTCGAGACGCTCGTCACCGACGTGCGGGCATTGACCGAGAAGGCAGGGGAGTGACGCCGAACGTGCGGCCATGGCGACTTTTCGGCCGGATTCCCGCCGTGGACGCACACTCGACGAAGATTGGAGCGGGCAAATGAGACTCGGCGTGATGATCGGGGCCGAGCGCGGCGACATGGCCCGGAAGGTCTCCAAGCTGGTGGCCGACGTCGAGTGGGCCGAGTCCGCGGGACTGGACACTGCGTGGATGCCGCAGGTACCCGACGACTTCGACTGCCTGACCATGGTGGCGCTGATGGCGGCGCACTCCTCGCGGATCGAGCTGGGTACCGCAGTGGTGCCGCTGCAGGCGCAGCATCCGATCGCCCTTGCCCGCCAAGCACTCTCGGTGCATGCCATCGCCGAGGGGCGGTTGGCGCTCGGCGTCGGTCCGTCGCACCACTGGATCATCCAGGACATGCTCGGGTTGCCCTATGAGAAGCCGGCGGGCTACACGCGCGACTACCTCGAGGTGCTCAACGCCGCCATCGCCGGCCCCGGCCCGGTCGACGTGCAGAACCCCACGTTCACGGTGCACAACCCCACCGCACTCGGTGCCGCGACGCCGATGCCGGTGCTCGTCGCCGCCCTCGGACCCGTGATGCTCCAGATCGCGGGGGGGCGCGCGGACGGCACCGTGCTCTGGATGGCCGACGAGAAGGCGATCGGCGACCACATCGCGCCGAAGATCAACAAGGCCGCCGCTGAGGCCGGTCGCCCCGCGCCCCGCATCGTGGCGGGCATCCCAGTGTGCCTGTGCGCCAACTCCGAGATCGACGCCGCCAAGGACCGTGCCAACCGCATCCTCGCAGAAGCCGAGACCTCGCCGAACTACCAGAAGCTGCTCGACCGCGGCGATGCCCGTGACGTCGGTGACCTGACCGCCGCAGGCGATGAAGACGCAATCCTGGCGCGGTTCAAGCAATTTGCCGACGCCGGTGTCACGGACCTATCCGTGCGACTGCTGCCGATCGGTGACACCCGTGACGAGCTCATCGCGTCGAAGTACCGCACGCGTGAGGTGATCGGAGAGCTTGCGAAGGCGGTGCGATGAGCGCTTGCGCGAAGAGCCGATGACACAGATGACCGGGCCGCTCGCTGGCATCCGGATCCTTGAGGTCGGCGTCATGCTGGCTGGTCCCTACGCGACGATGCTGCTGGCCGACCTCGGCGCCGAAGTGATCAAGATCGAGCCGCCGGGCGGTGAGATCTCGCGTCAGGTCAGCGACAGCTACTTCGCGAGCCTGAATCGCAACAAGCGCAGCGTGTGCCTGGACCTGACCTCGGAGCAGGGGAGGGCGAGGCTAGGCGAGCTCGTCGCCAATTCGCATGCGCTGCTGGTGAACATGAAGCCGTCGGTGATCCGCAAGCTCGGCCTCACCTACGCGGCACTGTCCGAATTCAACCCGCGGATCGTCTGCGTGGCGCTCACCGGCTACGGGCTCGACGGCGGCGACGACCCCGCGTTCGACTACGTGGTACAGGCCGCTACTGGCGTTGCGGCGATGACCGGCGATCCGGATGGCCCGCCGACACTTCCCGGGTACTCGTCGGCCGACAACTCGACGGGGCTCGCCGCCGCCCTCGGGTTGCTCGCCCAGATCGTCTCCGGTCGAGGCGGTCAGGTGGACGTGTCGCTGCGCGACGTGATGCTGTCGCAGTTGAACTACCGGGCCTCGGCCTGGCTCAACGACGGGGCCGAGCCGCGCCGCCACCCCTTCGGAGCGCACTCGTACTACGTTCCGGCACAGTTGTTTCCGACCGCCGACGGATATCTGGCGCTCTTCATCACGCACGACGGCTTCTGGCGATCGTTCGCCACGGAGGCGGGCCTCGACGGGTTCGAGACCATGGCCGAGCGCGCGGCGCGCCGGGATGAGGTCCTCGAACTGGTGACGACGGCGCTGGCGACGGACACGGCCAAGGGGTGGGAAAAGCGGCTTCGCCCGCTCGGCATTCCCGCGGCCGCGGTGCGCTCGCTGCCGGAGGCGCTCGAGGCCACGCCCGAGGCGATCGTCACTGCTGGAGACTTCCGACTCATCGGAGGGGCGGTCAAGGTCGCGGGCTACTCACCCGAGTACCGGCCCGCGCCCGCACTGGACGAGTTCTCGGAGGACGCTCAGTCGTCGTAGGAGACCTTGACGTTGGGCGTGTCCGGAACGGCCTGACAGGTGAGCACGTACCCGTCGGCGACCTCGTCGTCCTCGAGGGCGTCGTTGACCCGCATCGTCGCCTTGCCGTCGATCAGCTTGGCCATGCAGGTGCCGCAGTTGCCGGCCTCGCAGGAGAACGGTGGACCCATGCCTGCTCGCCTGGCGGATTCCAAGAGGGTCTCGCCCGCCTTCAGCGGCACGGACGCCGTCCTCCGATCGAGGACGATCGTCACCTCGCCACCGGCCTCCTCGGTCGGTACGGGGTCTGCGCTCATCTGGCTCGCTCCTGACATTGAGATTCTGTCGATCCGAGAATACCATTCTCAATAATCGATAGGATATTCTCAACCGCAATCGTACGACGATGACCAGCCGGGAGGGGCGCGACGTGACTGAGCCGGTCCTGCTCGCCTTCGGGGACCGTCAGTACACCCGATCCGAGCTGAATGCGCTGACCAGCGGCATGGCGGCAGTGCTCGAGCAGCGCGGCGTGCGCACCGGTGACCGCGTCGCGTTGATGTCCTCCAACCGCCCCGAGTTCGTCATCGCGATGCGTGCGATCTGGAGTCTCGGCGGCGCCGTCGTCCTGCTGAGCCCGGCATGGAAGCGAGCCGAGGTCGAGCATGCCCTTGCCTTGACCGCCCCGGCACATGCGGTCGGCGACCATCCGGTGCTGGCCGAGGTGATGCCGATGCTGCACCTCGACGACGCCGTCGCGCCAAGTGCGCGGGAACTCGCCACGCCCGACCCCGACGCCGACGCGCTGTTCGTGTTCAGTTCTGGCACGACGGGCATGCCGAAGGCCGCGCGGCACACTCACCGCGCCTTCGCCGTCGCCGTCGCGCACTGGCGGGCGGCACTCGACTTGTCCTCGACCGACCGCATGCAGATCATGACGCCGCCGTCGCACATTCTCGGCCTGCTGAACATCGCGACGGCGCTCGACGCGGGCGCGTGGATCCGGCTGCATCCCCGGTTCGACGTCGATACGATGCTGCGCCACATCGAATCCGACCGGATCACCGTCGAAATGGCCGTCGCGCCCATCGCGCTGGCGATCGCGGCGCACCCCGGACCTCGAGTCGCACGACCTCTCGTCGTTGCGCTACGTCATGTGGTGCGCCACGCCCGTCACGCAGAGCGTGGCCGAGGCCGTCACCGCGCGCGTCGGGGTGCGGTGGGTAACCGCCTACGGGGCAAGCGAACTGCCCGTCATCTCGTGCAATCCGATCGAGGACGCACGGCTCGACACCGTCGGGCAGCCGGTGCAAGGAGTCGACGTGCGGGTGGTGTCGTTGGACGACGGCGCGCTACTGGGGCCAGGAGAGGACGGCGAGATCCAAGTCCGCTCCGGCTCGGCGATGGCCGGTTACCTACCGGACTCGGAGACGCCCGGCGCATTCAGCGACGGCTACTACCGCACGGGCGACGTCGGCAATCTCGACGCCGACGGCTTCCTGCGGATCACCGATCGCTCCAAGGAGATGATCAAGGTGCGGGGGTTTCAGGTGGCGCCCGCCGAGGTCGAAGCCGTCCTGCACGGGCATCCTGCCGTGGCTGACTGCGCGGTCTTCGGGGTGCCGGATGCGGCCGACGGCGAGGCGATCGTGGCCGCGGTCGCGCGTTGCGGAGCCGTCGAGGCGGCCGAGTTGGTCGAGTTGATCGGGACTGCGCTGGCGTCGTACAAGCGACCCAGCCAGGTCGTGTTCGTGGAGGAGATCCCAAGGCTCCCTTCGGGAAAGGTGTTGCGTCGAGTGTTGAAGGAGCGGCTGTGGACGTCCGTCTAACCGCGGAACAACGAGAACTGCGAGAGGCCGCCGCCAAGCTGGCCGACGACCTCGGACCGGGGTCGGTCGCCGACCTGGACGACGACGGCCGCATCGCGCGGCTGGAGAAGACGGTCGAGGCCACCGGATTCCGGACGTTGCGCTCCGACGAGGCGTCGGGCGTCGAGGTGGCCATCGTCGCAGAGGAATTCGCCCGCGGGCTCGTCGACGTGCCGTTCCTCGGCCCGGTGCTCGCCGACGACCTGGCCCGCCGCATCGGCAGGCCGGTGTCCGCGGTCGCGGAGCCGGACACCGTCGACCTCACGGGGACCCTTGTGGGAGTCGCCGAGTCGCCTTCGGAACTCGCCGAGCTCTCGGAGCAGGACGCGGGCCGCTGGTACGCGCTGGCGCTCACGGCGACGACGGCCGATCTCGTCGGGTCGGCCAGGGGCACGCTGGCGTTGGCAACGGAGTACGCGAAGGTGCGCGAGCAGTACGGCGCGACCATCGGCTCGTACCAGGCGGTCGGGCACCTGCTCGCGGAGAGCCTGGCCTTGATCGAAGGATGCATCAGCGTGCTGCGCCATGCGGCGTGGGCCGTCGACGAGCTTCCCGTCGCCGAAGCGGTAGAGGCGGCTCGGGTGGCCAAGATCTATTGCAGTCGTTCGGCATTGACGGTGTGCGAGACGTCGATCCAGGTGCACGGCGGCATCGGCAACACCTGGGAATGCCTTGCCCACGTCTACCTGCGTCGGGTACTGGCCGCCACCGAGCGCTGGCCGGTCAAGTTGGAGGAGTTGACCATTGGACTTTCGTGATTCCCCAGAGGAAGCCGCATTCCGGGACAGGCTGCGCGGCTGGCTGACCGAGCAGAAGGGCAAGTTCCCGACCTCGGGTGACGAGTACTGGGCCAAGGCGGGTGAGTGGCACGTCGCGTTGTACGAGGCGGGCTTCTTCGGCACGTCGTGGCCGAAGGCGTACGGCGGCCAGGAACTGCCAGCGGTGTATGACGTCATCGTCGACGAGGAGATCGCGAAGGCGGGTGCGCCTGCTCGACCCGGGCTGGGCTACCTCGTCGTCGGGTTTAGTCATCACGGCGACGAGGAACTGCGGCAACGCTTTCTGCCAGGGATGATCAACGGCACCGAGCGTTGGTGCCAGGGCTTCAGCGAGCCCGGCGCGGGTTCCGACCTCGCGTCGCTGACCACCACCGCCACGCGCGACGGCGACGAGTACGTCATCAGTGGCCACAAGATCTGGACGAGCTACTCCGACGTAGCCGACTGGTGTCTGGTGCTCGCGCGCACCGACAAGGACGTGCCCAAGCACAAGGGCATCTCGGCGTTCATCGTCTCGATGCACCAGCCCGGCATCGTGCAGCGCCCGTTGAAGATGATCAGCGGCGTGACCAAGGAGTTCGGCCAGGTCGAATTCGACGGCGCGCGGGTTCCGGTCGAGAACATGGTCGGTGCGCCGGGCGACGGCTGGAAGCTGGCCATGACCGTGGTGAGCCACGAGCGCGAACCTTCGACACTGGGCTTCTCGGCGCGGTACGGGAAACTGGTGCGCCAGTTGAACTCCCGGGTCGACGGCGATGCGCCGGACGAACTGTCCTTGGCCTGGGTGCAGACCGAGATGCTGCGGCTGCACGTGCGGCGGCGGCTGTCGGAGCAGCTGGACGGCGTGACGCACGGACCGCAGGGCTCGCTGGACAAGCTCCTGATGACGTGGGTCGAGCAGTCGGTCGGCCACGCCGCGCTCGCCACCGTCGGCACGTCCGATCCCGAATTGTTCGGGGCCTACATGTACAGCCGCGCTCAGAGCGTGATGGGCGGTACCTCGCAGATTCAGAAGAACATCATCGCGCAACGGATTCTTGGATTGGGAGCCTGAAATGTATGACATGCCAGCCGAAATCGACGTCAAGGCCGACGGCGGCCTGCGCATCATCACGCTCAACCGGCCCGATGAGCTCAATGCGGTCAACGATGCGTTACACGTGGGGCTGGCCAAGATCTGGGAAGCGCTCAACGAGGACGTCGGCGCGCGCGCGGCCGTGATCACCGGTGCGGGCCGGGCGTTTTCAGCCGGCGGTGACTTCAACTACCTCGACGAGTTGCGCAATGACGAAGCCCTGCGCCAGAAGACGATCAAGCATGGCCGCGACCTCGTCATCGGCATGGTGCGATGCCGCATCCCGGTCGTCGCCGCGGTCAACGGTCCGGCCGTCGGGCTTGGCTGCAGCTTGGCGGCGCTCTCGGACATCGTCTACATGGCCGAGACCGCGTTCTTCGCCGACCCGCACGTGTCGATTGGGCTGGTGGCCGCCGACGGCGGCCCACTGGTATGGCCGTCGCAGATCAGCTTGTTGCAGGCCAAGGAGTTCGCGTTCACCGGCGTGCGGATCAAGGCCGCGCGAGCGCTCGAACTCGGGATGGCCAACCACGTCGTCGCCGACCCGCTGGCCGAGGCGATCGCATGCGCGAAGAAGATCATGGAGCTGCCGCAGCAGGCGCTCGAGAGCACCAAGCGGCTGATGAACATCCAGCTCGAGAAGTCGGTCATGGCGTCGCTGGACTACGCCAACCTGTCCGAGTACGTGTCCTTCGGGACCGCCGACTTCAACAAGATCGTCGACGGACTGATCGCCAAGAAGTAGCCCCCCTTACCGCCGAGCAGACGCAAAAGCCCCTGAAATGCGCGCATTCAGGGGCGGTTGCGTCTGCTCGCGCTAGCGGAGCTCTACTCGTCGCTGGCCTTTGGTGCAGGCTTCGCAGAGTCGTCAGAAGCCGGCTTCGTTGGCGCTGCGGTGTCCGGCTTCGTCGTAGCGCCCTTGTCGACCGTAGCGCCCTTGTCGGCCCCGGCGTCCACGTCGTCGGAGGTCGTGTGGGCCGGCTTCTTCGCGGGCTCCGTCGGGTCTGGTGCTTCGTCTGCGACTTCGCTCGGCGGTGAAACCTCGGGCGCGGCAGGAGCCTCCGGTGGATCGACTTCGGCGGTAGCAGCCACGTCGGTCACGGCGGTCGGCTCCTCGTCCTTTGCGGGAACTTCGTCGACGACGGGTGTGGGCGTGTCAACGGCGTCGAGCGCGTCGGCACTAGAACCCCGCGCAAGGCTGAACGTGTTGTCGACCGAGAGGGTGCGCATCGCTGAGACGTCCGCGACGAACGGTGATGGGGGTGGGGGAGTCGCCAGTGCCGTCGCGATGCCGAGCTGTGCGGCCTCGATCCCGGCGACGATCGCGCCGGCACCATCGCCGAGAGCAACGAAGAAGTTCTTCGTTCCTTCGACGGCGGCGTCGATGATGTTGCCGAGGTTCAAGGTGAGGATGGCGGCGACGAGGTCTTGCGTGCCCACGATCAGTGAGGTCGTCACGATGTTCCCCGCCTGCAGGAAACCATTGGTCGCATCGATGAACGCTTGGGGCACTGCGGCCTGAAGTGCGGTCTGCACCGCGAGATACTTTTGGTTGCGCCAGATCAACGAGTCCAGCAGCGGCTGTCCCACGGCGACGACCGAATCGCGAATCGCCGTGGTGAGCGTGTCGAAGGCGCCGACGAAGTTCAGCGCCAGCACCTCCTGGATGATCTCCACGGTCACGCCCGGGATCGACAGCAGCGATTCCGCCAGGCCGACGCCTGCCTTCCCGAGCCCAGCCAGGTAGACCGCCCAGTTCGCGGCCCAGTTGCGAATCTGTTGCCGAACGATCGGCAACGTCAGGATGTACGGGATGTCGAGGGCGGTGAGGTCGAACTCGGCCGTCACAGCTGCGGCCGCGGCCCGCACGTCGGCCGCAGGCGACGACGGCGTGATCGGGACGATCGGTGCCATCGCTATGGCGCTGGCGCCGACGAGCGCGACCCCCGTGGTGAACCACGGTCGTAGCGAAGCTTCCATGACATCCCCCTCATCTTGAAGAGCCGCTGCCGAGCAAGGCGAATGCAAACCTGTGAAGCGGCTGGACATCGACTATGTCACGAATTGACGCAGGCGAATGTAATTCCCGCGACCAGACGCAAAGGGCCCTGAATCACGGCGATTGAGGGCCCTTTGCGTCTGTTCGCGCTACGGGGCGAGTGCTTCGGAGCGCTGGATGGTGCCGGTGATGCCACTTGCGTCCTGGCCGGCGAGCAAGACCGCAGCCCTGCTCATCGCCTCGGGCGGCTCGACCATCTCCGGTGGGATCTCGAAGCCACCGCCGCCCGCCTGCCAGCCCTCGGTGAGCACCACCCGCGACGGGCTGAGGCAGTTGACGGCGATGTTGTCGGGCTTGAGGTCGGCGGCCAGTCCTAGGTACAGCCGCTCGGCGGCGGCCTTCGACACCCAGTAGGCGTTGGCGCCCTGATCGACCATCGTGACGCCGGTGGTGGTGATCGCCATCAGCGATCCGCCGCCACGTGCTCGCACGTGCGGGATGACGGCCTTGGTCACCAGGAACACGCCGGTGAGGTTCACGTCGAGGCACAGCTTCCAACGCTTGAGTGGCGTGGATTCGATTGGGCCGAGCCACAATACGCCGGCATTCGCGACGAGGACGTCGATGCCGCCGAACTCCGCCACCGTCACCTCCACCGCGGCGTTGACGGAGTCTTCGCTGGTGACGTCGCACGGCACGGGGATGGCCCGCCCACCTGAGGCGACGATCCCGTCGGCGACCGATCCAATGGTGCCCGGCAGCTTGCCCTGCTGTTCGGAGCGCGCAGCGACGGCGACGGCGGCACCCGCGGCGGCCAGCGACTTCGCGATCGTCGCGCCGATGCCACGGCTGGCGCCTGCGACGAAGGCGACCTTGCCCTCGAGGGTCACTTCGGAGGGAACCGCAGCGCACCGTCGAGGCGGATGATCTCGCCGTTGAGGTAGTCGTTCTCGATGATGCTCTCCGCCAATTGGGCGTATTCGCCCGAGCGGCCCATGCGCTTCGGGAACGGAACCTGCGGTCCCCAGTACTGCTCGAGCTGGTCGCCCGCCTTGCCGTACGCCGGGGTGTTGATGGTGCCGGGCGCGATGGTGACGACGCGGATGCCCAACGGCGACAGGTCGCGTGCCGCGACGAGCGTCATCCCGAGCACACCGCCCTTCGCCGCGGCATAGGGGAGTTGGCCGATCTGCCCTTCGTACCCGGCGATCGACGCGGTGTTGACGATGACGCCGCGTGCGCCCTCCTCCAGCGGTTCGGACTTGGCGATGGCCGCCGCCGAAAGCCGCATGACGTTGAACACCGCGGTCAGGTAGAACTCGATGGTCTTCTTGAAGCCGTCGAGGTCCAGTGGT
>Ga0207668_10001760_pt1 | contig 12655 bp, 10 predicted proteins | sample KBSS43metaG_FD_184323 | JGI IMG/M metagenome (GOLD analysis project Ga0207668, IMG submission 184323) | Switchgrass rhizosphere microbial communities from Kellogg Biological Station, Michigan, USA - KBS S4-3 metaG (SPAdes) (version 2) | ecosystem: Host-associated > Plants > Roots > Rhizosphere... | reverse complement strand
CCAACCAGAAGGGCGTGCGCTCGCGCGGCTTCCAGGGACTTCGGACCAATCCGGTGCAGGAGATGGCGGTGCGGAACTTCCACCGTGCGCTCGACAAATATCTCAATGCTCCGGACTGACGGCGCACAGCGCGGGTCATGAGCCTCACGAACGAAGAGATCGCCACCTATCGAAGCGATGGCTTCGTCGTGCCCCCGTATCGGCTCGGGCCGGCCGATATTGCGCGGCTCAAGGCCCAGTGCGAGGCAGTCATCGCCGCCAACCCGCACCTGGAGAACAGGCCGATCCCCAACCCGCACTGCGCGTCCTTCGCGCGCCTCGGCGTCAAGAACGACGGCGCGCTGATGGAGTGGGCGGTCAAGCGTGAGATCGTCGACATCGTCGAGCAGATCGCCGGCCCCGACCTGATCCTTTGGTCGGGTACCATCTTCCATAAGCCGCCGGTCATGGGGAAGCGAACACCCTGGCATCGCGACGGCGAATTCTGGCCGCTCGATCCGCTGGAGACGACGAGCGTCTGGGTCGCTGTGACGGAGAGCACCGTCGAGAACGGATGCCTTCGCCTGATCCCGGGCTCGCACAAGGCCAGGGACATCGGCCGGCACCACAACGCCACGACGAACGACGTGTTGTTCGAGCGCGAGATCGACGACGACCAGTTCGACCCGAGCGCCGCCGTCGACATCGAGCTCGAGCCCGGCCAGATGGTGTTCTTCGACGTCCGCATGCTGCACGGCGGCGAGCCGAACCGCTCCCAGCTCCCGCGCACCGCCTGGTCGGCACGCTACATGCCGGCGACCACGCGCTTCGAGCACGACGCGGCGCGCGCGAGCGCAGTGGGCGACGAGGCCTTTACCTTGGCCACTCGGCCGTTGTTCCTTGTCCGTGGCGAAGACCGCGCAGGCAACGACTTCACACGGAACCTGGACGCTGCCGACCTCGCTCGCGCCCAGGGCGCCGTCGCCGCCTGAGATATCGGATAGGCGAGCGGGCCGATCGGGCGCCGGCGCCCGCGGGCGCCCCCAAGCGTTACTTCCGGTTTTGACGCCGGAAGAACGTCATCTCCTTCCGGGTCCGCCTCTGCTATGCGAGCACATCGGGCCGCGTGACGGCTGATCGCAGGCCCCTGATCGCGAGACGCGAACCCAGGTGCCGGGATGCAAATGGCGAAGCCACGCAAGTCGAGATCCGACGGACTGCAGAACCGTGAGCGAGTCCTGCAAGCCGCCGATGTCATCCTGGGCGCCGCCGTCGGCGCCTCGCTCGAACTGGTGATTCGGGAGGCGTGCGTGCCGGCGCATGCACGCCATGCTTTCGCCGCTGGTCGAACGCGCCAAAGCGGCGAGGCTATGCCGGTCTGACCTGACCACCGACGACATCATCAAGTTCGGCCGAATGCTGGCCGGAGCGATGCGCGGCTGCGAGCCAGGCGAACGCCAGGCGAACGCCCAGCGCGCCACGAGCCTGCTCTTCTACGGCATCATGCACCGCGCCTTGCTCGGGCGCGGCCCGGCGTCAGCGGCGCGACGCGTAATCCACGAGCACCTGGCCGGGAAGCCAGCCGGTGTCCACATAGTAGGCCTCGAAATAACGCTCCTCGAAGCCCCAACGCCCGTCGATCTTCGTCAGCGTGTCGTGATAGACGCCTAGCAGAAACAGCCCAGTCTTGGCCCCGCTCCGCCGGCCCATCTCGTTCAGCACGACGGTCGCTTTCGCGCGGTCGGCCGTCAGTTCGTCGATCGTCACGCCATGCGTCATCTGCACCAGGAAATCCGATGAACTGACCGCGCCGCTGATTCCCTCCTGGATGCCCTGGCGCGTGCTGAAATCGTGGGAGAACGGCGGCGACGTGCGCCAGCGGCTCTCCAGGTGGAAACATGCGCCCATGGCGTCCCAGTCTCGCCGCGTGACGCTGACGGTGTAGCGCTCGATTACGTCGCGGATCGCCAGCCGATCTTCGGTCTCTTGGGAATTCGCCACTGCTATCCTCCTCACCTTGCGAGCTTTTTTCTCCGTCCGCGCCTTCCACGCAACACCGCGGGAAAGCCCTGACGTTTCATAGAGTAATCGATTATCACGACGTCAGATCGATCTCGGGACGACCGAGCAGGACCCCGAACCCAATTAATTCACTCTTGACGGAGCTGTAAAGCGCTCCATGGATGACGCCCAAGGTCCAGGCCCCATGGACCAGGGGAGAAGTTTTCTCATGAACATTCGTACTTTCGCCGCAGCGCGCGCCATTGGCTATCGCGCTGTCCTCCTTCTTGGTTGCGCCCTTCCCGCGACGGCGTGGGCGCAAGACGCCGGAGGCGGCGCCCAGCTCGAGGAAATCGTCGTCACCGCCCAGAAGCGCAGCGAAGCCGTGCAGAAGGTGCCGATCGCGATCACCGCGCTGTCCGCGGAGGCTCTGCGCGAGCGCTCCGTCACCGGAATCGCCGATCTACGCTCCGCCACGCCGAACGTGAACTTCGGGCAGACGGCGCAGGGTTCGTCCACCACCGCGATCTCGATCCGCGGCGTGGTCAGCACCGACATCCAGCTCAGCGTCGAGCAGCCCGTCGCGACCTACGTCGACGGCGTCTATCAGGCGACCGCGATCGGCTCGGCCGTGATGCTGGGCCCGGACATCTCGCGGATCGAAGTGCTCCGCGGCCCGCAGGGCACGCTGTACGGCCGGAACTCGATCGGCGGCGCGGTGAACCTCATCACCCAGGCGCCGACCAACGACTTCGACGCGCGCGTCATGGCCGGCTTCGGCAACTACAAGCAGGCCCAGCTCCAGGCGATGGTCAACGTGCCGATCATCAAGGACGTGCTGTCGGCCCGACTGAACTACGGCTACGACGCCCGCGGCGGCCTCACCTATGACGTGAGCACCGGTCGGCCGCTCGGCAACTTCAAGACGAACTTCATGCGCGGCCAGTTGAAGTATGAGCCCAACGATCGCCTGCAGGTGATCGCGCGCGCCGAGTACTTCGTGTCGCACACCGGCGGCAACGTCCTGCAGACGACCTTCCTGACGCCGCCGAGCTTCCGGGCCCCGCTGACCCCCAACACCAACGCGGCGCTCGCTTTCACCGCAGGCGCCATCGCGCTGGGCCTCGCGCCGACCCAGGCCAACTACGATCGGGTCTGGCAGACCTTCCAGGCCTGCGGCGCCGGCGGACGGCCGAACTTCACGCCTCGGTGCCTGACCCCGGTCGGCAACGACAGCCGCGGCCGCTACCGCCAGGTCGACGGCTCGGTCACCATCAACTACCACCTGACCGACAACATCTCGATCAAGTCGATCACCGGCATCGCCGACTTCAAGCAAAACAGCGGCCAGGATTACGACGTTTCGCCGTATCAAGTGCTGTTCAGCCTGGCCAAGCCGTACGGCAAGTCCTTCACCCAGGAAGTCCAGGTCAACGGCACGCTGTTCGACGACAAGCTGAAGTTCGCCACCGGCCTCTTCTATTACGACCTGCATTCCAACGACACGGCCGAGAACCAAGCGCTGGCCGGCATCACGGGCGCCACGTCCCGCAGCTTCCTGTGGGCGCCGCACCACGACCGAAGCGTCGGCCCGTACGCCCAGGCGACCTACTCGGTCACCGACGCCCTGCGCATCACCGGCGGGCTCCGCTACTCCAAGGAGAAGAAGGACGTCGCCGTCACTCAGCTGCAGTCGCGGCCGGCCGGCGTGCCGTTCGCCTGCACCATCCCGTTCGCTAACGCGGACTGCCGCAACTTCGTCAAGGATTCCTGGAGCGCCGTCGACTATACGGTGGGCTTCGACTACGACGTGCGCCCCGACGTGCTGTTCTACGGCCGTTTGGCGAAAGGCTTCCAGGCCGGCGGCATCAACGAGCGCAGCGCCACCGGCGTGCCGCTGCTGCCGTTCGATCCGCAAACCGCGATCAACTACGAACTCGGCGTGAAATCCGAGTGGCTCGACCACCGCCTGCGGCTGAACCTGTCGGTCTTCCAGCAGAACGTGAAGGACGCCCAGAAGGGCGTGCCGTCGACCTTCATCGTGGGCGGCACCCCGGTGTCGGTGGTTCAGACCATCAACGCCGCTTCGGAGCGCATCCGCGGCGCCGAGTTCGAGATCACCGCGGTTCCCGTGCAGCACCTGACGCTGCAGGCGAACGTCGGCTACCTCGACACCCACTACAACAAGTTCCTGGCCTCGGGTCCGCTCGGCCCGAACACCCTGGACCTGTCGGACCAGCCGTTCACCAACGCGCCGAAGTGGACCATCGGCTTCTCGCCCAGCTACGTGGTTCCGACCGACTTCGGCCAGATCCGCTTCCAGCTGGACTACTCCTGGCAGAGCAGCCAGGCGCTGGCGCCGCTGCTGTCGTACCCGACCGTCATCCCGGGCGACATCTACACGGTGCAGAAGGCCTACGGCCTGCTCAACGGCCGCGTCGCGTTCAAGATCAAGGACAAGACCGAGATCGCGGTGTGGGGCAAGAACCTCACCGACCGGCGCTACTTCAACTCCGCGCTTGATATCGCCGGCAGCCTTGGCTTCACCAACGCCAAGGTCGGCGATCCCCGCACCTTCGGGATGCAGATCACCCGCGACTGGTAAGTTGACGGCGAAGGATCCGGCCGTTGGACGGCCGGATCCTTCCGTTACCGTTCGAGTAGATCGAGGGCGCGAGCCGTTCGAGCCGGCTGGCGCGAAGGCCCTCGTTCACCGATCGGCGGCCCTACTCCGGGCCGACGCGCCGAAGCCTGACGCAAGCCACCGCAGGCCGCCACCCAAGAGGCACTTTATCCCTGTGCTCCAGCGCTTGACCGGCTGGTCCGTCGATATAACGTTCACTCTATAGGCAAACAGCACGGGTGGAACGCAGGTGGGAATTGAACCGAAGGCGCCCGGCGCGGCCGGCGACGTGTTCATTGAGCCGGGCCACTACTATTCCCCCGAGGTTGCGCGGCTCGAAGCGGAAAGGGTCTTTCCCAAGGTCTGGCTGATCGTCTGCCGCGAGCAGGAGCTCGCGCGGCCGGGCGACTACGTCGTGCACGACATCGGCAGGGAGTCGTTCTTCGTGGTCCGCACGGAGAGCGGCATCAAAGGCTTCTACAATGTCTGCCAACACCGCGGCCGGCGGTTGAAGGACGGTGTCGGCAACAGCGGGAAGTCGATCTTCTGCCCGTTCCACGCCTGGCGCTGGGATCTCGAAGGCGGTCTGCTCGAGCGCGCCGACGAAAGCGACTGGGCGAACGAGCCGCTGTGTTCGGCGTCCGACGTGGCGCTGAAGGAAGTTCGGCTGGAGACCTGGGCCGGCTGGGTCTGGGCGACCATGGACCCCGACATCAAGCCGCTGCTGGAATACCTGGGGCCGATACCCGACATCCTGGCGCCGCTGGAGCTCGAGACCTGCAAGATCGCCTGGCACAAGATCCTGCATTTCCCCTGCAACTGGAAGCTCGTGCTCGACGCCTTCAACGAGGGTTACCACACTCTGGGCACCCATTCGCAAATGCAGAGGTTCGGGACGCCCAAGACCTTCTCAGGCGCAATGGGAGACCACGCCTGGTTCACCTACGCGCCTGACATCGGCGCGCTCGCCACGGCCTCCGACACCGGCTCGATCGACCTGCGCCAACTGCTCGTCGACCAGATCACCGAGACGTTGGCCACGCTGAAGTGCCTGGTCTCGGAGTACGGACTGGAAGCGGCCAAGCGGCTGTTCGACGTCCTCCCCGCGGACGCGGGCCCCGCTGAGGTGTTTCCGAAGTTCTTCGAACTCCACCGCCAGGTGCTCGAGGAAAGCGGCGCCAAGTGGCCGGAACACCTGACGCTGGAGACGGCGGCGACCATCGCCACCGACTACCACATCTTCCCCAACACCATCTGCCTGCCCTGCCCCGACGGCGCCCAGTGGTATCGCTGCCGGCCCGACCCCAGCGATCCGGAGAAGTGCGTCTTCGAAGTCTGGTGGCTGATGCGCTTCGCGCCTGGACAGGAGCCGCCGATCCAGCACGACGAGTATCAGACCCTGGAGGCGTTCCGCGGCCAGAACCCTTTCCTCGAGCAGGACTTCTCCAACCTGCTCGCCAGCCAGAGGGGCGTCCACTCTCGCGGCTTCCAGGGTATGCGCACCTGCGCGGCCCAGGAGATGCCCATCCGTAACTTCCACCGTGTGCTCGACAAGTACTTGCAGGCGACGGACTGACAGATGCGAAACCGGGCGTCCGCCAATCGTTTGGCTGCGGCAGACGCGCCGGTTCAAGCTTAGGCGCTTTACATCCGCCACACCGAGCGTCATTTCAAAGATGTTGACGGCGCGCACGGAGTCAAATGCTTGAGCCAGGCGCCGCCTTTCGAAGGCGATCGAAAGTCCCGCGACAAGACCAGCCCTCCCAAGAACAAGGGCGATACCGTCGTCGGCCGCGTCACTCGGCGACTGCGCGCACAAGCTCTCGCCACGCCGGCCGGCGCGCTCATCGGCTCCGAGGACCAACTGTTGGCCTCATACGGCGTGAGCCGCGCGACGCTGCGCAAGGCCGCCGCCCTGGTGCGCCAGGAACAGCTGATTCAGGTTCGCCCGGGCATCGGCGGCGGCTATTACGCGCGCCGGCCTGAGGTCGACGGCGTCGCTCACATCGCCGCAATCTATTTGCAATCCAAGCGCGCCACGGTCGAAGAGATCATCAAGGCGATCGAGCCGCTGCATTGCGAAATGGGCATGCTGGCGGCGCAGAACCGCAACCCCGAGACCATGCAACTCTGGCGCGCCTTCCAGGAGCGCGACGCGCAGGCGTCCGCGGCCGGCGGCTATCGCGACTTCCTTCGGCTGTCCCGCGAGTTCGGACAGATCCTCGGCATCGCCTGCCAGAACAGCGTGCTCGATCTGTTCGTGGCCACGCTGCACGAGGTGTGCGGCTTCTTCGGGCCCGAAGAAGATATCTTCAGAGATCGGCCCAACCGCGTTCGCGAATACTGGTCGCGTCGTCAGACGCACGTCGCAGCCATCATCGATGGCGACGTCGAGCTGACGAGCTTCGCGGCCCGCCGCTGCGCGCGCCTGATCACCAACTGGATGGTCGAGGATATGGCCGTGTCGCCATCGGAGTTCGCTCCGCTCTATCGGCTGCTGGGCTAGCGCCGTCATGGCCAGAAATCCCATGCGGTCAAGCGCGGTCAGTCGGCTGGTCAAGCGCCTGCGCGAGCAGTCGCTCGCCACCGCGCCTGGAGAAATGATCGGTTCCGAGGATCAACTCGTCGCAACCTACAAGGTCAGCCGGCCGACGCTCCGCCAAGCCGCCGCGCTGGTCAGCCAGGAGCAACTGCTGACCGTCAGGCGCGGGACCGGTGGCGGCTACTTCGCTCGACGCCCGGAGGTCGCCGCCGTCGCGCACGTCGCCGCCATCTATCTGCAATCACGTCATACGACCTTGCGGGAGATCATCACGGCGGTGGAGCCGATCCGGGTCGAGATGGCAACGCTCGCCGCCCAGAACCGCACGCCGGACGAGCTCGACGCGCTCAAGGCCTTCCTTGTCCGCGACAACCGCGACCTGGAAGTCGGCGAGCGCGAGGCGTTCCTGAGATCCGAGCGCGAGTTTGCCCGTCTGATCGCGACGGCCTCGCACAATTCAGTCCTCTACCTGTTCATCACGACCCTGCACGAGTTCTCGTCTCTCCCTCGACAGAACGAGCGCGTCTTCGAGTCGGCCGAACGGGTTCGCGCGTATTGGTCCGTCCGACAGAAGTCCCTGGTGGCGATCATCGAGGGCGACGCCGAGATCGCCGGCATCTCGGCGCGGCGCGCCGCGCGGATGATCACCGAGTGGCTGATGGCCGACGGCGCGCGAACCGAACTGAAGTACGGGGCCGACGACGCGCGGATGCCGGCCTGACGCAGGCGCTCTAGCTTTTCGCGGTTTCGCGGGCGCGGGCTTCGGCGCCGACCGAAGCCAGGAATCCCGCCGCACAGAACCGCACGAGCTCCGGCGTCGTGTCGAGTGACAGTCGGTCGATGTCCGGGTGGGCGCGCCCCGTCAGCGACTCCGTGATGAAGCTTACCCGCAGCATCCGCACCAGGATCAACGCGCGGCGGATCGCCTCGATCTCGATCGCCGGCAAAGCCCGGCTCAAGACGGCGACGTAACGCTTGGCGACAGCGCCATGGGGTGGAAACAGCAGTGCGCCCAGCCGGTCGCGGTCATCGGAGCCGGCGACCTGGTAGAGGATGCGAAAATGGTTGCGCCAGCCCTCGTCCGTTCGCACCAGGCTCATGTGCGCGCTGACGTAGGCTTCGATCACCTCCTCGACCCCGGGCTCCGGATTTCGCGCAAGCAGTTCGGTGAGCGCGTCATCCTGCAAGCTGACGAGTTGCGGCTGACGCTCCTCCAGTACGGCCTCGAACAATTTCTCCTTTGAGCCGAAGTAGTAGTTCGACAGCCCCAGCGGCACGCGCGCCGCAGTCGTGATCTCCCGCATCGTCGCCCCGTGATAGCCGCGCTCGGCAAACACGAGCTCGGCAGCCCGAAGCAATTCCTTTTTGCGGATTCCGCGCGGAGCCATCCGGTCTGAATGCGGCGCCCGATGCCTTCCCTCAACCGAAATGCGCAAATGGGCTACAGTCGGCTGCGAGAAAAAGAGTGGCGCGCCCGCGCCAAATCTGCACACCTGTTCAAATTGACGGCCGACAGCGCCGCGCGGGAGGAAACCAAATGCACGAGCGCAGTGCGCATTTCATTGGCGGCGGCTGGACCGCGCCGAGCCTGGGCGGCGAAATCCTCGTGCGGTCGCCGGCGACGCTGGAGCTGGTGGGACGCAGCGCCGACGCCAGCGCAGCCGATATCGACGCCGCCGTGAGCGCCGCGCGGGCGGCGTTCGACACAGGCCCCTGGCCGCGCACGCCGCCCAAGGAACGCGCGGCGGTGTTGCGTCGCATGGCCGCTCACATGCGCGAGCGGAGCGACGAGATCGCCGAGCTGCTGTGCGACGAGATGGGGTCCCCCCTCTCCTTCTTGAAGCGCGGCGGGGGCGACGGTCCCTCCCGGCTGTTCGAATACTACGCCGACCTGGCAGAGAGCTGGCCCTTCGAGGCGCCGCGCCAGGGTGCGATGGGCCCCGCGGTCGTTCGCCAGGAACCGGTCGGCGTGGTCGCCGCGATCACGCCTTGGAACGGGCCGTTGTTCATCCTGGCCCTGAAGGTGGCGCCGGCGTTGGCCGCCGGCTGCACCATCGTCGCCAAGCCGGCGCCCGAAGCGCCTCTGGACGCCTTCTACATGGCCGACGCCGCCGTGGCCGCGGGCCTTCCGCCCGGCGTACTGAACATCCTGCCCGGCGACCGCGAGGCCGGCGAACACCTGGTCCGCCATGCCGGCATCGACAAGGTTTCCTTCACGGGCAGCACGGCTGCAGGCCGCAAGATCGCGGCGATCTGTGGCGAGGATTTGAAGCGCTGCTCGCTCGAGCTGGGCGGCAAGTCGGCGGCGGTGATGCTGGAGGACGCCTCCGTCGAGACCCTAGTGCAGTACGCAGTGCCGCTCGGCCTCGCGTTCAACAACGGCCAAGCCTGCGCCGCGCTGACCCGCGTGATCGTGCCACGCAGTCGCCATGACGAGGTCGTGGACGCCTTCGTCAGCTTCGTGAAGGGCCTGAAGGTGGGCGATCCGCGCAATCCGGAAACCACCGTTGGGCCGCTCATCGCCGAACGGCAGCGCGATCGGGTCGAGCGCTACATCTCCCTTGGGCGGGACGAGGGCGCCACGCTTGCGACGGGCGGCGGCCGGCCGAAAGGCCTCGACAAGGGCTGGTATGTCGAGCCGACGGTCTTCGCCAACGCGAGCAACACCATGACCGTCGCCCGCGAGGAGATCTTCGGGCCGGTGGGCGTGATCATTCCGTATGACGGCGGCGACGACGCGGCCGTCGCGCTTGCCAACGCATCGACCTACGGCCTCGGCGGCGCGGTGTTCTCCGCCGATGAAGATCGCGCCTACCGCGCCGCAAGTCAGATCCGCACGGGCACGATCGGGCTCAATATGTTCGGCGTCGATCCCCTGTGCCCCTTCGGCGGCTTCAAAGGCTCGGGTATCGGCCGCGAGATGGGGCCGGAAGGACTGGCCGCTTTCATCGAGTACAAGTCGGTCTTCAACCGGGAATCTCCCCGAATCTAGGACGCGCCTTCATGTCCCGAACCAACACCGCCCCGCAGGCGCCGGAAGTCCCGTCGCACGTTCCGCCGGAACTCGTCCGCAACGTCAACCTGTTCAACGACCCCGCGATCGAGACGGACCCGTACGCCTTCGTCGCCAAGCTGCACGACGGCCCGCGGACCATCTTCAACGTCGGCATTCCGATGCGGGAACCGGCCTGGACTCCCACCCGGGCGGAGGACATCCGCGCCATCCTGCAGGACCCCGCCAACTTCTCCTCGGAGGGCGTCGTGGGCTTCTCGAGACTGATCGGCGAATCCTGGTCGACGATCCCGTCGGAGACCGATCCGCCCGCGCACGGCGCCTATCGCGCGCTGCTCAATCCGCTGATGAGCCCCAAGCGCATCGCGGAGATGGAGGATGCGGTTCGCGAACGCGCAGTGCAGCTGGTCGATGCGCTCAAGGGGCAGACCAGCACGGAGTTCATGAAGACGTTCGGCCGCGCCTTTCCGGTCTACATCTTCCTGCAGCTGATGGGCCTGCCGACCGAACGCGTGGAGCAGTTCTACGGCTGGATGCACGACGTCCTGCACGGCCAGGACATGGCCGAGCGCTCGCGGGCGATGAGCGAGGTGGCGAGCTACCTGCGCGGCGTCGCCAAGGAGCGCGCCGGCAAGCCGGCGGACGACCTCGTGAGCACTGTCGTCAACGCGCGCATCGAAGGCCGCGCGCTCAACGACGACGAAGTGATCGGAATGCTCGTCCTGATCTTCGGCGGGGGCATCGACACAGTCGCTAACATGCTGGGCTTCTGCTTCCTGCACTTGGCGCGGGATCCCGCGTTGCAAGCGCACCTGGCGGCGCATCCTTCGGAAATTCCGTCGGCCGTCGAAGAATTCCTGCGCCGCTACACGATCGTCATGCCCTATCGCAAAGTGGTGAACGACATCGAGGCGGCCGGCGTACAGATGAAAGCCGGCGATTGGGTGCACTGCCTGCTTCCCGCCGCCGACATCGACCCCGCGGAATTTGAGAATCCGTCGCGGTTCGATCCGGAGCGGAGCGCCAACCGGCACATCGCCTTTTCGACGGGGCCTCACCGCTGCGTGGGCTCCCACCTCGCGCGGCGCGAAATGGCGATTGCGCTGGAGGAATGGCTGACGCGCATGCCCCGTTTCCGGCTCGCGGATGGCGAAGCCTACCACTGCCACGGCGGCCTGTTCGGCGTCGATCACCTGGATCTGGTTTGGGACTGAAGCGCCCGCGCCCTCGTCTGACCGACGCAAAAATCTCCTCAGGGTTGTGTCCCGGACCCTGAGGTTGCCCGGTCGCGCCCCCGCGACTTCATTCGTGACAATGTTTGCGAGCTCCAGCACGGGGGCTGCAATCTTTGGCGCCATTTGACCCCAATCCCACCTCATCCCGACTGTGACGCCGACAACACATACTAAGAAATGGCGTCGGGCGCACTCCACCCCCTGTTGTGAGCGCCGCGCACGTATTGTACATGCGTTCAAATTCGAGCGCCCCGCGGATCGCGGCAAGGAGGCGCTCTATCGAGGGGAAACACATGGGCACAATCTTCGCCACAGCCTCTATGGCTGCGCTGATCGCTGGAACCGCGGGGGCCGCGAGCGCTCAGACCGCACCCGCAGATGACTCCGCCTATCTCGGCGAAATCGTCGTCACCGCGCGCAAGCGCGAAGAGGACGTCCAGCGCACGCCGGTCGCCATCAGCGTCGTGTCCCGCGACGACATCGAACGGAAGTCGATCCAGACGCTGAAGGACATCCAGCGGATCACGCCGGGCCTGACCTTCCAGCAGACGCCGTACGACCCGATGAACTCGCTGATCGGCATTCGCGGCCAGCGCGCCGCCGATAACCTGCAAGGGCAGGATCCCTCGGTCGGCCAGTACGTCGACGGCGTCTACACCGCCACCACCGGCGTCACGAACGTGTCAAACCTGCTCGATCTCGAGCGGATCGAAGTGCTGAAGGGCCCGCAGGGCACCCTCTATGGCCGCAATACGACGGGCGGCTCGGTGAACATCGTCACGGCCCTGCCGAATTACGACGGATTCCACGGCGACGTTCGTGTTCAGGTCGGCAACTACGCCCGCGCCGAACTTTCCGGCACCGTCAACATTCCGATCGCGGACAACATCGCCCTGCGGGTCAGCGGCAGCTCGGTGGAGCACAAGGGCTACGCCCACGACACCTACACCAACACCGACGTCCTGGACGAACATAGCCGCAGCATCCGCGCAGCCTTGCGCATGAACCCGACCGACAAGCTCGAGGTCGTGGTGCGCGGCGACTACACGCGCGGCAACGGCGGCGGCATCGCTTGGCACACCGAAGCCACCGCGGCGGTTCCCGCTGGGCTCCAGGCGGCACTTTTCAACGGCATCCCGCTCGGCGCCACCACGGCGGCCCAGGGCCTGGCTCTGTTGAACGCGACCATCAACCCGGACCCGTACAAGGTGTCCTACTACACGACGCCCTTCTCCCGGCTGTCGGCCTACGGCGGGTCGGTC
>Ga0207668_10001757_pt1 | contig 12669 bp, 9 predicted proteins | sample KBSS43metaG_FD_184323 | JGI IMG/M metagenome (GOLD analysis project Ga0207668, IMG submission 184323) | Switchgrass rhizosphere microbial communities from Kellogg Biological Station, Michigan, USA - KBS S4-3 metaG (SPAdes) (version 2) | ecosystem: Host-associated > Plants > Roots > Rhizosphere >... | reverse complement strand
TGCGGTGGGTTCACGGAAAGCTCGCTCCGACACGCCGGTCGTCGAGATATTTCCAGGGCCGGCCGCTCTGTTCGCCCGCTTTGGAAACTTCCTGCTCGCGAGGTAAACAACACCGCCGATCGCATGGCAGCGGTTAGTGGGCGGTGCGGGGAAGCGTCTCATGGCGAGAAAACTGAAGACCTACCAGACCTCGCTGGGCTTCTTCGATCTGGCAATTGCTGCTCCCTCCATGAAAGCGGCTCTGGAAGCGTGGGGTGCCGACAGCAATCTCTTCCACCAGGGCGCGGCGAAGGAGAGCCACGACCCGGACGTTATCGCGGCGACCATGGCAAAGCCCGGCGTCGTTCTCAGGTGCCCGGTTGGCACCGGCCGACCTTTCAGCGAACATGCCGAGCTGCCCACCGATCTTGGCGGCGGCGGACCAACGAAAGCCGCCCGCAAGTCGAAAGGCCCAAAGGCGAAGCAGCCTTCCTCTCGCCCCGTCGACAAGGCTGCGGAGCGGAAGGCCGCTTTCGACTACGAACGGGAACGGAGGAGCCGCGAGCTTGAACGGGCGAACGAAGAGGCCGCCAGGCAGAAGGAGCGTGAACGCCGTCAGCAGGCTGTCGAAAAGGCGCAGGCTGCGCTGGACAAGGCCGAACAGGAGCACGCGGAGCGGGCCGCCGCCATCCAGGCCGAGGTCGAGGCTCTCGAGAAGAGATCGCAGGCCGAAAAAGCCCGCTGGGATAAGGAGAAGGAGCGATTGGAGGCTGCGCTGCGGCGCGCGCGGGGTTAGTCTCTGTGGCGGCACGCACGAGCGAAGGTCAGCGATCCCCTTCAAGCGTCTATCATTCGGGCTCAGTCGCCCTTGCCGCGGCAGAAGCGGCCAACTCAGCGGGATTTCCCATGCCTACGGCCCTGCCAGCGTGAACCGGCGGCCCTTGCACTGAAGCCGGTTCGAGGATTGGATTACCCGCGAGCCGGGTGATCGAGGTAATCCATGGTCAATGCGCTCGTCGTCCGCCGCAATACGCAACTGGCAAAAGCCCAGAAGGCTCTACGCGCGGCGCAATATGTTCGAATGTCCACCGATCTTCAGCGCTATTCGACCCAGAACCAGGCCGCCGCCATCGCGGCATACGCGCAGCAACGAAACCTTACCATCGTTCGGACTTATGTCGACGAAGGGCGCAGCGGAGTGAGGATCAACCGTCGGCCAGCCCTCGCCGAACTCATCAAGGATGTTCAATCAGGAAACACCGACTTTGAGCACGTTCTGGTTTACGACATCAGCCGGTGGGGACGCTTCCAGGATGTCGATGAAAGCGCGCATTATGAGTTCGTATGCAGGCGAAGCGGCGTCAAGGTCGCCTATTGCGCTGAACAATTCGAAAACGACGGAAGCCTTCTGTCGAGCATTTTGAAGAACATCAAGCGCGTAATGGCGGCTGAGTTCAGCCGGGAGCTTGGCGTCAAAGTGCACGCCGGCCACTGCCGAACAGCGAGCCTTGGCTATCGCGTTGGTGGCTCGCTCACGTTCGGGCTCGGCAGGGAGATGATCGATGAGGAGCAACGCTCGAAAGGTCGGCTTAGGAAGGGCGAGTACAAGGCCCTGAAAACGGACCGCGTGCGGCTGCGGCTCGGGTCTGACGAAGAGCTTGCTGTCGTCAGATGGATATTCCAGCAGTTCGTTATCGAGCGTAAGACCGACGTCGAAATCGCACGGCAACTCAATCGCGGAAACATCGCCAATCACCATGGGCGACCCTGGACCTACATCATGGTCCATTCGATTCTCAAGAACGAGAACTATATCGGCAATCTCGTCTACAACCGAACGTCCCGCCGTCTCGGACAGGCGCAGGTAAACAATCCCGATCATTTGTGGATTCGGAGCCCAGACGTGGTGCCGCCGGTAATCGACCAGGATCTCTTTGAGCGCGCTCAGAAGATCATGGCTGAGCGGTACATCTCGATCCCCGAAGACCAGATGGTGCGCAGGCTTCGTCTCACGCTCGGTCGCAAGGGGAAACTCACGACCCGAATCATCAAAACCGCGCCCGGCCTCCCTTCTGTCGCATGCTACATCAAGCATTTTGGCTCACTACGACAAGCCTACGCGCTCATCGGTTATCAAGGATCCCGTGACTGCGAATGGTTTGACGTGCGAGATCATTGGTCCGAAGTTTTGTCAAAGCTCGCAGCGCAGGTTGCAGAGGCGCTGAGGACTGATCTCGGAATTCGGTTGAGTCTCACCGACGATGGTGCAGGGCTTGCACGGCACGGAAACAGCAAGATCATTTCGTTTCAGGTGGTCCGGCGAATGGCGCGGAGGACCCCAAATCATGTTGCTCTGTGGAGAGCCCACCTGAGAAAGGAACGAACCAAGCTGTGTGTTTTCTTGCGGCTGAAGGAGGCGAACAAAGTGGTTCGGGACTATGTGCTGTTGCCCGCACCAGGCACTGCGAAGCCATATCTGACGCTTTCAGATGGCGCATTGGCCCGCCACAAGGCCGTTCGCGTAGACACTGTGAATGAACTTCTTCGGAACATCAAAGCGAGGTTCACTTCGTCCATCCATGCCGCGCCAGCCAAGCGACTGCGACCGAACAAGCGAAGGAAACCAAGCCGGCCCAAAACCAGGAACGTCCGCGCGCGGCACTGACGGAGCGCAGATAAAGAATTGCGCCCAAAACCTTGCCGTAGTTTCTCCTAAAATCGCCATTGAGCTTCGAAATCTCGACGAGCTCGGAACACCGGTCGGACATAACGTTCTCCTGGAAACATCCCAGGTGCCCCATAAAACACTGATTTGCCTGACCAGTCAATTGGAATTTCGGATTTTCCGAAGTTAGGAAAAGGCCGGCTGCCGATCAGTTGAATGCTGACGGCCTCGAAGAACTGACGCAAGTCGATTCCTTGAAGAGAGGCCGCCAGCCGGGAATTACCGCCGCGCCTTCTTTGCTGGCTTGCGACGATTGTAGGGTGAGCGATTGGTTGGTCTCAGCGAGATGCCCTCACGTTGTGCCTTGCTGGCTATCGACGATGGCGGCCGTTCCATCTTAAGGCTGATGACGCCGGTCGGCGTGTTCGCCTTCGCAAGCGAGCGAAGCTGCTTTACTTCCTTGTCGCTCCACGGCTGACGCGAGCGGCGCTTGTACTTCGGGTTTGTCTTTCGCGGACCCTTCTTGCCGATTGGCGAGCCGGGGCGCTTCCATGCTGGTGTGCCATTTGATCCTTCTTGTGAGGAGCTAAAGCACGAATCGGCAAACCAGTTCCCCGATGGTCGGTTCAGAAAGCATTCACCCGCCTTCCGGACAACTCCAGCCAGTCCTCCCAGGCGAAGAACGTTTCACAACTATGATATTGGCGACGGGGCACGTGCCTTGGCGCGAGCGGCAAGTGCCGCACCGGGCTCTCGTGAACCGAGCCGCAATGCGTCTCGGCCATCCGGCTTCGATCCCTCGCGCGATCATGGGTCGCTCGCCGGAGGCACTCGCCTTCGGGGCCCGCCGTCATTTCATTCCGGCGTCGCTATCACTGCCCCTCTGCGGGTGCCTTCTTAACCGGTCTCGCGACTGCAGTCGGTCCCGCGTCCCGCCGCGGCTCCCGCGTCGGCGCGATGCTGACGCTCCTGCGGCTGCCTTGTTGTTATTCTCTCCGATGGGCGGCTTCGCTCGCACCCTGCACCGAAAGACTAAGGGGCGCAGCCCCTCGCGCCCGCCAGGGTAAAGCGCCGGCAAGCGCCGGCGCCGACCCGAGCGGTCTCCCCGGTCTTCCGCGCTTCTCGGATCTCCACGCCCGAACTCTTGCACGCGCTTGTGCAGACCCGCTCTTCGAGCGGCCCTGTTAGGGCGGGCGATCCCCCTCCGCGCGGGTCGCCCTGGCACTTGCTACCCCCGGTCTCGCCGACGGGCAGGGGCGCAGGCGCGGAGTGCGCCTTGCACCCATGAAAGCAAAGGAGATCGATCATGTCGGCCAAGCACGTTGAAACCAGTCCTGAGAGCGCAGCCGGGATTTTCATTCCGCTCAACAAGCTCAAGAAGTCGCCGAACAATGCGCGCAAGACGCCGCATAGCGAGATGGCGATTGAGGCCTATGCGGCGAGCATTGCCGCCAAGGGCATTCTGCAAAATCTTGTCGTCGAACCAGAGTTCGACGGGGAGGGTGCCGCGACGGGGTTCTATTTCGTGACCATCGGCGAGGGCAGGCGGCTTGCCCAGCTCCTGCGGGTGAAGCGGAAGGAAATCAAGAAGACCGAGCCGATCCGCTGCATCGTCGATACCGCCAACGATCCGCACGAGATCAGTCTGGACGAAAACGTCACCCGCGAAAACATGCACCCTGCCGACCAGTTCGAGGCATTCAAGAAACTCGCCGATGAACGCGGGTTTGGCGCGGAAGAGATCGCAGCCCGTTTCGGTGTCACGCCGCATGTGGTGCGGCAGCGCCTGCGGTTGGGTGCGATTTCTCCAAAACTGATGCAGGTCTACCGCGACGGCGAATTGACCCTTGAGCAGTTGATGGCCTTTGCCATTACTGCAGACCACTCTCGCCAAGAGGTCGTCTTTGAGCGGCTGTCCTATAACCGCGATGCCAGCACCATCCGCCGCCTTCTCACCGAAACCCATGTCCCCGCCACCGACCGCCGCGCGCGCTTTGTCGGAATCGAAGCCTACACGGAAGCGGGTGGCACCATTCTCCGCGATCTCTTCACCGAGGACCGTGGCGGCTATCTGGAAGACGTGGCGCTGCTCGATCTCTTGGTGACCGCCAAACTCGGGCGCGAGGCAGACAATTTGCGGGAAGCCGAGGGCTGGAAATGGACCGAAGCCCATCTGGACTTCCCGCACGCCCACGGCATGCGCCGGACTTATCCCCATCCAGTCGATCTTTCGACAGAGGATCGGGCTGCCCTTGGCGCGGCGAGAGCGGAGTTCGACCGTCTCACCGAACAGCACCAGACCGCAGAGGAGCTTGCCGATGAGGTGGATGCGCGCTTCGGCGAGCTTGAAGCCGAGATCGAACGTCTGGAACGGAAACGTCAGGCCTACGACCCCGAGCACATTGCGCGCGGTGGCGCGTTCGTCATCCTCAATCATGACGGCACGATCAGGATTGAACGCGGGTTCATTCGCCCTGGGGACGAACAGCCCCAAGCCGAGAACGAAGAAGGTGGCGATACATCGGGGCCGGATGACCCCAACGGTGACACCGGCCAAACTGGCGACGAGCGGGAAGAGGAACAAGGGACCGGCGACGAAGAAGATGAAGACCGCCCCTTGTCCGATACGCTCGTCCGCGACCTCACCGCGCATCGTACCTTGGGGCTTCGGCTCAATCTGGCTGAGCAGCCGGAGGTCGCCATCGTCGCCGCGACCCACGCTCTTTCAGCGCAAATCTTCTATCTCGGCGCAGACGCGCACATCGTCGGCATCCAGCCGGTCAAGACCGACTTGGCGGCGCATGCCGACGGGATCGAGGATTCCCCGTGCGGTAAGGCATGGACAGATCGCCACGCCAATTGGGCTAGGGAGATGCCGCGCGATGTCACGGAGCTCTGGGCATTCGTGGCCGAACTGGATCACGACAGCCGACTGGCGCTGTTCGCGCATTGCATTGCGCTCACGGTCAATGCCGTCAGATTGCCATGGGATCGCAGACCCCGCGCGGTTGCGACCGTCGACCGTCTGGCGGAAGCCGTCTCGCTCGACATGACCGGCTATTGGCGTCCGACCGTGCGGAGCTATCTCGGACGCGTGACCAAGGCGCGTATTCTGGAAGCCGTGCGGGAAGGCGTGAGCGCGGAAGCGGCCGAACGCCTGACTGACATGAAAAAAATCGACATGGCGGAAGCGGCTGAACAGTTGCTGATCCCAACGGATTGGCTCCCGGTGTTGCTGAGAACGGCCAAGCCCGTGGCTGAACCGGTGGAAACGCCGACCGCTGTTGAAGGCGGCGAGGCGTATTCGGAGGCTGCCGAGTGAAGAGTCAGCCGGGGCCGCGTTAGCGGCCCCGGCTGACTGTCAAAATTTCGGCCCCGCGCCTTTGCGGCGCGGGGCCGATGGCAATAGCTGGCGAAGCCGCACTTCGCTCAAGCTTCGCCGACGCGATCTCTCGGAGATACGCCTTTTGTAGTGTCATCGGGGCTGCCGTGTTGCCGCCTCTCGTCCATGAGGCCAAGTTGTGGCAAAGCCTGACGATTTCGAATTCTCGGATTATCTTCGGCGGGATTCTCCCGGCTTGCCTTCGATCCCCTGCGACAGACCGCGAACGCGTTTGCTTGCGTTTACATTGATGCGCCGTCGCGGCCGTTGATGCGCGTTTATCAGCAGGTGCTCGACCGATCCACCTGCGCTCTTGTGCTGTGCTGATACTGGCAGCCATGGTGATCTCCGTCAGTTCCTTCGGGGCTCACGTCCAACGCAACCTCGAATGGCTGATCAGGCCCGAGGGCCGGCCAAAGGCCTCGATCGCCTTCCCGCAACGGCTACGCCTTCTTTTTTCCCCTGCCGCAAGGCGCGGCATTCCTCGCGGAAGTCAAAAAAGCAGGCTTACGCCGTCCTCCGCTGACGCTGCGGGCCCAAGGGCTGCGGGCCGATCGCTCCCCGGGCCGAAGATCGCCATCGAGGCCGCGATGGGCGCGGCCCGAGCAACCAACGGAGATCACCATGGCTACCATCGGCACCTTCACCGCGCAGGACAACGGCTACATCGGTTCGATCAAAACGCTGACGCTGAACATCAAGGCGAAATTCTCTCCGAGCGACAAGGAGAACGACAGGGCCCCCGACTATCGCATCTTCGCAGGCACCACCGAATTCGGCGCCGCCTGGAAGAAGACCGCCCGTGACAGCGATCGCGAGTACCTCTCGGTCAAGCTCGATGATCCGAGCTTCCCGGCACCGATCTACGCCTCGCTGGTGAAGGTCGAGGGCGACGAGGGCTTCACCCTGATCTGGTCCCGCCGTAGCGGCGACTGATCCTTTCGGGGATCGCGCCCCGCCTCCTCGGAGGCGGGGCTTTTTTGCGCGTGGAAAGAAGAGCATTTTTGTTTGAAGGAGGGCTAAGGGCTCCGCCCTCGCGCGGGCAAGGGTGAAGCACGCCATGCGTGCCGGCCGGACGGGTTTCCCCGGTCTTCCGCGCACAAGGATCTTCCTGGACGATTTGATTGTCAGGCGCGTGCAGACGCGCGCTTGGGAAGCGCGCCCTTGTCAGGCGGGTGATCCCCCTCCACGTCCATCCGCCCTTGCCCTTGCTACCCCAGGTCTCGCCGACGGGCAGGGTTGCAGCGCAGCGCTGCGCTTCAACCTCAGCCCAAAGGAGAAAGACCATGAACATGATGACCGTGACTCAAGGCAACCAGCCCGTTTCGCGCGGCTTCCGCGTCGACATATCGCGCGGCCAGCGGATTGGCCGCGTTTCCTCGGAATGGTTTGCGCGACCCGATGACGAGCGCTTCCTGAACCTTTCTGATCTCTACGAGGCCGTGCGGGGCAGGGCCGATCGCGCGCAGGCGCGGACCGTGGAAAGCCGCGCCATCCGGGTAGAAGCGAACCGGGAAAGTTCGGAACGGCTTGCCTTCATGGTACCGGGACGAGACGAGCAGGTCATGCCGACGCATTGGAGTTTCGGGCAGTTGTGTACGCTGGTCGGCGCGCCAACCTCGTATTTGCGGCAGCTTCCCGCAGCCTTGTCAGCGATCAACCTGCAGCACGGCTTGCTTTCCCATCGTGCTGAACTCGTCAAAACGCTGGAAGCAGACAACGGACGCGTCGAACTTCGAGCCGTGACCGGGCCGGATTACGGCCGCATCTGGGATCACGAACTGGTCGCCGCCGTCATGAAGATTGCGGGCAATGGAACGGGCGACACGCGGTGGAAGGTGCCGGGTGTGATGGATTGGAGCACGATGACCCATAACCCATTCGTCGACGTGACCAAGGATACGACGACGCTCTATGCCAGCGATCGCGACGTGTTCCTGTTTTTGGTTGACGACACCAATCCAATCGCAGCTGGACGATTGCCGGACGGCTCACCGGATTTGTACTTCCGGGGATTTTACTGCTGGAATAGCGAGGTCGGCAGCAAGACGCTCGGAATTGCCAGCTTCTATCTTCGCGCTGTCTGCATGAACCGCAACCTGTGGGGGGTGGAGAACTTCGAAGAAATCACGATCCGGCACTCGAAATTCGCCGCTCAGCGTTTCGCGCATGAGGCGGCACCGGCCTTGACCAGCTTTGCCAATTCCTCACCGGCCCCCTTCGTTGCCGGGATCAAAGCCGCGCGGGCGCGGATTGTTGCCCGTACCGATGAGGATCGCGAGAGCTTCTTGCGCAGGGGCGGGTTTTCCAAATCGGAGACCGCGAAGATTATCGAAACCGTGCTTGGCGAGGAAAATCGGAAACCCGAAAGCGTCTTTGACTTCGTGCAAGGGATCACCGCGCTGGCCCGGACCAAGTCCCATCAGGATGCGCGGCTGGAACTGGAAGGAAAGGCCAAGCGCTTAATGGAACGCGCCATCTAGAAATATAAGCCGCGCAATTTGAGAAAAATGCGCGGCTCCTTTTCTCGACCAGGCGGCGGCGACGCGTGTCCGCGCCGGCGCTCGCCAGGCTTTCAGCCCGGCTCGCGGAACCACTGGCCCAACTGTTCTTCGTTTTGGGCGCGAAGTCATTGCATGTGCAGTGTGCGCCATCCCCCAAGCAGCAAGCACTTCTGCATTCCTCATTGCGAATTTCGCACTAAGCCCATCAGCCTGCAAACCGCGATGAAGAAAGTTGCCTAATGTGGGGTGGATCACTTCCTGCTGGTGGGAAGCGTGATCTTATTGGACGAATTTCTGGACGTTGATTATTCGTCAGTAAACGTCTTGTGACGCTTGAATTCTGATCTGGACTTTAACTGCTAGTTGCATAAGACTGACGAGTAACCTCACTTTGCTTCTGACAGCTCTGCTGGTTCCAAGGAGGCGAGAGTGGCGCAGCGCATCGGCATTGCTCTGCAAGGCGGTGGTGCTCACGGCGCATTTACGTGGGGCGTGCTTGATCGATTGCTGGACGAGGTCAAGGTCGGCCGTCTTGAAATAGCGGCTGTCAGCGGAACCAGCGCTGGAGCACTGAATGCTGCGGCGTTGACTTTGGGCTTTTTGGATGGTCCGGACCGCGCTCGCGATCAGCTTCGCAATCTTTGGGAGCGCACTTCTGATAGTGCGCAATTGATCAACCCGCTCGTGATGGCTTCCCGCCTCATGGGAATCGAACGGCGGGAAGCGTGGAACATCGACGCAATGCCATTGGCGGCCGCGCTCGAAATGGTGGCGCTCCGCATCTCTCCCTATGATTTGGGACCCTTCTACCGCAATCCACTCGCACCGGTTATCGAGAGCGCACTCCCGGGACTCGATCGGCTGAAGGGCGAAGGTGGCCCGCGACTATTCATCTGCGCGACCCGGATCCGCGACAATAGACGCGAGGTGTTCAGTCGGCCGCATATTGACCGGGATGTCCTGCTCGCTTCCGCCTGCAAGCCAACCGATTTCCAGGCCATCGAAATCGGAGGAGAGCGCTATTGGGATGGCGGCTACATGGGAAATCCCGCACTCGAGCCGCTGTTCAAGGCAACAGACGCAACGGCCGTCGACGACATCTTGCTCGTCCAGATCAATCCTCTGCGACGCTCGGACGGTTGGCCGATCACAGCCACCGCAATCGCAGACCGTCTCAACCAGATCACCTTCAATGCCTCGCTCATGCTTGAAGTGAACACGATCCACACGGTCAACAAGCTTCTCGAGCAAAGTCCGTCGGACGCGGAGTGTCACCGCAACTACCGACCAATCCGGCTGCACGCCATCGCGAACGAAACCTTTATGCAGACGCTCGGCGTCATGTCCAAGTTCAATCCCTATTGGCCATTCTTGAAGCGGCTGTTCGATGTCGGACGAGTGACGGCGGATCGCTGGCTCAGCGAACACGGCGACAAGATCGGTCGGCAGTCAAGCTGGAGCATTGAGGACGTCGTCAAGCCGAAGCTTCGTGTCCAGGGCGCACCGAAGGTTTCCAGATCGCCAGCATCCCGACCCGAAATATCGCTGCCTGACGAACGTTATGGAGAGGCCAGACCGCAGTATCCAAAGATTGCCTGATCGCGCGGATGCACGGGCTTTGTTAGCGTCTACGCGCCAATGAGATTTTGACGTCAATCTTTGAACGAAGGCAAGCACGGTCGGGCTGAACCGTGACTAGCATGAGTTTTGTTGTAAGCCGAAGCACATCCGTAGGGCGTTGTCGACTGTAAATACAATCCAATGGAGGATTGACATGGCATACGAAAGTTCAGGACCGATCCTTATCACGGGCGGCACGGGATTCATTGGCTCTTATCTGGCAATGAGGCTCCTGGAGAAAAAAGGGAATGAACGGGAACAGGTGTTGCTGTTCGATTGCAATCCCGACATGCGGCGGCTGACCGGCTTCAAGGAGCGCTACAACGACGTCAAGAGCCGCATCAGCTTCGTCCAGGGAGATCTCGGCTCCCTCGAGCTCGTCCTTGCGCTGTTCGAGCATAAACCGAAGAGCGTTTTTCATCTCGGCGCCCTGCTGTCCGCCGGCGCGGATGCGAATCCCACACAGGGTTTCCAGGTGGACACCCTGGGCACCCGCCACGTGCTAGAGGCGGCGCGTATCTATCGCCAGCGTCAGAACACGGACCCGGTCAAGGTCGTCTTTCCGAGCACCATCGCATCATTCGGCTCGTTCATCGGCGCCGGCCAGAAGGTCAAGAATGAAGACATCCAGATGCCGACCACGATGTATGGCGTGTCCAAAGTCAGCTCCGAGCGCCTCGGAGAATACTATCAACGCAAGGGATGGGTGGATTTCCGCGCGGTTCGCTTCCCTTCGGTCGTCGGCGCCGCGCGCGGGCCGGGCGGAACTACCGTGTACTCCACGCTAATGATTCAGCAACCGGCTCAGAACAAACCGTATGAAGCCTATGTCGCCAAGGACACGCGGCTCGACGTCCTGTATGTCGAAGACGCCGTCAGCGCCCTGATCCAACTGCACGACGCCCCCGGGGAGCGCCTGAAGAGGCGCGTCTACAACATCGCCGGGATCCGGATTGACGGCCAGGCGCCGCAGGCGAGCGACATCGAAACGGCGGCCCTGGAGGAGGCGGCGCGACAGAACAAGCTGGACGCGAAAATCACGTACAAGGTCAATCAGCAACTCTCCGATACCGTTCGCGGCTTCGGCGTCCTGGATGATACCGCCGCCCGCGAAGATTGGCAGTGGACCGGCGAGTCATTCGGCTTGGAGAAGACGATGAAAGCCTTCTTCGGCGATGTGAACAACTATCCGGATCGCATCAAGGCAATCGAACTTTATTGAGAAACACGCTTTCAGGGCGGAGGTCGGGGACGTCTCCGCCCGAGAGCGGCCGAATGAGCACGCTTCTGCCGAAGTAGTTCATTCGATCCGGCCCACGGCGGATTCAAAGGATTCTTGTAGAACGGAGGCGGTCATGAACATCCTATTCGTCACTGCACATCGCCGAACTGCGCTCGCTTTTGTCGCCCTGTCTTCATTGCTTGTGACGGGATTCCAAACCCTCGCGGCTCCGGTGGAGGTTACCAACTTCGGATCCAATCCCGGCCATCTCAGGATGTTTAAATACGTCCCGAGTGGACTTCCTCCATCGTCCCCGTTGGTCGTGGTCATGCACGGCTGTACGCAAAATGCGCGCGACTATGGCGCCCAATCCGGCTGGATCGAATTGGCCGATCGGCTGCAACTGGCGCTCGCCCTGCCGGAGCAGAGCCAGAGCAACAATCCTCGCAACTGCTTCAACTGGTTCGTGATCGGGCAAAACAGGCGCGGCCAGGGTGAAGCGCTGTCGATCAAACAGATGGTCGACAAGATGAAGGCCGACCACGGCATCGATTCCAGCCGTGTCTTTGTCACCGGCCTGTCGGCGGGCGGCGCGATGACTTCGGTCATGCTCGCGACTTACCCCGACGTGTTCGCTGGCGGCGGCATCGTGGCCGGTCTGCCCTACGGCTGCGCCAACGATCCCTCGCCCTTCATGCCAACCCAAGCCTTGCAGTGCATGAGTTCCGGCCATCCCTCAACCCTGCCGAGTCCGTCGGGCTTGCCAGGAATGTCGATGGGTTTCCCGCCGTTCGCGTTTCCGCTCCCTCCGGGCGTATGCCAGCTGTTTCCTTTGCCGATTTGCCCGTCCGGTTCATCTGGAGCAAACGGGTTTACGGCTTCCGAACTCGGCGATTTCGTCCGCCAGGCTTCGAGTCACAGCGGATCGTTTCCGACAGTCTCGATCTGGCATGGAAGCAGCGATCCCACAGTGAGCCCAGTCAATGCCAGCGAGGAGATGATGCAATGGACCAATGTTCACGGCGTGAAGGCGGAGCCTGCCGTGAGCGACACGGTGAACGGCTTCCCGCACCACGTGTTCAAGAACGCCGCAGGGAAAGCTGTCGTCGAGACCTTCAGTATCACCGGCATGGGGCATGGCGATCCCGTTGATCCAGGCACCGGGCCCAACCAGTGCGGCGCCGCGGCCCCGTTCGTGCTCGACGTAAACATATGTGCCAGTCTCCTCATGGCGAAATTCTGGGGCGTCGGCCCCTAAAGTTCGAATTGCATGCCTTCGAGCAGCGAGCCAGGCGCG
>Ga0207668_10001755_pt1 | contig 12693 bp, 10 predicted proteins | sample KBSS43metaG_FD_184323 | JGI IMG/M metagenome (GOLD analysis project Ga0207668, IMG submission 184323) | Switchgrass rhizosphere microbial communities from Kellogg Biological Station, Michigan, USA - KBS S4-3 metaG (SPAdes) (version 2) | ecosystem: Host-associated > Plants > Roots > Rhizosphere... | reverse complement strand
CCGGCGTGCAGGCCAGGCCGTTGTTCGGGCCGCCGGTGCAGACGTCGCCCGTGCCGGGGTTGCGGCAGGTGGGGCAGGGCTGGATGCCGGCCTGCGCGGCGATCTTGTCGCCCGTCAGATAGAGCTGCGACGAGAGCGGCAGCGTGAGGACCGTCGCGCCCGTGTTGCAGACGAGGGTGCCCGTGGCCGCTCCGCCGACCGAGTTGATGACGCAGACGCTGGTGGGCGTGCTGCTCGCGTTCGGCACGGCGAGCGGGGCTCCGAAGAGGCAGCCGGGTGCCGTGCAGCATGACGGCAACGAGCCGGCGTCCATCGCGGTTGGCGGCGCCGACGAACGTCTGGCCGGCGTCGTCGGTGTAGCCGGTCTTGCCGCCGAGCGCGCCGGGATAGTTGTCGAGCAGCTTGTTGTCGTTCTCGATCGGGTAGCCGACGTCGCCGCGACCCGGGAAGTCATACGTGCGGGTGGACACGACGTCGGCGAAGACCGCGTTCTGCCAGGCATAGCGGTAGAACAGCCCGATGTCGTAGGCCGACGTGCTCATCCCGGGCCCGTCCAGCCCCGACGGTGTCGCTACCCGCGTGTCGTGGCCACCGAGTTTGTCCGCCAGTTGGTTGAGCTTGGTCAGCGTGGTGTCCATGCCACCCAGCTGCATGGCCAGCGCATGCGCGGCGTCGTTGCCGGAGTGCATGAGCAGGCCATGCAGCAGGTCGTTGACCGAGTAGAAGCCGTTCTCGCCGACGCCGACCTTGGTGCCCTCGGCGTTCGCGTCGTCCTGAGTTCCGGCCACCACCTTGTGAATGGGCAGTTCCTTGATGGCCTGCATCGCCACGAGCACCTTGATGACGCTGGCGGGGCGGTGCCGTCCGTGGGGATCCTTGGTCGCGATGACGTCACCGGTGTCGAGGTCGGCGACCACCCACGCCTCCGCGGAGACGTCCCCTGGAACGGGCGGTGTGCCGGGCGCGGTGATGATGCCGCACCCGGAGAGCGCGTCCCCGCCCATCGGGGCGGCGGGCACGGGCATCGGCAGCGGCGGGTCGCCCGCCTCCGGCACTTCGGACGAGTCGACCGCAGGCGGCGTCGTCACCCGGTACGGGCAGGTGTTGACCTCGGGTGGCGCCTCCGGTTCGGCGGTTGCCGCGGGGATGCCGACGAACGCCGGTGCGGTCAAGAAAGCAGCGGCCGCAGCCAGGCTGGCGAGGCGGCGCAGTGCTGGTTTGGTAGGTCCGACGGTAGCCATCGTGTGTGCAGAGTAGGAGATCGCGGGCCGATTTCCGGGTTGCCACGCTGTTACCAGAGTGACTATTGCTACCAGTGGGGTCGCGGGACCTTCCTCATTTCGCCGAACGTGCGGCTACGGCGAAAAATACGTCGATCCGTCGCCGTGGCCGCACGCTCGGCGCTACAGATCGAAGTACGCAACCGTGGGGGAACCGATGCCGGCCACCCAGATCCGGTCGCCGTGCTGCACCACACCGGTCGACGCCCCGAACGCCGGATGCCGTTGGCGAAGCTGCGTCAGCACGCGACCGTCGTCGGGATCGAACGCGATGACCCACACCATGGGCTTGGCATCCGGTAGCCAGCCGTACGGCAAACGCCACATCAGCTTCCGCAGCGCGGGCGCCTTGGGTGCCAGCCGCTCGACCACCGCGTTGCGGTCGGCCACCATCGCGACCCAGATCCGGCCGTCGGGACCGGTCGAGATGTTGTCGGGATAGCCGGGCAGTTCGTCGGCAAGCGGGGTGATCGTGCCGGCCTCCGGACCCGTGAGCCAGTACTTCGACACGCGAGCGCCCACGGTCTCCGCGAAGACCAGTGCGGACTCGTCAGCGGTCAGCGTGACGCCGTTGGCGAAGTACAGCCCCGTCGCGAGGGTGGTCACGGTGCCGTCGGGAGCGCGGCGGAACAGCGAGCCTCCGCCACTGGCCTCGATCATCGCGCCCTTGTAGTGCTCGAAGTGGTACTTGTTGCTTGACTCGGTGAAATAGAGTGTGCCGTCTGATGATTCGACGACGTTCGAGCAGAACGTCAACGTGCGGCCGTCCACCTCGCTCACCAAGGTCTCGAACTCTCCGGTGGCCCTGTCCATGCGCAACAGGCCGCGGTGGCTGTCGCACACCAGCAGGTGACCGTCGCGTGCGACGGCCAGTCCGAGCGGCCGGCCGTCGGTGTTGGCGACCTCGGTGGTGGCCGCGGTGTCGGCGTCGATCCGGATGATCTTTCCGTCGGCAGCGCCGGTCCAGACGGCGCCGTCGGAGTCGACGACGACGTCCTCTGGACCGGGCGCTCCAACGAAGACGATCCGTAGCCGGCGGTTCAGGTCCGGCGGAGGCAGCGGTCGGGAACGTGGCGGCTGCCAGCGAACCGGAGTGATGTCGGGTTTGGTCTCGGCGGTCACGCGCGTGAGCGTACCGGTGACCTACATCATGCGGCTTGCTTCACCCAATACACCGTGCAGGATGTCGTAGATCGCGTCGAACTCCTTCTGCCCGCTGATCAGCGGGGGAGCCAACTGCACCACTGGGTCGCCGCGGTCGTCGGCACGGCAGTAGAGGCCGGCCTCCCACAGCGCAGGCGTGAGGAAGCCCCGCAGCAGTCGCTCGGACTCCTCGTCGTTGAAGGTCTCCTTGGTTGTCTTGTCCTTGACCAACTCGATGCCGTAGAAGAACCCTTCGCCGCGGACGTCGCCGACGATCGGAAGGTCGTAGAGCTTCTCCAGCGTGGACCGGAACGCCGGCGCCATGTCCTTGACGTGGGCGTTGAGGCCCTCGCGTTCGAAGATGTCGAGGTTGGCCAGCGCTACCGCCGAGGACACCGGGTGTCCGCCGAACGTGTAGCCATGCCCGAATACCGTGTGCCCGTCGTTGAACGGCTCGAAGAGCCGGTCGCTGGCGACCATCGCCCCGATCGGGGAGTAGCCCGACGTGAGCCCCTTGGCGCAGGTGATGATGTCCGGGACGTAGTCGAAGTCGTTGCAGGCGAACATCGATCCGATGCGGCCGTAGGCGCAGATCACCTCGTCGGAGACCAGCAGCACGTCGTACTCGTCGCAGATCTCGCGGACCCGGTCGAAGTAGCCGGGGGGCGGCGGGAAGCAGCCGCCGGCGTTTTGGACGGGCTCGAGGAAGACCGCGGCGACGGTGTCGGGACCCTCGAACTCGATGGCCTCGGCGATGCGGTCGGCGCAGTAGCGTCCCCACGCCTTGGGGTCGTTGCTGAACTGCTCGGGTGCCCGGTAGAAGTTTGTGTTGGGCACCCGGAAACCGCCGGGGGTCGGCGGATCGAACGGCGCCTTGAACGCCGGGATGCCGGTGATGGCGAGGGCGCCCTGCGGCGTGCCGTGGTAGGCGATGGACCGCGATATCACCTTGTACTTGCCGGGCTTACCGGTCAGCTTGTAGTACTGCTTGGCCAACTTCCAGGCGCTCTCGACGGCCTCGCCGCCACCGGTGGTGAAGAAGACCCGGTTCAAGTCACCCGGTGCGTAACCGGCCACCCGCTCGGCGAGCTCGATGGCCGTCGGGGTGGCATAGGACCACAACGGGAAGAACGCCAGCTGTTCGGCCTGCTTGGCGGCGGCCTCGGCGAGCTCCTTGCGGCCGTGGCCGACCTGCACCACGAACAAGCCGGAAAGCCCGTCGATGTAGCGCTTGCCCTTGTCATCGAAGATGTGGACGCCCTCGCCCTTGGTGATGATGGGCGGGGTGATGTCGTCGCCGTGCCGGGCGAAGTGGCCCCACAGGTGGCGGCGCGCCTTGGCGCCCAAGTCGGTCGGAAGGTCGGTTCGTGATTCGGTGATAGTCATCGCGTGCCCCAATTATATTGCTGTTTAACTAATTTGAGGTAAACCAAAGTCTCGGTGGATATCACCCCTGGAACGGCGCGGATCTTCGTATTCAGTAGGTCGAGCAGGTCGCCGTCGTCCTCGCAGACCACCTCGACGATGGCGTCGAAGGATCCTGCGGTGAGCACCACATAGTCCACGGACTCGATGGCGGCGAGCTTCTCGGCGACCTTGGTGGTGTCGCCGGTACATCTGATCCCGATCATCGCCTGACGTGCGAAGCCCAACTGCATGGGATCGGTGACGGCGACGATCTGCATGACGCCAGCGTCGACCATCCGTTGCACCCGCTGGCGAACGGCCGCTTCGGACAGCCCGACGGCCTTGCCGATTCCGGCATAGGAGCGGCGCCCGTCCTGCTGCAGCTTTTCGATGATCGCCTTGGACAGCTCGTCGAGTTGGAACGCGGCGCCGGGCCGGGACTGGTTGATTCGCAACGAGACGGCCTGGGCGCCGGGCACTGCATCCGGCTTGACCATGCCCACGATTGTGCACGGAATCCGTCGTACGAAGCAACTAATTAGTAGGAAATCGCGCGTTCGGGGCCGCCGGTACCGTGGGAATGCGTAGCCGTGTCGCCGCGTGCTCGACTAGCGTGGGGCCATGACTTTGGCGAGCAGTTGGATCGACGGAACCTCGGTCGTGACGGGTGGCGACTCGCACCGAATCGTGAACCCGGCGAGCGGCACCGTGGTCGCCGAGTACGCCCTGGCAACCCCCGGTGACGTCGACGTTGCCGTGGCGGCCGCACGCAAGGCCCTACCAGGATGGGCGGGCGCCACACCCGCGGAGCGCTCGGCCGTGCTGGCCAAACTCGCCAAGCTGGCCGACGCCAACTCCGAGGCGCTCGTTGCCGAGGAGGTCAGCCAAACGGGTAAGCCGGTGCGGCTGGCGACGGAGTTCGACGTGCCGGGCAGCATTGACAACATCGACTTCTTCGCAGGCGCGGCCAGGCATCTGGAGGGCAAGGCCACCGCCGAGTACTCCGGCGATCACACGTCGAGCATCCGCCGCGAGGCCATCGGCGTCGTCGCGACCATCACGCCGTGGAACTACCCGCTCCAGATGGCGGTCTGGAAGGTGTTGCCCGCGTTGGCCGCTGGCTGCTCCGTGGTGATCAAGCCGGCCGAGATCACGCCGCTGACGACGCTGACACTGGCCCGGCTGGCCAGCGAGGCGGGCCTGCCCGACGGCGTCTTGAACGTGGTCACCGGCGCCGGACACGACGTCGGTACCGCGCTGGCCGGGCACCGCGGCGTCGACCTCGTGACGTTCACGGGCTCGACCGCGGTAGGCCGCCGGGTGATGGCCGCCGCGGCACAGCACGGGCACCGAACTCAGCTGGAGCTCGGCGGCAAGGCGCCGTTCGTGGTGTTCGACGACGCCGACCTGGACGCCGCCATCCACGGCGCCGTCGCCGCATCGCTGATCAACACCGGACAGGACTGCACGGCAGCTACCCGCGCGATCGTCGCTCGCCCGCTCTACGACGACTTCGTCGCGGGTGTCGGCGAACTCATGGGCAAGATCGTCGTCGGCGAGCCGCACGACCCGGACACCGACCTCGGGCCGCTGATCACCAGCGCGCACCGGGACAAGGTTGCGGGCATGGTGGCCCGCGCGCCCGGTGAGGGTGGCCGCGTCGTCACCGGGGGAGAGGCACCGGACGGGCCAGGGTCGTTCTACCGCCCGACGCTGATCGCCGACGTCGACGAGCAGTCGGAGGTCTACCGCGACGAGATCTTCGGCCCGGTGCTTGTGGCCCGTTCGTTCACCGACGACGACGACGCGCTCCGGCAGGCCAACGACACCGAGTACGGGCTGGCTGCGTCGGCGTGGACGCGCGACGTGTACCGGGCACAGCGGGCGTCGCGCGAGCTCAACGCCGGCTGCGTGTGGATCAACGACCACATCCCGATCATCAGCGAGATGCCGCACGGCGGTGTCGGCGCGTCGGGCTTCGGCAAGGACATGAGCGACTATTCCTTCGAGGAGTACCTGACCATCAAGCACGTGATGAGCGATATCACCGCGGTGGCCGAAAAGGACTGGCACCGAATCATCTTCACGAAGCGCTAGCGGAGTGGAGCATCGGACTGAGCAGTAAACGGTGAGCAACGACCTGGTCCTGCGCGACATCGCCGAGGACGACTGGCCGAAGGTGGCGCTGCTGACGGCCACCAGTTTCGGCTCGACCTGGCATCCCGAGACGTTCACCGCGTGGCGGACGTTGATGCCGCCGCGCAGCTCGGTGGTGGTCAGTGATGGTGCCGACGTCGTCGGGATGGCGCACTACCTGGACCTGAAGCTCACGGTGCCCGGTGGAGCGGTGGTGCCCACCGCCGGCGTCACGTGGGTCGGCGTCGCGCCCACCCACCGGCGGCGCGGCCTGCTGCGGGCGATGTACACCGAACTGCACCAACGCATCGCCGATGCGGGCTACCCGATCGCCGGCCTGACCGCATCGGAGGGCGGCATCTACGGCCGGTTCGGCTACGGCCCCGCGACGATCGAGACCGAACTCACCCTGGACCGGCGCTTCGCCCGATTTCACTGCGACGCACCCGATCCCGGCGGGGTACGCATCGTGCGGCCACGCGAGCATCGTGACGAACTCGCCGCGGTCTACGACCGCTATCGTCGGGGCACGCCGGGAGGTGTGGAGCGACCGACGCCGCTCTGGGATGACCTGCTTGCCGACTGGGAAGATTCGCGGGGTGGCGGCACCTCCTGGTTCTGCTTCCTCCACGCGGATGGATATCTGCTGTACCGGACGCACCGGGGCGCGGCGAGAACCGTTCGCGTTGAGGAGTTCACGGCCGCAACGCCCGAGGCTCACGTGGCGCTATGGCGCGCGCTGATCGGCCTGGACCTGGTCGAGACGATCACCACGTCGAGCCATCCGGGCGATCCGCTGCCCTACCTGCTCGACGATCCGCGGTTGGTGCGGACCACCGCCTCGGAGGATGGGCTATGGCTACGCATCATGGACGTGGCCGCGACGTTGCAGGCGCGGACCTATCCGGCCGACCTAGACACTGTGCTCGAGATCGGTGACGGGTTCCGTTCCGACGGAGGGCGATTCGCGCTGACGATCCGCGACGGGCGCGCCGTGTGTGTCCGCACGGATGCGGAGCCCGAGTTCGCCATGGACCTCGACGTACTGGGCAGTCTCTACCTAGGCGCGCATCGGGCGGCGACGTTGGCGGTGGCCAACAGCATCCGCGGCGGTGACGCTGATCGGCTGGCGCGCCTGGACGCCGCCTTCCGCAGCGACGTTCCGGCGCAGCTCGGTATGCACTTCTGACGCGGTACGCGCTTCGACGCATTCGACTAGGGTCCCCGGCGGCTGGTCGGCTCGGTGACAGAATCGAGCCGTGAAGTACGGGCACGGCTGGCTACCCGCCGCCGTCGATTGGTCGTCGACGCGGGGCCGGATCCTGCTCGCGGCATCGGCGTTGTTCGCCCAGCGGGGCTACTTCGGCACCTCGACCCGCGACATCGCCGACGCGGTCCAGATCAGGCAGCCGTCGCTGTTTCACCACTTCGATGCCAAGCACGTGATCTTCCGGACGCTGGTGGAACTGGATCTCGCACCGTCCATCGAACGCATCAACCGCCGCCTCGTCGAAGACTCGACGTGGGCCGAGAAGTTGCATCTGACCATCGCGTGCGACGTGCGCGAAGCACTGGTCCAGCCCTTTGACGCGCGCGGCCTCTACCACGACGCGGTGCTCGGACTCGATGAGTTCGTCGACGAGCGGGAGGGCATCGGGCTGTTTCACGAGTTGGTCGAGCACCTGATCTCCAGTGGCCGGGAGGCAGGCGAGTTCGTGGACTTCGAGCCGAGTTTCATCCAGCGCGCGGTCAACGGCGTGCTGTTCGAGACGCTCCGTGAGCAGGGCGGCCCGGGCGGCTCGATCCGCGAACAACGCCCCCTCCAAGCGGCCGACTTCGTGGTGCGTTCGCTGCTGGTGGACCCGTCGACGCTGGATCGCATCCGCGCGGTGACCGAGCGCGCCCTCGATGAACTCGAACCCGTCTCAGTCCGCTGACCAGCGGCTACTGCCGTCGCGGGTAGCGGGTCGCGTCACGCGTCCAGCAAATCTGGGATGAATTTTGGCCGAAAAGATGCCTATCGATCGATAGGCCCCTATCGTCTGATAGGTCAACGGTCGGCGGGCGGACGCCCGACGGTCGCCCGCCGACCATCCCGTGGAGGAACTGTGAACAAAACCGTCATCGCCGCAGCCCGTGCCGGCGCTTGTACGCTCGCGCTGGCGCTTGCCATGTCCGGGTGCTCGTCGTCATCCGACGGATCGTCGCCGGCCCCCACCGGCCCCGCGCGGGTCGAGCCGCCCGCACTTCTGCAAGCGGGCACGCTGAAGATCTGCGCGCCCAACGACGGCACGCCGCCGAACGTCTACCACGACGAGACCGGAAAGCTGGTCGGCGCCGAGGTCGATCTCGGCGCGGCGCTTGCCGCCCAGCTGGGTCTGAAGGCCGACTTCGTGGAGTCCTCCTTCGCCGCGGTAATCCCGACCTTGCAGGCCAAGCAGTGCGACGTGATCATGGCGCAGCTCTACATCAAGCCCGAGCGCGAGAAGGTCGTCGACTTCGTCCCCTACCTGTTCTCGGGAACCGGCATCGCGGTATCGAAGGAGCACCCGGCGGCCATCACCGGCCTGGACGACAGCCTGTGCGGCAAGAAGGTCATCTTGGCGGTGGCCACCACTGCCGAGTCCTTGGCGCAGGAACAGTCGGAAAAGTGCACCGCAGCGGGCAAACCGCCCGTCGACATCACTCGGAGCAACCAGGCCGACGTCTCCATCCAGCAGGTGCAAAACGGTCAGGTCGAGGCCTTCCTCGACACGGCGGAGACGCTCGGGTACTACGCCACGAAGACCGGTGCGCAGATCCAGATGGCGGGAAAGCCGTTCGGCACCATCAAGATTGGCGCGGCCACCGTGAAGGGGAACACCAAGCTGCACGACGCGATCCAGCAGGCAATGGATGAACTCGAGAGCAACGGCACCTATGCCAAGATCCTCGACCAGTGGGGCATGACCGACCTCAGCATCAACAGCTGACCGGGAGCCGTTGTCGTGCACTTCGATTGGGAGTTCTTTTGGAAGGCGTTGTTCACGCCTAGCGACCCATTCGTCGACGGGTTGATCCTCACCATCGTCATCTCCGTGGTGGCGATGGTGCTCGCCACGGTCGTCGGCCTGGTCGTGGCGCTCATGCGGCGGTCGCGGTTCACTGGGCTGCGCTGGTTGGCCGGCATCTACGTCTGGGTCATTCGCGGAACGCCCCTGCTGGTACAGCTGGTACTCATCTACACGGGGCTGGCCGCGGTGGGGCTCTACCAGTTTCACGACGTGTCGCTGTTCGGCATGTCGGTGAGGGCCGCGGTGCAGGCGGCGATCATCGGGTTGATGATCAACGAAAGCGCCTACATCGCCGAGATCATCCGCGCTGGAATGGATTCCGTGCCCAAGGGGCAGTTCGAAGCGGCAGCTTCGCTGGGTATGAAGCCGGCCAAGGTGATGCGCTGGATCATCGTGCCGCAGTCGCTACGCGTCATGGTGCCGCCGCTGGGCAACTCCTTCAACGGAATGATGAAGACGACGTCGGTGCTGTCGGTGATCGGCGTGAGCGAGATGTTCCTGGTCACGCAGTCCATCAGCTCGGCGACGTTTCACACCTTCGAGATCTTCATCGTCGCTGCGATCTACTACCTCGCGCTCACCACGATCTGGACCTTCATCCAGGCCTGGATCGAGAACCGATTGGCCCGCCAACTCGGTGTCGACCAACGCGTGCCAATCACGCAGCGCCTCTTGGGCGCTCGTCGTGCCGAACCAGCCCTTCAACAGGCATGAGGTCCACCATGAACGCCAAGGAGGCCACCGTGTCACGCACCGTGGAATCAACCATTGAGCCCGTCGTGTCCGTTCGCGGGGTGTCGTGCACACTCGGCGGGCGCAAGGTGCTCGACGACGTGTCGCTCGACGTGGCAAGGGGTCAGGTGGTCGTGATCATCGGTCCATCCGGGGCGGGCAAGACGACCCTGTTGCGGTCGCTGAACCACCTGGAAGAGGTGGACAGCGGCCAGATACTGATCAGTGGAGTCCCCATCGGCCACCGAGACCTGACCAGTACCAAACGAGTCGGCACTAGCGAGCTCGCCCGTCGCCGCCGGGAGATCGGCTTCGTCTTCCAGCACTTCAACCTGTTTCCGCACATGACCGCGGCCGAGAACGTCTGGAATGCGCCAGTGCGGGTGTTGGGCACGCCGAAGGACGAGGCTCGCCGGGACGCGTTGGCGCTCTTGACCCGGGTCGGCCTGGCCGACAAGGCGCAGTCCCGGCCAAGCCGGCTATCTGGTGGCCAGCAGCAGCGCGTCGCGATCGCCCGCGCATTGGCAATGCGGCCCAAGGTCATGCTATTCGACGAACCGACGAGCGCCCTCGACGTCGAGATGGTCGGTGAGGTGCTGGCCGTCATGCGCGAACTGGCCAGCGAGCACATGACCATGGTCGTCGTCACCCACGAGGTGCGGTTCGCTCGCGACGTCGCCGACCGCATCGTGGTCATGGACGCCGGCCGAATCATCGAGGACGCACCGCCCGCGCAGTTGTTCGCGAATCCGCGACACGACCGCACCAAGGCATTTCTGTCCACCCTCAACTGACTGGTCGAATCCCGTTGCGCTGCAATGAGTAAGGAGTAGCCCCACCGTGTCCACCCACTCGGCGTCTAGCCCGTTCACCGGAGCGCTGGCCACCCCGCATGCCTTGGCCACCGAAGCGGGTGTACGCGCCTATCGCGACGGCGGCAGCGCCATCGATGCCGCCATCGCCGCTGCCGCGGTGCTCACCGTCGTCTACCCGCACAACGTTGCCCTCGGTGGTGACCTGATCGCGTTGGTTCGCACCCCCGACGGCGCCATCCGGTGCGTCAACGCGTCCGGGTGGGCCGGTGCAGCGGTCGACGCCGACCGGCTGCGGGAGTCCCACGGCCAGTGGTTGCCGGCTCGCGGCGCCGACACCGTGACGGTGCCCGGCGGCGTTCGGGGCTGGGAGACCTTGCGCCGCATGGGCGCTCGGTTGACGTGGGCGCGCACGCTGGAACCAGCCGAGCTCGCCGCCAGGGCGGGTGTGCCCGTCTCCCGATCGTTGGTCACCCACCTCGTCGATGCCGAGAACGCCGACCTGTTCGGCACCGACGACTTCGACCGGGTGTTTCGGCCACGGGGCCGCACGCTGGGGGAGACAGACGCATTGGTCCAGCCGGCCCTGGCGGACACCTTCGGCGCGTTGCGGCACAACGGACCCGACGACTTCTACGAGGGGACACTGGCCGAGCAGACGGTGACGTACCTGCGCGGCCGGGGATCGTCGTCCACCGTGGACGACTTCGCGGCATTCCAGCCCGAGACGGTGGACCCGATCTCGGTGGACTTCGGCGGCCTGACGGTGTGGACGAGCCCGCCCAACACGCACGGTTTTCTGATGCTACGGGCGCTGCGCGCCGCCGACGTGCTCGGCATCGACCGTCCATTGACAGACGGACTGGGCGACCTCATGCGGATCTTCCACCAGGGCAACGCATTACGCGCCACCCATCTGGCCGATCCGCGTCATGCAGACGTCGACGTCGCCGCCCTGGTGGAAGGTGACCTGCGCGAGCTGGCGGAGTTGGGTGCGGGGCAGCAGGGGCCGTCGTGGGTACCGAGCGGCGACACCGTCGGGGTGTCGGCGGCGGACAGTGACGGGTACGCGGTGTCGTTGATCCAGAGCGTGTACCACGCCTTCGGGTCGGGACTCATCGACCCAGCGACGGGCGTGCTGTTCCACAACCGTGGGACGAGCTTCTCGCTCGACCCGTCGTCGCCCAACGTCATCGCGCCGCGAAAACGGCCCGCCCACACCCTGATGCCCGCGATGACGACACACCGCGGCAGGCTGCGGCACGTGCTGTCGACCATGGGCGGTCAAGGCCAGCCGCAGATCCTGGCTCAGGTGCTGCTGCGAGCCCTCGATGGAATCAGTGCGGAGGCGGCGGTCTCCGCACCCCGTGCCATCGTCGGGCGTCAGGTCGACGGCAATACGACGGATTCGGTGACGGTGGAGGCCGACCTGACGCCGTCGGCCATGGCGTCGATCACGCGCGCTGGGCTGACATCGAGCGTCGTGCCGGCGCATACCGAGGCGCTCGGGCAGGCCAACGTCGTGTTCGTCGACGCCGGCGAGTCGATGACGGCCGCGTCGGACCCGCGGTCCGACGGTGCTGCGGTGGTGGCGCACCATCCCCGGCCGATCACGTTGCAGGAGTAGCGATGTCGACCCGCGTCAGCGTGCGTGCCGCCGCCGCCCGGCAGAACCTGCGGCTATGGCTGATGATGGTGTTGACGTTCGTGACGGGACTGCTCGACGCCGTCGGCTACCTCGGGCTCGACCGCATCTTCACCGGCAACATGACGGGCAACATCGTCATCCTCGGCATGGGGCTTGCCGGCGCCGACGACCTGCCAGTGGTCGGCCCGCTGGCGGCGCTGGGCGCCTATGTGGTTGGAGCCGCCGTCGCCGGCAGGCTCCTGCGCCGCCACCGCTCGGAATGGGTACCGATCGTCACTGCGATCTTCACCGTCAACGCAGGCGTGCTCACCGCTGTCGCGACGATCCTGGCGACCTGTCAGATCGCCGCAACGTCGGCGGCGGGCATCGCCATCGCGGCGAGCGTCGCGGCGTTGATGGGCGCGCAGGCCGCTAGTGCGCGCGCATTGGCGGTGGCGGAAATGACGACAGTGGTGGTGACTTCCACGATTACCGCGTACGCC
>Ga0207668_10001753_pt1 | contig 12697 bp, 13 predicted proteins | sample KBSS43metaG_FD_184323 | JGI IMG/M metagenome (GOLD analysis project Ga0207668, IMG submission 184323) | Switchgrass rhizosphere microbial communities from Kellogg Biological Station, Michigan, USA - KBS S4-3 metaG (SPAdes) (version 2) | ecosystem: Host-associated > Plants > Roots > Rhizosphere... | reverse complement strand
ATCCTGGCCGTCTCCGCCCTGGTCGGATTCGTGCGCGGCGCAGCGCGGGAGATGGTGACGGTGCTGGCCTTCGTGTTGGCCGCGATGGCGGCCATGTACGGCCTGCGCTTCGCCGGACCCGTGGGCCGCTCGCTTATCGATCCGGACTGGGCCGGCAACGTCGCCGCCGTCGTGGCGGTGTTCCTGGTGGTCTACATTCTCCTGCGGCTGATGGGCGCAGCCCTGGCGCGGCGCATAAAGGACGACCAGGTGATGGGTCCGTTGGACCGCAGCGTGGGTTTGGGCTTCGGCCTGCTGCGCGGATTCGTATTCCTGGGAGCGATGAACCTGCTGTTCAACGCCGCCACGCCGCCGGAGCGGATCCCGCCGTGGATTTCGGGGGCGGCGACCTATCCGCTGACGACCGTCGCGGGGCGCGTGCTGGCGACCTTCGCGCCAAAGGGCGTGGACGTGGCGGGGCGGCTGAAGCCGGCGCTGGACAAGGCGGTCAAGGACGGCGCAGGTGACAGGCCGGCCGCCGGAGGGTACGACGCGCGCGAACGCGAAGGGCTCGACATCCTGGTGGAGAAATCCCGATGACCGACGAGGGGCGATGGCGCGCCGGCCCGCGTGATCCCGATGACGACTCGCCGCGGCTGGAATGCGGCGTCTTCGGCGTCTTCGAGATCGAGGGGGCCGCGGCGATCGCCGCCCTCGGCCTGCACGCGCTGCAGCACCGCGGCCAGGAGGCCTGCGGCATCGCCACCTTCGACGGCCAGCGGTTCCACACCGAACGGCACATGGGCTATGTGGGCGACAGCTTCGCCGGCCCCGATCTGGTCGACCGCCTGCCCGGCCACACCGCGATCGGACACACCCGCTACTCCACCGCCGGCGGCAGCTTCATCCGCAACGTCCAGCCGATGTTCGCCGACCTCGAAGCGGGCGGCGTCGCCCTGGCCCACAACGGCAACCTCACCAACTTTCTGACCCTGCGCCAGCAGCTGGTGGCCGAGGGCGCGATCTTCCAGTCGACCTCGGACTCCGAGGTGATTCTCCACCTGCTGGCGCGCTCGCGGAAGGCGCGCATCGTCGACCGCTTCATCGACGCCATCACCCAGATAGAGGGCGGCTACGCCCTGGTGGCGATGACCAACAAGAAGCTGATCGGCATCCGCGACCCGCTGGGCATCCGCCCGCTGGTACTCGGCGACCTGGACGGCAAGGCGGTGCTCGCTTCGGAAACCTGCGCCCTCGACATGATCGGCGCCCGTTTCGTACGCGACGTCGAGCACGGCGAGATGGTGGTGATCTCGCAGGACGGAATCGAGAGCCTGCGGCCCTTCCCCGCCGCGAAGGCCCGGCCCTGCATCTTCGAATACGTCTACTTCGCCCGCCCCGACTCTGTCGTGAACGGCCGCTCGGTCTACGAGGTGCGCAAGCGCATGGGCCGCAGGCTCGCGCAGGAGACCCCGGCCGACGTGGACGTGATCGTGCCGGTGCCCGACTCCGGCGTGCCCGCCGCCCTTGGGTTCGCTCAGGAGACCGGCCTGCCCTTCGAGATGGGCATCATCCGCAACCACTACGTGGGCCGCACCTTCATCCAGCCGACACAGGGCGCGCGCGAGCTCGGCGTGCGCATGAAGCTTTCGCCCAACCGCTCGGTGCTGGCCGGCAAGAAGGTGATGCTGATCGACGATTCCATCGTGCGCGGCACCAACTCGGTGCGCGTCGTGCGCATGGTGCGCGAGGCCGGCGCCAAGGAAGTGCACCTGCGCTCAGCTTCGCCGCCGATCCAGTGGCCGGACTACTACGGCATCGACATGCCCGACCGCGACAAGCTGCTGGCCGCTCGCAAGTCGGTGGATGAGATCGCCCGGTTCCTCGATGTCGATTCCATGGGCTTCCTGTCGGTGGACGGGCTGTACTGGGCGATGGACTCGGCGCCGCGCGACCCGACGCAGCCCCAGTTCACCGATCACTACTTCACCGGCGACTATCCCACGCGCCTGCTCGATCGAGAGATCGCCGAGGGCCGCAACGAGGCGGGGGAGCGACAGCTCTCCTTCCTGGTCGACGCTTGAGGCCGACCTCGGCGCGCCGGTTCCCCGCATGAGCGCCCTGCTCGCCAGGCTGAAGCCCGACCCCTACGTCGTGCTGATCCTGGCGATGGTCGTGGTCGCCAGCCTGCTGCCGGCGACCGGCGCAGCCGCGAAGGGTTTCGATTGGGCGACCACCGTCGCCATCGGCCTGGTCTTCTTCCTCCACGGCGCGCGCCTGTCGCGCGAGGCGGTCGTCGCCGGCATGACCCACTGGCGGCTGCACCTGCTGGTGCTGGGCGCCACCTTCGTCCTTTTCCCCCTGCTCGGCCTGGCGATCGCCGCCCTGCCCGACGCGATCACGCCGGCGAGCCTCGCGCCGGGGATCATCCTGCTGGGCTGCCTGCCCTCGACGGTGCAGTCCTCCATCGGCTTCACCGCCATCGCGCGGGGCAACGTGGCGGCGGCCGTGGCGGCCGCGACGGCGTCCAACCTCATCGGCGTCGTGCTGACGCCGCTGCTGGTGGGGGTGACGCTGCACGCGGCCGGCGGCGGCCTGTCGCTCGACTCCATGCGCACCATCTTCCTGCAACTGCTGGCGCCCTTCGTCGCCGGCCAGATCCTCCGCCGCTGGGTCGGCCCCTGGATCCAGGCGCGCGCCAGGGTGCTGTCGTGGGTCGACAAAGGCGCGATCCTGCTGGTCGTCTACACAGCCTTCAGCGCGGCGGTGGCCGGCGGCCTCTGGCGCAAGGTGGACGGCTACGACCTCGCCCGGCTGCTGGCGATCTGCGTCGTCCTGCTGGCCATCGTCCTGGCCGCGACGACGTTCCTGGCGCGGGCGCTGAAGTTCGGCAAGGCGGACGAAATCGCCATCGTCTTCTGCGGCTCCAAGAAAAGCCTGGCCAGCGGCGTGCCCATGGCCAGTGTCCTGTTCCCTGCCGCGGCGGTGGGGCCGATGCTCCTGCCGCTGATGATCTTTCACCAGATCCAGCTGATGGCCTGCGCGGTCATCGCCCAGCGCTACGCCGCGCGCGCGCCGCAAACCCCGGAGGGGTAGGCGCCGCGGCGGAATTCGCTAAACAGCCCGCCCATGTCAGCTTCCCCTCTCTCGGGCCGGATCGCCCTCGTCACCGGCGCCAGCCGCGGCATCGGCCGCGCCAGCGCCCTGGCCCTCGCCGCCGCCGGCGCGCACATCGTCGCCGTCGCCCGCACCCAGGGCGGCCTGGAGGAGCTCGACGACGCGATCCGCGCCGCCGGCGGCGAACGGCCCACGCTGGTTCCGATGGACATCGCCGAGCACGACGGCCTGGACCAGCTGGGCCTGGCGATCCATCAGCGGTTCGGCCGCCTGGACATCCTCGTCCACGCCGCCGCGACGCTCGGCCCGCTCACGCCCGTCTCGCACATCGAGCCCAGGCATTGGGCCCAGGTGATGGCGGTCAACGCCACGGCGACCTGGCGGCTGATCCGCTCCGTCGAGCGGTTGCTGCGGGCCTCCGACGCCGGCCGGGCGATCTTCCTGACCACCGGGCGCGTCGCACGGCCCAAGGCTTTCTGGGGCCCCTACGGCGCCAGCAAGGCGGCCATGGAGCACATCGTGCAGACCTGGGCCGACGAGCTGGAGCAGACGACCATCCGCGCGGTGCTGCTCGATCCCGGCGTCATGCGCACGAGGATGCGCGCCGAGGCCATGCCGGGGGAGGATCCGATGACCCTGCCTGAGCCCGCCGAGATCGGGCCGCTGGTCGTGGAGCTGGCGCAGTCGGACCTGGGCCTGCCCAAGGCCCCGGTGCTGCTCACCGACTGGAAGGCCGCTTGTAGGTCCTGACCTTGGGTTTCGGCGTTCGCTTGGGCTTGAAGCCCTGCGGCGCGGGGCCGCTCTTGGCCTCGCCGGCGGCGTAGGGGTTCTTGCCCGACTTCACCGTCAGCCGGATCGGCACGCCGGGCAGCTCGAAGCTCTCGCGCAGAGAATTCACCAGGTAGCGCTTGTAGGATTCCGGGAGCTGGTCGGCGCGGCTGGCCATCAGCACGAAGGTGGGCGGGCGCGCCTTGGTCTGGGCGATGTAGCGCGGCTTGATCCGGTGGCCGCCCACCGCCGGCGGCGGATGGCGCGAGGTGGCCATGCCCAGCCAGTCGTTCAGGTCCTTGGTGCGCACCTTGGTGGACCAGTGCTCGTGGACCTTGAACACCGCCGGCATCAGCCGGTCGAGGTTGCGGCCGGTCTCCGCGGACAGGGCGATAATCGGCGAGCCCTTGAGCTGCGGCAGCTGGGTCTGGGCCTCCTCGATGATCTCGCGCAGCCGCTGGCCGGGATTTTCGACCAGATCCCACTTGGCCAGCACGAAGACCAGGCCGCGGCCTTCGCGCTCCACAAGGTCGCCGATCTGCAGGTCCTGGACCTCGAACGGATGGGTGGCGTCCATCACCAGGATCACCACCTCGGCGAAGGTGATGGCGCGGATGGTGTCCTGGGTGGACAGCTTCTCCAGCTTCTGCTGCACCTTGGCCTTGCGGCGCAGGCCCGCGGTGTCCACCAGCCGCACCGCCCGGCCGTCCCATTCCCAGTCGACGGGGATGGCGTCGCGGGTGATGCCCGCCTCGGGTCCGGTCAGCAGCCGGTCCTCCCCGATCAGGCGGTTGACCAGCGTGGACTTGCCGGCGTTCGGGCGCCCGACGATGGCGATGCGCACGGGCTTGTCGCCGTCCTCGTCCTCCTCGTCCGCGAGCACGGGCGCGACGTCCGAAATGGCCGCGTAGAGGTCCGCCATGCCCTCGCCGTGCTCGGCGGAAATCGGCACCGGCTCGCCGAGGCCGAGGTCGAAGCCCTCCATCGCCCCGGCTTCCCCGCCCTTGCCCTCCGACTTGTTCGCCGCCAGCACCACGGGCTTGCCGCGCTTGCGCAAGATCTCTGCGAACACCCGGTCCATCGGCGCCACGCCCTCGCGGGCGTCGATGACGAACAGGGCGACGTCGGCCTCATCGATGGCGAGCTCGGTCTGGGCGCGCATCCGCGCCTCCAGGCTTTCGTCGGTGACGTCCTCGAAGCCGGCCGTGTCGATCAGCTCCAGGTCCAGATCGCCCAGCCGCCCGGTGGCGAACTTGCGGTCGCGGGTGACGCCCGGCAGGTCGTCGACGATGGCGAGCTTGCGCCCCGCCAGCCGGTTGAACAGCGTGGACTTGCCGACGTTCGGACGCCCGACGATCGCGAGCCTGAGGGGCATGACAGGGCGTGCGCCTCCTCAGCGCAGGGCGATCAGGTCGGCCTTGTCGGTGGCCACGTAGACCATGCCGCCCATGGCGATCGGTCCGATCAATGCAGGATCGCCGAGCTTGACGGTGCGTTCCACCGCCCCGGTCTTGGCGTTCAGCGCGATCAGCTCGCCGGTGCTGCCGGCGATCAGCAGGCGGTTGCTGGCCAGCAGCGGGCTCGACCACAGCGGCTTGATCACCCGCTTTCCGCCGATGCCCAGGAAACCGCCCGTCTTGCCGAACTTGCGGCCCTCGTTGAGGTCGCGGATCCAGTAGATGAGGCCGGTCTCGCGCGCCGCGCAGATCACCTTGCCGTCCTTGGCGACGACATAGACCACGTCGCCCGCCGGCAGCGGCGTGGTGACGCCCACCACCGGCAGCGACCAGCGCGCCTGGCCGGTGCGCAGGTCCGTCGCCGAGAACACGCCCGAGTGGCTGACCGCGTAGACGTCGCCCTGGTAGATAACCGGGCGGCCGGGGATGTCGCGGATTTCGGACAGGGCGCTGGTGCGGCTGGCGCGCGACAACGCCTCGCTCCACAGGTCGTTGCCGTTGGCCACGCGCAGGGCGACCAGTTCGCCGGAGCCGAAGGACGCCACCACGGTGTCCCCCGACACCGCCGGGCTGGAGGCCGCCAGGATGCGGGCCGGCTCGGAAAGGCCCTGATAAGTCCATCCCGCGGCGCCGGTCGCCGCGTCGAAGGTGAGCAGGGTATTGTCGATGGCCACCACCATCACCCGGCCGCCGGCCACGGTGGGGGCGGCGTGCACCGGCTGCTCGGTGAGGGTGCGCCAGCCGACGGCGCCGGTGCGGGCGTCGAGCTGGGCCACGGCGCGGTAGCCGGACGAGACGTAGAGCTTGCCGTCGGCGTAGGCCAGGCCGCCGCCGAACGCCTCGCGGTCGCGCTTGTTCTCCGAGGGCCGGACGTTCGCCTTCCAGATCTGCGAGCCGGTGCGGGCGTCCAAGGCCGAGACGGTCGACCCGCCGTCCATGACGAAGACCTTTCCGTCCGCCGCCACGGGGGGCGCGGTGACGTGGTCGCCGCGGTTGGATCCCTTGCCGAACCCCTTTCGCCAGGCGACCTGCAGGTTCGGCGCCGCGTCGATGTGGTCGGGGGCCTGCTCCGGCGTGCGTCCCGGCAGGGGCCAGGCCTCGGCGGGCGACGGCGTCGGCAGGAAGAAGTCGCCGCCCTTGAGGGCGTCGGCCGGCGTCAGGGTCTGATCGGCGGCGACGATGGAGATTCGCTGGCCTTCGCCGGCCACTTCCTTGTCGCCCTTGCCCTTGAACGGGTTGATCTTGCCCAGGGTCGAGCAGCCGCCCGCCGCGACGGCGACCAGCAGCAGGGCGGCGATGATTCGATGGCGTCGCGTGGGCGTCATTGGGGTCCGGAAGCTGGCGGTTGCGGCGCGGAGGGCGGCGCGGGCGGCGGCAGCGCGGCGGAGGCCGCCTTGACCACCGCCGGCACCACCTTCGCCGAGCCGGAATCGATCAGCTGCTTGGCCGCCTCGGCGCGCCCCTGGGCTGACTCCGAGGCGTCGGGCAGCAGCGAGATCACCACGAAGTCGCTGCGAGCGCCGGTCAGGTCGCCGGCCGCCAGCTTGGCGAAGGCGAGCGCCTCGCGCGCCTCGACCAGATAGGGCCGTCCGGCCTGGGTAAGCGGAAGCAAGCGCGATTCCATCTCCTTGTAGGGGGCGGAATCCATGAGCGCGAAGGCGGATTTGAGGCGCGCCGCATCACCAATGATTTCGTCCGGCGCCGCCTCGGCGGACTGGTCGAACAGGGCGGCTGCCTCCTTGGGCTTGTCCTGCGCCATGCGCACGCCGCCCTGCTGCATCAGCGCCAGCGACTTGTAGGCCTTGGGGCCCGATTTCGCGACCTCGCCAAACAGGCGGAACGCCTCGTCCTGGCGGCTCTTGGCCAGGGCGTCCAGCCCTTGGGCGTAGGTGTCGGACGCCTTGGCGACGCTCTCCTGGTGGAAGTGTCGCCAGCCGTAGAAACCGACGACGCCGAGGATGATCAGAAGCGCCAGGGCGAGGATCCAGGGCGCGGCCTTGAGGGCGACGGTCTTGTATCGGTCGGCGCGAAGCTGCCCTTCGACCTCGTCGAAAAGATCCGTCAAGACAGGAGACTCCGCGGGAGCGAGGTTAAGAGGCGCGGAACCTATAGCGCATGCCCGCGCGCCGCAACGATGCATGACGGCGCCTTCCCGCAAGGACTCCGGCCCCCGGGCCGCAGCGGCTTCAGTGTGCGGCGGCTGCTTCGTCGTCCCCCGAGCGCCCGATATCGGCGAGCGCGGCAAGGGTTCGCCGGGTGCGGCTTACGTCCTCCGCGCCCACGCTGGCGACCAGCCGGGCGTCGATCTCCGCCCGCGCCGCCGCTTGCACCGCCGCGGCGGCCTCCCCACGGGGAGTGAGCTTCACGGTGAGCTTCCGTCGGTCCTGCGCATCCGCCGCCCGCTCCAGGTAGCCGCGCAGCACCAGGGCGTCGACGAGCTGTCCCGCCGCCTGTTTGGAGATGCGCAGCTCGCGTATGAGCTGGCCCAGCGGGACCCCGCCGGCGCCGAGCGCCAGCCCACCGATCACGTAGAGGCCGTTCTTGGGGATGTCGTCGAAGCCCGCCGCCTCCAGGGCCCCGCGCATCGCCTGGCCGTAGGCCGTTCGCGCATGCCGCAGCAGCGCCGGCATCACCAAGCCTTCAAACCAGGGGGTCTCGCTCATAAGGAGACCATACAGTCCGTAATTTTGACTGTAAATATCTTTTACGAATTGACGGCCGCCTTGGCGAAATAGATCTCGGCCGGCCCAGGGAAGCGCCGGTTTCTCACGTCGTCGGCATAGCCGGCGACCGCCTTGCCGATCTCGCCGCGCAGGTCGGCGTAGCGGCGCACGAACTTCGGCGTCCAGTCGAACAGGCCCAGCATGTCGTCGGTGACCAGGATCTGGCCGTCGCAACCGGCCGAGGCGCCGATGCCGATGGTCGGCGCCTCGATCGTGTCGGTGATCTCCCGGGCCAGGCCCTCGGCGACCCCTTCGACCACCACGGCGAACGCGCCGGCCTCCGACGTGCCGCGGGCCTCGTCGAGGATGCGGCTGCGCTCCTCGTTCGAACGGCCCTTGGCCTTGAAGCCGCCGTCCACCAGCACCGACTGCGGCCGCAGGCCCACATGGCCCATCACCGGGATGCCGCGCTTGACCAGGTACTCGACGGTGGCGACCACCGTCGGGCCGGACTCCACCTTCACCGCCTGGGCGCCGGTCTCCTTCATCAGACGCGCGGCGTTGGCGTAGGCCACTTCCGGCGAGCCTTCATAGGAGCCGAAGGGCATGTCGATCACCACCATCGCCTTGCGGGCGGCGCGCATCACCGCCTGGCCATGCAGGATCATCATCTCCATCGTCACGCCGACCGTGTTCGGCAGGCCGTGCACCACCATGCCGACAGAGTCGCCGACCAGCAGGAGGTCGCAGTGGTCGTCGAGGATCTCGGCCATCGGCGCGGTGTAGGCGGTGAGGCAGACGATCGGCGTCTTACCCTTGCGCGCGGCGATGTCGGGGGCGGCCACCCGTTTGACGGCCTCCTGGCGTTGGGCGGACATGAACTTCAGATCTCCGAGAGAGCGCGGGCAACGGCGAAGCCGAGAGCGATCACGGCCAGGGCCGAGGCGGTCCATACCATGGCGCCGCCGGAAGTCAGAGCCGGCAGCCAGTCGGCATGGGGCGCGACCTCGCGCAGGCCAGCGGTCAGGGCCTTGGCCGAGCCCTCGGAGGCTGTCTCCATCCGTCCGGCCAGGCCCGACAGGAAGAGCTGGCTGGCGGCGACCACGCCGCCGACGCCGCCGGCCGCGCCGATCACCAGCCGCCGCGCGGTCCAGCCGCGATCCAGCCGGCCCTGCACCCGGCGGGCGAAGGCGTCCTCGTCCGCCATGGCCGGCGCCTCGGCGAACAGCCGCTCAAGCCGGCGCTCGAAATCCAGCTCAGCCATGGGCGTCGTTCCCCTCAGCTGCGGAATCCTCCGAGGGCGCCAGTCGCGCTCGGAGCTTCTCCAAACCACGTTTGACATGGGATTTGACCGTTCCCAAGGGCAGGTTCAAGGCCTCCGCCGCCTCGGCGTGGGAGAAGCCGGCCCCGAAGCACAGCGACACGCACAGCCGCTCTCCGGACCCCAGCGCCTTCATGCTTTCGTCCAGGTCGATGCGCCCGTCGGCGTCGCCTGGCGCAGGCGGATCGCCCTCCTCGACTCCTGCCACGAGCGCCTTCAGCCGGCGGCGGCGCTGCAGCCGGCGAAGGTACTGGCGCGCGGCGATCCGCTTGACCCAGCCGGCGAACGTTCCCTCCCCGCGGAACTCGGCGATGCGCTCGAACGCCGTCAGGAACGCGTCCTGCGCCAGGTCGTCCGCCTCGGCGGCGGCGCCCATGCGACGCAGCAGCGCGCGCACGCCGCCGCCATGGCGGCGCACCAGTTCGCCGAACGCGCTGCGGTCGCCGGCGGCCGCGTGGGCCGCCAGTTCGACGTCGTGCAGATTGGCGTATCTCGCGCCCGCCATGGGCTGGCCCCGGTTCCCCCGCCTACGACTTGCGACTGACCAGGGCGATCACCAGGAAGGCCAGGCCGATGAAAGCCGGCAAGGCGGCGACCCCCAGCATCGGATAGGTGGCGTCCGGCTCCGCGAAGCCGATCACGAAGCCCATGGCCGCGATGCCCCCGGCGACGCCCAGCCAGATGATCCCGCGCCGCAGGTCGCGGGCCGGCGACGGCGGCAGCCGCGCGCCCTGGGTCATCGACTCGATTACTTCCGGCGGGATCGGCTGGCCCTTCTCGATGGCGATCCGCAGGGTCTCCTGCAGCTTCTCCCGCTCGCGGCTTCGCAGGTAAGACGGTCCGACGACGATCGCGGCGATCATCGCGAAGAACGCGATAGGGACCAAAATGCCTTCCATGGCGGGTTCCTGTTCCGATGGCTGCGGGCGCACGGGCCCGGTGTCGAAGAGCAAGAGGCGCCGGGCCGCGCCGGCGGATGCAACCTGCGCCGTGAACTCTTCGTCATGTTCAGTTGAATTCAAGGGCCTTCGGCGCCGCGGGCGCCCTGGCGGCGGCGTTTCGCGACCCGGCGCGAGGACGACGCCGAATGCTGTTGCATGGCTATGAGGTTCGCGCGGTAGATGCATCAACGCTGACGACGAGAAACCGTGATGGCGCAGACGGCGTTCGCCCTGGCCGGGCTCGGCGGATTCAACGCCCACGGCGCGGGCTTCCTTGACGCGGCGACGCGCCACGGGATGAACCCGGCGGCGGGCGGCGCCAGGCCCCCGGCCCTGGTGACGGCGACCAGCGGCCAGATCGTGATGCTGCGCCACTGGCTCAAGGGTTGCGAAGACCTGCGAGGCAAGATCGTCGATCCGCGGCGGGAGCGAAATCCGCTCTCGCTGCTGAACACGGCGATGTTCGGCCTGCCCGGCGTGTTCGAGCCCGCCTACCGGGAGGCGATCCGCCGCTGGTGGACGCCGCCGACGCAGGGCCAGAGCCTGCTGGACGCGGTGGTCGACCGGGCGCTGCCGGCGCAGCAGTACGTGCCCGATCGCGAAGACTCCTTCTATGAGGACATCGCCGCCACCTTCCGGGGCGCGCCGATCGGGGTGGTCTTCAACGCCTACGACCCCATCCAGGGCCGGGCCGTTCTCTATGGCAACGCCGCGGCGAGGGACTGGTGGCCAGAAGAGAGCAGCCTGCCGGCCGAGGCGGACGCCTTTCCCTGCATGCCCCAGGCTCGCGACGTCCGCTACGCGCCACGCAGCCGCGAGCCGGCGCTGCACGAGATCAGCGTGGAGGGCGTGAAGGCCGCGCTCTGGCTGACGCTCTACGGATTCCAGAAGACGCCCTGCGACCAGCTGGACGGCGCCTATCACCGCGCCTGCCTGGTGTCCGAGTTGCACGCCTTCGACCGGATCATCGTCGCCCGCCCGCTCGCCAACGGCTGGGTGTCGAAGGACCTGCCGACCAACTACTTCGAGGCGCAGGACTGGCAGACGGAAATGTGGTTCTCCGTCGGCTACAAGGCGGAGGTCGACGCGCTGAGGCGCATCAACCAGCTGATCGACCGCGGCCATATCCGCAGCGACAAGTTCAAGAAGGTCGCCCTCTACGAGGTCCAGCCGAGAACGCCGGCGGGCTATTTCAACTTCTTCATCGAGCGCGACCAAGTCTACGACGACGCTTTCGCCCAAGCCGACGCCCTGTTCTCCTGCCTGGAAGAGCATGACGCACAGCCGGGCGGCTGACGGGCGCCGCGCTCACGCCGCCTCGAACACCGCCATGTGGTCGCGCAGCGCCCGCTGGAACGCCGGCCGCGCCTCGCAACGCTGCTGGTAGGCGGCCAGGTTCGGCTCGCCCGCGACCAGGTCGGTCTGGCGCAGATTGCGCAGCACGTTCGACATCATCAGGTCGCCGGCCGTGAACCGGTCCTCCAGATGCGCCTTGTCGCCGAGCCAGGTCGCCAGCTGGCCCAGGCGCTGCCTCACCGCCGCCTCCACGCCGGGCCGGCGCGCCTGCGCCCAGGCCTCGTTCGCATAGAAGAGGTCGATCGCCGCCAGCTGCTGGACGACGACCTCCACCGTGTTGAGCGCGGCGAAGACCCAGGCGGTCGCCCTCGCGCGCGCCTCGGCCTGCGCCGGCAGCAGCGCCTCGCACCGCCCGCCGATGTGTAGCAGGATCGCCCCGGACTCGAACAGCGTCAGGTCGCCGTCCTGCAGCACCGGGACCTGGCCGAAGATCTGCTCGCGGCGATAGTCCGGCGACGCCTGGATCGAGGAATCGATCAGCCGGGCCTCATAGGCGAGGCCGGCCTCCTCCAGCGCCCAGCGGACCCGCAGGTCGCGCACCAGCCCCCGAGCGAACGGCGGGACATTTCCTAAGGTCGTGACGGTGATCATCGGCGCGCTTCTCCATGGGCTCCCCGTCTCCAAGGACGCGCGGGCGGGCCGCAAGCCGACGCGGGCGACGAAAATTTCCCCCGCCCCGTCAGGCGGCCGAAGCGCGGGTCAGGACGACGACGAACAGGATGGATGCGGCGAGCGAGGCGAGCGTTCGCACATGGTTCCAGAACGTCCAGTCGCGCAGGTAGCGGGTCCAGAGCTCGGCCCCCGCGTCGGAGTCGGCGGCGACCGCGGCCAGGGCGTTGTTGAGGGGCACATTGAGCGCCATCGTCACGCCCACGCAGCCGATCACATAGAGGCCGGACGCCGCCAGCAGCAGCATGCCCTGCCCGCCGCTCCAGCCCGCGAGCGCGCCGCCGGCCAGGCCGATGGCGGCGACGCCGGTTCCCATGAACACCAGCATGAACAGCGGATTGATCACGGCGACGTTGATCGCCTGCATGGCGGCGATCCCGCTGCGCGGCTCGATGCGGCCGAGGGCGGCCATGATGAAGCACGAGA
>Ga0207668_10001751_pt1 | contig 12712 bp, 13 predicted proteins | sample KBSS43metaG_FD_184323 | JGI IMG/M metagenome (GOLD analysis project Ga0207668, IMG submission 184323) | Switchgrass rhizosphere microbial communities from Kellogg Biological Station, Michigan, USA - KBS S4-3 metaG (SPAdes) (version 2) | ecosystem: Host-associated > Plants > Roots > Rhizosphere... | reverse complement strand
CATCGCCTTCGAAGGTCAGGTCGATCGTATAGCTGTCGGTGCGGAAGCCGTATTCGAGGAATGCGGTCGAGCAGATGCCGTCCTGCGTCTGCCCCCGCGTCGCGGTCAGGGTCAGCCGGTCGTCGCACGGCTTGGCGGTGCCGGCGGCGAGCGCCACCTGCCCGCGCGGGATGGCGAGCGTCTGCAACACCATGCCGGTCGCCGGCTCCCACAACCAGTAGCCGATCTGATCGTGGAAGGTGATGTCCTCCTCCCGGGTGGTGATGTGGATGTGGTAGCGCAGGCCATAGAGCAGCTGCGGCCCGTTGGCCTGCGGGTCGATCGCATCGAAGGCAATCCGCTCGATGAACACGCGCCGCTCGGGGCCGTCGGCCTTGGGGTTGATGTCGACCCCCTTCTCCGCCTCCCACCGCCCGGCGAGCCGCGCCAGCGGGCCGAGATTGGCGAGCGTATCGGGATCGACGTCGCTCGGCTCGGTGAAGATGTCCTGTGGGAACGGGTTCATGCGGACGGCCTCCCATGCGCTACCGATGCATCCTGCCACAGGACAGGCGCGGGGCAAGACGAGGCACTATTTTGCGGCGGCGACAGGGTCGGCGAACCGGATATCAGAAAACTTGAACTGGCCGGTCGAACAAAACACCATGCCCTTCTCATAGGCGGCCGGTGGCGCGGCGACATCGAAACGGCTGTCGCCGACTAGCACCGTTACCGTCCCCGCGTCTGAGACTGTGAGTTCGAAGGGGATGGGGCCGGCCACGTCGACCTGGCCAAGGCTGGTGCGTTGCACGGCCTCCCCCTGCCGGGCGTTGAACACGATATCGAACTGCTTCGCGCGTGCTGAGGCGGCGACGAGTTGGATGCCGGCAGCGACTGCGCCATCGTTGCCGATCAGCCGAGCGCCGGCCACGGGAAGATTTTTGCCCGATCGCATCTCCACCATCTGTACGGTCGCGCGGATCGCCGCCCCTTCGGTCACCTGATCCGAAATGGAAGAAAAATGATCTGGCGGCACGTCGCAATCGAAGCTCAGCGATGTTGCGAATGCCGGTGCTGACACCTGCAGGGTCGCCACTGCGACCCCGTTCGAAAGCCACCGTCCGATCACCCGCATCATCCTGATCGCTCCTCTCGTTTAGCCCGTGCGTTGTCGATCCACACCCGAACCGCGGCGGGTGAGATATCGTACCCGGTAGCCCGCTGTCCTGACCAGTTGAGACCGACAAGAACACCATCTTCCTCGAGCCGCGGCAGCCATCGCGTGACGAACTCCGCCAGGCTCAGTCGATGCGGTACGAAGCCGCGATAAGCCGGGACCTTGCCGATGATCGACAGCGCTCGGCTCTCGCACGACCAGAACGGCATTGCGCGCTCGCCTGATGGATTGATCGGGGCCGGAAAGCCGCCGGCATCGCGAATCGCCCAGACATGCTCCGACGCGACCACCTCCTCGCCGAAGGCGCTCGCCTGTGCAGCGGCAATGCTCACCTCACCGTGCCACGGAGGTTCGCGGATGCGTCTGTGGAACGACTATTCGACGGCTGCATCACGCCCTCATCCGCCGCAGCGAAATGCGCCATCTGGTCGGCGTGGGCCTTGACGAAGGCAGGGCGGGCGGTGGCGCGGGCGACATAGTCGCTGCAGGCGGGATGACGGGCGAGGCCGTCGAAGCGATCGACCAGTCGCAGCACGTCGGCCATGACCACATCCGCGATCGAGAAGTCGCCCGCCAGCCAGTCGCGGTCCGCGAGTACCGGCTCCAGCCGGGTGAGTCGCAGCTTCAGAAAGTCGTCGAAGCGCCGCCAGGCGGGTGTATCGTCGGTCTCGCCGGCAAAGTGGAGCAGGCCCCACGGCAGGCTCGCCATCTCGACCGAATTGAGCGCGGCGAACAGCCATTCCACCACCGCAGCGCGCCCGCGTGGATCGCCCGGGAGCAGGGTCGCGCTCAGTTCGCCGATATGGAGCAGGATCGCGCCGCTTTCGAAGATCGACAGGTCGCCGTCGGTGAGCCAAGGCACCTGGCCGAAGGGCTGGTGAGCGAGGTGACCGGCACCGCGGTCACCGAACGGCGTGCTGGCAACCCGGTAGGGGAGCCCCGCCTCCTCCAGCGCCCAGCGCACGCGCAGGTCGCGGACGAAGCCGCGGGGCAGCACCGGCACCCAGTCGAATGTGGTAAGGGTCAGGTCGACCATGAGGCATCTCCCAAGGCTTTCCGTATAGCGCGATGGGGAGCCTGCCCGGCGCGTCATGCGATTGCGGATCGCCGCCACTATGCCAGAACGGCGCGATGCTCTGATATGTCCCCGACCTCGCCGCGGCGATCTTCCGCGCGACCCCGGCCGCGGCGCAGGCGCCGTTCAGCCGGCGGCGGCGCGCGCCATCGGCTCGGTCCAGCGCCCGATCCCGATCGACCCTGACCACGTGCTCAGCCTGACGATCGCCCATGAGTACCGCGCCAGAGCGAGGTTCAGGCCACCGGGAATACCCGGTCCCTGCCGCCCGGTCGCATCTGTCGCGCAGCCTGTTCAGAACAGGTACGGCACGCCGTAATAGCCGTAGACCGCACGACCGTAATCGGCGTCGAATGCCGGTTCGCGGTCACGGGCGTAACGTGGTGCCTGGTCGAGCACCGCCTTGTCGAGGTTGACGACATAGCCGCCGGCTGCGGTGTCGTAGCGCAGCACCTCCCAGGGCAGCGGATAGTAATCGCTGCCGACGCCGAACAGCCCACCGAACGACATGACCGCATACTCGACCCGGCCGGAAAACTTGTCGACCATGAAATTGTAGACCGATCCCAGCTTCTCGCCCTCGCGATTATAGACGGCGGTGCCCTCGACCTTGTTGGACGCGATCAGGCGCGAGGTTTCCTCGATGGCAATCTCGTCGGTGACATCTGCGACCATAACGGTTCTCCTGTCCTGCATGGGTACAGGGCGACAACGCAGCAGGTGCCGCGCATGTCCTCTGCCGGCCCCGATCGCAGCACTTCCTGGCCGGACACGTGGACCTGTCACGATTCGTCTCTATACCAGTGCGCTCACGAGAGCCGGGAGCACGCCGATGGCCAATCCGATATCGACCTTCACACTGACCGCCGGGGAAGACGGGTTCACGCTGCGGATCGAGGACACCGCGGGTCAGGTTCTCGAGGTTCTCGCCACCGACGAGCAACTGGATGTGCTCAGCGAGGAGATCGACCGCGTGCTCGAGGAGAACGCGGTTTACGAGAGCTTCGACGACGAGGACGGTGACGATACGGACAACGCCGACGACGATTAAGGGGGCGCCCGATAAATCCGGGCGTCGCCTATTTCACCGGCAGGCAGTCGAACCCGCCGGCCGCCGCCGCCGCGCACAGCTCCAGCGCGCCGGCACGGTCGCGCGGCGGGCCGAGACGGACCCGGATCAGGCGGGTGCCGGGCGCCTTTTCGAAATGCACCTCGTACTGGGCAAGCGTCGGCACCGCCCCCCGCGCCTTGGTCCAGGCCGCCTCAGCCGCCTTCTCGCCGGTAAAGGCGCCGATCTGGATCCGCCAGGCTGCGACCGGCGCGATCGGCGCCGGGGCGGCGACCGGATCGGGCGCGGCCGGCGCGGCGGCCTGCATCGCCGTCATCGCCTGCGGGTGGGGCTGCGCATTCCACGCGGCCAGCGCCACCCGGTAATCGTCATAGGCCTTGTAGAAGGCGAGGATCGGCGCCTCCAGCCGGGCGAGCGCCGCCGGCGCATAGCCTGCAAGGCCGTCCGCCGGGATCGCGCCGATCGCCGCCGCCTCCGTCGCGGCGGCCTGGCAGAAGCCCGGCTGGGCCGGTGGCTGGGCGAAGAAATTGTAGAGCCGGGTCATGTGCTGGTCGATCTTGGTGCCCGGCCAACCCGCTTTCTCGGCCTTGTAAGCTGCCGCGAGTTCGGCCTTCCGTCCGGTCAGCAGCGCGTTGTAGGCGGGCAGGATCGCCGCCTCGCCACGGCAGCTCAAGGCCGCGACGTTGAGCGCGGCGCGGACATGCCAGACCGCTTCGACTGCGCCGACATCACTGTTGATGGTGGTGAAACGGCCGTCGACCGGCACCGGGATCGGCAGGCCGGGCGCCGCCCCCCGGGGCGGGACGGGCGCGGTGGCGGGCGCGGGCGGCGGCACGGGTGGCTCGGCCGGCGGCTTTTTCCTGTGCGCACATCCCGCGATCGCCAGCACCATGCCCAGCCCCGCCGCAATCCGCCATTTACCGGTCATAGGATCCCCTGTTTCCACCGGACCGACTCCAGCACGGACGGGCTGGCAATGCCACATCGGCTGAACGTGGCCCGGGTAAGGCGAATGACGGGCGGCCGCCTGGTGCGCCGCTGAACATCGGCAGCGCGGCGTCGGGAACAGTCAGCCGGATCTGCCGCGCGTCCTTGCGAATGCACGCCCCCTTATAGACGATCGGCCTTAGGGACGATGTGCGTCGGCACCAAGCTCCTTTGGTCAGGCGCCGGCGGCGCGAAACCCGATCGGACTTGTCCGAATTCGCACCAGCCCGGACCAAGTTCCGCTGGCGGTGGCGGCGGAGGGGGCGCTGTGATGCGAGTACGGATGGTGGCCCCCCGCCGCCCGTTTTCCACAACTGGGTCCCGCCTCGGCCATTTGGCGGGACCCGCTTTTGGGATAGGCCTCACGTAGCGCGGGCAGCCGGGTGAGAGGCATGGAGTTCGTTTTTGAGATCGTCCTCCAATTCCTCGGCGAGATCCTGCTGCAGGTGTTTCTTGAACTCATCGCCGAGCTGGGCCTGCACAGCCTGACCGACACCCTTAAAAAGCCGAAGCACCCGATCCTCTCCACCATCGGCTTCGCGATCTGGGGTGCGCTGGCAGGTGGCATCAGTCTGCTCATTCTCCCGAAATCGCCCATCACCAATATTGCTTTTCGCAAGATCAACCTGTTCCTGACGCCGCTGATCGCCGGCGGGATCATGATGTTGATCGGCCGCGAGAGGAGCCGGCGGGGATCGACGGTGGTGAGGCTGGACCGCTTCGGCTACGCCTTCGTCTTCGCCTTTGCGATGGCAGGCGTCCGGTTCGCCTGGGCAGAATGACAATGATGGCACGACCGCCCATCGCCGGTCGGAAAGCTCTGCGAAGTGATGCGAAAGCTCCTGCCCGCGCCAATCTGATCCGGACCGGTTACAACCGATGGCTGGCCGGCGCCCGGTCGGTTACGCCGCGGCGATGCCGCCATCGCCTGTCCCCCAAATCGCCCGTCTCCGCGAGATCGGCTGGCATCTGTGGGACCCGATGGAGTTGGCCGATCCCCACGGGAACTGGGACGATCACTGCGCCGACGCCTATGACAGCTACCTCCTGAACGTCGTCAGCCAGTTGCAGGACGGGTGGCCGGCGGCAAGGGCGGCCGCCCATCTCGACTGGATACGCGCCGAATGGATGGGTCTCGGCGCCCCGACCGCGCAGTCACTGGCCGCCTCGCGAGCGACGGTGGCAGCGATCGCCGCCTATCTCGAGAGCCTTGCAGGGGGCGACTGACGCTACGTCATTCGCCCACCTGCCGCCCTATTGCACGCGAACTATCATGCGGCGGCATTCAAAAGGTCATGAACGCGCCGGCGCATGACCGCGCCGGTACGATGTGCGACCGAAGACATGGCAGAGTGGAAGTGCCGATGAAGACCCTCGCGTTCCGCTGGCTGCAGCCCGCGCTGCTCGGCTTGATCCTGCTGTTCTGGGCGTTCGCGCCGGCCGGCTGGGTTGACAACCCCTGGTCTCTGGTGATCGCGACCAGCCTGACCACCGCGCTGATCCAGGCGCTGGAATGGGTTAACGAGCGGCATGTCGGCTGGCGGATCGACCGGCGCGAGTTTCTCACCGACCTCGGCTACGTGATCTTCAACACCACCGTTATCGCCTGGGCAACCAGCACCTTCGCCGACGCGCCGCTGACCGCCGCGAAGCAGGCACTGGGCATCGCCACCCCCTGGGCAATGCGGATGCCGTTCCTGCTGCAGGTGGCGCTGGTGATCTTCCTGATCGAGTTCGGCCAGTACTGGATGCACCGGGCGATGCACAACACGGCGCTGTGGCTGACCCACGCGCCGCACCACCACATCACCCAGTTGAACGCGATGAAGGGCGCGGTCGGCAACCCGCTGGAGCTGTTCCTGATCAGCCTCAGCGTCGTCGCCTTGTTCGACCTGCCGCTGAATGCCGAGTTCGCCGCGTTGAACATCCTGACCCTGGTGTCGGCCTGCGCGCATTCCAACGTCCGCTATTATCCGCCGCGCTGGTACGGCTTCCTGTTCACGACGATCGAGAACCACAGCCTGCACCATTCGGTGGCCTATGCGGACACGCGCTGCAACTACGCCAACTCGCTGATCCTGATCGACCGCGTATTCGGCACCTATCGCGAGGGCGAATCCGCCATCGTCGGCCAGGACGATCGCAAGCGCCTGTCCGTCTGGGAACAGACGATCTTCCCAGCCCGCCCACTGATCGCGTGGCTGCGGGAGAAGCGGTCAGCGGCGGGTTAAGTCCTCCCAGACCAGGGGAACTGCGCTAGCCCGGCGAGACACGCCCGGGCGTCTCCCGTGCCGCCACCGCCCCGATGCCATGCACATCCGAGGGCTCCACCGGCAGAAACTTCCCCGTTCTTTCCCGTGTCCGTCCGCCTCTCAATCCGCGCGCGTTCCGGCGGGCTCCGCTCCCCTCGTGATTTTCTTGCGAGTCATTATCATCTCTCCTACAGGCTATCGCTATTGCGAACCTATTGATCACAAGGGGGACAACATGTCGGGATTTCGCGGGCTCGCTCTGGCGGGCGCGGCCGTTGGCGCGCTGTGTGGCGGGATGGCGATGGCGGCCGAGGGCGCAGCTGAAGCCGGCGCGGGCGACGAGGACATCGTCGTCACCGCCGTCAGCGCGAGCACCAAGACGGAAACGCCGCTGACGCAGGTGCCCCAGCCGTTTACCGTAATCACCGCACAACAGTTCCTCTCGCAAGGCGCGATCAACATCAGCGACACGGTGAAGTACGCCGCCGGCGTCCTCGCCAGCCCCTATGGCCGCGACACCCGCGTCGACGGCTTCAGCGTCCGCGGCATCGATGCGCTGCAGTTCCGCGACGGGATGCGCGACATCTTCAGCTACTACGCCAGCATCACCTCCGACCCGTACAATTTCTCCCGCGTCGAGATCGTGCGCGGCCCGGCCTCGGTGCTGTTCGGCCAGGGATCGATCGGCGGCCTCGTCAACCTGGTCTCCAAGACACCGAGCTTCAAGACCGGCGGCGAGGTCAGCCTCGTCTATGGCAGCGACGACCGCAAGGAGGCGATGGGCGACATCAATATCGCGCTGACCGATACGCTCGCGGTGCGCGCGGTCGGCCGGGTCCGCGATGCCGACACCTATGTCGACCACGTCCCCGACGACCGGGTGATGTTCGCGCCGTCGATCCTCTGGCAGCCGACGCCGGACACCGACGTGGTGCTGACCGGACTCTACCAGAAGGACAAGACCGGCTCGACCTCACAATTCCTGCCGATCGTCGGCACCTTCCGCCCAAATCCCGGCAATCCGGGCGAGCGGCTGGATCGCTTCACCTTCGTCGGCAAGCCCGGCTGGGACCGCTATGACGGCCGCTCGCTGCAAGGCGGCGGATCGATCACCCACACGTTCTCGGACCACATCCGGGTGAGCCTCAAGGCGCGCTACATCGACAGCGACCTGGAATATTTCACCCACTATGCCGACAGCTACACCAATCCGACAAATCCCTTCGCGGCTTACGGCACCGATGGTCGCACCATCGGCCTCTACGCGGACGCCAGCGACGCGCGGATGAATGTGTTCTCGACCGACAACAACGTCCAGTTCACCTTCGGCACCGGCGCCAATATCGAGCACAAGCTGCTCGTCGGCCTCGATTACAGCTGGAACAAGGTCGGCAAGCGCAATGCCGACGGCGTCGAGACGGTCGACCTCTACGACATCGATACCGACGCGCTCGCCACCTACCATCCCAGCGGCCCGTTCGCCTATGATTCCCAGAAGCAGCTCGGCGTCTACCTGCAGGACCAGATTCGCTTCTTCGACCGCGTCTCGGTCGTGGTCGGTGCCCGGCGCGACCGGGTGACCTCCTCGGCCGGCACCAAGGACAACGCCACAACCTTCCGCGCCGGGATCATCGGCGAGATCGGCGCCGGCATCTCGCCGTTCTTCAGCTATACCGAGAGCTTCCTGCCGATCGCCGGCGTCGCCAGCGACGGCACCGGCTTCAAGCCGCAGACCGGCACCCAGTTCGAGGCCGGCGTGAAGTGGCAGCCGGAGCTCAACACCCTCGTCACCGTCACCGCCTTCCACATCAAGGAGCAGAACCGTGTCCTTTATCTGCCCAACAACGTCACCACCCAGTCGGGCGAGCTGATCACCAAGGGCATCGAGGTCGAGGCCAGCCACACCCTCCCCGGCGCGTTCGAGCTGCTGCTCAACTACGGCTACAACCAGCTCAAGTCGGAGGTGAACAGCAGCCTCGAATACATGCCGCGCCACATCGCCTCGGCCTGGTCGACCAAGACCTTCGGCCTGCCCGGCGAGGCGCGGCTGCGGCTGGGCGCGGGCGCGGTCTACAGCGGCAAGAGCAAGTCGACCGGCGCGATCGACCCCTATGGCCGGAACCCGACGATCCCGGCCGGCACGCTCTACACGGTGGTGACGCCGTCGCGGACCACTGTGGATGCGCTGGCGGAGGTTACCTGGGACCAGTGGCGCTTCGCGATCAACGCGACCAACCTGCTCAACAAGAAGTACTACGCCTCCTGCCTCGCCCGCGGCGACTGCTTCATGGGCGCACCGCGCAACGTGATGGGCACGATCTCGTACCAGTTCTGACGCGACACCGACGGGAGCGAAGACCATGAAAACCCTGTCGCTGGCGCTGCTCGCGTCGACGGGCATTCAGGATGCTTCCGTCATTTCGACCGAGACCTACGTCCATGATTCTTCGACCGAGTGGTCGATGATCATGGATTAGGGCTGCGCGCTGTCGGTTTCGGGCGTACCGGCGTTCTTGAACTCGATCCTCACCGCCAGAAACGGCGCCGATCCCCGGTTCTTCACGGCATGGAGGCCCTCCGGCTCACCCCGGACGGTCTGGGAAACCTCGAGCGCAGGCGCATCGACGCGGTTCGTTTCGACAGGCCGGCCGTCGACCAGCTTGTAGGCGATGTAGGTGATCGGCTGGGGTTGTTCGAAATACATCACGCTTGGCCAGCGGTGATCGTGGACCGGCTCGGTCGCGCCGGGCGCCACCTCGACCCGCAGCACTCGAATCCGATCGTCCTCCATCAGGACGCGATGGCTGCCCGGTGCGGCCGCGACCGCATCGAACGGTCCGGTCTGCGCCACGGCCGGGGTCGTCGTAGCGATCATCGTCGCGAGAAAGAGGAGCGGTCGCATCGAAACCTCCTGCCACTCCGCGCTACGTCGTTCGTATCGCGGGCGTAAAGACGAGGGGGCCTGCCCCCTCAAATCTTCTCCGGATACTCCGGCTGAATATCCACCGGGATCGCACTCATCGTCGCGATCACCGCCTCCGCCTCCGGATCGAGCTTGGCGTATCGCGCATAGAACGCCTTCACCCCCGCATAATCGCCATCGCCCTGCAGCTTGACGATCGCCGCGACCAGTGCCCCCAGCGCGCCTTCCATCTTCGCCTCGTCCACCCGGAAGCGCTTCGCCTTTGCATCCCAAGTGAAGGCGCCATGTTCGCGCAGGAAGGTGTACTGCGCCGCAGCACCCTGGCCATGCGCCTCGCCAAGGCCGAAGCGCATCGCGCGGAAGATGCCGACGAAGTAGGTCGCGAAGAGTTGCGGGCGCTCCGCGGCGGGGATCTCGCCCTTCTTCATCATGAAGAGGATGTTCCACGCCCCCATCACGTCGGCCTTGCACTCTTCGAGGCTGGAGGCCTGTTCCTTAAGCTCCGCGGTGACCGTCGTCTTGCGGCCGTCCTTCACGATCGTGCCCGGCCCCAGGCTGTGCGACAGCTCGTGGAACAGGGTCTCGTTCTCCATATAGGTCTTGGAGAGCAGCGCCGCCTGCTCGGGCACCAGCACCAGCCCGCCCATCGGCTTCAGGATACGGTCGAACTTGGCGCCAAGGACGTTGGCGAGGATCACCTTCTTGGCGCCCTTCGCCTCGCGGACGCGCTCGTCATTGGGCAGGTTGAAGGCGACGGTCTGGATGCCGGGCACGTTCTCGCCGCCGCCATGGACCTGATCGACCACTGCGATCGGGGATTCGAAGCCGCGCTGGAAATTCTTGTAGGCTTCCGGAACCGGCAGGTTCGCCTCCATGTCGCGGAGATAACCCTTGTACTTGTCGAGTGCTGCGGACGCCTTGGGATTGGGCAGGGTGACATAGGCCTCGAACGCGGTCTTCTGCCCGTAGAGCTTGTCGCGATAGGTCTCGTATGGCCCGATCGTGATCTCGATCGGCGTGTCCTTCACGTCCATCCAGGCGAGCTCGGACGCGTAATAATCATCGGTACGGAACGCCTTGGCGCGGAGAGTCAGGAACGTCTTGAGGCTGGCGTTCGAGGTGATCGCGGCGGCCTGTTCGAGGAGCTGCGCCGCCGGCTCCAGCGCATTGGCATAGAATTTCGAGTATGGAATCGCGACCAGCCTGTCGCCCTTGCGCCGGACCACCGTATAGGGATCGAGCAGCCGGTCCTTCTCGGCCGGATGCGCGGCGATATAAGCGTCGAGCGCGTCCTTGGTCAGGTCGACCGGATAATAGCCGCCGCCCGCCGGGCTCGACCGCGTGCCCCAGAACGGGGCGTCGTCGTTCAGCCGGTCCCAGGGTCCTGCCATGAGGTCGAACATGTCGAGCAGCAGCGGCTGGTCCGCGCGCCGGCTCAGCGCGATCGCGCGGCGCGTCGCCGGGTTGTCGGCGTCGTTCTGCAGCAGGTAGATCTCCGACATTCGGTTAGCCGCCTGGATCAGCAGGTTCACCACCTGCCGCTCCTCGGCGTTGAGGTAGCTGGTGTCCGGCGTCATCGCGATCTGCGCGATCTTGGCACGACTGGCGGCGAGGTCGGCCGGGCTTTCGGCGGCAATCGTGGCTTCGGGCGCGGCAACGGCCAGCGCGTGAGGGACCAGGGCGGTGGCGAGCAACAGAGTCGCGATCGGGGTCTTGCGCATCAGCGGACCCTATTCCTGTGGCGGGGGCTGTCCAGTCCCGTCACGCCGGCAGCAGGCCAGAGACGCTGATTTGATCCGCCTTAAACATAGATTACAGCCATTTGCGGGTGACCGGACGCCCCGCCCGCTTCGTCGCCGCGCGCTTGCCCGGCCCGCGTCCGACCCTATCCTGGCCGCGCAACGACAGGGGGCTGCGATGCGATACCGGATATGCCACGGGCGGCGCTGGTCGCCGGACGACGATGATCGCCTTCGCGCGCTGATCCAGGGTGGAGCGGCGGTGCCGGCCATCGCCCGGGCCATGGGCCGCTCGGCGACCGGCGTCATCGCCCGCGCGCGGCGCGAGGGGCTGGTGCTCAACAAGCGGGTATCATGCCTGACCGGGCGCGAGACCTTGTCGTGACCAACCCCTGCGCCGGATTGCTAACCCTCCGTTAACGAGAAGGCGTTAACGTCGGCGCTTCGCTTGCTGGGGGCAAGGCTGCAGGCCGTCGTTCGATGTTCGATACGCCCGATATTCCGACCTTGCGCCTGTGTAGCATGCTGGCGAGCCTCGCCTTTGCCGGCATGTTCGTGACCTTCTGGTCGGCCAGGCGCAGCGCGCCGGAACTGCTCAGCTGGGCGGTCAGCGCGGCGGCCTATGCCGCGGTGATCCTTGGTTTCGAATGTGTCGCCGGGCGGCCGGGACCCGTGATGGGCTTTCTGCTGTTCTCGCTGCTCGCCGGGTCGGACGTGCTGCTGCTGGTTGGCGTCAACCAGTTCGAGGGGCGGCGACCGCTGGCGCCGTGGATGGCGGTGGCGGCGGCACCGGGACTCGGCTTCGCCATTCCCGCCGCATTCGGCTTCGCCGCGGCACCGATGCCGGTCTGGATCGCGACGGCGGGGCTGCTCGCGATCAAGGGGCTCGTCGGGATGCGCCTGCTGGATGTCGCGGACTCGCGCGCACCGCGCGGACGCCGCATCGCTGCCGTGGCGCTTCTCGCCTATCTCCCGACCTATGCCTTCGCCCTCGCCGGCGAGCTTGCCGGCTTCGCCCATCTCGACCTGACCGCGATGGTGCCGATGATCGCCGACCAATTCCTGCTGGCTGCGGTCAACCTCGGCATCCTGTCGATGCTGGCCGAGCAAGCGGCGCGCGCGCTGCGCGACGCGGCGCTCACCGATCCGCTGACCGGCAGCTGGAACCGCGCCTGGCTGGATGCCAACCGCGCCCGGCTGACCGCGGCGGGAACCGGACTCATCCTCCTCGACTTCGATCATTTCAAGTCGGTCAACGACATCCACGGCCATCATGTCGGTGACGACCTGCTGACCGGCTTCGCCGCAAATATGCGTTCGGTCCTCGCCGGCGGCCACGGCGCGCTGGTCCGCCTCGGCGGCGACGAGTTCCTGGTCGTGCTGGTCGGGGCGTCGCCGGAGCGCACCGAGACGCTTGCCATAAGCCTGCTGGACAGCTGGCGGGTGAGCCGCGACGGCGGCTGCACGATCAGCGCCGGCTATACCTGCGTGACCGATTCCGATCCGGACCT
>Ga0207668_10001748_pt1 | contig 12723 bp, 11 predicted proteins | sample KBSS43metaG_FD_184323 | JGI IMG/M metagenome (GOLD analysis project Ga0207668, IMG submission 184323) | Switchgrass rhizosphere microbial communities from Kellogg Biological Station, Michigan, USA - KBS S4-3 metaG (SPAdes) (version 2) | ecosystem: Host-associated > Plants > Roots > Rhizosphere... | reverse complement strand
CGCGCGTCATCGCGGCCGTGCCAGTGGTGGTCACCGATGACGTCGACGCGGGCTTGGCGCTCGCCGCCGACGTGCTGTCGTTCTACGCGACCATCCCCTCCTACCAGAAGGTCATCGCGCGCGAAGGCGTGGGCGACATCGCGGAACTGGCTGCCGTCGGCCCAGCCGACGCGGTGCGCACGCAGTTGCGCCGCTACGTCGACGCCGGCGCGACGGACCTCGTGCTGAGTCCGCTGCGTAGTGTCGAAGCGGATCGGCAGCGGTTGTGGGAGGTCGCCGTCGCGTCCATTTGAGCGGCGCTAACTGGCGAAGGACCGCTGCAATCGAGTTTCGTGCCGCATTCCGGAGATGTCCAGTTGGATCGCGGTACTGGAGGTCTGGTCGAGTGGGCGCACGCAGGCTTCTGAGGCCATGGCGACGACGGCGCCGACGTGGCGGACCTGGATGCGCTGGGCAGCCAAGGGACTTAGCCGGCCGAGCCGCACCGCGGCGCTGAGCACCGACGACAAGGCCGACCGCAGCGAGCCCAGGACCGCCGTGTGAACGGTGACGCCGATCGCCGCCTGCAGTGCACCTTCGACCACCGCCAGATTCCCCACCGCATCACCCGCCACCACCGCGGCGACGTAGCTGGCGCTGTCGCAGAGCCCGATCTCGCGTGCCGTCACCGCGAGCTGCCCACCCGCGGACACCGACGCCGTGCGGGCATTGGCGAACAACTTGTACGAGGACAACAGCGTGTCGAGATCGCGCAGGCGCACGGGCTCGGCTGCCACCCGCCACGCCGCGGCGGTCACGGTGGCGTCCAGCGGCGCGACACCGTAGGCGAGAAAGTCGAGGGCGGCCGCCTCGATGCTCGCGGCATCCGCGCCGGGTCGTTGAGCGAGCCATTCCTCGAATCCGTTGCTGTGCACCATCCGTCCCGCCGGAAACGCGGCGTCGTGCAGTTGCAGCCACAGCGCGAGTGCCGCGGCGTCGTCAGCCATGACCGTGTGCGTGGTGGTGAGCTCCCGAGGTGCGCGCCCACCCATTGGCGGCCAGCGGGATATCGGCCACCGCACCCTCGATGCCGAGCTCGGCAAGAAGTTGTTCCGCCGCTGTTGCGCTGGTGAACAACGGCGCGGCCAGTGTCTCGTGATCGACGTCGATGGGCGCGTGCTGATTGCCCAACAGGTAGCCGAGCAACAACAAGCGGCGGGCCCCTTCGGCACCTGAGTTCTCGTCGAATCGGACGGTAATGGCAGGCTCGGGCGGTCGTCGGACCACGACCACCTGTTCGCCGTCGTCGGCGATGACCGTCCCGTCGGCCAGAAATATACTGCGCGGCAACATGATTCGCACCGTGAGTCCGGTGTCGGCGACCACCAGCTGTCGCTGTTTGGCCGCGTCTCCCCAGCCGATGCTGACGTGATGGCGGCGTCGCCCGGCGAACGTCGGGTCGGCGATGTCGCCGAGAATGGAGTCGGCCTTCACAGTGTGTGCTCCGCTCGGGGACGGGTACGGATGAGCAGTTGGTCGCGCACCTCGTCGAGCACCAGGGCCTGCGCTCGACGCAGATCGGGTGCACTATCGGTGGTCATGCGGACGAGAATCCCTGCGCTGTCGGGCAGTTCGCCGGCGCCGGTGCGAATCGTCGCCGGCAGGTCGTTAAGCGCCTGCCGAATGCGGCTCACCAGGGCTGCGCAGTCGGCGGTGGGCGCGACGGCAAGGAACGTCGCCAGATAGTCCGCGCCGAGCAGCCGTGCCGCGGACGGTGGTTCGAGCCGCTGCCGGTCCCGGGCGACGGTCCGCCCGTCGACGCTTAGCCGCAGCGAGCTGTCGTAGCTGCCATAGGCGAACCGCTCACCGTGTCCTAGCCGGCCAGCGGCCAGCGCATCCCACCCGAGGTAACACCCGGTGGCGTCGAGGTCGATCTCGATGAGCTGGCTGTACCGCGAACCAGCATGGGGGATCAATGTCTTCGGAAGATACTCGAGAATGCCTCCCGCCTCGATCCGGAAGCTCAGTCGGTGACTGGCGCCGGACCCCGGGCCTGCGAACACCTGCGAAGCTGCCTGGGTGGTGAGTCGCAGGTGGGTACCCGGTCCGGCGCTGACCGTGGTCTCGAGGTCGTCATCGGAGAACGTACCTCCGCTGGGGCTCTGCACGCACACAACCGCCGCGTCGGGAAACAGCTCATCACAGTGGAGGGAAGCGGTCATCCGCTGTGGATAGCGTTGTTGCAGAACAGCAGTCCTGGTGCGGCCGGTGCCGTCGGCGACCACCCGCAGCTTCAACTGGCCCGGATAGATGGTGCCGGCAGGTCTCATTGCCCGGCCGGCTCGAGCATCGCCCCCGCCACCAACCGCGACATCACCTCGTCGACGCCGCGACCGGACCGCAGGTCGGTGAAGACGGTTGGCTTTGTGGGGCGGGCCACCGTGCAGTCACCGCGCATCCGTTCTAGATCGGCACCTACCAGCGGTGCGAGGTCGATCTTGTTGACCACCAGCAGGTCTGCCTGCTGCAGTCCGATGCCCTTCTTCCGCGGGATGTCGTCGCCGGCGGCCGTGTCGATGACGAAGATCCAGAAGTCCACCAGGTCCGAAGTGAACGTCGCCGCGAGGTTGTCACCGCCGGATTCGATCAGGATCAGCTCCAGGTCGTCGAACTGGGTGCACAACCGGTGCACCGCAGCCAGATTCGCCGACGGGTCCTCGCGGATCGCAGTGTGCGGACAGGCGCCGGTTTCGACAGCCAGTACCCGGGCGGGGTCGATCACACCGCTGCGCCGGACCCGTTGGGCGTCCTCATCGGTGACCAGGTCGTTGGTGATCACCGCGACGCTGAACCCGGCGCGGGTCAGCTCCGGCACTAGCGTTTCGACCAGCCGGGTCTTCCCGGAGCCGACGGGGCCGCCGATCCCGATCCGTACGACGTCGGACATCTGAACTCCTGACTGCTATTTGATCGCATAACGACGCCCGAGGGGTACCACCGTCATCGGGACGCTTTCGCACACCTGCCCGTCGACCTCCACGCGGTAGGTGTCGGGGTCGATGGAGATCTGCGGCAGGTAGTCGTTATGCAGCAGATCGGCTTTGGTGAGCGCCCGCGCACCCCGGCACCCCACCAACGGCGTCTCCAACCGCAACCGCTCGGCCAGGTCCGATTCAGCCGCGGCCGCACCGACGAAGTTCACCGACACATCGGTGGGTGTCCGGCCGAAGGCGGCCCACTGCGGCCGGTACTTCAGCGGTTCACACGTCATCAGCGACGCGTTGGCCTCGCCCATCACCGACCAGGCTGGGAATCCGCCCTTGAAGACGACCTCGGGCCGGATCCCGAAGAACTTCGGCTCCCACAGCACGATATCGGCCAGCTTGCCGGGTTCCAGCGAGCCGACGACGTGGTCGATGCCGAACAGTCGTGCCGGGTTGATGGTGAGTTTGGCGATATAGCGCAGGATTCGGGCGTTGTCGTCGCCCGTCCCGTCGTCCGCGGGGAGCGGCCCGCGCGTTGCCCGCATGTGAGAGGCGAGCTGCCAGGTCCGGGCTATGGTCTCGCCGATTCGGCCCATGCCCTGGGAATCCGACCCCATGGCCGAGATGGCTCCCATGTCGTGCAGCACGTCTTCGGCAGCGATAGTCTCACGGCGGATCCGCGACTCGGCGAACGCCACGTCCTCGGGAATTCGCGGGTTGAGGTGATGGCAGACCATCACCATGTCGAGATGTTCGTCGAACGTGTTGAGTGTGTACGGATTTGTTGGATTCGTTGATGATGGAAGGCAATACGGCTCACCGACGACCCGCATGATGTCGGGTGCATGACCACCGCCAGCGCCCTCGGCGTGATAGGTGTGGATCGCCCGGCCGCCAATCGCCCGCATGGTGTCTTCGTAGAAACCGGATTCGTTGAGCGTGTCGGTATGGATTTGCACCTGCAGATCGAGTTCGTCGCCCGCGTCCAGGGAGCACCGGATAGCCGCAGGTGTTGCGCCCCAGTCCTCGTGGATCTTGAATCCGATGGCACCAGCCAAGCCTTGTTCGATCAACGGCGCGATGCTCGATGAGCTGCCGTTGGCGATGAAACCGAAGTTCATCGGGAATGCCTCTGCGGCGCGCAGCATCCGGGCCAGATTGTTCGGTCCCGACGACGTGATGCCGACGGTGACCGGCCCCAGCCCGCCGCCGATCATCGTGGTGACACCGCTGGAGATGGCTTCCTCGACCAGCCCAGCGCTGTCGAAGTGAACGTGCACGTCGATCGCGCCCGCGGTGGCGATCATTCCTTCGCCGGAGCGGATATCGGTCCCCGCACCGATGACGAGCTCGGGGTCGACGCCGTCCATCGTGCGCGGGTTGCCGGCCTTGCCGACTCCGGCGACCTTCCCGTCGCGAATTCCTATGTCGGCCTTGATGATTCCGAGTACGGGATCGATGATCAGCGCGTTGGTGATGACGAAGTCGAGGGCGCCTTCGGCGTTGGTGATGTCGCCGTGGACGGCCATCCCCTCGCGCATGGTCTTGCCGCCGCCGAAGACCGCCTCGTCGCCGTACACGGTGTGGTCGTGTTCCACGCGGGCGAGCAGGTCCGTGTCGGCGAGACGTACCCGATCGCCGGTCGTCGGTCCGTACAGTTCGGCGTAGCGCGCTCGGCTGATGCGGTATGCCATGTCAATCCCTTTCGGCGTCGTCGAGGAAGCCGTCAGCGCGGAGCGCGGCCAGGAGGTGCGGTTCGGGCGCGTACGCCGTGGAACCGTTGGTCATCGCGTTCTGCCCGATGACCACCCGCTCACCGCCATACGCGGTCAGTGACACCTCCTGTGTCTCACCGGATTCGAACCGCACTGCGGTGCCCGACGGGATGTCCAGGCGCATCCCGAACGCCGCACTCCGGTCGAACCGCAGCGCCCGGTTGGCTTCGAAGAAGTGGAAGTGCGAGCCGACCTGGATCGGACGGTCGCCGGTGTTGACGACGGTGACGGTCACGGTGGGCCGGCCGCTGTTGAGTTCGAGCTCGCCGTCGGCGGGCAGGACTTGGCCGGGCCGCACATCGGCTTCGGTGCGGTTACGGGTTCCGGGCCGGATCGCGTCGTGCACGGTGACCAGCTTCTGTCCGTCCTCGAAGAAGCCTTCCACCTGCACCGATCCGAGTAGGTCACGCACGCCTGGTAGCACGTCGTCGTCGCTGAGCACCTGGGCGCCGAGGGCGGCCGCCTCGGCGACCGACGCGCCCGACCGGGCAGCCTCGACCACCTCGTCGGCGATCAGGGCACGCGCTTCGGGATAGGTCAGGGCCAGCCCGGTCCTGTGGCGCTTGCGGGCCAGTTCGGCCGCCAGGAACAGCAGGAGTCGGTCTTCGTCCTTGGGTGTCAGGTGCATGTGCTCAGCCCGAGATTCCCTTGGCCCAGGGGTAGCTCTTCAGGAACGGGTCGGGGGTGATCGGTTCCGGTGATGCCCACACCTGGTCGATCAAGCCGCTCGGGGCCACCCGGCCGATCCGCGCGGTCTTGGTGACGTGATGGTTCTCCCCGTCGATGGTCACCGGTCCCTCAGGAGCATCGATGGTGACACCGCCGGAAGCGTTCTGGATGTCGGCGACCTTGAACGACTGCGCCTTCTCGACGGTGGCTTGCCACAGCTTGACCGCGGCGTACGCCGATTCCATCGGATCCGATGTCACCCGGTCGGGACCGTACTTCGCCTTGAAGTCGGCGACGAACTCCTTGTTGGCCGGAGTGTCTAGGGTCTCGTAGTAGTTCCACGACGAGAGCTGTCCTGCCAGCGTTTCCGCACCGATGCTGCGGACCTCCTCCTCGCCAACGCACATGGACATCACCGGCATCGTCGCAGGTGTCAGGCCGGCGCTGTTGTACTCCCGGAGAAGAACGAGTTCAGGGATGCTCCCGACGACGTTGAACACGGCATCAGCATTGGCGGTGCGGATCTTGTTGACGACCGTCGAGAAGTTGGTGCCGTCGAGGGGCACGTAGTCCTCGCCCTTGATCTCGATCCCGTTGGCCTCGGCGTACTTCTTCACGATGGCGTTGGACGTGCGGGGGAATACGTAGTCGCTGCCGACGAGGTACAGCGACTGCACGCCTTGGGATTTCAAGTAGTCCAGGGCCGGGATGATCTGCTGATTGGTGGTTGCGCCGGTGTAGTAGATGTTTGGTGACGACTCCAGCCCTTCGTACTGCTGTCCGTAGTAGAGCAGCGCGTTGGCGTTCTCGAACACTGGCAGCATCGCCTTGCGGCTCGCGGACGTGTAGCCGCCGAAAACCACTGCGACACAATCGCCGTTGACGAGTTTCTGCGCCTTCTCGGCGAACACCGTGGGTTCGGATGCGCCATCCTCGCTGAGCAATTTCAGCTGCTTGCCGAGTACGCCGCCACCGGCGTTGATCTCGTCCACGGCCATCGTGATGGCGTCGTGGATGACGGTTTCGCTGACCGCGAGGCCACCGGACAGCGAGTTGATGGCGCCGACGGTGACTGTGGGACCAGAAGTGTCGGCGCAGCCCTCCTGGTTCGAGCCGGCCTGTTCATCGGTCGCCCGGCTGCCGCATCCGGCGGTGAGCACGGTGGTCGCCGCCAGCAGCGTGGCGATGGAACGCATTCTCGTGGAGAAACCTCCGTGTGACGCAAACATGTGAAGCCGCCCTTTTGCTCGGTGCTGGTCGCACCACACTGTGCGATGAGTTCGACGGGCGTCAGCGTAGGAACTTTGGGCGCGCTGACTATGGGAGGAATCTCCCATTTCGATCGCGCGTTTCGCTGCCGACCTCGCGGCGAAACACCGCGGAAACCTCGGCTACCGATGATGGCCGAGATGTCTGGGATCTACGGAGACGTGCTGGCCAGTGCGGCGAGCACTCAGACGCGCGCCCACGATCTACTGGATGCGCTGAATGCGCGGGCCACGGCCGCAGCGTCGGCGATCTGCCTGTGGGATCCCATCCAGCAGCGCCACATCGGTGTCGCCAACCACAACTATCCCCAGTCGGTGATGGACCATCTCAACACGTGGTTCATCGATCACGATCCGTTGTTCGACGCGATGCGGGTTCGCGGCTTGGGCGCGTTGCGGTGGCGCGACTTCCCCGACTACCGCCGGGGGTACTCCGTCAACGGCGTATTCCGCCCAGCCGGTTTCGACGAAGGACTGTCGGCGCGGTTGGTGACGACCGATGGCACGTACGTGGGCACCATCCACGTCAACTGTGACGACCCGCGGTTCCCCAGCGACGACGACGTTGCCGAGATCAATGCGCTGCGGGCGCAGATGGCCGAGCAACTGGACTTCTCGCTGCGACCGCGGATGGTCGCCGAACTCGTCGCGCCGGATGCCCAGGCCTGGGCGGTCGACGAGTTCGGCCGCACGCACCTGCTGCGGGTGGGCGACGCGTTCGACGGTGCGCTCGACGCCAGACTCCTCGGCGATGTCGCACTCGCCTTCCGAGCGCCGGCGCTCGGGGTTCGGCCCGAGGTGCTCCGGTGGAACGACGGGACGTCGTGGCTGCACGTGCGACGGATTCCGACCGCGCCGCGCTACCGTGGCGACAGTCTTGGGGCGGTGATGCTCGTCAGTCGTACCCCGCTGCCGATGGGGATCACTCCGCGGGAGCTCGATGCGTTGACGCTGGCGGTCTGCGGAATGACCAACGCCCAGATCGCGGCGCGGTTGTTCATCAGTGCCCGCACGGCGGGACACCACCTCGAGAGCGCCACCGTCAAACTCGGTGCCACCAACCGCGCCTCATGCGCTTCGCAGGCGGTGTCCTACGGGTTGCTCTCCGCGCACGTGTTGCGCGCGCTGTGTATCAACGGCGGAGAATCCGTCGCCGGCTGATCGCCTCGTCCACCGCGGCATCGCTCTCTGATTGGCGCTAGCCGGTAGTCGGAGTTGGGTGCCAGCGTCGACGAAATTCGGCCGCCGTCGCCACCGCCGGAGCCATCTTCGCCGCCGGGCTGAGCCTGGCGGGCACGGCCGCCGCCGAACCGTTCGGCGGTCAGTCGGCGGATGACGTGGTGAACACCCTGCAAGGCCAGGGGTACGACGTGCAGCTCAACGGCGATCAGAATGCGCCGCTGTCGGAGTGCACCGTGACGGGCGTCAGCGGGTTGAGCGGCAGCCTGGCGAACGGGCAGCCCGGGGTACCGGCGGGATCGACCGTCTACGTCGGCGTGTCCTGCGACGACGACCACGACGAGTGATCAGCCCTTCAGCACCTGCAGCCGGCGGATGGCCTCCTCCATCGTGTCGTCGCGCTTGCAGAACGCGAAGCGCACCAGGTGATTCCAGGCGCCGAAGTGGCTCGAGTCGGGGTCGCAGAACGCAGACATCGGTATCGCCGCGACCCCGGCGCGCTCGGGCAACTCGGCGCAGAACGTCGCACTGTCGGCGTATCCCAGCGGCCGGGGGTCGGCGCACAGGAAGTAGGTGCCGAAGCTGTCGTGCACGGCGAAGCCGATGTCGCTCAGCGCCGCGCTGAGCCGGTCGCGCTTGCCCTGGAACGACTCTCGCAGGTCAGCCACCCACGCGTCCTCGTTGTCGAGCGCGTGGGCGACGGCGGGCTGGAACGGTGCGCCGCCGACGTAGGTGAGGAACTGCTTGGCGGCCCGTACGCCTGCAATGAGTTCGCTTGGCCCGCAGGCCCATCCGATCTTCCACCCGGTGACGTTGAACATCTTCGCCGCGCTCGAGATAGTGACGGTGCGCTCGGCCATCCCCGGGTAGCCGGCTAGCGGGCGGTGCTGCCTGCCGTCGAACACCAGCTGTTCGTAGACCTCGTCGGTGATCACCAGCAGGTCGCGGGCCACCGCGAGCTCGGCGATGGCCGCCAATTCCGCGTCGGAGGCGACCATCCCGGTGGGGTTGTGCGGTGAGTTGACGATGAGCGCGCGCGTGCGCGGCGTGACGGCGCGCGCGAGGGCGTCGACGTCGATGGCGAAGCCTGCGTCCGCGGTGATCAGCGGCACGGCCACCCGGTGGCATCCGGCCATGGCGATCACGGGGGAGTAGGAGTCGTAGAACGGTTCGATGACCAACACCTCGGAGCCTGGTTCGACGAGCCCGATGACCGACGCCGCGATCGCCTCCGTCGCGCCGACCGTGACGAGCACCTCGGTGTCCGGGTCATACGTGATGCCGAAGTGCCGCAGGCGTTGGTTGGCGATGGCCTCCCGCAGCGGTGCGATGCCGGGTCCCGGCGGGTACTGGTTGACGCCGTCGGCGATCGCCTGCTCGGCGGTCTTCAACATCAGGTCGGGGCCGTCCTCGTCGGGGAAGCCCTGCCCCAGGTTCACCGCGCCGATGCGTGCGGCCAACGCCGACATCTCGGCGAAGATCGTCGTCGCATACGGCTGCAGCCTCGAGACCGTCATGGGTGTCGAGCCTAGGGCTCGCCGTTCGGCGTCGCCGCAGCAGAGGAGGGACCGGCCCGCCCGCCCAACCACCCGGTTGGGCGGGGCTGTTACGCTGCGGGTACAGGGGTCCTCACATCTGACATCCGAACCACCACGAAGAGGAATTCACCATGTCCGAAGAAGCCTTCATCTATGAGGCCATCCGCACGCCACGCGGCAAGCAACGCAACGGCTCGCTGAACGAGGTCAAGCCGCTGGACCTGGTGGTCGGGCTGATCGACGAGCTCCGCACCCGCAACCCCGATCTCGACGAGAACCTGATCAGCGACGTCGTGCTCGGCGTCGTCTCACCCGTCGGTGACCAGGGCGCCGACATCGCGCGCACGGCCGTCGTCGCCGCGGGCATGCCGGACACCGTCGGCGGCGTCCAGCTCAACCGCTTCTGCGCCTCGGGCCTGGAAGCCGTCAACATCGCCGCGCAGAAGGTGCGTTCCGGCTGGGATGACCTGGTGATCGCGGGCGGCGTCGAGTCGATGAGCCGCGTGCCGATGGGCTCCGACGGCGGCGCACTGTTCACCGATCCGGCCACCGGCTTCGACAACTACATCGTTCCGCAGGGCATCGGCGCCGACCTGATCGCCACCATGGAGGGCTTCTCCCGTGAGGACGTCGACGCGTATGCGGCGCGTTCCCAGGAGCTGGCCGCGGCGGCGTGGTCAGGCGGCTACTTCGCGAAGTCCGTCGTACCGGTCAGGGACATGAACGGGCTCGTCATCCTCGATCACGACGAGCACATGCGGCCCGGCAGCACCGTCGAGAGCCTTGGCAAGCTGAAGCCCGCGTTCGAGGGCCTCGCCGCCATGGCCGGGTTCGACGACGTGGCGCTGCAGAAGTACCACTGGGTGGAGAAGATCAACCACGTCCACACCGGCGGCAATAGCTCCGGCATCGTCGACGGTGCCGCCCTGGTGCTCGTCGGGTCCGAGGCCGCGGGCAAGTCGCAGGGGCTGACCCCGCGCGCCCGCATCGTGGCCACCGCCACCAGCGGCGCCGAGCCGACGATCATGCTCACCGGACCCACTCCGGCCACCCGCAAGGTGCTCGACCGGGCCGGGCTGACGGTCGACGACATCGACCTGTTCGAGCTCAACGAGGCCTTCGCGTCCGTGGTGCTGAAGTTCCAGAAGGACCTCAACATCCCCGACGAGAAGCTGAACGTCAACGGCGGCGCCATCGCGATGGGTCACCCACTGGGTGCCACCGGCGCGATGATCACCGGAACCATGGTCGACGAGCTCGAGCGCCGCGGCGCCCGCCGCGCGTTGATCACCCTGTGCATCGGTGGCGGAATGGGCGTCGCCACCATCATCGAGCGAGTCTGAGGGTAGGGAAAAGACATGGCAGAGAAGACGATTCAATGGGACAAAGATGCCGACGGCATCGTCACCCTGACGATGGACGACCCCACCGGCTCGGCCAACGTAATGAACGAGCACTACCAGGAGTCGATGCACTACGCGGTTGAATGCCTGCTCGCGGAGAAGGATTCGATCACCGGCGTCGTCATCACCAGCGCGAAGAAGACCTTCTTCGCCGGCGGCGACCTGAAGGCGATGATCAATCTGGGCCCCGAGAACGCGGGCGAGGCCTTCGCCACGGTCGAGGGCGTCAAGCGTGACCTGCGCGCACTCGAGACGCTGGGCAAGCCCGTCGTCGCCGCGATCAACGGGGCCGCGCTCGGTGGCGGCCTGGAGATCGCGCTTGCGTGTCACCACCGCATCGCCGCCGACGTGAAGGGCAGCGTCTTGGGTCTGCCCGAGGTCACGCTCGGCCTGCTGCCCGGTGGCGGCGGCGTCACCCGCACCGTGCGGATGCTCGGCATCCAAACCGCGTTCGTGAACGTGCTGAGCCAAGGCACCAGGTTCAAGCCTGCGCAGGCCAAGGAACTGGGCCTCGTCGACGAGGTGTTGCCAACCGTTGAGGAACTGGTGCCGAGGGCAAAGGCTTGGATTAAAGAGCAGCTCAAGGACAACCCCGACCGTGTCTTTGCGCAGCCGTGGGACAAGAAGGGCTACAAGATGCCCGGCGGTACGCCGAGCACGCCGTCGCTCGCGGCGATCCTGCCGTCGTTCGCGTCGCTGCTGCGCAAGCAGATCAAGGGCGCACCGATGCCTGCCCCGCGCGCCATCCTGGCCGCGGCGGTCGAGGGGGCGCAGGTCGACTTCGACACCGCCAGCCGCATCGAGAGCCGCTACTTCACGTCGCTGGTAACGGGTCACGTCGCGAAGAACATGATCCAGGCGTTCTTCTTCGACCTGCAGTACATCAACTCCGGCGGCTCCCGCCCCGACGGCATCGGCAAGACCCCGATCACCAAGATCGGCGTGCTCGGCGCCGGCATGATGGGCGCGGGCATCGCCTACGTCTCGGCGAAGGCTGGGTTCGACGTCGTGCTCAAGGACGTCTCGCTCGAAGCCGCGCAGAAGGGCAAGGGTTACTCGGAGAAGCTCGAGGCGAAGGCACTCGAGCGGGGCAAGACCACGCAGGAGAAGAGCGACGCGCTGCTGGCTCGCATCACGCCGACCGCGGACGCGGCCGACTTCAAGGGCGTCGATTTCGTCGTCGAGGCGGTCTTCGAATCGGTTGAACTGAAGCACAAGGTGTTTCAGGAGATCGAGGACGTCGTCGAGCCCAACGCACTGCTGGGGTCGAACACCTCGACCCTGCCGATCACCGAGTTGGCCACCGGCGTGAAGCGGCAGGACGACTTCATCGGGATCCACTTCTTCTCGCCCGTCGACAAGATGCCGCTGGTGGAGATCATCCGCGGCGAGAAGACCTCGGACGAGGCATTGGCCCGGGTGTTCGACTACACCTTGGCCATCGGCAAGACCCCGATCGTCGTCAACGACAGCCGTGGCTTCTTCACCTCGCGCGTCATCGGGACGTTCGTGAACGAGGCGTTGGCGATGCTCGGTGAGGGCGTCGCGCCGGCCAGCATCGAGCAGGCGGGCAGCCAGGCCGGCTACCCGGCGCCGCCGCTGCAGCTGTCGGACGAGCTCAACCTCGAGCTCATGCACAAGATCGCCGTCGCGTCGCGCAAGGGCATCGAGGATGCGGGCGGCACGTACGAGGCGCACCCGGCCGAGGCGGTCGTCGAGAAGATGATCGAAATCGGCCGCCCGTCGCGGCTCAAGGGCGCCGGGTTCTACGAGTACGTCGACGGCAAGCGCGTCGGGCTGTGGTCGGGGCTGAAGGAGACGTTCAACTCCGGCACGTCGGAGCCTCCGCTGCAGGACATGATCGACCGGATGCTGTTCGCCGAGGCGCTCGAGACGCAGAAGTGCATCGACGAGGGTGTGCTCACCTC
>Ga0207668_10001747_pt1 | contig 12725 bp, 7 predicted proteins | sample KBSS43metaG_FD_184323 | JGI IMG/M metagenome (GOLD analysis project Ga0207668, IMG submission 184323) | Switchgrass rhizosphere microbial communities from Kellogg Biological Station, Michigan, USA - KBS S4-3 metaG (SPAdes) (version 2) | ecosystem: Host-associated > Plants > Roots > Rhizosphere >... | reverse complement strand
CCAGACCCCATTTTACTTCATCGAGAACATCCGGAACGCCATTGCCGGATTCCGGAATGCCGTAGTCATCGCTGAAAGCCTGAGGGTGCTCATGGAAAGCGTGCAGCAGTGTGATGATGTAGCGCGCCGTCCAGGAGGTGTATTTGTTGAAGTCTCCGGCATCATACCACCCGCCGCGGAGATCCTTGATCAACGCTTTCGCAGGGGTCGATGATTTCCCCTCGTGCCAGGGGCGCGACTCGGAATCTTGGCCGGGGCCGAGATGGCTTGCCTTGTCGGCCCAGGCCTTGCCTGCAAATTCCGGCTTCTTCTCGAACCCGGCGCGCTGATAAAAATATGCGCGGACGGCATGCGTCATGACATCCTTGTAGACATGCTCGCCGATCGCGAAATCTGCCGATCGAATACCCTTCTCGATGTCCACCACCGCATACTTGCCGGGCACCTCGATTTCGGAGAAGTCAAACCACCAGACGTTGTCGCCGGAGATCTGATCCGTGTTGCCGCCGTTCCAAACCGTCGGAGTACCTGTCTTGACGACCTTGCCTGTGGGTAGCTCAATCAACGCGTAGGATTGACCGGGCGCAAATTTGGCAGAACTGTCATAACCGAGCTGAGGAGCGCGTATAACGGCAACCTTCGTCGACTTTGTCGGATATCCAAACTGATCGATCACAATTGCCGGAATTGGACCATTAGGGCCGATCGTCAGATTCTTCTTCCAGTCGACCGCAGCGAGGCTCGATTGAATTGATTGTCTCGGCGCTTCAGTGCCGCCGACCTGGGCCTGGCTCGTAGAAACACAGACCAGCAATGAAGCGGCGAGGCGCCAGGCACTGTAACGCACGTCTCTAAACTCGCTTCCTGCGCGAACATTTAAACCGCGTCGCCAGCACGCGTGGCCCTACTCGATCAAGCATGCCATTGCATGTTCAATCCCACCCGCCGGCTTGTCGTTATTCAACGCCCGGAGGCACGCACACGGCGTCAGGCCCGCTTCTCATCGCTGTAGTAATCTCGAAAGCGTTTGCCTTTGTAACGCTCGATGCTCCGCAGCGACGAAGGGTCGACCTTATTAAGTACGATGCACGCAATTCGATCCACAAACGCCGAAGCCTCATCGAGACATTCAAGGACCATGCGCTGACTCGTTTTTCCCCACTCGACGACGAAGATGAAACGGTCACAGTGCTGCGCCATCATCTTGTAATCAACGACCGCAGCCATCGGAGGCACCTCAACAATCACCAAATCATAAGCCTCCCGTGCGTTATCGATCAGTTGCGCCATCTCCTGGGTTCCTAGCAACTTTGCCGCGTTGGGCACCCGATTGGAGATCGGACAGGGCAGGACGTCCAGTTTCAATCGCTCCTTCCTCATCACGAATTTTGAAAGAGCCGTCGGTTCCGTCAGCGCCTCCTTGAGACCCACCTTCGCGTCTGGCGCTACTCTTTCGGTCATTGAAGAGTGGTGCAGGTCAGCATCGATGAGGAGCACGCGCGTCGTCGATTGACGTGCGAAATGCGCCGCCAGGCTGGTCGCGACGGTCGTCTTGCCTTCGCCAGGAACGGAAGAGATGACACATACCACTTTCACATCCGACTTCAGTTTAGCGGCGTTGATCAAGGCCCAAATATTGCGCAGCGTCTCAACGAACCGCGAATGGGGGGCGTTCAAAGGATACTCGCCGGCTTGCACAGAGGTACGCTCCGCGGCGCCCTCGACCGCTGGCAGGACAGCGCACAAGATCCCAGTTGCGTCGGTCACTTGCTGAGAAGTTCTAAAGACGCCAAACGGGAAATCCCGTTGCAGGAGAAAGCAACCTCCCAGCAAAAAGCCCAAGAAAGACCCGCCGGCCAGAATCAACCACCGCTTCTTCGAAGCCTCGGTTTGCGTCGGAGGGGCCGCACGCATCAGAACGCGGGCGTCCGGCGTGATGGAGGGCTGCGCATCAACCTTGTTTAACTCGCTGACCTGCTCCAACGCCCGATCATACTGGGTCCGAAGGGCGTCCGCAGCTCTCTCAAGCCCGCGCAACTGGCTCAGTACTTTGCTATTTTCGCCTTCCTCGTTTAACACTCCCGAGACTGCCTTAGAAAGCTCGTCATATCGGACACGAGCAAGCTCGTAGTCTTTTTTGACCCCTTCCGCGATGCGCTTTTGCTCTTCGGCAATCGCTTCGCGCACTTCCTCCATCCGGGTGCGGATCTTGACCGCAGCCAAGTGGTCCTTTCCAACACGCTTTTCGATATCCCTCGCTCGAATCGAAAGATCCATAAGCTCCGAGCGCTGCTTGGAGATGAACTCGTTGTCTGGCGTGTAGAGAGCGGCTGCATCGGGATCCCTGGCAAGCCGTTCCACGCGATTCTTTGCCTCAGCCAGCGAGAGGCGCGCAGTCGTCAGACCGTTCCCGAGAATGTTTACTTGTCCGTGCGAAAGCGTGTCCTTGTCAGTGCCCATAAGAGTGTTTGCAGCTTTGAAGTCAAAGAGCGCCCGCTCCGCTTCCTTGGCCTGCTGCTTCAGTTCTTCGACGCGCTCCTGCGCTACCCTGCCTGCCACCTTGGTCGATGAAACTTTGCCGGCAATGTTGGCATCCATGTATGTGTCGACGACCGCATTAACAATCGTTGCCGCCTTCACGGGGTCTTTCAAAGAAAAAGCAATCGTGATGACGCTCGGCACATCCTCCCTGGTGACTGTCAAATCACGAACGACGTTGTCAAAGGCGATCTTTTCCGGATCGCGCGGGCTCTCAGCCGGCTCTTTCAAAAAACCCAAGGCTTGCGCGGAGCTTCGAAACAGACCACGAATTCGCGAATTCACGCCTTCATTGTCCTTTACCCCAACGAAATCAGGGTCGCTCGCTAGCCCTAAAGATCTGATGGCCTGTAACAAAATGCCTTCGGAGGAAATCACGTAGGTCTGACCCAACGTGTCATAATCGTCGATGATCGGCTCGTTGCTGACTTTGTTCGTATGCATGTACCGCGCTAGCGTTTTTTCAAATGCTATCCGGGCACTTGCCTTGTAGACAGGAGGCATCGTGGAAAGCACCGCAAACGCAGCAAGCAGCCCGAGGACCGTGCCAGCAACCATGTAGTACCAACCCCGACGGGCGATCCCCAAAAGATCCGAAATTTCAGGCTGCACCGGACCTAGCGCGGGGTGAGCGGCACCGTCCGTTACCTGGTTGTAATCAATGGAGGCCATGGAACTCACTTAAGCTTTGTTTTATGAACAAAACGCTCCCCTCGCGTCGAGCGCAATTTAACAGCTCGGCCGGGGTTTGGTAGCCCGTCGATCCGATTTTCGCACCGGAGTTCTCTAGAGGTCCAGTTAATTATGAACGTCCCGAAAGCTGTTAATCCTCCGGATGACACGCCCGCCGTGTTTTCGGTTAACTTAAGGAAGTCTTATCACAACAATCAATTTGATTATTATATTACCGCAATGTGAACGCTTGCAAGCCCAGCCTAAAATTGCATCGCTGCTTTGAGGACAGCCGCGCTGCTGCAAGTGTGAATATGAATTCATTTTGCCACCCGGTTCAATTCAGTGATGATACGAATGAAGAGCCGCATAGATGGGTCGCGACGTCAATAACAACTTCCGATTGCAAGGCCTGTTTGCTTGCTCGTTCCAGCAGGCGGGGATTGCGATCCGAGATCGCCAGACAAATGGCCATCCGCTGCCGTTTTTCAGGAGCGCAAGCGCTTGCAGCACCACAAAGCGAAGGACCAGCACGTGCACGCACGTCATACATACCGCTGCTTTGCCTGGTTGACGTGTTGCGCTAACCAGGATTCTCTAAATCCTTGAATAAGAAGTGCACATCGTCCAATTCGTCGAAGAAGCCATTGTAGTACTGGAGGTTGAACAAGCCACTGTATGCTTTCCCCTCAATAGCGCTGGCGCGCAGAAGTGTGGCGCTATCCGCAGCAAGTTTCAGCACCGCACTGGTCATCCGGGTCAGTCGAGATCGACCCCTGCACGCCCGCACAAGCGACCGGACCAGGAAATGACGATCGAGGAACTCCCGGCGGATCGTCGGGAGCAGCCATTCCTGCTTCCGATCTCGCGCGAAGATCACGTCGTTGCGTCCATAGGTATATGCTGCGTCGAGCCATGCTCGATAGCTGCGATCGGCAAAATGCATGCCTGCCGCCTTGAAGTTAAAAACAAACTGAAGGCCGTTGCTGGCAAGCCGATATGCGAGTTCAACATCCTCTGCGCGGCGAAAACCCTCGTCGAAACCGCCGGCAGCAAGAATGTGGCTCCGTCGAAGCGAGGCATTGCCCGTATAGAACTGCCGCGCCGTCGCCGACCAGTCTCCCCTCAGCATGGCACTGTATTGCTTCATGAGCATCTCTTGCTCCCAACGGACCCAGGGAGCCATCACGAAGCCCTCCGGTGTAAGCAAGGGCCCAAGCACCACGACATCCTCCCCCGCCGTCTCGTGGTGTGAACGGGCGTGCTCCTCGAGCAATTGAGGTTCCGGCACCACGTCGTCGTCGACGAAGACAATGAACTCCCCGACCGCCGTCTGGACGCCGGCATTGCGAGCGGCCGCGGGCCCTTGGTTGGGCTGCGTCAACCACCGCAACTGCATCGTGGAGCGGAGTGTTTCCAAATAGGCGTCGGTGCCATCCGTCGAGCCGTCGGAGATTACGATGACTTCATAAGCGTCCGACGGGTACGCTTGGCGTTCAAAGGCCGTGATGACATGCCGCAGTCTGCCAAGACGATTGTACGTCGGTACGACAACACTGAAGTAGGGGCGGTGCACGGCTTAGGCCCTGATTCTGGTGGCACGGGCTCGATCGCCCGAGCGTAGGAGCGGAGCCACGACTCCGTATTTCATTTTTCTGCAATTATTTGCTGGCGCAACGCAAGCTTCCGCTATCGTAAACAAACCAATCCATTCATCATTTAGTCGGCCCGTTGCACCAGGCTCTCAGACGAGCACTTAATGCCTGCATTGTTGGCACACAACTGCTCCGCGGGGTCAATTGGCCGAAAGCCGAGCCAGCGCCTGAGCCGCATGCGTCTTAGTGTCGTTTCTCGATCTTAACCGCATCGTTTAAATAACTGGTTAGCCGCTGCGTATAAAGGTCCAGATTCATTTCGCGTTCGATCAACCTGCGCCCGTTGGTACCCAATCTAGTGGATTCCTCCGGGTTGGACAGCAAGCGGCGGATCTCTGTGCGCAAGGCCGCGGAATCTTCCGGCGGCACATACCGCCCGTTTTCGCCTTCGACCACCACATCGGTTTGACCGGGAACACGGGAACAAATGACCGCCTTTCCCATCGCCATGCCTTCCAGAATGGCTGTGACGCCAGCCTGGAAGTTTACGTCTTTCAGCGGCATAATTAAGAAGCAACTATCGGCGTAAAGTTGGCGCAAATCGTACTGGGTGAATTTCCGCACCGTGACGTTGCCTGGAATGTTCCGTGTCGCAACGCCCTTCGTGCGTTTGGCCCAAGGCGATGCGGCAGCGATGACCACGTGCACATCCAGATCTTCCACCGCTAGCAACAAGGTTTCATAATCGCGGCGCTCCAGCCCGACGGCACAAATCTGTTGACGCGCGCTGGAGTTTGCCGTGACCCGCTTGGGTGTGAAGAACTCCTGGTCGACCATGAAAGGCGTCCAGAGCACCCGGCTACGGCTCAGTTTCCAGCGTTCCTCGATGAAGCGCTGTTGCCAGCGGCTGTATGTGATGAAGCGGTCGATGGCGCTTTGCACGCCTAGCCAGTCCAAGAAAACCATCTTCTTTGGCTCGGAAATGACATGCACGATCATCATATGGCACGGCCGCGTGCCGGGTGTGAACTTGAGAAGCGCGGCCAAGGGCAGCCCAATCTGCTCGCCGTCTGTGACAATCGCTTGATAGCTTTTGCGGATCTTCCAACATGCATACGCGAGGACCAGATTGGGACCACCGATCTTCTCGAGCACCCTGCCCGTTCGGCCCGCGATCGTTCGCGCCGCTGCATAGTCGAGAAGGTCGGCATCGAAGCTTCGCGCAAGCTCCAAGTAGTCGGCTCTGGGGCGTTGACCGCTCGCGATCTGCTCGCGGATGTCTGCTGCGACAAGGCCCGACACCGTCAATATTACGCGCCTGCTCATCCCACCTAGCCCCGTCGACTATCAAGCGCACCATTTAGTCGAATGCGATGGCTGGGGGTGGCGTGACCGTCGACCTCTCGCAAATAAATTAGCATCTGTTGCGACCTCATTGCCTTAGATCACCATCCTGCAGAATACCGAGTCCTAACAACTGACACGGCGGAGTCCGGCAGATCGTGACACTACGCCGGTGTTTGAGCTCGACGCGGGCGCCGGTGCCATTGCGGAGCGCCGCGCCTACGAACCGTGCAAAGCGTGGGCGCGGCCAACCCGAACAGCCTGAACGGCCTCGATCGACGCCGGAACGGGCTCTCTGCCTGGCCACGTGTAGCGAACCGAATCCGCAACCACGATAAGGTACAACACCCAAAAGTGCGTGAGGGTGAGCCAGCTGGAATCAAGCAGGTTGCTCAACACCGCAAACAATTCGACTGAGAGGAACAGCCACGCGCGCGCTGGGTCTATGCGCCTCACCCGCTCCAGCAAATGCAATGAGGAATAAATAAATACCAAGAAGATCCAATAGCCGATCCGGCCCGTCTCGAGTTTCAGCTCCCTATACCCACTATGGCTCGACGGCATAAGCCGAACGTACCCCGACGCTTCATTCTGTGGCGAGTTCGGCACAAAGTAGTATGAATGGAATCCCCAGCCGAACCATGCTTTACGAGCTATCTGAGAGTCAATGAATGCCCATATTCCAGTGCGCCCGGTGAGAGTTGCATCGTTGTACAGCCTGTATCCCAACCGTTCAATCGGGTAGGACTTAAACATTGATACTACCACGACAGCCGCGACGAAAAACGCCGGCGTCAGTCGGGTTCTTTTGCACACCATCAATATCAGCCACGAAGCGACCAACGCGATCAGTGCGAACGCCAGCGCGCTCTTCGATGCGCTCTCAAACACAAGCCAGAATGCCAAGATTATGATAAGAAGAGCCACAAGACGTCGCCAGCCTCGCTGCAAAACTTCATAACTCGCCAGAATAACGCCGATCGCGGCGAGCAGACCCAATTCCTGTTTGTGGGTAAAATATCCGGGATGACCGATGGGAGAAGGCGGAGTCGTCAGGACATAGATAGCGCTGACGGCAAGCGCGAGGACGTAGCACAGGTATACGCCCCGAATTGCGTGTTTCCCGTGGGCGGGCAGAGCGTACGGCACAACGACAATAATCAGCGCTAGCACTTGCAAGACTAGCCGGCTGAAGGCGTAGTCCGGGCTGAACGCCCATGTTACGCTTGCGAGCGCGAACACAAGGTAGGCAATCAGACTCACGATCGGCACGGAACGGAAGAACCGAGAGTTAACTTCTGTCCGGTTCAGGAGAACGAGCGTCAATACCAGCACGGCCAGGATCGGCCAAAAAAGGATATTCTCAACCCGCCCTTTGCCGTCATCAGGAAAAAACGGCAAGATCAGCAAAATGTAAAAAATAGCGAAAACCGGCGCCACTCCCAGCAGCGTGGCGCTGCCAGAATTCCGACTGCTGTTGACCGCCGTCCCTACACGACTAATAGGCATTGACATTCCCTAACACACTTTCAATAACAAAATAGGGATTCGGACATTCCTGTCGGTTAAAAACGGCAGCGGTGGAAGCGGATCCAACCTGACGCGATCTGTTCACCGACGATCGCCGCGCAGTTGTCGACTTCTGCGACTTCGTTATCGTTTCAAGTATTTAACGATATTTTGCGGCATTGACGAGAGCAGTGTCAACATTCGCATATTAACCCTACAACGTGGGAGGACGCAGCGAGACCGTCGACTGGAGACAGCTCATTATTTCGATAGCGCCGCAAGTCTGGTCGTGTATCCGCCCAACCGGGGGAGTGCCGGGCGCATCGCACTTGACGAGGTGAATGATCGTCTCTACGCCCGTGCACGTTGGTTTGACAGCGATTTCGGTTCATTTCACCTTCCTGCAGGGAAATAGTCGGTGGTTAAGATTCGAGACGTACCCTACAGCCTATGGGCAACGGCCGTATTCCGATTGGCGGGGGCGCGATCAGCCATTGTGACGGTGGACGGGCGGCGCCCGGAGCTCCTTATGGCAGGATCGATCAAGTGCGGACGCCTGTTCCTGCGCTGCAAGCACATCCCAATCGAGGTGGGCGCCGGCCCAAATGGCTCCCTCGTGCTCGGCGAGCGTGTCTTCATCAACACGGGTGCCACGGTCATAGCCAATCACAGCATCATACTCGGTGACGATTGCCGGCTCGGGGATCTGGTGGCCATTTTTGACTCCGACCACCATCCCCTGGAACCGTCGCGTCCTACCCGGATCGCGCCAGTTCGTCTCGGTGTCAACGTCTGGGTCGGTCGATCTGCAACGATCCTTCCCGGCGTGACCATTGGCGACCACGCTGTCGTCGCGGCCGGATCGGTCGTGACGAACGACGTTCCGGCCAGGACCGTGGTAGCCGGCGTACCAGCGCGACCGGTTCGAACGCTGGATATCCCAGATGATGGCTGGCGCCGCGACTGAATAGCGCGGCGCCGACCTCCAGGCTTAAGCGATGCGGGCGCGGCTTTCTTCGCCTGGCAGCAGGGCCCAGGTGCGTTCGGGAGTGCCGCGCGCGAGGAATTCCGCGATCTCAACTCCCTGCATCACGCAATGATCGGTGTTCCCGATCTCATAGCGCCAGGCCCCAAATCGGCCGCGCGAATAGATCCCCTGCTCGGTGAGCCACGGATGGATGGCGGCCAGGGCCCGGTCGCGCCCCGTGGTGGGAACCGGATACGAATAGGGCACCCGCAGCAACTGGCGGCTGACGATCTTGGATTTCGCCTGCTCGGGCGTGAGGAGCTTGCTGCTCACCATGCCAGCGATGGTGCGGTCGACCACGTCGTCAGCATTTTCCTGCTTGAAGCTTGAGACCGATACTTCGGCAAGCAGCGAGAAATGATCCCCGGGCGGCGTCATCTTGGGCGAATAGTTTGAAAGGTACGTGACGCGATAGAATGGCGAATCGGATTCCGGAAAGTACATCCAGCATTTTGTGCTCGGGCAGGGATCAGCTACGCCAATCCCGACAAACATGCCCTCGGTATGATGCAGATCCTGCGTCGCGGCGATTACATCTTCTGGACAGCCGATGATCTTCTTTACAAGTTCCTTGAGCGGCATCGTGTTGATCAGGAAATCATAGTTGACCGTGCGACCGCTCGTGAACGTCACCGACTTGGCGGACGGATCGATAGATGCCACCTCCTCTTTAAGGTTGACCGGCTTCGGCAGAGCCTCTGCCATGCGATCGTAAAGCATTCCGGTGCCGAGCAACGGAAACTTGAACTTGTTGTTCGGCCCCCACGAAACATCATCGCGGTTCTCGAGGAGGTTCTCGAGGATGCGGCCAACATCGACGTTGGGCACCCGGTCACCCTGCCAGGAGGTCGACATCATCTCGAGCGGATGGGCCCAGACCTTGAAATTGTACGGCATCATAAAATACTTGGCGATGCCGGCACCGAAAACAGAATTGATCCAATTCTGAAAATTGTCGCGGGTCAAACTGCTCTTCTGAGCCTCGATGATGCCCATGATGCACTCATGGAATATCTTCGGAGGCAGGCGATGGATGTTGTTCTGGAACGGATATGGCACGTAGCGATCGAACATCCATACCCAGGCTTCGCGCATATGCTGATCGTAGTCGCCGTGCAGCATCTTCTCGACGAGATCATCGAAGTAGCTGTAATGGCTGAACATGACGTGTCCGCCATGATCCCAGATGAAGCCATGCTCGTCGGTGTAGCTGGACGCCAGCCCGCCAACATGATCGTCGCGCTCGAACACCTCCCAGTCTTCGTGACCAAGTTCGGCCAGTCGGTATGCTGCACCCAGTCCCGCGGGTCCCGCGCCGACAATAACGATCTTCTTGCCCAAGCGGGACTCCCTCATCATCGTTTCTCGGTGTACAGCAACGTAGTCCGGTCAACGCCGAACTTGAGCCCGCCGCGGACGCCCTGAAAGAAGCCCGAAAGGTAATCGACTTCGGCAGCGTGACGTCCGAGAGCCCATCTGGCGGCAATCTTGGCGCTTGCTGCGCAACAATTCTTCACAACCAACCAAGCAGCGTATGGATCTCCGCAACGCACATGCTTGGAATAGAACGCCCCGTCGCCAAAGCCGTAGGCACGCAGGAGAGCCGGCCAATCCTCGCGCTCGCGCCGACCATCGTGGCGAACGATCACCTCGGGCCGCAATAGTATTGGGGCATCGCGACGGTAAGCTCGATACGCGAGGTCGAAGTCCTGGGAGGATTTGAGCGGCCCGCCGCCTCCAAGTATCTCATCAAACGTGCCCGCTCGCTGGAACAGCGAGCGCCGGGCTGCAAAATTCGCGCCCATCCCGAAAACACGAAAGCCGTTGACGCGGTCCAGTCGTTCCGCCTTGTCGATGCGCAGGAGCGGTGTCAGTGCGGCCCCGCCGTCTTCCGGATAAGCGGGAACCACTTGACCGTACATCAATTCGCCGTCGCGCTGCTCCTCGAAGGCCGTCACGATCTTCTCGATCCAGTCCGAAGGCACGAGGCAGTCGTCGTCGGTGAAAGCGATAATCGGACCTGTGGTGCTCGCGATGGCCAGATTGTAGGCGCGCGACAACCCGGATGTGCTCATTCGCTGATAACGGACCCGGCTGTCACGCTCGCCGATCCGCCGCACTATCGCTTCGGTCTCGTCGTTCGTGCTCTGGTCGATGATCGTAAGATCGAAGTTCGGATAGGTATTGGCCAACACCGTTTCAATGGCGTTCCCGATCTTGTCGGGCCGATTTCTCGTGCAGATTACGGCTGAGACAAACGAGTGTGAGCTATTTTTCATATCGCTTCTTGCATCAAATGGCGCGCTTGGCACGCGGCCAGGGCTATCGGGTGCCACCAGCCCCGCCCAGCCGCGGTTGGAACAACGGCTTGGTTAGATAGGTGCAACGCTCGGGCGGGTGCCCCTCTATCACGACGTTAATTGACTCCGCGACAATATCGTAAGAATATCGTAAGCGTGTGAACATCCGCTCAACTATAACCGCATTGTGCACCCGCGAATAGATGTAAGACGTGGCACTGCTCTTGCGTCAAGCCCCTAACCTCAAGTTCGCCGGATCAGTGCTGCTTTCACATGCAATCCACGCGGCCATTCCGATCTTAAGGTTAAGTTGTTCCGCAAAAATAGACCTTCACATATCGCGCCACCACGTGCTCCGGTTCCGCAAAGCCGAGCCTTAATTTTGTTTAACGCCCATGACACGAGTTCGGCGACGCATGCGTGAGCATCCGATCGGCTTGTTGGAGCAAGTTCAAGCGGGTGGTTGCGGCGGTGACCGGAATTCGCGTTCGTATTAACTTTGACTTCTTGTTAGCTTGCATCAGACGTCTGGCGCCGGTCGCTCCGCCATAGGCACGAGCTTGCTGCGCACCATCTCCAACGCAAGCCGCAGATCGCTCGGTAATACGAGCCTTGTCACCATGGCTGTCACGGCGAACAAGAGCGCAAAGAGCGGCGTGAGGTACAATAGTCCAAGCGGCTGCAGCATCGACAACGGCACCACCGTGCACAACGAGGCGACGCACGCTCTTACTACATTGAGCGTCACGGCAGATCCGACCGCGCCTTTTGGAAGCAACGCCAGACATGCAATCACCGCGGGTATCTCAGCCACGCCCGCAATGATCACAAGCGCAACAGCTCCGTTTCCATAACGTTGCTGCCAATAGCCGATCAGCAGCCAGTTCAGGACCACGCAGACGACAATTCTGACAATGCTGATGACAGCCATCGCCTTGTTCCGGCCGACCGCGTTCATGGCGGACGCCAGCACGAGCACAAGAAAAAGCAGCGGCACGAAAAGAGCACTTGCCCGCAGGATCGACGCGGTTTCTACGAAGCGGCCATGCCCGTATATAATCGCGACCATATGGTCTGCAAACAGATAGAGCGCCGAGGACGTGAACGCAGCCGCCATGAACATAACTCGACCGGTTGCATCGATGGTGCGGCGAAGATCCGGCAACGAACGCGACGCGCGTGAAAGCTCCGGAAACGTCGCTGCCAGCAAAATCATCGCCGGAGACATCACAATGCCCAATATGTTAGTGGAGGCGCCGTACCACCCTACGACTGCCGCACCGGCCAGCGCGGAGAGCATCACGATCTCGATAAAAGACTGCGAGGCGATCACAAGCGAAAAGATCGCAAGTGGCGCGCCGTGCCGAAGCAGTTCGCGAAGCATCTTCATTGCGGGTGCGGCTACTTTGATATCCAAGCGCTTGGCGGCGATTATTCCGGCCAACAGGATCGAAGCGCCAGAGACGGCTTGCATCAAGATTACTTCGGTCAGCCCACCCCCCAAGCGGAGGACGATCGTTATCGCGAACAGCGATATCGCCTTGCCGATGATATTGACCAGTGCATCGACGTCCATTCGGTCCCTGCTGCGAAATGAGCACGCGAGCGGAGTGAACAGCGTTGATGGAATTCCGCACATCATGCACAACAGCGTCAACACGACAATCTGGCCACCATAGCCCAGAGGCACAGCGGCGGCGACGCCCACGGCGGAGAGGAGGACGACTAGTGCGAGCCGAA
>Ga0207668_10001745_pt1 | contig 12745 bp, 13 predicted proteins | sample KBSS43metaG_FD_184323 | JGI IMG/M metagenome (GOLD analysis project Ga0207668, IMG submission 184323) | Switchgrass rhizosphere microbial communities from Kellogg Biological Station, Michigan, USA - KBS S4-3 metaG (SPAdes) (version 2) | ecosystem: Host-associated > Plants > Roots > Rhizosphere... | reverse complement strand
GTGAGCAGCCGACCGGCCTGGAGATCGCCGCCGCCGTGGTGGTGATCGGCGGCGTGCTGCTCGGCTCGCTCCGGCCCGCGCGCAAGCCCGACCCGGAGCTGCTGCCCGAGGAGGTTCCGGTCTAGCTCGTCGGCTCGCCGGCTTCCAGCTTCTCTTCGGACGGCTCTTCGTCGTGCTTGCGGCCGAGGCGCTTCTTCATGACGAAGAAGACGACGACGCCGATGACGATCGCGGCCACCAGGCCGAACTTGGAGAACCGGCCGAGCCACTCTTCGGCGACGACCCCGAGGTAGTAGACGGCCGCGGTCGTGCCGCCCGCCCACACGATGCCGCCGGTCGCGTTCGCCAGCAGGAACTTCGGGTAGTTCATGCGCAACGCCCCGGCGAGCGGGCCCGCGAGGATGCGCAGGAACGCGATGAACCGACCCAGGAAGACCGCCCACGCGCCGCGTTTGTCGAAGATGCGTTCGGCGTTGGCGAGGTGCGTCGGCCCGAAATGCTTCGGGAATTTCCGGCCGGCCCAGGCGAACAACCGTTGCCCGCCGGTCTTCCCGATCAGGTAACCGATACTGTCGCCGATGATGGCGCCGGCACTGGCCAGGATGCCGATCCACAACGGGTTCAACGTGTCGTGCGACGAAGCCAGCAGGGCCGCGCTGACCAGCACGATCTCCCCGGGCAACGGAATGCCGAGGCTCTCGATCATGATCACCGCGCCGACGATCAGGTACACCGAGAGCGGCGGGATCGCCTCCAGCCATTGGTCGATGTGCACTACCCGTACCCCCTGGTACCTCACGTCCGGAATCGCGTCTCTCCGCAGGGTACCGGGGGCGGTCCGCCCGGGGCGGCCTCCTCAGGTATTGCCAGGGGTCCTACTTTGGTCGGAGTTCAGCCGAGCGCGGCCAGCGCGGGAACGATCGGGAAGTCCCCGGAAACGACGTCGAAGCCGCGATTTTCGGTGAGCGGCTCCCCGAGGACGCCGACGAGCACGGCGGCGACGTCCTGTCGCGCGATCCGTCCCGGCTCGAGGTGCCCGGCCGCCTTGACCCGGCCGGTCGCCGGGCCGTCGGTGAGCGTGCCGGGCCGGACGATCGTCCAGGTCAGCGCGGATCTCCGCAGGGCGAGGTCGGAGATCTGCTTGGCGAGCAGGATCGACCGGACGAGCCGGTCACCCTGATCGGGTGAGTCCGCGAACTGCGCGGACAGCTGGACGTAGCGCCGGACCCCGGCCTCCTCCGCGGCCCGGATGGCGGTGATGGCGCCGTCGCGGTCGACGAGGTTCACCGATTCGGGTTCCGGATCGGGTGCGCCGATGGCGCTGATGACGACGTCGGAGCCGCTGAAGACCTTGACGAGGTCGTCCGGATCGGCGGTGACGTCGGCGACGATGGGTTCCGCCCGGAGGTCCCGCAGGACCTCGGCGCGACGCCGGCTGCGCAGCCCGGCCCGGACGGTGTGTCCCCTCGCGGCGAGCATGCGGACGACGTGAAACCCGGTCCGCCCCGATGCACCCAGCACGGTGACCTGCATGGGAGTGATCCTGCCGCAGATTCGCCGGGTTCGCCCGGGCAGGTCAGCCGGGCCCCAGCCGGGCCGCCCGCGACTGGAGGTACGCCTGTTCCGGCAGGCTCAACGTCCGCCGGGCCGCGGCCAGGTACGCCCCGCGCGCCCCGGCCCCGTCACCCGACAGCTCCAGCAGGTGCGCGCGCACCGCGTCCACCCGGTGGCTGGCGGCCAGCGCCGGGTCCGATGCCGTCCCGGCCAGCTCCGCCAAGCCCGCCGAAGGCCCGTGGACCTGGGCGAACGCCACCACCCGGTTCAACGTCACCATCGGGCCCGGTGCCACCACCCGCAGCAGGTCGTACAGGGTGAGGATCTCCGCCCAGTCCGTCTCCTCCGCCGTCGCGGCCTCGTCGTGGACCGCCGCGATCGCCGCCTGCAGCTGGTACGGGCCGACGGGCGCCGTCGACAGCGCGCCCGTGATCAGCGAAACCCCCTCGGCGATCAACGAGGCGTTCCAAAGCGACCGGTCCTGGGAAGCCAGCGGGACCAACGCCCCGGAAGCGTCCACCCGGGCCGGCCGGCGGGCCTCCGTCAGGAGCATCAGTGCCAGCAGGCCGGTGACCTCGCCGTCGTCCGGGAGCTCCGCCCGCAGCTGCCGGACCAGGCGGATCGCCTCCGACGTCAGCTCGACGCGGTTCAGCGCGCCACCCGAGCTGGCCGTGTGGCCCTCGGTGAAGATCAGGTACAGCACCTGCAGCACGGCCGCCAGCCGCTCGGGGCGCTCGGCCTCCGGCAACGCGAACCGCGTACCGCGCAGCTTCTGCTTCGCGCGGCTGATCCGCTGGCCGATCGTGGCCTCGGGGACCAGGAACGCCCGCGCGATTTCCGCCGTCGTCAGGCCGCCGACCGCGCGCAGCGTCAGCGCCACCTGCGACGGCCGCGTCAGCGACGGGTGACAGCAGAGCAGCAGCAACGTCAGCGTGTCGTCGACCGCGGCGACCGGCTCCGGGTCCGGCGGCTCGGCGAGCGCCACCGTCTCCTCCCGCCGCTGCCGCGCGGTTTCGCTGCGCCACTGCTCGATACGGCGCCGGGACGCCGTCGTGATCAGCCACCCCTTCGGGTGATCGGGCACGCCGTCGGCCGGCCACTGCTGCGCCGCCGCCAGCAGCGCCTCCTGGACGGCGTCCTCGCAGGCGTCGAAATCGCCGTACCGCCGGACCAGCGCCGTGAGCACCTGGGGCGCGAGCGAGCGGAGCAGGTCTTCGCTCACAGCTCGGGCCCGTGCAGCCCCATCACCGGCCGCACCTCCACCACCCCGAACGACGCCTCCGGAACCCGCCCGGCGATCTCGACCGCGCGCTCGAAGCTCTCGCAGTCCAGCAGGTAGAAGCCGGCGAGGAACTCCTTGGCCTCGGCGAACGGCCCGTCGGTCGTCATCGGCGCGCCGTCCGAAACACTGACCCGCTTCGTCAGCTCCGGGAAGGCGAGGCGCTCGGAGACGATGCGCTCACCGGACGCGTCGAGATCGTCGTTGAGCTGCTGGTAGTAGGCGAGTCCGGCGGCCCGTTGCTCGTCGCTCATCCCCTCCCACGCCCGGCGCGACTCGGGGTTGCCGTAGATCAGGACCACGTATTTCACGAACGCCTCCCGGAGGATGTCGAAATCCGCGCGGCGGCACCTACGTCTCTTCCGACAGGCACCCACACCCCAGGAGGATGGCATGACCGAGCAGGACGAGAAGCAGATCCGCGAACTGATGGCGATCCGCGCGCAGGCGATGACCAGCCGTGACGCCGAGACCTTGGCCGGGCAGTGCGCGCCGGACCTCCTCGCGTTCACCCTGGCCCCGCCGCTCGTGCACCACGGCGAAGACGTCGAGGCCCGCACGGCCTGGTTCGCGACCTTCGACGGCCCGATCGAGTACGAGATCCGCGACCTCGACGTCACCGTCGGCGGCGACGTCGCTTACAGCCACGCCCTAAACCGGCTTTCGACGACGCCGAAGGGCATGCCGCAGCCGTTCGAGCTGTGGTTCCGCTCCACCCTCGGCTTCCGCAAGCAGGACGGCGAGTGGCGGATCACCCACGTGCACGACTCGACGCCGTTCTACATGGACGGTTCGATGAGCGCCGCGCTCGACCTCAAGCCCTGAAACGAGAAGCCGGCCGGGCACTGGGTGCCCGGCCGGCTTCGTCGTCACAGGATCTCGGCGGCCGTCCCGATGTCCGGCGGGCCCAGGTCGGGGTTGAGCGCCCCGGTCAGTTCCACCAGCTCCGCCTTGACCTCGTGCGGCTGGATGCGGCCGTCGCGGATGTCCTCCGCGTAGTGGCACGCGACCCGGTGGCCGGCGCCGATTTCGCGCAGCTGCGGGCGGTCCGTGTCGCACAGGCTCGCCTGCCGCCACGGGCAGCGCGTGTGGAAGCGGCAGCCCGACGGCGGGTTCGCCGGCGAAGGCAGGTCACCGGCCAGCAGGATCTGCTCGCGGCTGTCCTCGACCTGCGGATCCGGCACGGGGATCGCCGAAAGCAGCGCCCGCGTGTACGGGTGCAGCGGCTCCTCGTACAGCGAGTCCGCGTCGGTCTCCTCCACCAGCGCACCCAGGTACATCACGCCGATGCGGTCCGAAATGTGCCGCACCACCGCGAGGTCGTGCGCGATCACGACGTAGGTCAGGCCGAGCTTGTCCTGCAGGTCCTCCAGCAGGTTCACCACCTGGGCCTGCACCGAAACGTCGAGTGCGGACACCGGCTCGTCGGCGACGATCAGGTCCGGCTCCACGGCCAGCGCCCGCGCGATGCCGATCCGCTGGCGCTGGCCGCCCGAGAACTCGTGCGGGTACTTCCGCAGCGCCGTCTCGGGCAGGCCGACCGCCGACAGCAGCTCCCGCAGCCGTTTCTGCGTCGCAGCCTTGTCCTTGTCGAGGCCGTGCGCGTGCATGCCCTCCACGAGAATCGACTCCACCGACTGCCGCGGGTCCAAACTGGACAGTGGGTCCTGGAAGATCATCTGCAGCCGGCGCCGGGCCTTCCGCAGCTCCTCACCCTTCAGCTTGGCCACGTCGGTGCCGTCGAAGACCACCGAACCGGAGGTCGGCTCGTTGAGCCGCAGGATCGCCCGGCCCAGCGTGGACTTCCCGCAGCCGGACTCGCCCACCAGGCCGTAGGTCTCGCCCCGCCGGATGGCCAGGTCGACGCCGTCGACCGCGTAGACGTGGCCGACCGTCCGGTCGAACACGACGCCGCTCTTGATCGGGAAGTGCACCTTGAGGTCGGTGACCTCGAGCAGCACGTCTCCTTCAGGAAGGGTCATCGGGCTCCTCCTCCCGCCGCGACCGCGGGCCGCACGGGGTTGTGACAGCGCAGCAGCCCGGCCCGGTCGGGCACCAGCTGCGGCTGGGTCTCACGGCAGACCGGCAACGCGTTCGGGCAACGCGGTGCGAAGGCGCACCCGTGGTCCCACGGGATGTTGTCGGCCACCGAACCCCGGATCGGGATCAGCTTCTCGCCGCGGCCTGCGTCCAGCCGCGGGATCGACGCCAGCAGACCGTGCGTGTAGGGGTGCCGCGGCTCGGCGAACAGCTGGTGCCGCTGCGCCCGCTCGACGATCTTGCCGCCGTAGAGCACGTTCACCTCGTCGCACAACCCGGCGACCACGCCGAGGTCGTGCGTGATCATGATCAGCGCGGTACCGGTGTCCTGCACCAGTTCCCGCAGCAGCGCCAGGATCTGCGCCTGGATGGTGACGTCCAGCGCGGTGGTCGGCTCGTCGGCGATGAGCAGCCGCGGCCGGCACGCCAGCGCGATCGCGATCAGCGCGCGCTGCCGCATCCCGCCGGAAAGCTGGTGCGGGTACTCGGAAAGCCGCCGCGACGGGTCGGGGATGCCGACCTTGTCCAGCAGGTCCGTCGCTTCGATGGACGCCGCCTTGCGCGACATCCCGCGGTGGCGCTCCAGCACCTCGGTGATCTGCAGCCCGATCGGGATGACCGGGTTCAGCGAGGACAGCGGGTCCTGGAACACCATGCCGAGGTCGCGGCCGCGGCGGTCGCGCATGTCCTTGTCGGACAGCTTGAGCAGGTCGGTGCCTTCGAACCGCACCGAGCCGCTGACCGTGTTGCCGCGGCGGGCCAGCAGCCGCATGATCGCCAGCGACGTCACGGACTTGCCGCAACCGGACTCGCCGACCAGGCCGACCGTCTGGCCCGGCTCGACGTCGAAACTGACCCCGTCCACCGCGGTGAACGACCGCTCGCCACGGCGGACGAAGTTGACCGTCAGGTCACGGACTTCAAGGAGTGCCATGGGTTGTCACCGCCTGTTCTTCGGGTCGAGGGCTTCGCGGAGGGACTCGCCGAGCAGCGTGAACCCGAGCGCGACCACGATGATCGCGATCGCCGGGTAGTACGCGAGCTCCGGCCGGACGTCGAGGAACTGCCGGGCCGCGCGGCTCAGCATGATGCCCCACTCGGCCCGGTTCGGGTCCGGGTCGCCCAGCCCGAGGAACGACAGCGCCGCGGCCTCGAGGATCGCGGTGGCCAGCGTCAGGGTGGCCTGCACGATGACCGGTCCCAGCGAGTTCGGCAGCATGTGCCGGAACACGATGGCCGTCCGCTTCACGCCCAGCGACGTCGCGGCGAGCACGTGGTCGCTGCCGCGTTGGCTCAGCATCGAACCGCGCAGCAGCCGCGCGAAGATCGGCACGCCGATCATCGACACGGCCAGGATCACGGTCCACTGGCTGGGCTTCTGGAACAGCGCCGCCACCGAAATCGCCAGCAGCAGCGAAGGCACCGACAGCATGACGTCGACCAGTCGCATGAGGACGGTGTCGACCCAGCCGCCGAACGCGCCGGCCAGCCCGCCGATGAGCACGCCGACCAGCACGCCGATCACCGTGGCCAGCACGCCGACCAGCAACGTCTGCTGCGCGCCGACGAGCAGCCGCGAGAGGTAGTCGCGGCCGAAGTCGTCCACGCCGAGCGGGAAACCGGGCTGGGCGCCGGGGATGATGCCCTGGCCGAGCGAAACCTTGTCCTGCAGGTAGCGCTCGTAGGGGTCCTTCGGCGCGATCAGCGGCGCGAAGATCGCCAGGAGCAGGAACAGGACCGTGATCGCGCCGCCGGTGATGGCCACCGGGCTGCGCAGCATCCGGCGCAGCGCCTCGGCGCCCAGGCTGCGGCCCGAAGCCGCCGCCAGCTTGTCGATCGGCTCCTTCTTCTTGGTCAGCAGAGTGTTCATCGCACACGCACCCTCGGGTCGATGAGGCCGTACGAGACGTCGACCAGCATGTTCACCAGCACGTACACCAGCGCGCCGAACAGCAGCAGCGCCTGGAGCCGGGGATAGTCACGCCGTTCGATCCCTTCGGCCAGCAGGAAGCCGAGTCCGCGGAAGTTGAACACCCGCTCGGTCAGCACCGCGCCGCCGAGCAGCGCGCCGGTCTGCAGGCCGATGGTGGTGACCACCGGCAGCAGCCCGTTGCGCAGCACGTGCCGCCGTCGCACCACCGGCTGGGTCAGCCCCTTGGAGTTGGCCGTGCGGATGAAGTCCTCGTTCAGCACTTCGAGCACCGACGCGCGGGTGATCCGGGTGATCACCGCGAGCGGGATCGTGGCCAGTGCGAACGCGGGCAGGATCAGGTGCAGGATGGCGTCCCAGACCGCGTCCCACTCGCTCGTCATGATGCCGTCGAGGATGGCGAAGTTGGTGATCGAGGTGGCGTCCAGCCCGGCCGCCTGCCGCCCTTGGGACGGCAGCCCCAGCGGTCCGGCGAGCAGGTCCTGCATCATGTAGCCGAGGAAGAACACCGGCACCGCGACGCCGACCAGGGTCAGCAGGATGATCACGTTGTCAGCGACGCCACCGCGGTAGCGGGCCGAAAGGTAGCCCGCCGGGATGCCGATGACCACCGCGACGATCATCGCGCAGATGCCCAGCTCGATGGTGGCGGGCAGGTACGTACCGATTTCGCCCATCACCGGCTGGCTGGAGACCAGCGAACTGCCGAAGTCACCGGTGATCGCGCGGCCGAGGAACTTGAAGTACTGGATGATGACGGGCTGGTCGAGCCCGAGCACGTGGTTGAGGTTGGCGATCTTCTCCGGCGTCGCCTTGTCGCCCAGCAGGGCCGCCGCGGGGCCGCCGGGCAAGGCGCGCAGCCAAGCGAAGATCAAGATGGACAGGACGAGAAGCGTCGGGATCGCTTGTAGCAGCCGACGCACGAGAAAACGGAGCACTTGCAGTCCTTTGTCGCCGGCCCTGGATCAGGCGCAGGGGGTGGGTGCGGTAGCACCCACCCCCTGCCGGCTGAGATTCGAAATCAGCTCATGGTCACGGTGTTGAAGCGCTCATCGGTGAGCGGGCTCGCCACCAGACCCTTGACCTTCGGGCCGACCACGATGGCCGGCGGGCCGTACGAGATCGGGATCGCGGGCAGGTAGTCCATGATCTGCTTGTTGACTTCCTGGTACGCCTTGGCGTGCGCGTCGCCGGCGGGCGAAGCGTCGGCGGCGGCCAGAGCCGAGAACAGCTGCGGGTTGTCGAACCCGAACTCCTTCTTCGTGCGACCGAAGAAGGTGCCGACGAAGTTCCCGGCGTCGTTGTAGTCACCGGTCCAGCCCAGCAGGTGCAGGTCCTGCTTGCCGAACTTCTGCACGTCGTCCTTGTAACCGCCGTTCCACGGCTTGGCGACCGGCTCGATCTTGATGCCGATGGCCTTCAGGTCCTCCGAGAACGAGGTGAAGACGTCCGCCGGGTTCGGCATGTACGGCCGGGTGACCTCGGTCGGGTAGTAGAACTTCAGCGTCAGGTTCGTCGCCCCGGCCTCCTGGAGCAGCTGCTTGGCCTTCTCCGGGTTGAACGGGTACTTGGTGACGTCGTCGGTGTAGCCGGAGATCGTCTTGGGCACGAACTCGGTGGCCACCTCGGCGCCCTCGGGCAGCTTGCTCTTCACGAACTGCTCGCGGTTGATGCCGTAGGCCAGTGCCTGGCGGACCCTGACGTCCTTCAGCTTCTCCCCGGCCGGGCCGGACTGGTTGATGCCCATGTACAGCACGTTGAACGGCGGGCGGACCAGCACCTGCTCGCCCTCCTGGCGCAGCAGGCCGTAGTCCGCGGGCGCCGGGTAGTCGTAGCCCTGGATGTCACCGGCCTTGAGCGCCTGCTTGCGGGCGTTCTCGTCCGGGATCACCTTGAAGATCAGCTTGTCGAGCTTGGCCGTCTGGGTCGGGCTGGTGTCGTTCTTGGACAGGGCGATCTCGCCCTTGCCCTGGTCCCAGCTGTCGAACTTGAACGGGCCGGTACCGACCGGGTGCTTGTTCGCGTACTCGCTGTAGGTGAACGAGTCGCCGGACTGGGTGACCTCGTCCGACTTGTACTGCTTGAGCGCGGTCGGGCTCTGCATCGCGAACGACGGCAGCGTGAAGGCCGCCGGGAACGCGCCCTTCGCCTTGTTCAGGTTCACGACCGCGGTCGCCGGGTCCTTCGCTTCGCAGCTCTTGTAGACCGGGTCGCTGTAGTCGTCGCTCTCGTTCTTGGCGAAGCCGCCGAAGACGTCGGCGTAGTAGATCATCTGGCTCTGGGCGGCGGCGCCCTTCATGTTGTACCAGCGGTCGAAGTTGAAACAGACCGCGGCCGCGTCGAAGGCGGTGCCGTCGGAGAACTTCACGCCCTGCTTGAGGGAGAAGGTCCAGGTCTTGCCTTCGTTGCTCTGCTCCCACTTCTCGGCCAGCGAGGCCTCGAGGTCGGCGGTGCCGGGCTTGTTCTGGATCAGCGTGTCGTAGATCTGACGGGTGACCCGGAAGGTCTCGCCCTCGTCGTTGAAGATCGGGTCGAACATCTTCGGGTTGCCGGCCGTCCCGAAGATCATCGTGCCTCCGGCGCCACCCCCCGCGCCTTCTTCACGCTTGGATTCCGCACAGGCGGACAGCGAAACCGCGAGCGCGCCGGCGAGCCCGATCAGGGCCACGCGGCGTGTTCGGGTCAGCCGCAATTGCTGCATCTGGCACCCCTTGGGAGATGTTCGGGTTCAAAGTCACCGTCCGGTCGGTCAGGAACTCGACGGACGATCGGTGTGCTCGCCGACACTAGCGGGAACTCGGCCCGCACTTAAGCACGTGAGGTTACGATCGCGCTACGTGGGCGCCGATTTGACCGCAATGTGTCCGTAAATAACAACAGAATGTGACCATTTGCGGCCTTCCACTCCGCCCAGTGCCGGATCACTAACTCAGATGGCGGTACCGACATTAGCCCACCCGTGTTTTCGCGATCGGTCACCTTGATCGATTCGGAACACCCTGAACACGGACTGTGAGCAGGCGGTTCCCTACGAAAGTCGGGTTCCGGCGGCCTCGGCGGTGCCGTCGACGGCGAACCAGCCTCGCTCGAACCGTTGCCAGCGGCCCAGTTCCGCGTGCGCGGCTTCTCCGTCCCGTGCCACGGATCGGGCCAGCCGGCCGGCCTCCGAGCCGCCGGAGATCCAGCAGAGGTGCGAAAGCAGGGGTCTTACCGAAGTCCGGCCGCTCGAAACCCCCTCCAGCACCAGGACGTCCGGCACGGTCACCCGGATGAGCTCGCCCGGCCGCGGAGTCCCAGTGGACCAGTCCATTCGCCGGTAGGCACCTTCCCGGCCGTCCGCCAGTGGGCGCAGGACGCCGTCGACGAGCCGGGGCCACCACGCGACCGGGTCGTCCCACGTCGCGAAGGCGTCGGTGCTCACCAGGACCGTCCGGCACCCGCGGGACCGCAGCCCGTCGACCACTTCGGCGGCCAGCGTGGACTTCCCGGCACCCGACGGACCGTCGATGGCGAGCACGCGGACCCGGCCCAGCCGGGCGGGCGCGGCGAGGAGTGCTCCGATCAAGGCGTCACTTGCTGACGCGCTCGACCTCCGGCAGCCCTTTGACGTCGTCCGGCGCCGCCGTCTTCGCCTCCAGGTCGGCGATCCGGCGCTCCAGCTCGCGCCTGGTGTCCTCGAGCTCGCAGCGCAGCAGCGCGGTCTCCTCGACCGACGTGCGCACCTCTTCCTCCAGGTGCCCGACCTCGATGGACAGGTGCAGCGACACCAGCGCCAGCACGACGCCGGCGAGGAGGAAGACGAAGTTCGACGGCGTTTCCACCCCGGTCAGCCCGGCGAGGAACTTCGCGGCCGCCGGGATCACGGCCAGCACCACGACACCGATGGCGACGATCAGCCACACGCCCGCGTACTTCTCACGAAGCTTGCGCCGCCGCATCATCTCGAGGACGACGAACAGCACGACGCAGGCGACGACGATGCTGAGGATGCGCCAGCCTTCCATCTCGCAAGCTCCCTTATGCCGAGTCGGACGAGTCGACCGCCGGGCGGCGGCGTACCAGCGCCAGCAGCAGCGCGAGCCCGGCCCGGCTCAGGTAGACGGCCGACTTGATGGGCGAGTGGCTGGGCGTGCCGCCCGCACGCTCCCGCATGACGACCGGGATCTCCTTGATGGTCAGCTCGGCCCGGATGGCCATGACCAGCGATTCGACGGTGTCGCCGAGGTACTCAGCCGGGTAGTAGCCGGCGAACAGCCGGATCGCACGCGGCCCCATCGCCTTGAAGCCCGACGTGACGTCGGTGAGCCTGGTCTTCGCCAGCCGCGAGAACACGATCGAGAGCGCGACCATGGCGTACTTGCGCGGCCCGCTGGCCTTGTACGCGCCCTTCCCGGCGAACCGGGAGCCGATCACGATGTCCGCGTCGTCCAGGCCGCGCAGCAGGGCGTCGAGCTCGTCCGGGTCGTGCTGGCCGTCCGCGTCCACCTGGACGACCACGTCGTACCCGCGGGCGGCGGCGTAGCGGAAGCCGGTGCGCATGGCGCCACCGACGCCCAGGTTCACCGCGAGCCGGGCCACCTCGGCCCCGGCCGCGCGGGCCAGCTTGGCGGTGTCGTCGACCGAGCCGTCGTCGACGACCAGCAGATCGCCGTCCGGCAGGGCCCGCTTCACCTGCTCGATGACCGACGCGACGCTCGCCGACTCGTTGAGGGCGGGCATCACGATGAGCACGCGGCGGCTGGTCACGGGGGTCACAGACACGCGGTCACCTTAACCTTTCACTGCCCGTCACCGGTCGCGGACCCGGACGCGGCAACGTCCTGCTGCCCCTCGATCTCGTAGATCGAGGCACCGGCGTTGCGGTAGACGAGCTTGAACGCGGGTGCGTCGTCCAGGCGCAGGAGGCCGGCGTCGTTGGGCGTGTGGGGGACGGCGTTGCCCTTGCCGACGAAGGCGTAGCGGACCTTGAGCTCCCGGAGGATCTTCCGGGCCCGCGGGTCGGACTCCAGCCGGTTCGCGAACGCGCTGACGTAGCCGACGTCGGTGGTGGGCGGGGCGCCGTAGTAGTTCCACTGGGTCGGCGTCACCCCCTGCAGGGCGTACATCCAGACCGACCCGTCGAGGCGGTCGTTCAGGACGCGCTCGCCGGGCACCGTGTGCCCGGCGAGCCAGGCGAACGCCGTCTCCTCGTCCGCGCTCACCGCGGGGAAGCCGCGGTAGCCGATGTTCACGTGGATGGCGTTGATGCCCACGTACCCGCGGCTGAACCCGCCGACCACGGCCGCGAGCAGCACCACGCCGGCCAGGACGGGGGTGGCCGGGTGGAGGTTCGGCAGCCGGGGCCGGACCTTCGCCGCGAACCACGCCGTCGCGGTGTGGACGAACTCTCCGAAGCCCACCGCCCCGATCAGCGGCAGCAGGGCCGCGATCCGGCGGTTGTCGTTGTAGAACGGCCCGGTCAGCAGCTGGACCAGGCCGTTCTCCATGGAGACCGTCGCCGCGAACAAGCCACCGAAAACGACGTACGCGGCGACCATCCAGACCATCCGCCGGTGCCGGGCCAGCAGGAACACGCCGATGACGGCGGGCAGCCCGATCCACCACTGCGGGAAGTCCGCCATCGGCGAGAACGTGACCGTCTGCCCGACCGCGCCGGTCACGGTCGCCGCGTTCGCCCAGATCGCGGACGTGACGCCGCCGGCGTTGTAGAGCGAGGGCAGCACCTGGGGAACGCCGAGCGCGACGGCGAGCAGCGCGGCCGCCACCAGCGAGGGCCAGGCCCGCCGCCAGTCGATCGGCTCGAACCGGCAGAGCACGGCGACCAGGATCAGGACGCAGTAGACGGCGAGGACGAACACGACGCTCGTGTGCAGCGCCGCCAGGCCCGCGATGCCGACCCCGACGGCCAGCGGCCCCGTGGCTCCGCCCGGCTCGAGCAGCAG
>Ga0207668_10001743_pt1 | contig 12747 bp, 9 predicted proteins | sample KBSS43metaG_FD_184323 | JGI IMG/M metagenome (GOLD analysis project Ga0207668, IMG submission 184323) | Switchgrass rhizosphere microbial communities from Kellogg Biological Station, Michigan, USA - KBS S4-3 metaG (SPAdes) (version 2) | ecosystem: Host-associated > Plants > Roots > Rhizosphere >... | reverse complement strand
CCCGCCGTCGTACCACCCGGCCTTCCCAAATATAACGACCCTGTATGGGATCCGGTATTCGCCCTTGCGGGCGAGCTTGGAATCGTCTTTGTGCTGCACACTGGCACCGGGCTGGAATCAGTGCAAAGCGAACGCGGCCCTGGCGGCGCCATCATCAACTATTCGACCCAGGCGATGGACGCGATGAATACCACCGTCTATCTCGTCGCCGGCGGCGTTCTGGACCGCAATCCCAAGGCCAAGGTTGCCTTCATCGAAAGCGGCGCCAGCTGGCTTTCGGCCATTGGTGAACGGATGGATGAAGTCAGCGAGGCGCATGACCAGTTTGTGAGGCCCAAGCTGTCTCTCAAGCCAAGCGAGATCATCAACCGCCAGATCTGGGCGTCATTCCAGCATGACCGCGCCTGCGTTCTGGCGCGCCGCTCGACGCCCAATCTGTTGTTCGCCACCGACTATCCTCATGCGGAAGGGACCTTCCCCCATTCCCGTAATGTCGTCGAAAAGCTGTTCGAGGGAACAAACGCGAACGATGATGAGAAGGCAGATATTCTCGGCCGCAACGCGTTGAAGCTGTTTCGCCTCCCCCACCCGGTTCTCAACCCAGCCTGAGGCGATCGGAGTAAAAGATTTGCTTTCATCCAGTCTGCGGGAGGCTGCGCCTGCAGCGCCTGTTTCCCTGACCCCCGTGCGGCGCGCGGGGTCGGTGCGGCGTACGTCCACACTTGACTCTCACTGGCCGACCGATTTCGATCGACCTCTCGTCATGAGTGGACGGGCACGCGACATTCTTACGACCGCCGAAGGTGCCGATTATCGAGTGCTGGCTGAGGACGCTGTTCGCATCCAGGCCAACGCTGCGCGCGAGATTATGGGGATCGAAGGAAACAGGCTGACAGCGGCGCTGGAAGAGCTTGTCGGCACGCGTGGCGGCGGGCACCTGCGCAAGAAGCTGGCGGAAGTTATGCCGGATGAAGTGGCTGCAGCCTCGCCGCTCCATCTCCTGCTTGACGATTTCTCCGGTGCCAGCCTGGTCGCCGGATGGGGAGCAAACCGGGGCAAAGGGGACGTGCCCTTCTCGACCGATGAAGGGCGGCGCGAGCGTCTCGCCCACATGGAAAATATCTGTACCGGGTTCCAGACCGGAGCATCAAGTCTGGCCGGGCATGCACAGAGCACGGCGGAAATAGACGATCTGCCGCGTTCGGATGATCCGGATGGCTGGCACGAACTGTTCAAGCCCGACGGCATCACCATGAGGCGAGCCCGCAGGACCGATATCTGGCGGGATGGCGATCGGTTACGGATGGACATCGCCTTTCAGGACTCGGCTTACCTTCCCGACAGCAAGACGCGTGTTGCCATCCACGAATATCAGGTGGACGCCAGCGCGGACATCGCAACCCTGACGCTTCACTCCGTGACTGCCCACCCCCATGTGCTGCCTTATCGCGAGTGTCCCGGCGCCGCAGCGAATGTCGGCATGATGCGCGGCACCAGCCTTGCGGCAATGCGCCTCTCCGTTCCAGCTACGCTGTCCAGCGTTCTCGGTTGCACACATCTCAATGACGTGCTCCGGTCGATGGCAGATGTGCCGCAACTCGCGAGGAAGCTTGTCGGGTAAGGCGCTGGAACGTCTTTCGAGCAGGTATTACTAAACAGCATCTGTCTCGGGACAATGAGGGGAGTTAGGCGCATGAGCGCACTCGGCGGGCTCAAAGTCGTCGATTTTTCAAACGTTCGAACCGGAGCACAGGCCAGCCAAGTGTTGGCGGACTTCGGCGCGGATGTCATCCACGTGGAGATGCCGGGCGGCAGCCCGCTACGCAATGAACCCGCGTGGCCGCTTTGGGCGCGAGGCAAGCGGTCGATCGCGCTAGATCTCAAGAATAGCAAGGATCGTGACGTGGCGCTTTCCTTGTGCGCAGATGCTGACGTGGTGATTGAAACCTTTCGCCCTGGCGTCGCCGATCGTCTCGGATTGGGATGGGAGCATCTGAGCGCGGTAAACCCCCGGCTGGTCTATTGCTCCATCACCGGCTTCGGCAGCAACGGCCCGCTTAAGGCGCTGCAAGGCTATGAAGGGGTCGTGATGGCCAAGTTCGGCTGGTTCTGGGCCATGGCCGACATGGTGCAAGGTGGCAAGCGCCCTGCGTTCCTGACCACATCCTATGCCTGCTATCCCACCAGCATGATCGCGATCCAGGGCATCATGGCTGCCCTGTATGAGCGAGAAAGCTCCGGTGCCGGACAGAAGGTGGAGGCGACACTGGCTCAGGGCCAGACAGTCTATGACACCATGAACTGGTTCTGTCGCATCATGGCGCAGAAATATGAAGGCGGGTTTCGCCAAACGACGCGCATCGAAGACGGCGTGCCGGTCGGCGGCCTGTTTTTCCGTCTCCTCATCGCGATGACCAAGGACGGGCAATGGCTGCAATTCTCGCAGACGGTGGACAAGCTCTTCCGCGCCATGATGACTATGTTCGAACTCGACTGGATGTTCGAAGACCCGAAATGGGCGGGCCTACCGGAACTCGACACCCATGAGCTACGGCGCGAGTTCTGGGAGATACTACTCAACAAGGTGCGTTCAAAGACGGCGGGCGAATGGTCGGCGATCATCGCAAACCATCCCAATGTGTGGGCTGAACCTTTCAGAAAGGGCAACCAACTCCTCGATCACCCGCAGATGATCTATAATCGGATGGTCGCTGAAGTGGACGATCCGCTGCGCGGCCACATCCGTATGCCCGGCCCGATCGCGCATATGTCCGCGACGCCCGCGGACGCGCTGCGCCTCGCGCCGGAGCGAGGCGAACATGACGCCGCCCTTCGCGCCGCTGCCAACCGACCGACACCCGATGCTCAGGAGAAAACAGGGACGGAGGCGACTCATAGACCGCCGCTTCAGGGGATCACGGTTGTCGAGCTTGGCACTTACTATGCAGGGCCTTACGCCGCGACATTGCTCTCGGAGCTGGGCGCGCGCGTCATCAAGCTTGAGGAACTGAACGGAGATCCGCACCGGAACATGATTCCCTTTCCGGAGCTGGCTGGGATCAAAGTTCTGCAAGGCAAGGAATGTGTCGCCGTGGATCTTGGTAGCGAGGCGGGACGTGCCGTCGCTTATGACATTATCAGAAAGGCGGACGTCGTGCTCCAGTCGTTTAGGGCCGGCGTGGCAGAGCGCCTGAAGGTTGACGAGGCGAGCCTTCGCGCGATCAATCCTGACCTCATCTACCACAGCGCACCAGGCTATGGAGAAGGCGGCCCCTGCGGCAATCGCCCAGCCTTCGCGCCCACCATCGCGGCGGCGGCGGGCACGGTGGCGCGAAATGGGGCGGGCTTGATCCCGAATGATCCGACCCTCACGCTTCAACAAGTGAAGGAGGCGTCGATCCGCTTGTCCTCGGCCTCGGTCGGTGGTGGCAATCCGGACGGGTTGTCGGCGGCAACCGCAGCGACCGCGATCATGATCGGGCTCTATGCTCGCAAGCGGGGCGCGGCGGGCGGACAGCATCTTTTGACGACCATGCTTTCCAGCACAGCCAATGCGCTGGCGGAAGTCATGCTGGATTATGAAGGCATGCCGTCGGCTCCCAATGCCGATCCCGACATGTATGGGTTCAACGCGCTTTACCGGATCTATGAAACGCCTGACAATTGGGTTTTCCTGGCGGCGTGCAGCGATCTTGACTGGCGGCGCCTTACCGATGCGCTGGGCGAAGATGGTGCACGCGTTGCCGCCGATCCGCGCTTTGGCGACGCAGCCGCGCGATCAGCCAACGACGCCGCACTGGCCAATCTGCTCTCGGGCATTTTCCGGCAGCGCACCGCCGCCGATTGGGAAGCCTATATGGTGGAACGCGGCGTCGCCTGCGTCGCCTGCGCCCCTGCCCCGATCGAGCAGCATTACCTCGACCCCGGCTCTCCGGGCAGACAGCAAGGCTATGTGGTCGACGGCAGCTATCATGCGATGCTGGACGAGATACCGCGGTTGCGTTCGCTCGTCTCCTTCTCCAGATCGGAAACCTGCGCTGGCCCGGCCGGGCTGGTGGGTCAACACACGCGGCAGGTCCTACTCGACCATGGTTATGACGAACAAAGGATCGAAGCGCTGGTGCGGGACCGCGCGATCATCACGCTTTGAATACAGAGCGCCGAGGCGGGGGTGGCCTGCGCGCCATACAGTCACCAGGAGTGGATCAGGCCCGCCAGCTTCATCAGCATGTCGCGGCGATGTTCAGGCGTTACGGCAGGCGAGGCAGGGGACGCAGCTTGCGCTTTGGCGATCGCCTGATCAATCTCTGTCTTGCCCACAAGCAGTATCTCCGCTTGTGGCTGCCGCGTCACCGGATGAAGATGACGATAGGTTCCTCCGGGGAATTCGGTATTTTTTCTTGATCAATATGAAGTACGGCATAAGGGGAGGTTCAAGGTCGTGATCCTCTCTCGTCTTTTTTCTATCAGGTGAGATCGCCGAACTACTGGATGTTTGTCCGACAAGGTCAAGGGCTTCCAGCCCGCAAGTCTGCCAATGTCCAATAAGGAGGATATTTGCGCTTAAAGACTCCGCTGACGCGCAGTGCGACTTTGTCCTGCACCATGAAATGGCATTCCGCAAAGGCGAAATTGGACGTCCATCGAAGGATGCGCCCGTGGCCCTCCACCCACTGCCCCTCGACGGCGGCCCCCATAAAATCGATCGACATCGAAATGGTCGGGCCGCTGAGCCCGGTGCCAAGGCCCGCGTTGAGCCCCATCAACACGTCAGCCAAGGTGGCCCATGTGCCCCCGTGACAGTCCCCTCGCGGGTTGCAATGATGTTTGGCGAGCCGAACACCGAGTGTTACCAACCCATCGGGCTGTTCACGGAAATATAGGGGCGCCAGCCGCTCCACCACGTCCCCCAGGGTGGCGAGCGGATAAAAGCCTTCTGGAATATCGTCCATAATTTCCTGTCCCGTCGATCCCATCCGTGCCGTCAACCTGTCGCGAAATCAAGGCCACGGCTGCAAGGCTTCCCGAACGCTCGCCGCCTTGCCCAAGCGCTGGCCGGTCAGCTCGTTCTGCGCGCCATGCCAAGGGCAGCGACGAGGCTCACGCCACTCCTGTCCCGCAAGAAGGTGCGGCTCAGCACCGGTACTTATTTCATAGCAGGCTGATCTTGCCGCCGGCTCCTTCCCAGTCCGGATGTGAACGACGAACGGCTCCAACAGCCGAGAAATTGATCCCGCCAACGCCTTTTGACGATAGTGTCAGATCATGCTAGCGGTCCCCCCGATTTGGAAGAAGCTGCGACGTGCCGGTGCTCAGCGATGGTTGGTCCGTGCCACCGGATGCTTTTCTCGCGACCTGCTCGCCGCATTGTTCGGCCATGGTTTTACCGCCGCTGTCGATCACCGAGCAGGTGATTGGATGAGGCGCTTTTGTCGGGGAGATTTCAATGGGTTCCGCACCGGGCAATGTCAGCCTTCACTCTTTGGACGGTTTTCTCAAACCCAAGGGCGTGGCTCTGATCGGCGCCAGTGATCGCTCCGCCTATTCGCGCACAGCCTATTCCGCCGGCAAGCTGATTGGCTTCGATGAGCGCCTCTTCCTGATATCGCGCAGTGGTGGCGAAGCGCACGGACGGCCCACCGTCACGGATGTTCGTGATTGCAGGGGCGAAGTCGACACCGCCGTTTTCATGATCCCCGCAGACGGGATCATCGACAAGGTCGAGGAAGCGGCTGAGGCTGGCATCCGCTATGCTATCGTTTTGGCTTCCGGCTTCAGCGAACTTGGCCACGAAGGCAAGGCCAAGCAGGATGCGCTGCTTGCGAAAATGCACCAGCACGGTATCCGCCTGATGGGTCCGAATTGCCTCGGCTTCATCAACTATCTCGACAGAGCTGCAGCGTCGACCATGAAGTCGCAGGTGCCGCTTCGGGTCGGCAACCTCGCCATCGTCTCTCAGAGCGGCGCGATCGCCAGCGGCATGGCTCGCTTCGCTCATCAGCAGGGCATCGGACTAAGCCATATCGTCGCCACCGGTAATGAAGCTGACATCGACTTCACCGAGATCGCGGCAGAGATTGTCCGCGACGAGCGCGTTGGCGCCATCAGCATCTTCATAGAAACGGTGCGCAACCCTCAGCGTTTTCTTGCCATGGCGGAGCTGGCGCAGCAGCATTCCAAACCGCTCGTGATGATCAAGGTAGGCGCCAGCGCGCTCAGCGCGCAGGTTGCCGCCGCACACACCGGTGCTCTGGTCGGCGATGACAAGGCGTTCGACGCTGTTTGCCAACATTTCGGCATCATCCGCGTCCAGTCCCTCGAAGATGCAGTCCTGACCGCTGCACTCGCAGCTTATACCGGCCCTGTCCGCAAGGGCGGTCTTGGCGTACTGTCGATTTCTGGCGGTGCATGTGAAATCGTCGCGGATGCCGCCGAGTCGTCGGGCATCGAACTGGTGACATTCGCTCCCGAGACGATCAATCGCCTGTCCCAAATCCTTCCCGATTTTGGCACGGCAAACAATCCGCTCGACGTCACAGGTGGCGTCGTAGCCAAGCCCGATCTGTTCGAGGACGCACTGGTCGCGGTGGGCGACGACCCGAATGTTGCCATGGTAGGCGTCGTGCAGCCCCTTCCTGCAAGCGAAGATCATAGGGTCGGCGCCAATCGCGAACTTCTCAAGGCGCTCGGCCGGGGCTTCAAGAGGATTCCGGTGCCCGGCACGCTGGTCAACCAGGCCGTTACGCCGGTCACCGAGGTTGGGCAGGAAGCGATCACCGAGGCCGAGTTGCCTCATGTTATCGGCGGCCTGAATAGCTTCATCGCTGCGGCCGCGCGCATTTTCCGCTGGTCACGTCACCTCGAAGCGAAGCCTGCACCGCTACGCGCTGCTGCGCCTGCTTCCGGCGAGAGGCCGTCCTCCGAGATCGAGACGCTCCGTTACCTTCGGAGCAAGGGCGTTCCCACCATCCCCTTCGAGCTTGTGGAAGGATCGGCGGCTGTCGAGGCCGTGGCGGCAAGGCTGGGCGACCGGCTCGTGGTCAAGATTGCGTCGCCCGACATCCAGCACAAAACCGAAGCCGGCGGCGTCATCCTCAATGTGGCGCCCGATGAAGCGGCGAAGGCTGTGGACACGGTGCTGGAACGTGCGCGCGCCTACAAGCCCGATGCGCGGCTGGAAGGGGCGCTCATCGCACCGATGCGGCAGCCCGCGCTCGAGTTCGTAGTAGGCATCGCACGCGATCCACAATGGGGCCCCGTGCTGGCAGTCGGCCTGGGCGGCGTCTGGGTGGAAGTCATGCAAGATGTCCAACTTCGCCTTGCCGGAGTGGATGCCGCTGAGATCGCCAAGGCGCTGCGGTCGCTGCGGGCATCGAAGTTGCTGGACGGCTATCGCGGGGCTACCCCGGTGGATGTCGATCGATTGGCACAAGTCATTCAGACCATCGCCGCCGCCGCGGTCGACCTTGGCCCCGACTTGGCAGCTCTCGAAATCAACCCGCTGCGTGTTGCGGGCAGCGAGATCGAGGCGCTCGACGCGCTGGCGATCTGGCACTAGGAGTAAGATGCCTGTAATCGTGATGGCCTGCTAATAAGAGCGGCCCGGCAATGGCGGCCGGGCCGTGGAATGTCGAACCGTTCAATTTCGCCTCCGGCTCTCGGCACCACAACGCGCTGCAACGGATCGCCTCATAGAGCGACATAACCAAGGTGAGAGGATGTTGGGCCGCAAGATGAACCGGGGCGCGACGTCCACCGAACGTCCATTCGGGTTGATCCTGATGGTGCTCGTGATCGCCGAGATGGTCGCGGGATTACAGTCGACGATGATCGTCGTCGCACTGAGCCAGCTTTACGGACTCTATGGCAACCCGGTCCGGATCACCTGGCTGCTCACAGCGCCTGCGCTGACAGCCACGGTGGCGGCCGCCATGTTCGGCCGGGCGGGCGATCTCTATGGGCGTAAGCGCGTCATGATGTTGGTCCTGATGCTTGCCACATGCGGCTCTGCTCTCTGCGCATTCTCCTCCAGCCTGAATATCATCACCATCGGCCGCGCCTTGGAGGGAACGTCCATGGCGATCCTTCCCCTCGCCTTTGGTGTCCTACGGGAGGCCGCACCGGATCAAGCCAGACTGAACGTCGGTGTTGGCGTGCTTGGCGGTACATTTTCCTTCACCATTGGCATCGGGATGTTCCTGAGCGGGCTGATTATCGACCACGCACCTTGGCAGACGATCTTTCGGGTGACAGGCGCTGCGGCGCTGAGCGCATTGTTGCTGCTTATCATCGTGCTTCCCCGCGATAAGCCGATCACGACAACTGCCCGTCTCGACTATATCGGTGGCCTGACACTGCTGGTTCCCATCGGCGCCTTCCTCGCCGGGCTGAACCTGGGGCGACTGTGGGGGTGGATCGATCCGACGGTCCTCTCGGTGATCGGCCTCAGCATCGTTGGTTTCGCCTGCTGGGTATTCTATGTGCTGCGCCATCCCAGCCCGATCATGGACCTGCGACAGCTGCGTGTCCCCCGCGTCGCCATTGTCAACGCTGCCTTGGCGACTACGGCAATGGGTCCAATGATTTATCCTTACGTATTTCTGCCCATTTTGCAGCAACCGGTATGGACCGGCATAGGGTTCGGCGTCTCAGCGACGCTTGCGGGCGTCTTCAAACTGCCCACCAATGTCACGTCAGGCTGCGCAAGTCTGGTCGCAGGCTACCTGGCCGCGAAATTCACCTTTCGGCCGGTGGTGATTGCCGCGGCCGCGATCAACCTGCTGGCCTGGCTGCTTCTGTGGGTCGAGCACGAGTCGTTATGGGTAGTCGTGGGCACTGCTGTGCTGTTGATGGCTCCCGCATCCACCATTATCAACGCCTGTGGCCCGGCCCTCATCATGGATGTGACAGCACCTGAGCGGACGAGTGAGGCCATGGCGCTGAGTTCTGTGTTGCGAGGCCTCGCGATGGCCGTCGGTTCGCAATTGATCGCGTTCGCCCTCGCCACCTCTTCCATCCGCAACGCAGCGGGCACTGTCTACCCAGACGAACAGGCTTATATGGCCGTGTTCATGATGATGGCAGCACTTGCAGTCACCGCATTGGTGTTCGCCATGTTGATCCCTCGGGTGTCAAACCGGGAAGGGGGCAGTTTTACGCGGCCCGCGGCCGCCCTCGGCCAGAATGACGGCGCCCCCACGAACGGCTAACGCCGGAAACCGTTTAGGGGCTGGCGCGACCTTGCCGGCGCGATAGCTCAGCGACCAATGAAGGTGGCCTTCCGTTTCTCGCGGAAGCTGTGGATGCCCTCTAGAAAGTCCGACGAGCGGCCTGCGTCGCGCTGGAGCGCGCGTTCGCGTTGCAGTTGTTCGGCAAGCGGAGCCTCGACCGCAGCCCATGTTGCTTCCTTGATCAAGGCAAGCGAAGATGGTCCCGCTGCCAATTCCGTCGCCAGCTTGAGCCCCTCTTTTTCGACTGCCTCGTCGGCTACTACCCGATTGATGAGACCCCATTGCAAAGCCTCCGGGGCCCGAAGCTTGAGTCCCAACATCATCAGTTCCATGGCCCGCACTCTGCCTATGGACTTAGCAAGCATGTAGCTAATCCCACCGTCGGGCGACAAGCCGACATGTCGGAAAGCAGGAAAGAAGAACGCACCTTCACCCGCGATGATCATGTCCGCGGCACAGGCAATGCCGCACCCCACGCCGGCCGCCGCGCCCTTGACCGCGGCGACGATGGGAAGCCGAGAGGCACGCATGTCGAGCAGAAGCGGATTATATATATTCTGCAGGCCCTGGCCGACATCCCTGTGGGGGTCGTCAAGGTCAAAGGTATTATCGGAAAGGTTGGCGCCCGAACAGAAGGCGCGCCCCACCGAGGTGAGCAGGACCGCTTTCGCCTCCTGCTCGGCTCGACGGAACGCGTGGAGAAGCTCGGCACCCATGAAATCGGACATGGCGTTCAGCGTAGCTGGATCATTGAGACGTATGATGGCCACTGATTCGTCCAACTCGTAAAGCAGCTTTTCATACACCATGGCCGGGTCCTTCGATGATAGGGGGCTGCTGGTCTCAGCCAAGCGCAGAGGCCGCCTTAAGCGCGAGAATTTCGTCGGCCCCGACGCCTAGCTCCCGCAAAATCGCCTCCCCGTCCTCTCCTATCGCTGGGGCCGGCCGCGGCGTTGGCGCCGGATCTGCCGAGAAGCGCGGCGCTGGCGCCGGCTGCGTCACACCACCTACCGAGATGAACGTTTCGCGCGCGACATTGTGGGAGTGGGCGGGTGCTTCGGCTAATGACAGCACGGGCGAAAAGCAAACATCGGTTCCTTCGAGCAGGGCGCACCACTCATCGCGCGTCCGCTCCACGAAGATGGTGGCAAGCCGCTCCTTGAGCACGGGCCATGCTGCCTCGTCCTGCTGCGCGTCGAAGGCCGGATCATCAAGTCCAAGCTTTTCCCGCAGCAGCGCGTAGAATTGCGGTTCCCAGGAGGCGATGGAAATCCAGCGGCCGTCGGCGCATGTGTAGGTGTCATAATAATGCGCGCCGCCATCGCACCAGTTGGTGCCGCGCTCATCATGATAGATGCCGGCCGCCAGCTGGCCGTAGCACATCGATGCAAGCAGAGCGCTACCGTCCGTCATCGCCGCATCGACAACCTGCCCGGCCCGCCCCAGCCTGACGCCAAGAAGCGCAGCGACCATCCCGAACGCCAGCAACATGCCCCCCCCGCCGAAATCACCGACCAGATTGACCGGCGGCACGGGCTTTCCGCCTCGCGTTCCCACCATATGCAGCACGCCAGTTATGCCGATATAATTGATATCGTGCCCCGCGCTCTGCGACAGAGGGCCATATTGGCCCCATCCCGTCATGCGTCCGTAGACGAGCTTCGGGTTTTCCCCCAGCAGGACGTCCGGTCCAAGGCCGAGCCGTTCCATGACGCCGGGGCGAAATCCCTCGATCAGGCCATCGGCGGAACGACAAAGCTTTTTCGCAACCTCAAGGCCTTCCGGCTTCTTGATGTCGAGCACGATGGAGCGACGCGATCGGGAAGACGCATCTTCCGGAACGAAATAACCGCCGCGCCGCTGGATCGTGATGACCTCTGCCCCGTGGTCCGCCAACATCATTGCGGCGAAGGGCCCGGGCCCGATCCCCCCGATCTCGATGATCCGGATGCCCGAAAGTATGCCCGCCACCTATGAACCTCCCGATTTTCCGCAATATCTACGCGGGACCGCAACGCACCTGTTGAACCATCCTAACTATCGATCGGTCGGACAAACTAGTCAACGGCCGCAGGGCCTGACGACTGATCCTGGCCCGTCGACCAACCTCCGTCCTCCCGCCACTTTGCGACCTCCGGCTTGTTCGATCCACCCTTGAGGCGTACCCTTGTCATCGCTGCGGCGAAGGAATCCATCCTCGATCACAAGTGGGAGTGGGAAAATGGAAGAGCATGTCTACAAAATAGCCGAGATCGTCGGAACATCCAGCGGCAGCGTGGAACAGGCCATCCAGAACGCGCTTAGCCGAGCGGGCCAAACCCTGCGCAACATCCGGTGGTTCGAAGTTGTCCAGACCCGAGGTCATATCGGCGCCGAACAGAAAATCCAGTATCAAGTCCTGCTCAAGATAGGGTTCACGCTAGAGTCCCCGCCGGTCGATCCACCCCTTCACATCGATCTTCCCTGACCGGTGCGCGGTGAGTCCTCGCCACGAATGGTGAACGGCACGACACATATTACACCGATGCCATAGGCGGCGTTGATCGGGGGTGAGGAAGCGCCAACCGAGCGTCCTACCCTCGATCTTGTGGCGGCGATCGAACGAACGGCCTGCCTTGCCCGGCGCAAAGGTGCGCAGACAAATGCATCGACCATTTTATTCCTTTTTCATTCAGATCCGCGTGATTGTCTCAGGCGTCCACACGCTCGATGATGATCGCGGGGGCCATGCCGCCCGCCGCACACATGGTCACCAGTCCACGCTTCTTGCCTGTCCGCTCCAGTTCATCGAGTAGGGTGCCGATCAGGATGGCGCCGGTGGCGCCGATCGGATGGCCCAGCGCCATCGCTCCGCCGTTGACATTAACCTTGCTGCGATCAAGACCAAGGTCGCGGATGAACTTTTCGGAAACGACGGCGAACGCCTCGTTGATTTCCCACAGGTCGATGTCGTCGACAGTCAGCCCGGCCTTTTGCAGCACCTTCCGGGCAGCCGGGACCGGCGCATTGAGCATCAGCGTCGGATCGTCACCGACATTGGCCGTGGCGACGACGCGCGCGCGCGGTTTCCACCCCATCTTGTCGGCATAGGCCTTGGAAGCAAGCAGCACCGCGCCCGCGCCATCGACAATACCCGATGAGATGCCGACATGGTGGACCGGCTTGATGTCGACGTCAGGGTAGCGGCGGTTGATCGCTTGCCGCGCCGTTTCGTCGCCGATGCCGAGAGGCATGTCGGCGATCTTGCCGAAAGCAGGCTTGAGTTCCGCCATGCCTTCCAAAGTCGTGTCGGCGCGCGGATACTCATCGTGATCCAGGACGACGTTGCCGTCATGATCGCGAACGGGGATGATCGAGCGATCGAAACGGCCTTCGCGAATCGCGGCGGCGGCGCGCTGCTGACTTTCAAAGCCTGCCTTTTCGAGTTCTTCACGAGTGAAACCCTCAATTGCGGCGATTGCATCGGCCGCGACGCCCTGATTCGACTGCGGGTGCAGTTGCTGAAGATGCTCGTTAC
>Ga0207668_10001742_pt1 | contig 12748 bp, 8 predicted proteins | sample KBSS43metaG_FD_184323 | JGI IMG/M metagenome (GOLD analysis project Ga0207668, IMG submission 184323) | Switchgrass rhizosphere microbial communities from Kellogg Biological Station, Michigan, USA - KBS S4-3 metaG (SPAdes) (version 2) | ecosystem: Host-associated > Plants > Roots > Rhizosphere >... | reverse complement strand
GGTGCCAGCGGGTACGCCGGTGGCGAGATCCTGCGGCTCTTGCTGGGCCACCCTGCCTACGCCGACGGGCGCCTGACGCTCGGCGCGGTGACGGCCGCGGCGAGCGCGGGCACCGCACTCGGTGAACACCACCCGCACCTGCTGCCGCTCGCGCAGCGTGTACTGGACGACACCACCGTCGACGTACTCGCAGGACACGACGTCGTGTTCCTCGCACTGCCGCACGGCCACTCCGCGGCGCTGGCCGAACATCTCGGTCCGGACACGCTGATCATCGACTGCGGCGCCGACTTCCGGCTCACCGACCCCGCCGCCTGGGAGCGGTTCTACGGGTCCGCGCATGCGGGCAACTGGCCCTACGGCCTGCCCGAACTGCCCGGTGGGCGCGAGGCGCTGAAGTCGACCAAGCGCATTGCCGTGCCCGGGTGCTACCCGACGGCGGCGCTGCTGGCGCTGTTCCCCGCGGTCGCGGCGGACCTGGTGGAAACTGCCGTGACCGTCGTCGCGGTCAGCGGCACCTCGGGCGCGGGGCGGGCGGCCAAGGTCGACCTGCTTGGCTCGGAGGTCATCGGTTCGGCGAGGGCATACAACGTCGGTGGGACGCACCGCCACACGCCCGAGATCGCCCAAGGCCTGCGCGGCGTCACCAACAAGGACGTCACCGTGTCCTTCACGCCGGTGCTGATTCCGACGTCGCGGGGCATCCTGGCTACCTGCACCGCGCGGACGACGGCGTCGCTGTCCGAAGTCCGCGCCGCATACGAAAAGGCCTACTGCGACGAGCCGTTCGTGTACCTCCTGCCCGACGGCCAGCTGCCGAAGACCGGCGCGGTGATCGGCAGCAACGCCGCTCAGGTGGCGGTGGCGGTCGACGCCGATGCGGGCGTGCTAGTGGCGTTGTGCGCCATCGACAATCTGGTGAAGGGCACCGGTGGTGCGGCCGTGCAGTCGATGAATCTTGCGTTGGGTTGGCCGGAGACGGAAGGACTTTCGATCGTGGGGGTAGCTCCGTGACAACGACATTGCGGCTCGTCCGCGACCAGGGCGTCACCGCACCGGCGGGTTTCCGTGCGACGGGAATCTCCGCTGGCATCAAGGCGTCCGGGAGGCCAGATCTGGCCCTGGTCGTCAACGAGGGCCCCGATCTTGGGGCGGCTGCCGTCTTCACCCGCAACAAGGTGAAGGCCGCACCCGTGCTCTGGACCCAGCAGATGATCACCACGGGTAGGGCCCGAGCCGTCATCCTCAACTCGGGCGGAGCCAACGCGTGCACGGGGCCGGGCGGCTTCCAGGACACCCACGCGACCGCCGAGGCCGTCGCCGCAGCGCTGTCGCAGTGGGGCACCGAGACCGGAGCCATCGAAGTCGCGGTCTGCTCAACGGGTTTGATCGGCGACCGGTTGCCCATGGACAAGGTGCTCGCCGGGGTCGAGACCGTCGTGCATGAGCTGGCCGGCGGGCTGACCGGTGGAGTCGAGGCCGCACAGGCCATCATGACCACAGACACCGTTCCGAAACAGGTTGCGCTGCACCACTCGCCCGAATCCGAGGCCAACTGGACGGTCGGTGGGATGGCCAAGGGGGCGGGCATGCTCGCGCCGTCGTTGGCCACCATGCTGTGCGTGCTCACCACCGATGCAGTCGCCGACGCGGCCGCACTCGACCAGGCCTTGCGCAACGCCACGTCGCAGACGTTCGACCGGCTCGACATCGACGGCAGCTGTTCGACGAACGACACGGTGTTGCTGCTGGCCTCGGGAGCGAGCGAAATCGCGCCCAGCCAAGCCGAACTCGACGAGGCCGTGCTGGCGGTGTGCAACGACCTGTGTGCTCAGCTGCAAGCCGACGCCGAGGGCGTCACCAAGCGCGTCGCCGTGACCGTGACGGGCGCGGCCACCGAGGACGACGCGGTCGTCGCCGCCCGGGTCATCGCCCGCGACAGCCTGGTCAAGACTGCACTCTTCGGTTCGGACCCCAACTGGGGCCGGGTGCTCGCGGCGGTCGGCATGGCACCAGTCGAACTCGACCCCGACCGGATCAACGTGCTGTTCAACGGTTCTCCCGTGTGCGTCAACGGCACCGGTGCGCCGGGGGCGCGTGACGTCGACCTGTCCGGTCCCGACATCACCGTCGTCGTCGAGCTCGGCGTCGGTACCGCCGATGCCACGATTCGCACCACCGACCTGTCTCACGCCTACGTCGAAGAGAACTCGGCGTATTCCTCGTGAGCGCCGATACCCAGACCAAGGCCGCGGTGCTGGCCGAGGCGCTGCCATGGCTCAAGGCACTTCACGGCAAGATCGTCGTCGTCAAGTACGGCGGCAACGCCATGACCGACGACGTGCTCAAGGCCGCGTTCGCCGCCGACATGGTGTTCCTGCGCAACTGCGGCATCCACCCCGTCGTCGTCCACGGCGGCGGTCCGCAGATCAGCGCGATGCTCAAGCGGCTCGGCATCGCGGGTGACTTCAAGGGCGGATTCCGGGTCACCACACCGGAAGTGCTCGACGTCGCACGCATGGTGCTGTTCGGTCAGGTCGGCCGCGAACTCGTCGGGCTGATCAACGCGCACGGCCCGTACGCGGTCGGGATCACCGGTGAGGACGCACACCTGTTCACCGCCATCCGCCGCAGCGTCACCGTCGACGGCGTGGCCACCGACATCGGACTCGTCGGCGACGTCGAGCGCGTCAACACCGCGGCAGTGCTCGATCTCATTGCCACCGGCCGCATTCCGGTCGTATCGACCATCGCCCCAGATGCCGATGGCGTGGTCCACAACATCAACGCCGACACCGCCGCCGCCGCGCTGGCCGAGGCGCTCGGTGCGGAGAAGCTGCTGATGCTCACCGACGTCGAAGGGCTCTACACGCGGTGGCCCGACCGCGACTCCCTGGTCAGCGAAATCGACGTCGCCACGTTGACTGGACTGTTGCCGGGCCTCGAGTCCGGCATGGTGCCGAAGGTCGAGGCGTGTCTGCGTGCCGTGGCAGGCGGCGTGCCGAGCGCTCACGTCATCGACGGAAGAGTGGAGCACTGCGTACTGGTCGAACTGTTCACCGACGAAGGCTCCGGGACCAAGGTGGTGAGTGCATGACGAACACGGAAGCGCTGCAAGAGCGTTGGCGGGCCGTGATGATGGACAACTACGGCACTCCGCCCGTCGCGCTGGTCAGCGGCGAAGGCGCCGTGGTCACCGACGCCGACGGCAAGTCGTACGTCGACCTGCTCGGCGGCATCGCCGTGAACGTGCTCGGGCACCGGCATCCCGCGGTCATCGAGGCGGTCACCCGCCAGCTCAACACGCTTGGGCATACCTCCAATCTGTACGCGACCGAGCCGGGCATCGCACTCGCCGAGGCACTCGTCGCACACCTCGGTACCGATGCCGAGGTGCGGGTGTTCTTCGGCAACTCGGGCACCGAGGCCAACGAGGCGGCGTTCAAGATCACCCGGCTCACGGGGCGCACCAAACTCGTTGCCGCCGAAGGGGCTTTCCACGGTCGCACGATGGGCTCGCTCGCACTCACCGGGCAACCGTCCAAGCAGGCGCCGTTCGCGCCACTGCCCGGCGAGGTCACCCACGTCCCGTACGGCGACGTCGACGCGCTCGCCGCCGCCATCGACGACGAGACGGCGGCAGTGTTCCTCGAGCCGATCATGGGGGAGGGCGGCGTCGTCACCCCGCCCGCCGGCTATCTGGTGGCCGCCCGTGAGTTGACCACCAAGCACGGGGCGCTGCTGGTGCTCGACGAGGTCCAGACGGGGATCGGGCGCACCGGGACGTTCTACGCCCACCAGCACGACGGAATTACCCCCGACCTGGTCACGCTCGCAAAGGGTTTGGGCGGCGGACTACCGATCGGTGCGTGCCTGGCCATCGGTGACGCCGCCGGACTGTTCACTCCTGGGTTGCACGGCAGCACGTTCGGCGGCAACCCCGTGTGCACCGCGGCGGCGCTGGCCGTACTGAAAACGCTCGCCGAGGACGATCTCATCACCCGCGCCGACGTGCTCGGAAAGACGTTGAGCCACGGCATCGAAGCGATCGGACACCCGTTGGTCGAACACGTCCGCGGGCGGGGGCTGCTGCTCGGGGTGGTGCTGACTGCGCCGCACGGCAAGGCAGTCGAGACCGCTGCCCGCGACGCGGGATTCCTCGTCAATGCCGCTGCGCCCGACGTGATTCGGCTTGCACCGCCGCTCGTCGTCACCGACGCGCAGGTCGACACGTTCCTCACCGCGCTGCCCGGGGTATTGGACTCGGCCAATCAGGCGGGAGCCACCACGTGACGCTTCGACACTTCCTGCGCGACGACGACCTGACCCCCAGCGAGCAGGCCGAAGTGCTGACGCTCGCCGCGGAGCTCAAGAAGGCGCCGTTCAGCCGCAGGCCACTCGAGGGCCCCCGCGGCGTCGCCGTCATCTTCGAGAAGAACTCGACCCGGACCCGGTTCTCGTTCGAGATGGGCATCGCGCAGCTCGGCGGCCACGCCGTGGTGGTCGATGGGCGCAGCACGCAACTGGGCCGCGAGGAGACGCTGGAGGATACCGGCCAGGTGTTGTCGCGCTACGTCGACGCGATCGTGTGGCGGACCTTCGCGCAGGAGCGGTTGGGCGCCATGGCATCTGGATCCACGGTGCCGATCGTCAACGCGCTGTCCGACGAGTTCCACCCGTGCCAAGTGCTGGCCGACCTGCAGACGCTGGCGGAGCGCAAGGGCACGCTGGCCGGGCTACGGCTGACCTACTTCGGCGACGGCGCCAACAACATGGCGCACTCGTTGATGCTCGGAGGCGTGACCGCCGGAATCAACGTGACCATCGCCGCCCCAGCCGGTTTCGAACCTCACCCGATGTTCGTGGCCGCGGCGCAGAAGCGGGCCGACGAGACCGGGGCGACGGTGACCGTCACCGCCGACCCGCGCGCGGCGGCCGATGGCGCCGACGTCCTCGTCACCGACACCTGGACGTCGATGGGCCAGGAGAACGACGGCCTCGACCGGGTGCGGCCGTTCCGCCCGTTCCAGCTCAACGCCGGACTGTTGAGCCTCGCCGACCCCGACGCCGTCGTGCTGCACTGCCTGCCCGCGCACCGCGGACACGAGATCACCGACGACGTCATCGACGGGCCCCAGAGCGCGGTGTGGGATGAGGCCGAGAATCGGCTGCACGCCCAGAAGGCGCTGCTGGTATGGCTATTGGAACGCTCGTGACCGCCTCGACTCGGGTTGGGCGGCAGGCACGGATCATCGCGCTGTTGTCGTCGCACTCTGTGAGCAGCCAGAGTGAACTGGCCGCGATGCTGGCCGAGGAGGGCATCGAGATCACCCAGGCCACCCTGTCGCGCGACCTTGAGGAGCTCGGCGCGGTGAAGCTGCGCGGTGCCGACGGCGGCGTCGGCGTGTATGTGGTGCCAGAGGATGGCAGTCCGGTGCGCGGAGTCACCGGCGGCACCGAGCGCATGTCGCGGCTGCTGGGCGACCTGCTGGTGTCCACCGACGCCAGCGCCAACCTCGCCGTGCTTCGCACGCCGCCCGGTGCGGCGCACTACCTGGCCAGTGCAATCGACCGCGCGGCGCTGCCCTACGTCGTCGGCACCATCGCCGGGGATGACACCATCCTCGTGGTGGCGCGTGAACCGATGACGGGTGCGGAACTCGCCGACACCCTCGAAAACCTGCAGTAGACCCAAGAACTAAGGAGATCGATTCAATGTCCGAACGCGTCATCCTGGCGTACTCCGGCGGTCTGGACACTTCGGTCGCGATCAGCTGGATCGGCAAGGAAACCGGCCGCGAGGTGGTGGCCGTGGCCATCGACCTTGGGCAGGGCGGCGAGGACATGGAGGTGGTGCGCCAGCGCGCCCTCGACTGTGGCGCCGTCGAGGCGGTGGTGGTGGATGCCCGCGACGAGTTCGCGAACGAGTATTGCCTTCCGACCATCAAGAGCAACGCGCTCTACATGGACCGCTATCCATTGGTGTCGGCGATCAGCCGCCCGCTCATCGTCAAGCACCTAGTCGAGGCGGCGCGCGAGCACGGCGGCGGCATCGTCGCCCACGGCTGCACCGGCAAGGGCAACGACCAGGTGCGCTTCGAAGTCGGATTCGCCTCGCTGGCACCCCATCTCGAGGTGCTGGCCCCCGTCCGCGACTACGCCTGGACCCGTGAGAAGGCCATCGCATTCGCGGAGGAAAACGCCATCCCGATCAACGTCACCAAGCGCTCACCGTTCTCGATCGACCAGAACGTCTGGGGTCGAGCGGTGGAAACCGGCTTCCTCGAGCACCTCTGGAACGCTCCCACCAAGGACGTCTACGACTACACCGAGGACCCGACCGTCAACTGGAGCACGCCCGACGAGGTGATCGTCGGCTTCGAGAAGGGCGTGCCGGTATCCATCGACGGGCGGCCGGTCACCGTGCTGCAGGCCATCGAGGAACTCAACCGCCGCGCGGGTGCCCAAGGCGTCGGGCGGCTCGACGTGGTCGAGGACCGCTTGGTCGGCATCAAGAGCCGCGAGATCTACGAGGCGCCAGGCGCAATGGTGCTCATCACCGCCCACACCGAACTCGAGCACGTAACGCTGGAGCGCGAACTCGCACGATTCAAGCGCACCACCGACCAACGCTGGGGCGAGCTCGTCTACGACGGGCTCTGGTACTCGCCGCTCAAGCGTGCGCTGGAGAGGTTCGTCGACCACACCCAGGAGCACGTCACCGGCGAGATCCGCCTGGTGCTGCACGGCGGGCACATCGCGGTCAACGGCCGTCGCAGCAACGAGTCGCTCTACGACTTCAACCTCGCCACCTACGACGAGGGCGACACCTTCGACCAGTCCAGCGCCAAGGGGTTCGTCCACGTGCATGGGCTGAGCTCCAAGATCGCCGCGAAGCGAGACCTGGCCCACTAATGCGCGAGCAGACACAAAAGGCCCTCAATTGCCCCCATTCAGGGCCCTTTGCGTCTGCTCGCGGGAGGAGGGTGACCCAATGAGCACCACCAACGAGGGTTCGCTGTGGGGTGGCCGGTTCTCCGGCGGACCGTCGGAAGCCCTTGCCGCGCTGAGCAAGTCCACGCACTTCGACTGGGTGCTCGCACCATACGACGTGCGAGCGTCCAAGGCGCACGTCCGCGTGCTGTTCTCTGCAGGCCTACTGACTGATGAGCAGCGGGACGGGCTGCTGGCCGGGCTGGACAGCCTTGGCAACGACGTCGCGGACGGTAGCTTCGGCCCGCTTCCCACCGATGAGGACGTCCACGGCGCGCTCGAGCGCGGGCTGATCGACCGTGTCGGCGATGAGCTCGGCGGCCGGTTGCGGGCGGGCCGCTCGCGCAACGATCAGGTGGCCACGCTGTTCCGGATGTGGTTGCGCGACAATATGCGTGACATTGGCAACGGCGCACTCGACGTCGTCGCCGCGCTGGCCACCCAGGCCGCGATCCATCCGACCGCGATCATGCCGGGCAAGACGCACCTGCAGTCGGCGCAACCCGTGCTGCTCGCGCACCATCTGTTGGCGCACGCGCACCCGTTGCTGCGCGACGTCGAGCGCATCATCGACTTCGACAAGCGGGCCGCGGTGTCGCCCTACGGATCCGGTGCGCTAGCCGGCTCGTCGCTGGGCCTGGACCCCGACGCGATCGCCGAGGAACTCGGCTTCACGGCTGCGGCCGACAACTCGATCGATGCGACGGCCTCGCGTGACTTCGCCGCCGAAGCGGCCTTCGTGCTGGCGATGATCGCCGTCGACCTGTCGCGGCTTGCCGAGGACGTCATCCTCTGGAGTACCACGGAATTCGGCTACGTCACGCTGCACGACTCCTGGTCGACCGGCAGCTCGATCATGCCGCAGAAGAAGAACCCGGACATCGCCGAGCTCGCGCGCGGCAAGTCGGGCCGGCTGATCGGAAACCTCACCGGCCTGCTGGCCACGCTCAAGGCTCAGCCGCTGGCCTACAACCGGGACCTGCAGGAGGACAAGGAGCCGGTGTTCGACTCCGTCGCCCAGCTCGAACTGCTGCTGCCCGCCGTCGCGGGGCTCGTCAGCACCCTGCGCTTCGACACCGACCGGATGGCCGAGCTCGCGCCGCTCGGCTACACGTTGGCCACCGATGTTGCGGAATGGCTGGTGCGGCAAGGCATTCCGTTCCGGGTTGCACACGAGGCGGCCGGCGCCGCCGTGCGGGCGGCCGAGGCGCGTGGTGTCGGGCTCGAGGAGCTCGCCGACGACGAACTCGCGGGCATCCACCCCGGTTTGACGGCCGAAGTGCGCGACGTGCTCACCATCGCCGGCTCGGTGAACTCGCGCGACGCCCGAGGGGGCACCGCACCGGTTCAGGTGGCCAAGCAGCTCGGGATCGTGCGCGACACCGCCGACGGGTTGCGGATGCGGCTGCGGCCCTAATCCTCGGCCAGCGTCAGCCACTCCTCCTCGAGTGCTTGCTGGCGAGCATGCAGCTCGCGTAGTTCGGAGTTGAGCTCGCTCACCCGCACGTGGTCGGATGCTGCATCGGCCATCGAGGCGTGCAGGGCCGCGATCCGCTGATCGACCTTGCCGAGCTGACTCTCGATGCGCGCCAACTCCTTTCCCGTCCGGCGTTCCCGCGCCGAGGCAGACTCACCCCGTTCGACGGGCTTGGCCACGGACTGCGGCTCGGCCTCCGAGCGCTGCGCCAAGTACTGCTCGATACCGCCGGGCAGCAATACGCAACGGCCGCCGCCGGGTAGCGCATAGGTCACGTCGGCGACCCGCTCCAAGAAGTAGCGATCGTGCGTCACCACGATCAGCGTGCCGGGCCAGCCGTCCAGGTAATCCTCGATGACGTTGAGCGTGTCGATGTCCAGGTCGTTGGTCGGCTCGTCGAGTAGCAGCACGTTCGGCTCGTCGAGCAGCAGCCTTAGGAACTGGAACCGCCGCCGCTCGCCGCCGGAGAGGTCGGCCAGGCGCGTGGTCAGCTTGTCGCCGGTGAACCCGAAGTCCTCCAGAAGCGTCGCCGTGCTGACTTCCTTGCCGCCAGCGACTTCGGTGATGCGCTTGGCACTTTCGACGGCGTCGAGCACACGGTCGTTGGCGTCCAACTCGACCAGCGCCTGACTGAGATAGCCGATCTTCAGCGTCTTGCCGCGCTTAACGGTCCCCGAGGTCGGTGGCAGTTCACCGACCAGCAGCTTCAACACCGACGACTTGCCGGTGCCGTTGACGCCGACGAGGCCGATGCGCACACCCGGCCCGATCGACCAGTCGAGCTTGTCCAGCAGCACCTTGCCGCCCAATTCCAGGACGACACGATGCAGGTCGAACACGTCCTTGCCGAGCCGGGCCGTGGCAAAACGCTGCAGCGCGAGCGAATCCCGCGGCTCCGGTTCGTTGGCGATCAGGTCGTTGGCGGCCTGAATGCGGAACTTCGGCTTCGACGTACGCGCCGGCGGGCCCCGGCGCAGCCAGGCGAGTTCCTTGCGCATGAGGTTGCGCCGTCGCGCTTCGGTGCCCGCCGCGATGCGCATGCGTTCGGCCCGGGCCAGCACGTACGCCGCGTATCCGCCCTCGTAGGCGTCGACGCTCCCGTCGTGGACCTCCCACGTCCGCGTGCACACGGCGTCGAGGAACCAGCGGTCGTGGCTGACGACGACGAGGGCCTTCGAACGTTGCCCGGCCAGATGCGCGGCCAGCCACGCGATGACCTCGACGTCGAGGTGGTTCGTCGGTTCGTCGAGCACCACCACGTCGTGGTCGGCGAGCAGTACGAACGCGAGCGCGACCCGGCGCCGTTCGCCGCCGCTGAGGTTGCCGACGGCGCTGTCGAGGTCCAGCTCACCCAGTAGATGCGAGACCACGGCCCTGGTATCGGCATCCGCCGCCCAGATGTGGTCGGGTTGCCCGGCGACGATCACGTCGCGCACGGTCGCATCGGCGGCGAAGTCGTCCGCCTGCCGCAGGTAGCCCACCGACGACCCGGACGTCTGGGTGACGCGACCCGAGTCGGGTGCGCGGGTTCCGGTGAGCACCTCCAACAACGTGGTCTTGCCATCGCCGTTGCGCCCGACGACGCCGATCGCGTCGCCTTCGTCCACGCCGAGGCTGACCCCGTCGAGCAGGGTGCGCGTACCGAAGCTGACGGTGGCGCGTTCGAGGTTGATCAGGTTGGCCATCAGCCGCTGATCATAGGGTGCGCGGCGACGGCCGTCGTCCGCCCAATCCCGGCGGGACCGCCAGTTCGCTGTGCCATGATGGCGTCGGCAATCGGGGGATTCGGCATCGCATAAGGGGAGCGCAGTGGTCGATTTCTCGGCATTCACCCGCCCGATCGGGCGGCTGGTGGCGACCGCTCAGAACGGGCTCGAGGTGCTGCGCTACGGCGGCCTGGAGACCGGCGCAGTGCCGTCGCCGTTCCAGATCGTCCAAAGCGTTCCGATGTACCGGCTGCGGCGATACTTCCCGCCGGACACCCGGCCGGGCGCCAAGCCTGCGGGGCCGCCCGTGCTGATGATTCACCCGATGATGATGTCGGCCGACATGTGGGACGTCACGCGAAACGAAGGCGCCGTCGGCATCCTGCATGCCGCGGGCATCGACCCGTGGGTCATCGACTTCGGGTCACCCGACCAGGTCGAGGGCGGCATGGACCGCAACCTGGCCGATCACGTCGTGGCGCTGAGCGACGCGATCGACACCGTCAAGGAGGTCACGGGGCGCGACGTCCACCTGGCCGGCTACTCCCAGGGCGGGATGTTCGCCTACCAGACCGCCGCCTACCGACGGTCCAAGGACCTGGCGAGCATCGTCGGCTTCGGGTCGCCCGTCGACACGCTGGCCGCGCTCCCGATGAATCTGCCGGCCAATCTGGCCGTTGGCGTCGCGGACTTCATGGCCGACCACGTGTTCAGCCGCATTGACATCCCTGGGTGGTTGGCGCGCACCGGCTTCCAGATGCTGGACCCGATCAAGACCGCTCAGTCGCGGCTGGACTTCGTACGCCAGCTGCACGACCGCGAGGCCCTGCTCCCGCGCGAACAGCAGCGTCGGTTCCTGTCCAACGACGGATGGATCGCCTGGTCGGGGCCTGCCATCGCCGAACTGCTCAAGCAGTTCATCGCCCACAACCGGATGATGAGCGGCGGCTTCTCCATTCACGGAGACCTCGTCACCCTCAGCGACATCGACTGCCCCGTGCTCGCCGTGATCGGCGAGGTCGACGACATCGGCCAGCCGGCGTCCGTGCGCGGCATCAAGCGCGCCGCGCCGCAAGCCGACGTGTACGAATACCTCATCCGCACAGGACATTTCGGTCTGGTCGTCGGGTCCAAGGCTGCCATGCAGACGTGGCCGACCGTCGCGGCGTGGGTCAAGTGGCTCTCCGGCGACGGCGACCTGCCCAGTGACGTCGTCCCGATGGCGCTGCAACCCACCGAGCCCAGCGAGAGCGGGGTTGCGCTCGCCTCACGCATCGCGCACGGTGCCGCGGCGGCCACCGAGATGACGTTCAGCGTGGCCCGTTCGGCCGCCGATGCGCTGGTCGCGGCCAACAAGTCCGCCCGCGCGCTCGTCATCGAAACCGCCCGCACGCTGCCCCGATTGGCGCGCCTCGGCCAGATCAACGACCACACCCGCATCTCGCTCGGCCGCATCATGGACGAGCAGGTCGACGCGACCCCCGATGGCGAGTTCCTGCTGTTCGACGGGCGCGTGCACACCTACGAAGCCGTCGACCGACGCATCAACAACGTGGTCCGCGGGCTCATCGACGTGGGGGTGCGCCAGGGCGCGCACGTCGGCGTGCTGATGGAAACCCGCCCCAGCGCGCTGGTCGCCATCGCCGCGTTGTCCCGGCTCGGCGCCGTGGCGGTGCTCATGCCCCCCGACGCCGATCTGGCCGAGGCGGCCGCGCTCGGCGGCGTATCCGATGTCATCGCGGACCCGGGCAATCTCCCAGCGGCAAGCCGACTTCCGCTGCGGATCCTGGTGCTGGGCGGCGGCGAGAACCGCGACTTGCACCTGCCCGACGACGCCGACGTCATCGACATGGAGCAGATCGATCCCGACGTCGTCGCACTGCCCGGCTGGTATCGCCCCAATCCTGGGTACGCCAAGGACCTTGCCTACATCGCGTTCGCGACCGTCGGCGGCAAGCTCGTCGCCCGCCAGATCACGAACTTCCGGTGGGCGCTGTCCGCGTTCGGCACGGCGTCGGCGGCCAACCTCGGCCGCGGCGACACCGTCTACTGCCTCACGCCGCTGCATCACCAATCGGGCCTGCTGGTGAGCCTCGGCGGCGCCGTCGTCGGTGGTACCCGCATCGCGTTGTCGCGGGGCCTGCGCCCCGACCGGTTCGTCCACGAGCTCCGGCAGTACGGCGTCACCGTCGTCTCCTACACGTGGGCGATGCTGCGCGAGGTCATCGACGACCCCTCGTTCGTGCTGAACGGCAACCATCCCGTACGGCTCTTCATCGGGTCGGGCATGCCGACGGGCCTGTGGAAGCGCGTCGAGGAGGAGTTCCAGCCCGCGCACATCGTCGAGTTCTTCGCGACGACGGACGGGCAGGCCGTGCTGGCCAACGTCTCCGGCGCGAAGCGTGGCAGCGAAGGCCGCCCCTTGCCCGGCGGCGGACACGTCGAACTTGCCGCGTACGACGTCGACGACGACCTCATCCTCGAAGACGAGCGCGGCTTCGTCCGCCTTGCTGCCCCCAACGAAGTCGGCGTGCTGTTGGCCCATCCGCGGGGTCCCATCGACCCGACTGCG
>Ga0207668_10001735_pt1 | contig 12771 bp, 13 predicted proteins | sample KBSS43metaG_FD_184323 | JGI IMG/M metagenome (GOLD analysis project Ga0207668, IMG submission 184323) | Switchgrass rhizosphere microbial communities from Kellogg Biological Station, Michigan, USA - KBS S4-3 metaG (SPAdes) (version 2) | ecosystem: Host-associated > Plants > Roots > Rhizosphere... | reverse complement strand
GGCCGGCGTCACTCGTTGCGGTCGCCCGCAGCGTGCCGGTGTACTTGGTCCACGTGTCGTTGCGGATCGTTGTGGTGATCGGCGCGGCCAGGTTGGCGCCGTCCGCGGTGTGCAGGCGGATCGACAGCGGCGAGCCACCGGCCGCGTCGGTGCGGGCCCAGACCGAGAAGTCGTAAAGCTCGCCCTTCTCGACCGCGAGGCCGCGGTTGAAGCCGGCGTTGGTCACCCCGGACGGCAGGGTCAGCCGCAGGTAGGTGCGGTTGCGCTCGTTGAGCCGGGCCGCGTCGTCGACCGTGCTGGCCGCGCCGGCCACGGTCGGCGTCCAGCCGGTCAGCCCGGTGTAGGAGCGGTTGTCCGCGGGCAGGAACTCGAACGAGCGGTTGCGGACCAGTTCGGCGTACAGCCCGCCGTCGGCCGCGAAGTTGATGTCCTCGAAGAAGACGCCGTACATCGAGTCGTCGATGGCGGGGCCACCGGCGCCGGGATCCACGGTGATGGTGTAGTCGGGGGTCGCCGCCGCGACGGCCGGTGGTGAGACGGCCAGCGGTAGGGCCGCCAGACAGACGGCGGCCCCGGCGATGCGGGAGCGGAGTCGGGGCATGAAGGGGTCCTCCCGGGAGGCTTCCAGGGGCGTGGGGCGTCGCTGTTCACGTCAACAGTCGATGACCCTCGGCCAGCCCAGCGATCGACCGCAGCTAGGAATATTTCCTGCTTATGGCCGAGGTCGGCTCCCGAAGGTCATCTATGTGAGCGTTCACTCTGGCGGTAACACCGAGGAAATGTCAATGGAACCTGCGGCTAGTCGAGCGACTGCGGTGCGGGCTGCGGGGCGTCGCCCGCCAGCACAAAAGTGTCGGCGCCCAGCGGCTCCACCAGGCCGTCCTCGACCAGTCCGGACAGCGCTCGGGCGCGCTGCACCTCATCGGTCCAGACCACGTCCAGGCGCTGCCGCGGCACCGGGCCGGTGGCGTGCCGCAACACCTCCAGCAGCAGGCCACGCACCTGCCGGTCGGTGCCGGCGTACCGCTGCGGCTTGCGGCTCGGCCCGGTCAGCGCCGGGGATCCGGCCAGCCGCCACGAGCAGACCGCCTCGAACGGGCATTGCGGGCAGCGCGGCGACCGGGCCGTGCAGACGATCGCGCCGAGCTCCATGAAGGCGATGCTGGCCCGGGCGGCGCGCGCCTCGTCGGGCGGGAGCAGGTCGGCCATCGCGGTCAGGTCGGCGGCGGTCGTCTGCGGGCCGGCGTCCGGCTTGCCCTCGACCGCCCGGGACACCACCCGCCGGACGTTGGTGTCCACGACCGGGTGACGCTGCCCGTACGCGAAGGTGGCCACCGCCCGTCCGGTGTACGTGCCCACCCCGGGCAGCGCGAGCAGCTGATCGAGGTCGGCCGGTACCTTGCCGTCGTGCCGCTCCACCAGGGCGACCGCGCAGGCGTGCAGCCGCATGGCCCGGCGCGGGTAGCCGAGCCGGCCCCACATCCGGATCGCCTCGGACGGCGGGTCGGCGGCGAGCGCGGCCGGGGTCGGCCAACGGGTCATCCAGGAGCGCCAGGCGGGCTCCACCCGGACGACCGGGGTCTGCTGCAGCATCACCTCGCTGACCAGCACCCCCCAGGCGCTCGTGCCCGGCTGCCGCCAGGGCAGATCTCGGGCGTTTTGGTCGTACCACGCGATGGCATCGTCGGCGAGAGTCATAGCAGGACTTACTGTAGGCGGGTGCATGAGCTAGCCATCACCGTCATCGGTCCGGACCGGACCGGCATCGTCGCCGACGTGGCCGAGGCGCTTGCCGAAGTGGGCGCCAACCTCACCGACTCGACCATGACCCGCCTGCGCGGCCACTTCGCGATGACCCTGATCTGTACGGGTCCGACCGCGGCCGAGGCCGAGGCGGCGCTCGAACCGCTGACCGGCGTGGTCACCACGGTCCGCAAGGTGGAGCCGGAGGCCGACGCGGCCGACGACGGCGAGCCGTACGTGGTGAGCGTGCACGGCGCCGACCGGCTCGGCATCGTCGCCGCGGTGACCCGGGTGGTGGCGGCCGCCGGCGGCAACATCACCGATCTCACCACCCGGCTCACCGGCCAGCTCTACGTGCTGATCGCCGAGGCCGACCTGCCCGCCGGCGCGGCCGAGGAACTGGCCGAGCAGCTCGCCGTCGCGGCCGCCGAACTGGGCGTCGAGGTGACCCTGCGCCGCGCCGAGTCGGAGATCCTGTGACCGCACCGCGCTGGACCGGACCGGAGGGCCGGGTGCTCCCGGTCGTCACCGCCCCGGCGAGCGTCCTCAGCACGGTGGGCGACGAGGTCGACCCGACCGATCCGGCGATCGTGCGGCTCGCCGCCGACCTGGTCGCCACCATGCGGGTGTCGCCGGGCTGCGTGGGCCTGGCCGCCCCGCAGGTGGGCGCCGGCGTGCAGGTGTTCGCGGTGGACGTGACCCAGCATCCGAAGACGGTGACCACACACGGCACGTTCGCCCTCTGCAACGCGAAGATCATCGAAGCGAGCCGATGGAAGCTCGGCCGCGAGGGGTGCATGTCCGTACCCGACCTGAACGGCGACGTGAAGCGGGCCGGCCGGGTCGTGGTCGAGGCCGTCCTGCCGGGCAGCGGCGAGCCGGTCACGATCACCACCGACGCCTTCGAGGCCCGCGCGCTGCAGCACGAGATCGATCATTGCGCGGGCAAGCTGTTCCTCGATCGGGTGGCCGGTGCCCACGCGATCTATCAACGCAAGGTCTATCTCTAACGATCTGTAAGCGAGTCGGTGTCGCATAACCGGCGCGTCGCGGCCATTGCCGCGCCGATCCGGGTTTACGGTGGCCCCATCATGCGAACGACGGTTGGTCCCCTTCCTTCCGCCGTCTACTGGCGGCGTCGTGCGGTCGTGCTGGGTGCGGTCCTGCTCGGCATCATCGTGCTGTTCGTTTCATGCTCCGGCGACGACAAGAAGGACCCGCGCGGCCAGGGCACCGCGTCGTCGCAGAAGCCGTTGCCCGCCCCGAACAACAGCTCGCCGGCCCCCGATCCGTCGCTCCTGGACAGCGCGCCCCCGGGCAACGGTCCCGCGCTGCCCGCGCCGGGCGACCTGGAGACGCCGGGCGGCAACGACGGCGGCTCGTCCGGCCTGCCGACCCTGGGCGGCGGCACGGGCCAGAACTCCAACGTCAACGTGCCCGCCGACGGCTCCTGCGCCGATTCGGAGCTGTCGGTGACCCCGATCCCCGCGGCCACGACGGTCAAGCGGGGCGCCAACGTCGACCTCAGCCTGACGATCAAAAACACCGGCAAGCGGGCGTGCGCGCGTGACGTCGGCGCGGACTCGCAGGAGCTGTACATCGTGCAGGGCGCCCGCAAGTACTGGTCGTCCGACAACTGCAGCACGGCGAAGGGCAACGACCTGCGCCAGTTGCGCCCCGGCGAGGAGCGCACCTACAAGGTCACCTGGAACGGCCGCCAGTCCAACACCTGTGCCGGCGGCGTGGCCACCGGCCCGAACCCGCCGCCCGGCCAGTTCCAGTTGCTCGCCCGGCTGGGCACGCTCGTCAGCAGCCCGGTGACGCTGACCATCGTGTCCTGAGCGGTCGCGGCCGCTCTCGCCCTGCCTGACCGCCGGGGCGCTGCTCGGGATCAGACGTAGCGTTCCAGGATGGAGGCCTCGGCCAGGCGGGAGAGGCCCTCGCGGACCCCGCGGGCCCGGGCGTCGCCCACGCCGTCGACCGCCTGCAGATCCTCGACCGTCGCGCCGAGGAGGCGTTGCAGGCTGCCGAAATGGTCGACCAGGCGGTCGACGATCGGAGTGGGCAGGCGGGGCACCTTGGCCAGCAGCCGGAAGCCGCGCGGCGACACCGCCGCGTCGAGCGCGTCGGTGGCGGCCGGGTAGCCGATGGCCTTGGCCACCGCGACCAGGTCGATCATCTCGGTGGCGCTGAGCAGGTCGAGCTCGACCAGCCCCTCATCGAGCGTGCGCGCCTTGCGGCCGGTCGGCAGGTAGTCGCGGATCACCAGCGTGCGGTCGGCGTCGACGCCGGCCATCAGCTCGTCGAGCTGCAGGGCCAGGAGCCGGCCGTCGGTGCCGAGCTCCACCACATACCCGGAGATCTCGTCGGCGATCCGGCGGACCATCTCGAGCCGCTGCACCACCGCGACCGCGTCGCGGACGGTGACCAGATCCTCGATCTCCAGCGCCGACAGCGTGCCGGACACCTCGTCGAGGCGCAGCTTGTAGCGCTCCAGCGTGGCCAGCGCCTGGTTGGCCCGGGACAGGATGGCGGCCGAGTCGTCGAGGACGTGGCGCTGGCCGTTCACATACAGCCCGATGATGCGCATCGACTGGCTCACCGAGATCACCGGGAAGCCGGACTGCTTGGCCACCCGCTCGGCGGTGCGGTGCCGGGTGCCCGACTCCTCGGACGGGATCGACGGGTCGGGCATCAGGTGCACGGCGGCCCGCACGATGCGGGTGCCGTCGCTGGAGAGCACGACGGCGCCGTCCATCTTGCACAGCTCGCGCAGGCGGGTGGCGGAGAACTCGACATCGAGCGGGAAGCCGCCGGTGCAGATCTCCTCGACGACCGCGTCGTGGCCGAGCACGATCAGCGCGCCGGTGCGGCCGCGCAGGATGCGCTCCAGGCCGTCACGCAGCGCCGTGCCCGGTGCCATCAGCGCGAGGTTGGCGCGGAGCGGGTCACCGCTCACCCCGCCCCCGCTGAGGCCAGGGCTGGGTGGGGTCGTCGCACGATGCGCCGAACCGTTGACGCCGGGACGCGGCGTCGGGGTGGCGGCGGCGGGTTTGGAACCATCGCGGTCGAGCGGCACCTGTACATTCTACGGACTGCGTGTCCAGTCACCCCGCCGCCGCCCTCGAACCGACTGAAGACTGTCATTTTGGTCGTGCGGAGAGATCACGGACAGTCACCGGGAGCCGTGCTCGGCGGACGCCCTGGCCGCCGACTGCAGCGCCGCCCGCAGATCGCCCACCTCGATCACCTCCATCCCCCGGGGGGCCGGAGAGCCCCCGTCGGGCCCGCAGCCGGGCGGCACCAGCGCCACCCGGAAGCCGAGCCGGCCCGCCTCGGCGAGCCGCCGGCCGATCGCGCCCACCCGGCGGATCTCGCCGGTCAGCCCGACCTCACCGATCGCCACCAGATGCGGAGCCATCGCCAGATCGAGGCCGCCGGACGCCACCGCCAGCGCCATCGCCAGGTCGGCGGACGGCTCGACCAGCCGGATGCCGCCGACCGTCGCGGCGAAGACCTCTTTGTTGTAGAGCTTGAGCTGCTTGGTACGGCGCTCCAGCACGGCCAGCACCATCGCGAGCCGGGCGCTGTCGAGCCCGGAGACCGTCCGCCGGGGCGAGCCCTGCACCTCGGCCCCGATCAGCGCCTGCACCTCGGTGACCAGCGCCCGCCGGCCCTCCATCGCCACCGTCACGCAGGTGCCCGGGACCGGCTCGGAATAGCGCGTCAGGAACAGCCCGGACGGGTCGGCCAGGCTGGTGATGCCGCCCTCGTGCATCTCGAAACAGCCCACCTCGTCGGCCGCGCCGAACCGATTTTTCACCCCGCGGACGAGCCGCAGCGACGAATGCTTGTCGCCCTCGAAGTGCAGCACCACGTCGACCAGGTGCTCCAGCACGCGCGGGCCGGCGACCTGGCCGTCCTTGGTCACGTGGCCGACCAGGACGGTGGCGATGCCGCGCTCCTTGGCGACGCCGACGAGGGCGGCGGTGACCGCACGCACCTGGGTGACGCCGCCCGGGACGCCCTCGGTGCCGGGCGCCGAGATGGTCTGCACCGAGTCGAGCACCAGCAGGCCGGGCTTGACCGCGTCGAGGTGGCCCAGCACGGCGGACAGGTCGCTCTCGGAGGCGAGGAAGAGACGGTCATGCAGGGCGCCCAGGCGCTCGGCCCGCAACCGCACCTGGCTCACCGACTCCTCGCCACTGACCACGAGGGACGGCGTGCCGGCACCGGCGGCCCACTGCTGGGCCACATCGAGCAGCAGGGTGGACTTGCCGACGCCGGGCTCACCGGCGAGCAGCACCACCGCGCCGGGCACCAGGCCGCCGCCGAGCACCCGGTCGAGCTCGCTGACGTTGGTGGGCACCGCCTTGGCCGGGGCGGCACTGATCGTGGCGATCGGCCGGGCCGGCTCGGCCGGCATGCGCGAACTGACCACCCGCCCGGCGCCGAGCGGTGAGCTCACCGTGGACTCGATGACCGAGCCCCACTCGCCGCACTCGGGGCACCGGCCGAGCCATTTCGGCGGCTGGTGCCCGCAGGCATCGCAGACGAACGCGGGTCGGGCAGCCCTCGCGGCCTTGCTGGAGGTCGTCACCCCGACAAACTAGCCGGGGGGTACGACGAATTACTCGTGCGCCTCGCCCCCGAGACCCGGCGCGCGCGAGGCGGGGGACAGCGGGATGCCGAACGGCGCGGTCACGGTCAGCGGCTGGCTGCTGCTGCTCACCTCGAACACCAGACTCACCGAGCCGCCCGGGACCAGCTTGTCGGACAGGCCGACGAGCTGCACCGACTCTTTGTCGCCGGGGAGGTAGACGGCCGAGCTCAACGCCGGGATCGTGATCCGGGCGGGCTCCAGCGCGGCGCCGGCCGGCGCCCCCGAGGCGGGCGGCGCGGACGGCGCGCCGGACGTCCCGCCGGTGGGCAGCGGCTGGTTGGTGGGGACATTGGCCGGTGTGCTCGGACGGTTGCCCGACGGCTCCGGGTTGGCGCTCGGCGACGCGGCCGACGGTCCGCCGGCCAGCCCGACCTGCCGGGCCGAGACGACACCCTCGCCGGCAGTCTCCGCCGGCCGGCTGCTGATCAGGACGGTGATCGGCTGCTGAGTCTGGTTGTAGAGGCTCAGTTCCAGCGGCGCGTTGCCGCCGGCGGGGTAACCCGTGGGGTTGTTGTAGACCACCTGGAGGTTGCGGATCAGCAGGCTGCCGTCGGAACTCTGCGTGTTGAGCCCGGAGACGGGCGCATCCAGCATGGCGGTCTCGGCCACCTGTCCGGCGGAACAGCCGGTGAGCGCGAGCACGGCGACCGTGGCGAACCCCGCGGCCAGAGCGACGCGGCGGGTTCCCGGCGAGCGCATCACGATCCTCCAAGAAATGACACCAAAGGCGTAAGGGTCAGCCTAGAGGGCCGTGATCCGGCTCGTGCGCCGACCCGTCCATTCACACCACCCGGCCGCTGAGGATCAGTAGGAGGACGTCGATCAGAGCCACGACGATCACCGCCCGGAACATCGCCACCCGGCGGCCGGACGCGCGCCGCGCCGCGTACCACCCCAGGGGAAGGACCACGACGGCGGCCGCGGCGGCCGCCCAACCCGGCCACGACGGCGGCCCGGCCGGCCCGAAGACCAGCGTGAGGGTCGCGGCGAGCAGCAGCACCGCGGCGGCGATCGAGGATCCGGTGGCGCCGAGCCGGTGCGGCAGCCCGCGCACCCCGGTGGCGGCGTCGTCGGCGAGATCGGGCAGCACGTTCGCGAAGTGCGCGCCGCCGCCGAGCAGCGCACCAGCCGCGACCAGCCAGGCCGGCGGCGCCGGATGGCCCGGCAGCGCCACCACGACAAAGGCCGGCAGCAGCCCGAACGCCACCAGATAGGGCACCACCGAGAACACGGTGGACTTGAGCGGCCAGTCGTAGAGCAGCGCGAATGCGCCGACCAGCGAGATCAGCACGGTCGGCGGCCCGCCGAACGGCAGGCCGAGCAGGGGGATCGCGGCGGCGGCGAGCAGGCCGGCGATCCCGACCGTACGCGCCGAGATCGCACCCGCCGCGACCGGCTTGTCGCGCCGCCCGGCCCGGCGGTCCCGCTCCGCGTCCAGCCAGTCGTTCACCCAGCCCACCGCGAGCTGCGTCGCGCCCACCGCGGCGAAGATCCCCAGGATGGCCCACCCGCGATGCCCGGCGCCGACCGCGAGCAGCGTCAAGGCGACGGTGACCGCGCCGCCCGGCTCCGGGTGCGATGACCTGATCAAGGCGAGTGCGCGGGTCATGAGAGCAGTGTGGTGGTTGTGCCGGATGCGTGCCACGCTCGATCACATGCTGTCGATGCCGCGTAACGATCCGCGTCAGTACGACGACCTGGCCGGTGAGTGGTGGCGGCCCGGCGGCGGCTTCGAGGTGCTCAGATGGCTGGCGGCGGCCCGGGCGCGGCTCATCCCGCCGTCGTTGCGGCCCGACGCGGTGCTGGTCGATGCCGGCTGCGGAGGCGGCCTGCTCGCCCCGCACGTGGCCGGCAAGGGTTACCGGCACGTCGGCGTCGACCTGCGGCGCTCCGGCCTCGAACAGGCCGCGGCGCACGGCGTACGGGCGGTGCAGGGTGACGTGACCGCTTTGCCGCTCGCCACCGGGTGCGCCGACGTGGTTGCCGCCGGCGAGATCCTCGAACACGTCACCGACCTGCCCGGCACTGTCGCCGAACTGTCCCGGGTGCTCCGGCCGGGCGGCCTGCTGGTCCTGGACACGGTCAATGACACGGCGCTGGGCCGGTTCATCACGGTGACCATCGGCGAGCGTTTGGGTGCGGCTCCGAAGGGCATTCACGACCCGTCGCTCTTCGTCGATCCCCGCCGGCTCACCGAGGAGTTCGGCCGGCATGGCGTACGCCTGAAGGTGCGCGGCGCCCGGCCGACCGCGACCGGGCTGATCCGCTGGCTGGCCCGGCCCGGGTCGAACGGCCCGCCGGTCGGCCGGATCGTCCCCACCCGCTCGACCGCCGTCCTCTACCAGGGCGTCGGCCGCAAGATCGAGGAGCCCGCATGATCGAGCAGGCCCGCCGGCTGGTGCCGAGGTTCGCGGCGCGGGCCGCGGCGCATGACCGGGACGGCTCCTTCCCCGCCGACGACTTCGCCGATCTGCGCCGGGCCGGCTTCTTCGGGCTGATGGTGCCGGCCCGGCTGGGCGGCGCGGGGGCGGGCTTCGCCGAGTACGCGGCGATCGCCTACGAGCTGGCCCGGGGCAACGGCGCCACCGCCCTGATCTTCAACATGCACGCCTCGGTGACCGGCGCGCTCAGCGGTGTCACCGACGAACTCGCCGACGCCCTCGGCCTGCCGCCCGAGGCGCTCCAGGCCCGCGACGACTACCTGCGCGCGGCCGCCGAGGGCAGCTGGTACGCGGTCGCCATGAGCGAACGTGGCGCCGGCTCCCGGCTCTCCCAGCTGGCCAGCACGTACCAGCCGGTCGACGGCGGCTTCCAGATCCAGGGCGCCAAGACGTTCTGTTCGGGCGCGGGCCACGCGGACGCCTACCTGGTGGCCGCCCGCAGCGCGACCGACCCGTCGCAGGTCTCCCAGTTTCTCGTGCCCGCCGGGCCCGGCCTGCGGGTGACCGAGACCTGGGACGCGCTCGGCATGCGCGCCACCGCCTCCCACGACCTGCACGTCGACGTCACCGTCCCGGCCGGTGCGCTGCTCGGTGGCGTTGAGGGCCTGGCCCTGATCGTCGCCCAGCTCGCACCGCACTGGATGGTGGCCAGCTACGCGGCGGTCTACGTCGGGGTGGCCCGGGCCGCCGTCGACGCCGCGGTCGAGCACGTCAACGAACGCAAGCTCGGCCACCTGCCGGCGATCCGGGCCCGGATCGGCCGCGCGGACGCCGCGGTCGCCGCCGCCCACCTGGCCGTGCTGGAGGCCGCCCGCCGGGTGGACGAGGCGCCCGGCGACGCCGAGACGAACCGGTGGGTGTGGCGGGCCAAGCTGCTGGCCGGTACGACGGCGGCCGAGGTGGCCGCGTCGATGCTGGAGGCGGCCGGCACCTCGGCGATGCGCCGCGGCCATCCGTTGGAACGCCTCTACCGCGACGCCCGGGCCGGCTCCCTGCAACCGGCCACCAGCGACGTCTGCGCGGACTGGCTCGGCGTCGACGCGCTCGGCGGCGATCCGGATTCGGAGGGATCCGCGCCGCGCTGGTAGGCGGCGATCCGGATTCGGAGGGATCCGCTGCGCCGGTAGGCGGGTCGAGAACGGAGGACCGAGTGAAGGCCAACGCGATCATCGCGGGGGTGGGCGTCGCGCTGCCACCGTCGGCGGTGCAGGACGAGCTCTGGGACGGCTTCTTCGCCCGGCAGTACGCCGGGAACCGGCGGGCGCTCGCCCGGCGGATCTTCGCGCACTCCGGGGTCCGGACCCGCCAGGCCGCGGTGAGCCCGCTGCTGGAGGACGTCTCGGACTGGTCGACCGAGCGGCGGATGCGCCGCTACCAGGTCGAGGCGGTGCCGCTGGGCAAGGAGGCGGCCGAGCGGGCGCTGACCGCGGCCGGCCTCACCGCCGACCGGTTGGGCCTCTTCGCGGTCTGCTCCTGCACCGGGTACGCCACCCCCGGCCTGGACATCCTGCTCGCCCGGGACCTGGGCATGTCGCCGTCCGTGCAGCGGCTCTTCGTCGGCCACATGGGCTGTTACGCCGCGCTGCCGGGGCTGGGCACCGCGGCCGATTTCGTGCTCGCCCGGGACCGCCCGGCGCTGCTGCTCTGCGCCGAACTGCCCAGCCTGCACCTGCAGCCCGCCGGGATCCGCACCGACCTGCAGCAGATCGTCTCGCATGCGCTCTTCTCGGACGCGGCGGCGGCCGTCGTGCTGACACCCGGCGGTACGGGGTACGCGGTGCGCGAGGTTGCCGCCGTGACCGATTCGACCACGGCCGACCACATGACCTGGGAAGTCACCGATCTCGGCTTCCGGATGGGGCTGTCGCCGCGGGTGCCGGCGGTGCTGTCGGTCCACGTCCGCCAGCTGGTCGACGAACTGCTGGCCCGGCACGGGCTGGTGATCTCGGACGTGGACGGATGGGCGGTGCACCCGGGCGGGCCGAAGATTCTCGACGTGGTGCAGGAACGGCTGGGCCTGGACGACGGCGCGCTGGCGGATTCTCGGGGGGTGCTTTCCGCGTACGGAAACTGCTCCTCGCCGACGGTGCTGCTGGTGCTGGACGCCCTCCGTCGCCGGCCGACGCCGCCCCGCCGGGTTGTGCTGCTGGCCTTCGGCCCGGGACTGACCCTCTATGGAACGCTGCTGGAGAGCTCTACAGTCGCAACGTGATGGGTGACCGGGCGAGAGGCACGGTGATTTACGCGGGGGCCGCTGCTCTGCTCGGTGCGGGCGCGTTCTGGTGGGTGACCAGCGCCCCGCGCCAGCCGCGGGACCCACAGATCGAGCAGTATCGGGCGAGTGCCGAGCGGCTGCTGCCGGACGTCGCGAGCCAGGCCGACGCGGGCATGGTGACACTGGCCGCGGGCACCGAGCGGGAGGTGCTCGCCGAGGCCGGGAACGGGGCGTTCCTGGTGTCGGTGATCTGCGTCGGCGGGGCGGACAGCCGGGTGCGGATCAGCCTGGGCGATGTCGATGACTCCGGGCACGGGCTGCAATGCTCCGGCGACGTGGTGCCGGAGAACTTCACCGTGAGCGTCGCGGGCGAGCTGCGGATGAACGTGAGCGTCAACGACGCGGGCCCGGTCGTCTTCCGATACTCACTCCTGCACTCCACCGAATAGAGACGGGCCAGTACTCGCTCCTGCGACTCCAGGCGATCAAAGGCGGGTCAGTGCTAGCTCCTGCGACTCCAGGCGATCAAAGGCGGGTCAGTGCTAGCTCCTGCGGCTCCAGGCGATCAGAGGCGGGCCAGGTCGGGGCGGATGTCCTCGACCGAGGCGAGGCGGGGCACCGTGCGGACGATCGAGCCGCCGCGGGCGACCAGCAGGGCCGCGGCCGTGCCGTCGGGCTGGCCGAGCTTGAGCTGCCGGCGCGCGTTGCCGGCCGGGTCGTGCAGCGCCTGCACCTTTTTGCCCTGGGCCTGCGGGGCGGCGCCGGTCGGCGGGGTGCCGCCCGCCGAGGCGCGGGTCGCCGTGACGGTCACGACCGTAACCTCGCGGGGGACCGCGTCGATGGTGTCGGCGACCAGCGGCTCGCACGCGCAGCCATCGGTCAGCAGAATCACCGCCGGTAGCTGGCCAAGGATGGGGACGGCCCGCCCGTCGGCGCCGAACAGGTCGAGGGCGGGCAGCGTGTCGACGCGGTCGTCGGTGACGTTGGCCGTGCGCTGGGTGACCGGCTGACGCGGCGGGCCGGGCCAGGCGGAGGCGAACAGGCTGGCCACCGTGACCAGCACGGCCATCGAGATGATCAGGACCGGGGCGCGGAGCGTCGCGGCCGCGGCACGGCGCAGCCGGCGCATGCCGCGGCGATGGAGGAAGCGCTGCCACCGGGACGGGCGCTCGGGGAGGCGGAGCTCGGCGCGAATTGCCTCGACCTCGTCAGCGAGCTCGGACAGGTCGTCGGGGATGACGATGACGCCCCACTCCTCGGGCAGGTCAGGCAGGTCGTCCGGAGATCCGCCGTCAGGGGACCATCCGCCGTTGTCGCTCGCGCCAGCCATGACACATCCTCCCCCCTGGCCGACCAGTAGTTCTTCGGTCGGGGACCTAAGTCCCAGCCTTCCTCACGCAGGGCCGGACCGCCAGTAGTGCGCGCTTCCGGACCTTAGCGATAAGCTTGACCTCACAATCGCCGTAGGTCCGAAATATCCGACTCGCTGCGCAAAGCGGTCACGGCATCGTCACATTGCGTTACTGAGGCAGCTCTCGGCGCTCCTGTCAAGTCGGAGAAAGGCCTGTCACAGGGCCTCTGAGCTGCACTAACAGTCACCGCCAGGGTGGGACATCGTAGCCCGGCCGTGTTACCCTAGACACAGCGAAAGGGGCTTCGAACCTATGGTTTTCAGTGTCGGCGAGACCGTTGTTTACCCCCACCACGGG